>ENA-ORSS01003149-ORSS01003149.1-human-gut-metagenome-genome-assembly--contig:-NODE-3149-length-13740-cov-2.505371_pt1 | contig 13740 bp, 10 predicted proteins | sample MGYA00241899_ERZ509162 | MGnify/ENA primary metagenome ERZ509162 (study PRJEB26280, sample SAMEA2338641) | human gut metagenome | biome: human gut; feature: human-associated habitat; material: faeces... | reverse complement strand
CTTGCATGTGTTAAGCACGCCGCCAGCGTTCATCCTGAGCCAGGATCAAACTCTCCGTTGAAAAAGATGTTTGACTCTAGATAAAAAAGTACGTCAACTCGCCTCTCCCGCTTCGGTGCGGGCGGCTGATCGACAGGTTTGAATCTGACTTATGTTCCGTCTCTCACAGTATCCGGTTCTGAAGGTTCCCGCCCGGGCCCGTGGGCCCCGGCCGCGAATCGGCTCCGCCGTTCGCGCAAGAAAGTAATCTACTCTCTTGGCCCCGCCGTGTCAAGGACTTTTTTCTAGAAAGTTTCCTCTTCCCGGCCCCGCGCCCCGCCTTGCGGGCCGCTCGCCGACTCGGTGCCGCCCCTTTGGGGGCGCCCCCTCGTCAGAAGGCTTAGCTATAATACCCCGCCCTGGGCGCTTTGCAAGCGTTTTCCCCGGCTTTTTTCGATTAGGCGGCAGCTTTTTTGAATAACCCCAGGTCAAAACGTTTCGGCTGTTCTCAATTTCTTCACATTGTTGGCAATTGAGCTTCCTCAATGAATTCGAACGCCTCTCTTAAACATTCTTTTAGCTTCGAATTCTCCCTATTCAGTCTTTTGGTAATTAGCCCCATTCTTTGCTTATTCAGGGATTTTGCTTACTTTTTGAGCGTTCAAGCATCTTGCCCACAGCTCGGCAACTCCCCTTTCGGGCTTCTTTTGCTTTTTAGCCTCCACAAGGTCATCAAATTGAACAGTCTTCTTTCTTTTCAACTTTGCCCGAGCGGCGGAGCCGCTTTGTTGGCAGATGAATGCTCATTGCATTACTTTGTTTCCCCGTCGGGCCGCATATGCAACCCATCTCTATATATAAAGAAAGGGAGCCGCTTTATTGCGACTCCCTTGATACCTATATATAAGTTGATATTTAGTTGCAAACCTTGCCCGGGTTCAGAATGTAATTCGGGTCGAACACGCGCTTGATGCCCGCCATGAGGCCGATGGCCGTATCGCCTACGGAATCATGCAGATATTCCTTCTTTGCGTGGCCGATACCATGCTCACCGGATACCTGACCGTTAAGCTCGGTGCACTTTTCATAGCTTTCCTTCATTACCTTCTGGGACTTCTCCAAGAATACGTCCTGATCTACGCCGTTTGCAGAAGCGTAAATATGAAGGTTGCCGTCACCGGCATGACCGAAGGAGCGAATGCCAACGCCGTACTTTTCGCCGATCTGATGCACGTGCTCCAGGAATTCAGCAACCTTGTCTACGGGAACAACCACGTCCATTTCATCGAGATGCTCGGTGTCGGCCTCGATTACCGTAAGGAATGCGCTGCGGGCAGCCCATACGGCACGCTTGTCGTCAGGGTGGGAAAGAACCAGCGTGTTGAATGCGCCAAGCTCGTCGCCGATTTCTGCCAGCGTTTCTGCACGCTGGAAGATTTCGTCCTGGTCGTTACCGTCAAGGGTTACCAGGATATACGCACCAACTTCATGACCATCTACATTAGTTGGAATGATCTTGTTGCCGGTATAGTCGGCAGAAGAGTCGACGATGTCGCGCTCCATAAATTCAATGGACTGCGGATCGAGACCAGCAAGCTTGATCTTCGGAACGGCGCTAATGGCAGTTTCAAGATCCTCGAAGGGAAGGATGAAGCTAATGTCTTCCTTCGGAACGGGGATGAGCTTAAGGGTGAGTTCGGTGATAACGCCCAACGTGCCCTCAGAGCCGATCATCAGGTGAAGAAGGCTGTAACCAGAGCTGGTCTTGGAAACCGCACGACCGATTTCCATGATTTCGCCCGTGGGAAGAACCACGGTCATTGCCAGCACGTAATCGCGCGTGGTGCCGTACTTAACAGCACGCATGCCGCCAGCGTTGGTGCTTACGTTGCCGCCCAAAGAGCCGGTTTTCTCGCCGGGATCAGGGGGATACATAAGATCATGCTCAAGGGCGTCTGCAGCCAGATCACACAGGCGAACGCCGGGCTGAACGCGAACGAACAGGTTGTTCATGTCGTACTCGAGGATTTCATTCATGTGCATGGTGCACAATACGACGCCGCCCTGCAGCGGGGTACTACCGCCAACCAGGCCAGTGCCCGCACCACGAACCGTAACGGGAATCTTGTTCTCGTTGCACAGCCCCATGATGGCAGCAACCTCTTCGGTGTTGCCGGGGAAGCAAACGGCCTCGGGCATCTTAGTGCCGTAGATGGGCATTTCGTCGTGAGAGTAATCCTCGCTGATGTTTTCGCCAACGTGGCAATCTTCCTCGCCGACGATAGCCTGGAGCTGGCTGATCAATTCGGGAGTGAGTTCGTTGTACTCAGTCATGCTAACTTTTCGCTCCTGTGGACGTTGAGTAATACTGGTTTACCGCGTTGACACTAGCGCTCATCGCGCTTACACGAAAGGGAGGCAACGCACATCCCTGACGAAAGGCATCCAGGCGCGGTCAGTGGCGAACACACTCAAAACGCCCCAGGCTCGCATTCGCAACGAGCCTGGGGCGCAGCAAATAGCGCTTAATCGGCCTCGGTTGCGCTGAGGAATTCGCCAATTACTTCCTTGCGCAGCGCTTCTATCAGTTCAGGCTGCATTCCACCGACGGGCTTACCGTCAATCTCGTGAGCATGCAAGCACAGATTGCTGGAGCTGGTAACCAATACCTCTTCGGCGGCAAACAGATCCTCCAAGTAATACGGCTCCTCGTGCACGGAAATGCCCAGACGGGCACACGCTTGAATGAGGTGCTTACGCGCGATGCCCGGCAAAATGAGGTTGTCGAGCGGCGCTGTATACAGCGCTCCGTCCTTGATGATGTGCACATTGCTATGCGCGCATTCGGTAACACGACCACCTTCACGGTAGAACACCGTCTCCTGACAACCGGCGCGCTTGGCCTTCTCCGATGCCATTACCGAAGGAATGAGGTTGAGCGTTTTGATGTTGCAATGAAGGAAGCGCGTATCAGGCTCGGTGATCAGCTTAATAGGCTCGATACCATCGGAGATGGTGGCCGGCTTCAACATCACCCACAAATTGCCAGGGCCCTCCGTAAACGCATGATCTCGAATGCCTGTACCGCGCGTTACTTGGTAATAGACGAACTGGCTACCCGTATCCACCTTTTTCACCAGTTTGTTCAGCAGGTCTTTCAGCTCCTGCTTGGTGCAGGGCATTTCAATTTCGAGAAGTTCAGCGCTGTTGAAGAAACGATCAATGTGTTCATCAATCGCAAATATCTTATAGTTGCGCGCTGGGCCAGCGTCATACACGCCGTCGCCAAACCAATGAACGCGATCGTTCATTGGGATGCTCATTTCATTCAGGGGACCGAATTTTCCGTTGTAGTAGCCCAAGTTTTCCACGTTGGAAACTCCTTCATTAGTTAGTAGGCGATCACAAGACCGAGTTACCGCTTTGCCGATAAACGCTTGCGTCATGCTTTCCCACCCTACCACTAATGGGAGTTTCCAGCCGCATGTTTACAGGAAGCCACGAGGACCGACGATTCGCGCCGCCCTCCCGCAACATCACCCAACTAGCGCAAGCGGTCCCGGAATTCTCCCATTCCGGGACCGCGACTAGGGGGAAGTTCGCTTACCGAAAACGCCCAACAGCGTTTTTTTGTTGCAAAACAGCGTTCAGCAGTTATGCTCTCGCTTTTCCGCGGCGAGCATTGAGGCGGGGGTTCGAGCTTTGGCTAAACGTTGGGATGATCGACCGTGCCAACCGTGGGAATCGGCGTGGTGTCTTCTTCTTCCAAACGGCCCTCATAGATCCAGTACTTTGTTCCCTTGGCAATCACGCCAGAAAGAACCAAGACCGCTATACAGTTCGGGACAGCCATAAGGGCATTCGAAATATCGGAGAGGTTCCAAACCAAGTCGCCACCACCGATGCAGCCCCAGAATACAAAGAGCAGGAACACTACCTGATAAGGACGGATGCCCTTAGTACCAAACAGGTACGTAATGGCGCGATCGCCGTACTGAGACCAACCGAGCATGGTGGAATAGGTGAAGCACAAAAGGCCAACTACCAGCACTAGGGGCCCCAGCACGGGAATGCTCTCAAAGCAAGCCGTCGCCAAAGCTGCACCACCAGAGAAGATTCCAACAGCAGTATCGATGGAAAGATCGTTGCTTGCCAGCATGGTGTTGTTGTAGATAGCTGCAAGGTCAGGATTGGCGAGCAGCGAGGTTACCAACATCAGGCCAGTAATCAGACAGATAACCACCGTGTCCCAGAACGTACCAGACATCGAAACCAGCGCCTGACGAGCAGGATTCTTGGAAATTGCAGAGGCGGCAACCAAGGGAGCAGAGCCCAGACCGGATTCGTTGGAGAACAGGCCTCGCTTAAAGCCGTACTGAAGCGCCAGCATAATACCAGAGCCAACCGCGCCACCAAAAGCTGCCTGACCGGTAAACGCACAGGTGATGATAGTCACGATGGCATCCCACAAATAGGCGCCGTTCATGCCAATGATCGCAAGGCAGCAGGCAACGTAGAAAATAGCCATGATGGGAACCAGCTTCTCGCACACCTTGGAAACCTTCTTCAAGCCGCCGATGATAACGATGGCAACCAAGACGGTAACCACAATGCCAATAAGCCACGTGGGGATTTCGGAGGCACCGGGAATCAAGCTTGAAGAAGTAAGGGCGCCTGCCAGAGAGTTCGACTGAACCGAAGCACCGATGCCAAAGGAAGCGATGGCGGTGAACAGGGCAAACAGCACAGCAAGGAGCTTGCCCAATCCCTTGTGCTTGAAGCCGCGCTCCAACGCATACATAGCGCCGCCGAGCATTCGGCCATTGGCGTCCTTCACGCGGTACTTCATGGATATATAAGTTTCGGAATACTTGGTTGCGATACCAAAGACGCCGGTAAGCCACATCCAAAAAATAGCGCCTGGACCGCCGCACAGAAGGCCCGTAGCAACACCGACGATGTTGCCCGTACCGATAGTTGCAGCGAGCGCTGTGGTAAGGGCGCCGAACTGCGAAATGTCGCCCTCAGCATAGGGGTCGTTCTTAGAGACCGAGAGCTTAATCGCCGTGGGGAAGCCGGTCCTGATGGTCATGAAGAGGTGGGTGCCCAACAGCAACCAAATAAGGGCCCAGCCCCATACGAAACTATCGACGGCATCGACGCCAGCCGAGAAAGATTCGATGAATGTCTCCATGGCTACTTCCTTTCTACTCGTTTGACGCGGAAAGGAAGTGTGCCCATTGGTTCAGCAAGCTTGCGAAGTGGCGGCTTCGCTATCTGCACGAGATAACGAAGCCGCTGCTTCGGGGGAAAATGAAAACCTTCGGCATGCGCCATCGCAAAGCAGCCCATTCCCGCGTCAGGGGGAAACGATTTTTGAATGGTCGCAATCCAGCGTTACCCCTTTGTTACACAACGGAAAAATCTGGGCAAAATTGCCGCCCACGGACGATGAACGGCATTCATACGCCGTTCATCCTTGACGAGCGGGGCCGCAAACTAACTCACAGCTACACCAAAGGCAAAAAGAAAGGGCGCCTTCCCTTAAAAGAGAAGGCGCCCTTGAAGCAATTAGGTTATGCCCTATTCTTGGCCACCCAAGAATCGCTCGGCCTGGGCAACGATGTCGTCGCCAGCATTCAGCTCATGGCGGTTTTCGACCTTAGAGCAATACTGGCCTTCGCCATCGATATCAACCGTTACCGTTGCACCATCGTGAACGGTGCCGTTGATGATTTCGGTGGCAACGCGGTCGGTTACCTCACGCTGAATCAAGCGGCGCAGCGGACGTGCTCCATAGACGGGATCGTAACCGTCAATCGCAAGATGCTCCATAGCGGCAGGAGTAACCACCAGGTCGATACGGCGATCGGCAAGACGCTCGCGCACGTCGGCCAACTGCAAACCGACGATAGGCTCCATTGCAGCAATGGAAAGCGGATTGAAGGTGATTACCTCATCGATGCGGTTCAGGAACTCGGGGCGGAAGGTGTTACGCAGAGCATCGTTGATCTTGTTGTTCAGCTCAGCCAGACGCTTTGCCGCAACCTCAACATCTGCGGTCATAAGGTCTTCCATGACCTTGCCCATGGAATTGCCAGACCCCTGATTCTGATCTTCGCCTGCGAATTCGCGAATCGACTGCGAACCGATGTTGGACGTCATGATGATAATGGCGTTCTTGAAGCTCACCACGCGGCCCTGGCCATCGGTGAGGCGACCATCGTCCAAAACCTGAAGCAGGATATTGAACACATCGGGATGAGCCTTTTCAACCTCGTCCAGCAAAATCACGCTGTACGGCTTACGGCGTACCGCTTCGGTAAGCTGACCGCCCTCGTCGTAGCCCACATATCCCGGAGGCGCTCCAACCAAACGAGCAACCGAGTGCTTTTCCATATACTCGGACATATCGATACGGACCATAGCGCGCTCGGTGTCAAACAGATACTCGGCAAGAGCCTTGGCCAGTTCCGTTTTGCCAACACCGGTGGGGCCCAAGAACATGAAGCTGCCCACCGGGCGGTTCGGGTCGGAAAGCCCCGCGCGGTTGCGGCGAATGGCGCCCGCCACCGCATGCACGGCCTCGTCCTGGCCGACGACGCGCTCATGCAGCTTGTCTTCCAAGTCGACGAGTTTCTCCATTTCGCCCTGCATCATCTTGGTAACGGGAATACCCGTCCACGTGGATACAACCTCGGCGATTTCGTCTTCGCCAACCTCTTCCTTGAGGATCGCGCCGTCCTGCTGGCGATTTTCCAGAACTTCTTCAGCCTGAGCAAGTTTCTGCTGCAGCGCAGGAATGGTGCCGTAGCGCAGCTCGGAAGCACGGGCCAGGTCGCCTTCGCGGGTGGCCTGCTCTTCTTCGATCTGGGCAGCCTCAATATCAGCCTTCAGGTTCTGAACGCTGACAATGACGTCCTTTTCGTTCTTCCAAAGCGCCTTCTGCGAATCCAGCGCTTCGCGGGCGGCGGAAATCTCCTTGCGGAGAGCCTCCAAGCGCTCGCGGCTCGGCTCATCCGTTTCCTTCATCAGAGCCTGTTCTTCAATCTGCATCTGAGTGAGCTTGCGCTCAGCCAGATCGACCTCTTCAGGCATGCTGTCGATTTCGATACGTAAACGACTTGCCGCCTCGTCCATCAGATCGATTGCCTTGTCGGGCAAGAAACGGTCGGTGATGTAGCGGTTGGAGAGTTCGGCTGCAGCAACCAGCGCGGAGTCCTTGATGCGGACGCCATGATGGATCTCGTACTTTTCCTTCAGGCCACGAAGAATCGCAATGGTGTCTTCAACTGTCGGCTCGCCCACCAGCACCGGCTGGAAACGACGCTCAAGCGCAGCATCCTTTTCGATGTACTTGCGGTATTCGTCGAGCGTAGTGGCACCAATGGCATGAAGCTCACCGCGAGCCAAAGCAGGCTTCAGCATATTGCCCGCGTCCATGGAGCTATCGCCCGTGGAGCCAGCGCCCACAATGGTGTGCAACTCATCGATGAACAGGATAATCTGCCCATCGGACTGCTTCACTTCGCGAAGAACAGCCTTCAGGCGGTCTTCGAATTCACCACGATACTTAGCGCCAGCGAGCATCGCAGGAAGGTCAAGCGCAATAAGCTCACGATCTTTCAGGCTGGAGGGAACGTCGCCCGCAACGATGCGCTGGGCCAAGCCTTCAACGATTGCCGTTTTGCCCACGCCAGGCTCGCCAATAAGCACAGGGTTGTTCTTCGTACGACGGGAAAGAACCTGAACGGTACGACGAATTTCCTCGGAACGACCGATTACCGGATCGAGTTTGCCATCACGTGCCTGCTGAGTAAGGTTCTGGCCATACTGCTCCAGCACCTCGAACTCAGTTTTCGACTCCGCATCGGTTACGCGAGTGTCACCGCGGAGATCTTGATAAGCCGCCTCGACTGTTTCACGTGTAACACCAGCATCGTTCAGGATGCGGCCCGCCTGCCCTTTGTCTTCAGAAAGGGCAATAAGCAAATGCTCGGTGGTGATGTAGTTGTCGTCCAACTTTCCAGCGATTTTCTCGGCGTTGTTCATCAGGGCATCGAATTCCCTTGAAGGGGCCACCATGCCCATAAAGGTTTGACCGCTCACCTTCGGCTGATGCTCCACCTCCGCATCAACGCGCTGCTTCAAAACGGCAGGGTCGGCGCCAATACGCGTAATGATGGCCTTCAGGTTATTCTCATCCGCAGAAAGGATGGCATCTAGCAGATGAAGCGGCTCTGTGGTGGCTGCTTCATGCTTAGACGCAATGTCCATTGCAGATTTAAACGCCTCTTGGGCAGTCACTGCTAATTTTTCAATCCACATATAAGTCTCCTTTCTTCTACTTGCAGCAAAAGAAATGGCTAGTGTCTTACATCAACCTGCGCAATACAATTGCGTTAGTATCGGTTACCAAAGAATTGACGCTTTCCCTGGTTTCGAGTTCGTGTACACGGTCGGCAAGCTTGCGTACACGACGATGCAGGGCATCGAGCTCGTCATCACGCTCATCCAGGCGCCCTTTAAGGTCGAGGATGCGAATAACGCCCGCAAGATTGATGCCTTCATCGGTAAGCTCATTGATCAACTGCAAACGCTCAATATCGGCCTGCGAATACATGCGCGTGTTGCCCCGTGTGCGCTGGGGGGAAACCAGGCCCTTTTGTTCATAGATGCGCAGAGTTTGCGGGTGAACGCCAGCAAGTTCGGCAGCAACACTGATCATATACAGCGGTCTGTCTTTGTCTTCCATTACCATGCCCTCACCTCTTCCTTAGTAGCTTCCTGGAATGCTTCCAGGGCCTTCTTCTGTTCATCGTTCAACGTCTTCGGAACCGCTATCTTGATGGCCACGCGCAAATCGCCGTTGCCCGTTGAGCCCTTGCCCAACCTGGGGGCGCCTTTGCCACGCACCGTAAGAACCGTTCCGTCCTGACACCCAGCAGGTACCTTCAAGCGCACTTTCGTACCATCGGGAGTGGGAACCACCACTTGAGCACCAAGAGCCGCTTCGGCAAACGTTACGGGCAGGTCCATCAAAACGTCCGCCTTGTCGCGCCGATAGAGCGGATGAGCGCCTATCTTGATGTTCACCAGTAAGTCGCCTGCGGGGCCGCCATTTGCTCCCTGGCCGCCTTTGCCCTTTAAGCGAACACGGCCGCCGTCGATGGCGCCAGCGGGAATCTTTATGGTGAGCGTTTCCTTTTCGCCTGTTCCCGAGCGACCAATGCGGATGCGCTTTTCGCATCCATTAAAGGCTTCGTCGAAGGTTACCGTCATGGACACTTCTTTATCGGCGCCCTTCTGCGGCCGAGGCTGAGCATAGCTACCCGCTCCGCCGAAATCCCAGTTGCCGCCGAAAGCGCCTTCACCGTTGCGGATGCTCTCGAGAATATCTGCCCAGCTACCGAAACCAGATGCTCCACCAAAGCCCGCGCCGGCAAAGGGGTTGCCGCCCTGGCCTTGCCATGCCCCGCCATAGGGAATCTGGTTTTCATTGGCGGTGCCATACTGGTCGTAGAGCTTACGTTTCTTTTCGTCGGAAAGGACCTCGTACGCCTCGTTGATTTCCTTGAACTTCGCCTCGTCGCCGCCCGCATCAGGGTGGTGCTTGCGGGCCAGTTTGCGAAATGCCTTCTTGATGGCATCAGCATCGGCGTCACGTGGAACGCCTAGCGTTTTGTAGTAGTCGGGAGTTGCCATTCGCCCCACCTTTCCTATTCAGACGGGATAGTGGTGCGGTTGCTTTTCCAGCTGAGCGACCTGTTCGCCTCGGCACGATCGAAAAGCCAAAAGCCTTTCGGTATCAGCCGTTGCGACGGAAATGTAACCTGCTTCACTACCCCTGTTTTCTCTTCTTATTGATCAGCCCGAAAGAAACCCGCCCGTATGCCCAACTTTGACTGACAGGACATTCTTGCCCAATTCCCCCGAGCTGCTTACAACAAGGGCGGACTTGCGAGCCCGCCCTTGCGTTTGCTATTCGTCTTCTTCTGACTTGGTCTCGCGCTTCGGACCGCCCACGGTAACCGTTACCATTGCAGCACGGATAACTTTGTTACCCATGCGATAGCCCTTCTGGTAAACCTGGGCAACCGTTTCATCGGGAACCGAAGGATCGTCAACCGTGGCTACCGCCTGAGCCTCAAGGGCATCAAACGCTTCGCCTTCAGGATTGATGATCTCAACGCCTTCCTTCTTCAGCACCTCGCCGATCTTGTTGTGAACGGCTTTGATGCCACCGAGCAGACCCTCTTCGCCATTGCCCTCCGCATAAGCGATGCTACGTTCAAAGTCGTCAATCACGGGGATCAAGCTCTCAACCAGCTTTTCGGTGGCGCGAAGCTTTTCCTCTTCACGCTGCTCGTTCATACGGCGGCGATAGGTGTCCCACTCGGCATGGAGCCTGAAGTACTTGTCCCTCCAGGCATCCGCCTCGGCCTTAGCTGCTTCCACCGGATCCTCCTCGGGCTCTTCGCCCTCGGTGTCATCTTCGATGACATCCGCTTCGACCTCTTCGGGGGCAGCAGCCTCGGGCTTAGCCTCGGCTGCTTCCTGATCCTCGCGTGCCTCGTCTTTTTCAGGCGCGGTCATGATTACTTGTCCTTCTTCTCGTCGTCGTCGACAACCTCGAAGTCTGCCTCGATGGTGTCGTCATCAGCGGGCTGCTGAGCACCAGCTGCACCAGCGGCTGCCTGAGCTGCATCCTGGTTGCCGTATACAACCTCAGCCAGCTTATAGCCTGCCTGCTGCATTGCCTCGATAGCCGCCTTGATAGCTTCGATGTCGTTGCCCTCAAGTGCAGCCTTGCCCTGGGCAACAGCGCTTTCTGCCTGCTGCTTAACCTCGGCGCTTACCTTGTCGCCAACTTCGCCCAAGGTGGTTTCGGTTGCGTTGATCAGAGAGTCGCAGTTGTTGCGAACCTCAACCTCTTCCTTACGCACCTTGTCTTCCTCGGCGTGAGCCTCAGCGTCCTTAACCATGCGATCAACTTCGTCGTCGGTAAGGGCGGTAGAACCGGAAATGGTGATCTGCTGCTGCTTGCCGGTGCCCAGATCCTTAGCGGAAACGTTCACGATGCCATTTGCGTCGATGTCGAAGGTAACCTCAATTTGAGGAACGCCACGACGTGCAGCAGGAATACCGGTGAGCTGGAACTTGCCCAAGGTCTTGTTGTCCTGGGCCATCTGACGCTCGCCCTGCAGAACGTGGATCTCTACCGAAGTCTGGTTGTCGGCTGCGGTGGAATAGATTTCCGTCTTGCGGGTAGGAATGGTGGTGTTGCGGTCGATCATCTTGGTCATGATGCCGCCCATGGTCTCGACGCCCAGCGACAGCGGGGTAACGTCGAGCAGCAGGATGCCCTCGACGTCGCCGGCGAGCACGCCGCCCTGAACAGCTGCGCCCATTGCAACAACCTCATCGGGGTTAACCGACATGTTGGGCTGCTTGCCCGTCATGTTCTTCACCAGCTCCTGAACAGCAGGCATACGGGTGGAGCCGCCAACAAGGATTACCTCGTTAACATCGCCCGTGGAAAGGCCAGCGTCGCGCAGAGCCTGCTCAACAGGCTTCTTGCAGCGGTCGAGCAGATCCTTGGTGATGCGCTCGAACTCGGCACGGGAAAGGGTATAGTCCAGGTGGAGCGGGCCGGCTGCGCCAGCGGAGATGAAGGGCAGATTGATGTTGGTCTGGGTGGTGGAGGAAAGCTCCATCTTTGCCTTTTCGGCTGCTTCCTTCAGACGCTGCAGAGCCATCTTGTCGGCACGAAGATCGATTCCATTTTCAGCCTGGAATTTATCGGCTATCCAGTCGATTACGCGCTGATCCCAGTCGTCGCCGCCCAGGTGGTTGTCGCCAGCGGTAGAGCAAACCTCAAATACGCCGTCGCCCAGCTCAAGAACGGAAACATCGAACGTACCGCCGCCAAGGTCGAAGACCAAAACCTTTTCATCCTTGTTGGTTTTGTCGAGACCGTAAGCAAGAGCCGCTGCCGTAGGCTCATTGATGATACGCATAACCTCGAGACCAGCGATCTTGCCTGCGTCCTTGGTTGCCTGACGCTGAGCGTCGTTGAAGTAAGCAGGAACAGTGATAACTGCCTGAGTGATGGGCTCGCCTACGCGCTTCTCAGCGTCGGACTTGATCTTCTGCAGAACCATTGCGGAAATCTCTTCAGGCATGTAGTCCTTGCCGTCAATGTCCACAACAGCACGACCACCATTGCCGTTCTTTACCATGTAAGCAACGGTCTTCTGCTCTTCGCCGGTCTCAGCATAAGAACGACCGATGAAACGCTTTACCGATGCGATGGTGTTTTCGGGATTGGTAACAGCCTTGTTCTTTGCGGCCTTGCCTACCGTGCGCTCGCCGTCCTTGCCGAAGCCCACAACGGAAGGCGTGGTGCGGTCGCCTTCTGCGTTAACCAAAATTTCAGGCTCTGAGCCCTCCATCACTGCCATTGCCGAATTGGTGGTGCCCAAGTCGATGCCAATGATCTTTGCCATCTTACTATGTCCTTTCAGTTGCGACCGCCCGCTGTTGCCGAGTTGTGCGATGCGGCCATTCTGTTCTTACCTAAGTTAGAGCCGAGATATTCGTTTCGCCTTTGCAGGCTTGCAGATCGCCTTCGATGCCTTGCGGCCTCGTGGGCTTTCACGGATACCAGTAAGGCCCACTCGCGTGGACCTTTTCGACAATTGGAATAATAAAATCTAAGTGCATCATTGTCAAGTTTTGTAACCTTCCTGTTGAAGATTACCTGAGCTATATCTGTTTTCCCAGGTCAGTCGCTTACCGACTGATTCGCTCACTTGTCATTTTCGTCTATTAAGATCTAACAACGGTCCGCTCAAGGCTGAGCAGGCGCCGACCCGAGCAAACCGATCGGGTAAACAAAAACCCGCTCGGCATAAGCCACCCGAACAAACAAGAAAGCCCGCTGGCATGAGCCAAGCGGGCCTAGATGCAAAATGTCTGCTTGTGAAAACGAAGCAGAAAGCTATTTCTTAGCAACACCACCGATGAGAGACATCTTGGTACCGCAATCGGGGCAAGTGCCCTTGGTGATAACGCGGCCGTTCTTGGTGACGCCTTCCTGAGGGTCTACCATTTCCTTCTTTTCCTTGCACTTAACGCAATATGCAACAACTGCCATCGTAACCTCTTTTCCTTATTAATAGTCCTATAGGGCACGTGGCCCCTGGAGCACCCGACCCATTGTATAGGTAGTGCCTGCGTTTTACCAGATGGATGCCGATTCTTATGCAACCATAACGAAATAATCGCGTAGAAGGAGCTCTGTCTGGCGTTTACAAACCGATCGCATCTGCCAAGAGCACAGAAGACAGGCGCCACAAGTAGGGAAAATAGCCCTCCCTTTGGGCGGGCTCAGCTTGGCGAATCAGCGGGGCGGTGGCGACGTGGATGCTGTCTCCACAGGAGGCGCTGTCGGCGATGACAGAGTTGTTCGCCGGGAAGACAAGCTACTGGCTGGTGTTGTCAAAGAGCGGTGGCGGTACCGCGGGGGCTGTTGGCGGTACTTGCTGCCCAGGAGGCGACGGTGGCGCTGCCTCCTGGGCTGTGTTTCTTGGGTCGGGCGATCTAGCTCTGGCGGCTCACACTGTTCGGCGGCGCCGGGGTTGCGGGCGCTCGGGCGGTTTGGCGCCACGACGGATGGCAAAATCTGTGCGCCGTGCATGATTCGAGGGGCCCGTGCAGCGAAAAGGGGCCCTTCCTGGCAAGATCTTCGCGCCGTGC
>ENA-ORSS01003136-ORSS01003136.1-human-gut-metagenome-genome-assembly--contig:-NODE-3136-length-13771-cov-5.648804_pt1 | contig 13771 bp, 10 predicted proteins | sample MGYA00241899_ERZ509162 | MGnify/ENA primary metagenome ERZ509162 (study PRJEB26280, sample SAMEA2338641) | human gut metagenome | biome: human gut; feature: human-associated habitat; material: faeces... | reverse complement strand
GGGAGGCATGTTTATACGGGATATCTGGTTTTCAGAAGCAAAGTTAGCGTATCTTCTTCAGAAATCCATGTCTTTCACTGATTTTTCGGTCGAAAGTTGTGGCATAGGAGAACTTTTACTATGTTTGCAAAATAAACTATTGGAGAGAGTGTCTCGAAACCCGTGTGTGCCCGAACAGACCGGTCGTCGTGATGCAGTCGCAAATAACAAACCTTAACGCAACGTGATGCAGTATTCGTGCGTAGTTTGTTTTTTTTATATAAAGCTTTGTTGGATTCTGTGAATCGAAGAAAGCTGTGTTTTAGCCTACCTGTATGTAAAATGTATTGTTTCTGTAAAGTGAAATGACTGAAATGACACTGAAAAAACTTTTTCGGCATAAGCTGTTGCCCTTGGTTTATGAAAAGAGGATTACGGGAAGCAGCTTGTATTCTGTTGAAAAACGCAAGTGCTTTAAAGTGACTCTGTTTAAACGTGAAAAAACAGATGCTTTTACCCGTACGCATTATTTGAAATTTATTCATTCTACAAAGTTCTTATCTTCAAAAAGAGTGTTCCCTAATGTCAGGGATAATGACTTTGGTGCACTGGATGTACCGGTGACCTGGAAAAAGCCGCCTTTGGTCAGCATCATCGTGCCCAACTACAATCATGCCCGCTATCTGAAAGAACGGTTGGACTCCATTTATAATCAGACGTACAGACACTTCGAAGTGATCCTGTTGGACGATTGTTCTACCGACGGAAGTGTAGAGGTGTTGAAAGAGTATGCGCGGAAGTATCCCGAAAATACTCGCCTGGTTGCCAATGAGCACAATTCGGGCAAAGTGTTCCATCAGTGGAACAAAGGACTGGAACTGGCGAGGGGAGAGTTTGTCTGGATTGCCGAGAGCGACGACTATTGCGACCGGAATTTTCTGGAAACAGTGCTTCAGGGCTTGCGCCATCAGTCGGTCATGCTGTCGTTTGCACGAAGCGTATTCATGCAGGAAGGAAAGCAGATCTGGTCTCAGGAAGAGTATCTGGCCGATTTGCCGGTTGCCTGGAATGCGCCGTTCATCATGTCGGCCCACAAGCTCGTAAGCAAGGCTTTTGCTATCAAGAATGTGGTGCCCAACGTCAGCAGTGCCGTTTTCCGGAACATAGGTACCATTCCGGCTGACATTATATCCCAATGGGAGCAGATGTCCTTGTGCGGCGACTGGCTGTTCTACCTGTGGCTGATTAAAGGCGGAGCTGTAAGCTATACCAATCGGGTGAACAATTATTACAGAATTCATCCGGGAAGCACGTCGCTGAAGATTCAGAAGACGCTGGACTATTATACGGAAACGTTGCAGATTTCCTGTTTCGTGGCCCGGAACTACGCAGTCGATGCGGCAGTTTTCGAGGTGGTAAAGAAAAATCTTATTCAACATTGCCTTGAAAAGCAATGTATCACTGTGGAAGAAGTCGAGAAGGCTTATTCTTTGGACAAGATAAAAGAAAGCATGGCGGACAGACAGCCCAATGTGCTGATTTGTACTTATGCCATGGTGCAGGGAGGAGGAGAGGTTTTTCCCATCTACCTGGCCAATGAGCTGAAGAGACAGGGCATTGCCGTGACGTTTGTCGATTTCAGAGGAGAGCGTGGTGAAAAAGAAATCAGGCAGAAACTGGACCGGAATGTGCCTTTGCTGGCTTTGCCGCACGTCTTACAGCTTCGCAACGTGATGACTATGCTGGGTGCCGACATCATCCATACCCATCACGGAACCATCGACAGTGCGGTGGCCAATGCCATCGGCAACCGTTCGTTTCCGTGTAAGCAGGTAGTCACCCTTCACGGAATGTACGAAGCTGTGCCGGAAGAGGAACTGAACAAGATTCTGAAAGCAGTGCTCCCCGTATGTTCGTGCTTTGTTTACATCGCAGATAAGAATCTGCTCCCGCTGAAGCACGTTCAGTCGCAGATTCGGCTGAAGAAAATAGGCAACGGTCTGCCCTATCTTCCCTTGTCGCCTTATAGTCGGGCCAGTCTGGGCATTGAGGAAGATGCTTTCTGCCTGTCGCTGGTGAGCCGCGGCTTCCTGTACAAAGGCTGGATGGAAGCGGTAGAGGCTGTGAAACGGGCCAATGCAACCATACAACGGCCGGTTCATTTGCTTCTGGTAGGAGACGGCGAGTGTTATGAGGCGCTGAAGCAGCAGGATCTTCCTCCGTTCATACATCTGATGGGCAGGCAAGGAAATGTGCGCAATTATTTCGCCATGTCCGATGCCGGACTGCTTCCCTCATACTTCAAGGGAGAAAGCTTTCCGCTGGTAGTTATCGAAAGCCTGATGAGTGGTGCCCCCATCATAGCCAGCGATGTTGGAGAAATCCGGAACATGATTACCGATACGGACGGCGGAGTGGCAGGAGCCCTGTTCGAACTGAAGGACGGGAAAGTGCCGGTAGACACCCTTACGGATATTATAGTCCGGCTTGCTACCGATTCGTCTTTGTATGGCGAGCTGAAAAGACGTGTGGCGCCTATTGCACGGAAATTTGAGATATCCTGCACTGCCCGGCAGTATATAGATGTCTACAATAAAGTGTGGAAGAATGTTGAACCAACAGCCTAAGTCGGCTGTTTTAAAATAATATAACCGGATTCCGGTTGGACAGTTATCGGGATACTCCGGATGTGAAACGTTTACGAATGTGTTCGATGATGAAAAAGATTCTTATAATTAACCCTTGGCCTCCCTATCCTCTGAACTCCGGAGGTAATCAGGCTTTCTTTAATATGGTGGACTACATGCGCCGCTATTTGTCAGTGTCTATTTTGCTCAATCCGCACACTTCCGGAGAAAGGCAGGCGGTGAAGGAGCTGAAGAAAATCTGGCCCGATGTAGAGTTCTTCCTGTTCGAAGCCGGGGACGAAGAAAAGGGTTATTCGATCAAGCATCCGCTGTATTACAAATGGCTGAAAAAGATTCAGGCATCGGTTGCCCGCAAAATGAGGAGGCAGCTGGTTGCACACGGCACTCAGGCCGTCGAGGGTAATGAAGTACGTAGAAGAGGCACCATCATGAATTCTACTTTCAGGAACTTCGACAGCCAGTATGTCGACTATGTGGCCAAGGTTTCACGCATGGGATTTGACATAGTGGAAGCTCAGTTCTATGATCTGTTACCACTGGTTTACGTTCTGCCGGACGATGTACAGACCGTGTTTGTGCATCATGAACTGCGATACATTCGCAACCAGAACGAAATGAAACTTCTCAAGCAGATGACCAATGAAGACCGTATGCTTTATGGTGTGGCAAGAGATTTTGAGAAAGGGGCGCTGGACAGCTATAAGCATCTGATTGTACTGACTGAGACCGACCGTGCCTTGCTGGCCGAGCTTTTGGGACGGACAGAGCGCATTTATACTTCTCCGGCAGTGATACGCAAGTCGGGAAATGTGGCCGATACGTTTGTCCCCGCGCAAACCAATCGTCTGGTGTTTGTAGGCGGCGAAGACCATATGCCCAATTGGGATGCCGTCATCTGGTTCTGCACCGGAATAGCTCCGCTTTTGCGTCAGCGTGGATTCAAGTTCACATTCCAACTGGTAGGAAAGTGGAACAGCGGAGATGCAAAGAGGCTTTGCGAAGTCTGCCCGGAAATGGAGTTCATGGGGTTTGTAGACGAGCTGACAACTTTCCTGAAAGGAGCCATTTCCATAGTGCCCATTCGGGTGGGAAGCGGAATGCGCATGAAGATACTGGATGCCGTCTTTGCCCGGGTGCCGTTTGTCACTACTTCCAAAGGAGTCGAAGGGCTTGACTTCCGTAGTGGTGAGGAATGTCTGATAGCCGATGAGGCTTCGGCCTTTGCCGATGCGGTAGTCCGGCTGGCCGAGGACGAAAAACTGCAGGAAAAACTGGTGCAGCAGGCTGCCGACAAGCTGAGTGCTCTGTACAATCCGCAGGAAATGCTGGAGCGCCGGATGGCGATTTACGAGCAGATTCTGGGTGAGAAGCTGTTGGAACGAAAGGCGTAAGGTAATGAAGGAATAATGGTGAATGAAACAGTAAAGGGTATGGACAGCAGACTGGCAATTGTGATACCGGCTTATAAAAGTCGTTTCTTGCAGGCTACGTTGGATTCTATCGCGAAGCAAAGTTGCAAGGATTTTGTGGTGTACATCGGTGATGATAACAGCCCGCAGAATCTGGAAGCGATTGTCGGACGCTATCGGAATGAGTTTCCCCTCGTATACCATCGTTTCGAAGAGAATATGGGGCGGAACGATTTGCCCGGTCATTGGGAGCGTTGCATTGCGCTGAGCCGTAATGAACCGTTAATCTGGCTTTTCTCCGACGACGATCTGATGCCCGCTGACGGCGTAGAGCGCATCTTGCAGGCAGCTGCGGTGCATGGTGATACCCGTGTCTTTTTCCGTTTCCCGTTGTCGCTGGTCGATGCCGAAGGCCATTTGTTCCGTAGCAATCCGCCGTTCGATGCGGACTGTATTTCGGGTTATCATTTCCTGTTGGACAAGCTTGGCGGAAAAATATCTTCTGCGGCGTGTGAGTATGTATTCAGCCGCGATGTGTATACTGAGGCAGGTGGCTTTGTGAAGTTTCCGCTGGCTTGGTGTTCGGACGATGCCTCATGGGCTCGTTTTGCCGACCTGGCAGGTGGCATCGTGTCGCTGTACGGACAGCCGGTGTGCTGGCGGAATGCCGAGAACGAGAACATATCCAATTCTATCGTTTACAACAAGGAGAAGGCGAAGGCTACCGCTCTGTTCGTGGACTGGATTGCCAGATATTATCCCGACCGCCGGGACGATGCCGTTTTGCACTGTGCATTGAAGAGTTATATAAAGACCATACTGGTTTGTTCGTTGCGAAGTGTCTTCGACGTGGTAGACCTCTGGGGCATGTGCCGTGCGGTGTGGCAGATTTCTCCGGCTGTAGCTTCCGGCTTGTTTGCAAAATATCTTTTCCGTGCTTTACGCCGTAAGGGGAAGTAGCTGTAAGTGGCCTTGGCGAGTGGTGCGTATAGCCGGCATTCGCTAATATTTCATTCTTGTTGCAGAGGTCGTATTTTTTCTCTACCTTTGTCCCCGTTATTCACTTGATAATTATGCTGAAACAATTTTTTTCTTTGATGAAGCGGTACATCAAACCTTACCGCAAGTATCTGACATGGGCTGTTATCCTGAACTTCGTGTCGCAGTGGCTTAATGTGTTCTCGTTCATGGCCATTATCCCGATTCTGAATATTCTGTTCAAGATAGATGGCAAAGTGTACGAATATCAGCCGATGGATTGGGAACATTTCGATAAGGATGTGCTGGTGAATAATGCTTATTACTGGATCAGCCATTTCGTAGAGACGAACGGTGCTTTCCTGACGCTTGTCATGCTGGGAGGCGTTCTGATATTTATGACACTGCTGAAGACGGCAGGTTACTTCGCTTCATCGGCGGTGATGGTGCCGTTGCGTACGGGTATTGTGCGCGATATCCGCATCGAAGTATATAATAAGGTGCTGAAGCTGCCTCTCAGTTTCTTCTCCGAGGAGCGCAAGGGCGACATCATAGCCCGTATGAGTGCCGATGTGACGGCCGTTGAAAACTCGCTGACGAGTTCGATTGATATGCTTATCCGCAACCCGATAGCCCTTTTGATTTACTTCTTTACCCTGTTCACCGTGAGCTGGCAGATGACGCTCTTCGTCATAGTCATTCTGCCCTTTGCCGGTTGGATTATGGGTGTAGTCAGCCGTAAGCTGAAGCGCCAGTCTTCGGCTGCGCAGGCACAGTGGGGCGACATCATGTCGCAGCTGGACGAAACGTTGGGCGGACTGCGCATTATCAAGGCGTTTATTGCCGAAGAAAAGATGTCGGCACGTTTCACCAAGACGAACGATGAGTTCCGCACGGCCATGAACGAGATGGTTATCCGTCAGAGTTCGGCACACCCGATGAGCGAGTTCCTGGGCACGTGTGTCATTGTTATTGTCCTGTGGTTTGGTGGTGCGCTGATTTTGAATCAGACGTATGCACCGATGGATGCGGCTACCTTTATCTTCTATATGGTGATATTGTATAGCATCATCAATCCGTTGAAAGAATTCTCCAAGGCTTTCTATAACATTCCGTTGGGTCTGGCCAGTATGGACCGTATCGATATGATTCTGAAAGCCGAGAATCCTATCAAGGAACCTGCACAGCCGTTGCCTTTGACCGACTTCGAGGATAAGTTGGAGTTCCGCGACGTCAGCTTCAGCTATACGGAAGGTCGTCCGGTGCTGAAGCACATCAACCTCACCGTGCCCAAGGGCAAGACAATCGCTCTGGTGGGACAGTCCGGTTCGGGAAAGTCGACGATGGTGGACCTGGTGCCACGCTATCACGACATTGCCGAAGGCGCGCTGATAATCGATGGAAAGAATGTGAAGGATGTATCTATCCGCAGCTTGCGTTCGCTGATTGGTAATGTGAACCAGGAGGCCATCCTCTTCAACGATACGTTCTACAATAATATTACGTTCGGTGTGGAGAATGCTACGATGGAGCAGGTGATCGAAGCTGCCAAGATAGCTAACGCTCACGACTTCATTATGGAGACGGAGAAGGGCTATGATACCATGATCGGCGACCGTGGCGGACGCCTTTCCGGCGGACAGCGCCAGCGCATCAGCATTGCCCGTGCCATTCTGAAGAATCCGCCTATCCTGATTCTGGATGAGGCTACTTCAGCCCTCGATACCGAGAGCGAACGTCTGGTGCAGGAGGCTCTGGAGCGCCTGATGAAGTCGCGTACGACGATTGCCATCGCTCACCGTTTGTCGACCATCAAGAATGCCGATGAGATCTGCGTGCTGTACGAAGGCGAAATCGTAGAGCGTGGTACTCACGAAGAACTGATTGCTCTCGACGGATATTACAAGCGACTGAACGATATGCAGTCGCTGAGCTGATACGATGACAAGTTGACGAGGGGACAAGTTGACGAATGGGACTCTTCTTCTGTCCCTTTCCTGGTTTCCTCGTCAACTTGTCTTCTCGTCAACTCGTTCCTCGTTTCCTTGTCAACTAATACTAACCATACGCCTATGTTAACCGATTTCGATTACACCCTGCTCCCCGAGAATTATACCCTTTGTCTGCACGATGCTTGCCCCCGTGCCAAGGAATGCCTGCGCCGCGCCATAGCCGAAGGTATTCCGGCAGCTCATATTTCTATCCGCGTCTTCTCGCCTGCTGCCGCCCGGCAGATGGCCGCTGCGGGATGTACGTTTTTCCGTCCCATCCGGACGGTGCGTTATGCACGGGGCATCGAGGCCGTGCTGAAGCAGTTGGAAAAGCTGCCTTATCAACAGGCTCGCATGGCTCGTGCTACCCTTTACGGTTTTTTCGGACGGAATATGTTCTACCGCATACGCCACGGCGAGCGTTTCGTCTTCCCCGAAGAGCAAGAAAAGATTGCCGCACTTTTCCGCCGGCTTGGTCTGAAGGAAGAGCCGCAGTTCGATGAATATATCGAGCGTTACGACTTACGTTAGTCACTGCCGCACCATTCCCGACTCTTTTTGCCGGACAACGCCTAAGGTTTTATTCTTTCTCATACCTATGAGAAAGGAATTCTCATGCTTATGAGAACGACATTCTCATACCTATGAGAAAACTGTTCTCATGCCTATGAGAAGAGAGAAAACATACTGGAGTGTTGGCGGAAGGCTTAGGGGAGAGGAGACGGAAAGAAGCAGATAGAATTTGTATATTACGGAGGTTAATTTTAAAAAACGAAATTATGAAGGATCTGTTCTTACTAAAGTTTATTCGCATGAATAAGTTGATATCTACTGTCTTAGCTTTGTTGCTGTGTGTCTCGATTGAGGGAGTGGCGCAGTCTTTGCTTCCCGATTTTCACAAATATGCCCGTTTTGCCGGGCGCGCTACAGGATTTGTGGTTAAGACTCCAGATGGATTTGAGGTTGTGCAGCAGGGACAGGATGCCTGTTGGATACCTGAGGAGCGTAAAGCGGGCGGAGTGACACCTTTCTACAACTATATGCTGTTGTCTGACGACGAGGAATGTGTGGCCTTTTATCCGGATGTCTCGGCTTTGACCCTTGCCTGGTTGGGAGGGGCGAAGACTGAACCGGATTACATAAAGCAGGCCGTCGAGTCTGGCACAAGGGAAGGGCTGACGGTGTATGCGGCTTCCGATGCCGACCAGGAATTTGGGGCTGATTCCGTCTGGCTTTTCGAGAAGCCTCTGCCCAAAGCCGTGCGTGGCAGATACGCTTATTCGGCCGAGTGGTATGCCATCAAGGACGGACGCCCCTGCCTGTTTCTGATGTGCATACTGACTACAGACGGGCTGAAGCGCAAAGAAGCCTATTTTGAACGGCTTTATCGTTCGGTAGGATATAAAAGGAAGTGGACATACAGCCAGGAAGTCTTCGATCGTGAGACTTTACGCCTGCATACGAAGAAGTAAGGCTGCATCATCCTTTCCGCCCAAAGTCCGCCGGAATCTCGCCCCACTGCTCGGTTTCCCATTTCAGTATCGGCGTGGAGTACGTATTTTCGCGCAGCCATTTCTCGGCACGCTCTATCAGTTGGAAGAGGGCTTCGGTACGGGGCTCGCGGGGCAGCTTGGTCTTGCATTGCTTCTGCCGCACCCAGGCGATGGCGTTGCGGCTGTCGCTGTAGATGGGCATGTCTATTCCTTTCTGCTTCAGCAGGGCAAGGCCGTGGACAAGGGCAAGGAACTCGCCGATGTTGTTCGTGCCGTAGACGGGTCCGAAGTGGAACACCTGCTGGCGCGAGGCCACGTGTACGCCGCGGTACTCCATCTGTCCCGGGTTGCCGCTACAGGCAGCATCGACGGCCAGGCTGTTCTCTACCACCTCCGGCGGCAGCTCTCCTGTGGCTGCGGCAGCTTTTCGCGTTTCTGTGCCCGTGGCTTTCTGCCCGATGTAGGCGTAAGGTGACGATGCAAAGGCCTGTTCGGCTTCCTCCATCGTGTCGAACGACTTGAATCGCGCACCCTCGTATCCCTTGGTCTGAAGCTGGCAGTCTGTCCAGTTGTCGTAGATGCCGGGTGTGACGCCTGCCCATACGACGTAGTATTTCTGTTTCTTTTTCATGCGGCAAAGGTACAAATATTTCTTGTTTTCCCTCTTGTACATTGCAGAATTGCTTACCTTTGTTAAGTTTTTGAGTTCTTGAGTTTTTAAGTTTATAAGTTTGTAACTTTGTAAGTTAATTCAGCGTGTAAACTCAACCCCCTTAAGAACTCAAGAACTTATAAACTTAAAAACTCAAAAACTCAAAATAACATGATACGTATATTCCTGACCGGCTATATGGGTGCCGGAAAGACAACCTTGGGCAAGGCTTTCGCCCGCGAGCTGCATGTACCGTTCATCGACTTGGACTGGTACATCGAGGAACGTTTTCATAAATCCATTCCCGAACTGTTTCGCGAGCGGGGCGAGGACGGCTTCCGCGAACTGGAGCGCTCGATGCTGCACGAAGTAGGCGAGTTCGAGGATGTCGTCATCTCTACCGGCGGCGGTACGCCCTGCTTCTTCGACAACATGGACTACATGAACCGTCAGGGACAGACGGTGCTGCTCGACGTTCATCCCGACATCCTGTTCCGTCGTCTGCGTGTGGCTACGCAGCAGCGGCCCATTCTGCAAGGCAAAACCGACGACGAACTGCGCTCGTTCATCGTCAAGGCACTAGGCGAACGCGAACCCCATTACTCGAAGGCCCGTTACCGTTTTGATGGCGGACGGCTGGAAAGCCGGCGTCAGATAGCCGAGTCTGTGCAACAGTTGCGTAACCTGTTGGGGCTATAATCCCTTGTAAATGTGTATTTCTGGGCAAAAGATGCAGGGGGTGTCATATTTATGCTTATTTTTGCACTTCCTAATTGATTGTTGCAGTCCCGCATTCCCTTCCATGCGAAGAAGCAGATGCGGGCGCGTGTATTCATTAATTTTAATCTGTAAATAGAAGACAAGTCGATGAGAAAATGGCGTATTGAAGATTCTGAAGAGCTGTACAACATCACCGGTTGGGGCACTTCGTACTTTGGTATCAACGAAAAGGGACATGTGGTGGTAACGCCGCGCAAGGACGGTGTAGCCGTCGATCTGAAGGAACTGGTAGACGAACTGCAGTTGCGCGACGTGACTGCTCCCATGCTGGTACGTTTTCCCGATATTCTGGACAACCGCATCGAGAAGGTATCCTGCTGCTTCAAGAAGGCAGCCGAGGAATACGGCTACAAGGGCGAGAACTTTATCATCTATCCCATCAAGGTCAACCAGATGCGACCCGTAGTCGAGGAAATGATCAATCACGGAAAAAAGTTCAACCTTGGACTGGAGGCCGGCTCCAAACCCGAACTGCACGCCGTGATCGGAGTCAACACCGACCCTGACTCGCTGGTAGTGTGCAACGGTTACAAGGACGAAAATTATATCGAGTTGGCTCTTTTGGCCCAGAAAATGGGACGAAATATATACTTGGTTGTCGAGAAATTGAACGAATTGAGAAATATTGCGACAATCTCCAAACGCTTGAAAATTCGCCCGAATATAGGAATTCGTATAAAACTGGCTAGTTCTGGGAGTGGCAAGTGGGAAGAGTCCGGGGGAGATGTCAGTAAGTTCGGAGTAAATTCGAGCGAGTTACTGGAAGCCATGGATATTCTGGAAAAGAACAAGATGACGGATTGCTTGAAGTTAATCCATTTCCATATTGGTAGCCAGGTGACCAATATACGGCGTATTAAGACGGCATTGAAGGAAGCCTCTCAGTTTTACGTGCAATTGAAGAATTTAGGATACAATATACATTTTGTGGATATTGGTGGGGGATTAGGAGTAGACTACGATGGAACACGCTCGGCAACGAGCGGAAACAGCATGAACTACTCGATTCAGGAGTACGTGAATGATGCCGTGTCCGCGTTGGTAGATGCATGTGAAAAGAATAATCTGGAGCAACCGAATATTATTACCGAGTCGGGACGTTCTCTGACTGCACATCACTCCGTGTTGATTTTCGAGGCGCTTGCTAGTACAAGTCTGCCCGCTTTCGATGAAAACGAGGAAATCGACGGGAATGCTCACGAGCTAGTGAAAGAGTTGTATGATTTATGGGAGAACCTGAATCAGCCCCGGTTGATCGAGACATGGCATGATGCCATGCAGATTCGGGAAGATGCTCTCGGTTTGTTTAATCTTGGCTTGATCGATTTGTTCACCCGTGCGCAAGTGGAACGGTTGTTCTGGTCCGTGGCTAGGGACGTGTATGACATGGCAGTGGCCACGAAACATGCCCCGGACGAGTTGAAGAAAATCTCCAAGATGTTGCCGGATAAATATTTCTGTAATTTCTCGTTATTCCAGTCTTTGCCTGATTCATGGGCAATCGACCAGATATTCCCGATTATACCGATTTCTCGTTTGAACGAGCAGCCGACTAAATCGGCAACAATTCAGGATATTACCTGTGATTCTGACGGGAAGATTGATAATTTTATCTCGACGCGTAATTTCTCGTACCATCTTCCGGTACACGAGTTGAATAATAAGGAACCGTATTATTTAGGAGTATTCCTCGTGGGAGCCTACCAAGAGATTCTTGGTGACCTGCATAACCTGTTCGGAGACACGAATGCCGTCCACATCAAAGTGAAAGGTGATGATTACGTGATCGACAAGGTGATTGAAGGGGAGACGGTGGCTGACGTGTTGGAGTACGTTCAATTTATGCCGAAAAGAATGGCTCGTACGGTAGAGGTGTGGGTAACTTCTTCCGTGAAAAAGGGAATTATCTCGGCAGAAGAAGGACGGGAGTTTTTGTCCAATTACCGTTCCGGATTGTACGGGTATACCTATTTGGAATAATTCGATAGATAATAATAAAATAAAGAGGTCGTGCCGAATTTGTTAAAATGAATCAGGTACGATCTTTTTTTTGTAAATTTTCTGTCATGTAAGTGTTAACGTGAATTTCATTCAATCAGATAATCAGTATGTTAATAAAAACCTAGTTTTTAACACTATTAAATTTTACGCAAATGTTTGCGGGTAAAAAAAGATTTGCTAGTTTAGCATCGGTGAAAGAAAAAAGGCCTCGTGCTGTCACAGCAGGAGGCAACCAATAACAAATTTATGAAAAAAAATTGAAGTCTTTTCTTGAAATCCGATACAAAGGTATCGGCTTTTCTTTATATACAAAAAAATTAGTAGTTAAATTTCTGTTATATCGATTAATTTTCGATACACACTTTTATATACGGATAGAGGGAGACAAAAGTTAGGATTTATGCAAAATAAAAATGGTCCGCGCTGTCTCAGCGGGGACCCAAAATACCAATAACAAATTTATGAAAAAAAATCGAAGTCTCTTTTGAATTACGATACAAAGGTATCGGTTTTTCATCGTAACCTTGTCACTTATGTATTAAGTTTCGGTTACACTATGATTACATTCAAAATATATGCCTATATACGGCACATGAACGTAAAGGTTTCATAATTAATCAAAATTAATTCTTAATTGTAAAGGGCCATCGGTGATTAATTCTTCGAAAGGATTTGACACAGAGAGACCTAGAAGGCGTATTCTAAATTGCGTAAGTTCTAAATCTTTGAGTAATTTTTTGGCTAGGGGAAGAATATCCTGTTTTGTTCGTAACTCGTGTGCCATAGTGATACTACGTGTCTTTTGGGTAAAATCGTGGAATTTGATTTTCAAGGTTAGGGTATGTCCTTTGAAATCAGACTTTTCTAGCCGGAAAATTAATTCTGTTGTCACGTGGTACAGTTCTATGATGACAGCGATATAGTTCGTCAAGTCATTCTCGAAAGTACTTTCACAGCCTACGGATTTACGGGTTCTTTCGGGGGTAACCATTCTGGGATCGATGCCATTGGCAAAATCGTGATATAGGGTACCGGCTTTCCCGAAATTGCGGGTAAGGAATGTCTGTGTACATTTCTTGAGGTCAGCCCCCGTGTGTATGCCTAGTGAGTGCATTTTACGAGCCGTGACTTTGCCGATACCCCAGAATGCCTCGATCGGGAGTTTGGAGATAAAAGCGGGGGCCCGGTTTGGGTGTATGGTGTAAAGCCCGTCGGGTTTCTTGTAATCAGATGCAATCTTGGCGAGGAATTTATTGTAAGAGATCCCGGCGGAGGCCACGAGCCCTAGTTTTTCTTTAATCTCTTTCTTGATTTCTCTGGCGACATCGACGGCTAACGGGATGTTTTTTTTATTCTCGGTCACGTCTAGGAAAGCCTCATCGAGTGCCAGGGGTTCGATCATGTCCGTGTATTCGTGGAATATTTCGTGAATCTGCATAGATACCGATTTATAGTATTCCATGTGAGAACCAACGAAAATGAGGTCGGGACAAAGCTGTTTGGCTTTCAGGGACGACATGGCAGAGCGTATGCCATAACGGCGTGCCTCGTAGCTGGCGGCAGCCACGACCCCGCGTTTCTCCGGACGCCCCACGACAAGCGGTTTTCCCCTGTATTCCGGGTGATCCCGTTGTTCTATAGAGGCGTAGAACGCATCATGTCGATATGAATAATTTTTCTGTTTTCCATCTCCCGTTTCGATGAGTAAATATACAACTTTCTCTTGAATTTTGATTGTATATGTCGGGCGATTAATGTAGAAGAGGTGGGGAAATTTTCCTCAGCTTAAACGTGGAGATATTCCTCGATCGGGTAAAAGAAAGAGGGAAACTTTCGCTCC
>ENA-ORSS01003132-ORSS01003132.1-human-gut-metagenome-genome-assembly--contig:-NODE-3132-length-13806-cov-2.716093_pt1 | contig 13806 bp, 12 predicted proteins | sample MGYA00241899_ERZ509162 | MGnify/ENA primary metagenome ERZ509162 (study PRJEB26280, sample SAMEA2338641) | human gut metagenome | biome: human gut; feature: human-associated habitat; material: faeces... | reverse complement strand
CTTCAACGGCGACAATAGTTGGGCGTGCCCCTGCGAAGATAGCAAGCTGCTGGGTCCTTTTTTTATGCCTATTTATATGCCTTTCTTTGAAAGGTTTTTTTAATATATATGAAACATTTTTCAATTTATTTACATTATTTACATGAAAATGCTTGAAAAGAATTGAAACATCGTTTATGATTAGACCATCAAAACCGATGAAGCGGAGATCAAACGAAAACATGTGCTTAAAGAGAGCTTAGGATGGTGGAATCTAAGTAGTAACAAGTTCGCAAATGGACCGCTGAGGGCGTAGTCAAAGGTTATGCTGAGTACTCTACGACGTGTGATTAACGTAATCAATCAAGAATATGTTTGTATTCTATAAGTGTACAGGGATTCCTGTAAATTAAGGTGGCACCGCGGGTTATTACTCGTCCTTGATAGTTTTGTACTAGAAGGACGAGTTTTTTTGTCCTTGGGAGGGCTACTATGTTTCCTAATTATGAAACGGTATTGAAATATTGTGATCAATATAAACGAGTTCCTGTTTCCATGGAATTATATGCAGATCAATTCACGCCAATCGAAGTGCTGTGCATTCTGCGACAGGCTAGTAATCATTGTTATTTACTAGAAAGTGCCAGTCAGGATGAACAATGGGGCCGTTATTCCTTTTTGGGATACAATCCTACTTACGAAATTACTTGTTTTAATCATTTGTTGAAGATTAAAAATGTTCAGACTAATCTTGTAGAAGAAAAAGAAGTAGGGCATCCGAAAGACGAAATTCGTAAAATTCTAAAAAAATATCATTCTCCAACGATTGAAGGTTTACCACCTTTTACCGGCGGATTGGTTGGGTATTTCGCTTATGACTACATTAAATACAGTGAACCAAAACTTCAATTGAATCATAAAACGGAATTTAATGATTTGGATTTAATGTTATTTGACTCGGTTATATGTTTTGATCATTATCGCCAGAAAATCATTCTCATTACTGGTTGTTTCACGGATGATGTGGAAACTTCCTATTCTGAAGCAAACGCTCGTTTATTAGAAATGAAAGCATTGTTGCAAACAGGTAAGAAAAAAGCCTTTGAACCGATTCGTCTTACAAGTCCTTTAAAAGAAGAGATGGATAAAAAACAATTTACTTCAATTGTGAATCAAGCGAAACATTATATTCATGAAGGGGATATTTTCCAGGTTGTTCTATCTAATCCTTTCCGGGCACAAGCTTCTGGATCGCTCTTTGATACTTATCGGGTTTTACGTGCTAGCAATCCGAGTCCTTATATGTTCTATTTCTCTAGCGACGATATCGAGATGACAGGAGCTAGCCCAGAAACTTTGACAAAGCTCAGTCAAAAAAAGCTCTTTACCTTTCCTTTAGCTGGAACGAGTCCTCGAGGTAAGACAAAAGCAGACGATGAGCTTTTGGAAAAGAACTTGTTAGCCGATCCAAAAGAGCGAGCGGAACATAATATGTTAGTAGATTTAGGCCGTAACGATATTGGTAAGATATCTGAAATTGGTTCCGTTCAAGTTGAAAAATATATGGAAATTGAACGATTTTCGCAAGTAATGCACATCGGTTCTACTGTAACCGGAACGCTTAAATCGGAATATGATGCAATGGATGCCGTTGATGTGATTCTTCCTGCAGGCACTCTATCTGGTGCTCCAAAGTTTCGGGCTTGTCAGATTATTGAAGAACTCGAAAAGAGTCAACGTGGTATTTATGGTGGAGCCATTGGCTATGTAGATTTTACCGGTAACTTAGATACATGTATTGCGATACGTCTGGTTTATAAGAAAAACGATGCAATTTGTATCCGCTCTGGGGCTGGTATTGTTTCTGACAGTCAGGCCGAGAAAGAATGGCAAGAGTGTCATCATAAAGCACGTGCCGTTATTCAAGCTATAAAACAAGCACAGGAGGGATTGGAATGATATTGTTAATAGATAATTATGACAGCTTTTCCTACAATGTCTTTCAATTAATTGGATCCGTAGAAAAAGATATTCGTGTAATGCGTAACGATGCCCTTAGCATTTCGGATATTCAAGATATGCAACCGGATGCCATTGTTTTAAGTCCAGGACCCAAACGTCCAGAAGATGCAGGTATCTGTATGGATGTGATTCGAAACTTTTATACAAGTATTCCTATTCTAGGAATTTGTCTGGGTCATCAAGCTATTTGTGAAAGCTTTGGGGCAACTGTTACCTATGCCAAAACCTTAATGCATGGCAAACAAGATCAAATGATTCTTGATAAAAAAGATCCTATATTTGCCGGACTCAGAGATTTTCCGGCTGCCCGATATCATAGTTTATCAGTACGTGAAAACACTTTACCCGATTGTTTAGAAAAACTTGCCCATAGTTCGGATGGTGAAATCATGGCCATTCGCCACAAATACTATCCGGTCTATGGCTTTCAATTCCATCCCGAAAGTGTAATGACCCCTTGTGGAAAACAATTAATCCAAAATTTTAAAACGATTATAGAAGGAGAAAACAATCATGATTAAAGAAGCTATCGCAAAAATTGTTCGAAGAGAAGATTTAACATTCGATGAAGCCTATACTGTAATGAATGAAATCATGTCAGGGCAAACAACCCAAGTACAAAATGCAGCTTTTCTGGCTGCTTTATCAACCAAGAGTACCCATATGGAAACCATTGATGAAATCAGTGGATGCGCTACCGCAATGCGAGAAAAAGCTACACCTTTTCAACGTGGTGATATGGATATTTTAGAAATTGTAGGTACCGGTGGAGATGGGGCCCATAGCTTTAATATTTCAACAACCAGTGCTTTATTACTGGCTAGTGGTGGCGTAAAAGTAGCAAAACATGGAAATCGTGCTGCTTCTAGTTTGAGTGGAACGGCCGATTGCCTGGAAGCCTTAGGCGTGAATATTCAACAAGATCCCGCAAAAGCAAAAGCGTGTTTAGACAAAGCCAATATCTGTTTCTTCTTTGCCCAAAAATACCATAGTTCGATGAAGTATGTAGGGGCCATTCGAAAAGAACTTGGCTTTCGAACCGTCTTTAATATTCTTGGTCCATTAACCAATCCAAGTAAACCAAATTATTTTATCCTAGGTGTTTATGATGCCTATTTAGTAGAACCGATTGCCAAGGTATTAACCAAACTTGGCGTGAAACGTGGCTTTGTGGTCTATGGACAAGATAAACTGGATGAAGTCAGTATTTCGGCTCCAACAACAATTTGTGAAATCAAAGATGGCTTCTATCGGACCAATGTCATTACCCCAGAACAATTCGGTTTAAAGCGGGCAACGAAAGCTGAAATCGTTGGTGGTACACCAGCCGAAAATGCCGAAATCACCAAAGGCATTCTAGCCGGAGAAATCACTGGTGCCAAACGCGACATCGTACTTTTAAATGCAGGGTTAGGCTTCTATATCACAGGGAAAACCGAAACGATGGAAGATGGGGTAAAAATGGCACAATCTTTAATCGAAGCGAAAGCTGGTTTAGATACCTTACAGAAATTTATTGAGGTATCCAATGCCTAATATTTTAGAAACCATTGCTCAAGCAACCAGAGATCGAGTTCAAAAAGAAAAAGAATGTGTTTCCTTGGAAACCATGAAAGCCCAAGCTTATGCGCTAGAAAAACTAGATTTTCCATTTGAGAAAGCTTTGCGAAAGGATGGTGTTTCCTTTATCTGTGAGTGTAAGCAGGCAAGTCCCTCTAAAGGCCAGATTGTCAATGATTTCCCTTATTTAGAAATTGCCCAAGCCTATCAAAAAGCAGGAGCTTCCGCTATTTCTGTTTTGACCGAACCCCAATGGTTTAAAGGAAAACTTAGCTATTTAAAGGAAATCAGTGAAGCTGTTTCCATTCCTTGTTTACGCAAAGATTTTACCATTGATCCCTATATGATCTATCAAGCTAGAGTTAATGGTGCCAGTGCTGTTCTATTCATTGTCTCTTTATTAGAAAAAGAACAGTTGAAAGAATACATAGAAATAAGTGAATCACTCGGTATGAGTGCTCTAGTGGAGTGCCATAATCAAAAAGAAGTAGAAATTGCCAAAAGCGTAAATGCCAAAATCATTGGCGTAAATAATCGCAACTTAAAAAACTTTGATGTTGATTCTTGTAACTGCTTGCGCCTACGTGAAGCAGTAGGCAGCGATTGTTTATTTGTTGCTGAAAGTGGGGTAAAGAATCATCAAGATGTGCTTGCTTTAGAAAAGGCAAAGGTTGATGCGATATTAATTGGGGAAACGATGATGTTAGCCGATGATAAAAGGCAAAAATTGAAAGAGTTAAAATATGGCAAAAATTAAGATATGCGGTTGTCGCAGCGAAGCAGACATAGCGATTGTCAATGAAACCAAACCCGATTATGTAGGTTTTATTCTCAACTATCCCAAAAGCTTTCGCTCAATTTCAATTGATACACTAAAACAATTGAAGCACAAAGTTGATGCATCGATTCAAGTGGTCGGCGTCTTTGTCGATGAGAAAGCGGAAATCGTTCAGCAGTGCTTAGAACAAGGATGGATTGATTATGCTCAGCTTCATGGTCATGAATCCCAACGCTATGTGAAAGAAATCCAGAAGGTAGGAAAAGTGATTCAAGCTTTTCAAATTCGTACACAAGCAGACATGAATTTAGCTATACAAAGCTGTGCAGATTATATTTTACTAGATCAAGGCAAAGGTTCAGGACAAAGCTTTGACTGGTCGTTGTTAGAAAATCTTTCACGTCCATTCTTTCTGGCTGGAGGAATTGATGAAAAAAATATTATCCAAACCCAAAAGTATCATCCCTATGCCTTGGATGTGAGCAGTGCTGTTGAAACCAATCGCTGCAAAGATAAAAAGAAAGTAGAAGAAATTATTCGGAAAGGAAGAACAATATGAGTAAAGGAAGATTTGGTGTTCATGGTGGACAATATATACCTGAAACCTTAATGAATGCCGTTATTGAATTAGAAGAAGCCTACAATCATTATAAAGATGATTCCGATTTTCAAGCAGAGCTACACCAGCTTTTAAATGAATATGCCGGAAGACCATCCTGTTTGTATTATGCCAAACATATGACGGAAGATTTAGGTGGCGCAAAAGTTTATTTAAAACGGGAAGATCTCAACCATACTGGAGCCCATAAGATCAATAATGTCATTGGCCAATGTTTATTAGCAAAACGCATGGGAAAAACACGTGTAATCGCAGAAACTGGGGCGGGGCAACATGGTGTCGCAACCGCTACAATTGCGGCTTTAATGGGCTTAGAGTGTGAAATCTATATGGGAAAAGAAGATACCATTCGTCAAGCGCTTAATGTCTATCGTATGAAGCTGTTAGGTGCCAAAGTGCATGCGGTAAGTAGCGGAACAGGTACTTTAAAAGATGCCGTCAGTGAAGCCTTTCGAAACTGGACAACACGAATTGATGATACGCATTATGTATTAGGTTCAGTTATGGGACCTCATCCTTTCCCAACTATCGTACGGGATTTCCAAGCCGTTATTTCTAAGGAAATCAAGGAACAGATTTTAGAAAAAGAAGGTCGTTTGCCTGATGTAGTCATGGCTTGTGTAGGCGGTGGATCCAATGCGATTGGAACTTTCTATAACTTTATTGAAGATAAAGATGTCCAATTAATTGGCTGTGAAGCAGCTGGTCGGGGAATTGATACTTTTGAAACAGCCGCAACGATTGCGACCGGAAAACTCGGTATTTTCCATGGTATGAAATCGTATTTCTGCCAAGATCAATATGGTCAGATTGCTCCAGTCTATTCAATTAGTGCAGGATTAGATTATCCTGGGATTGGTCCAGAACATGCGATGCTGCATGATATGGGAAGAGCTCAATATGTACCTGTAACCGATGACGAAGCCGTAGATGCTTTTGAATATCTATCCCGTATGGAAGGTATTATTCCTGCCATTGAAAGTGCCCATGCCCTCGCTTATGCCAAAAAGTTAGTACCAACGATGGATAAGGATCAGATTGTGGTTGTGACCTTATCCGGTCGAGGGGATAAAGATGTAGCAGCTATCGCAAGATATCGTGGGGAGGAAATTTATGAATAAAGGAATCGAAAAAGCCTTTTCTAAAGGGAAAGCATTTATCGCATTTGTGACCAGTGGAGATCCAGACTTAGAAACAACGGAAGAAATTGTCTATGCGATGGATCGCGCTGGCTGTAGTTTGGTTGAATTGGGCATTCCTTTCTCAGATCCAACTGCCGAAGGACCGGTCATTCAAGCAGCCAATGTACGGGCATTATCAAATGGAGTAACTACCGATAAGATTTTTGCGATGGTGAAAAAGATTCGTCAGAAATCCGATATTCCGATGGTTTTTATGACCTATGCCAATGTTGTGTATAGTTATGGTATTGAAAAATTCTGTCAAAAAATGGTGGAAACACAAATGAGTGGTATGATTCTTCCGGATGTGCCATATGAAGAAAAAGCCGAATTTGATGTAGTGTGTAAAAAATATGGGGTAGATCTTATTAGTATGATTGCCCCAACCAGCCATCAGAGAATTCAAATGATTGCCAAAGAAGCCAGTGGTTTTATCTATTGTGTTTCTTCTTTAGGGGTAACTGGGGTACGCTCTACCATCACAACCGATATTGGTGCGATGGTCGATCTTGTTCGCCAAGTCAGTGATGCACCTGTTGCGGTTGGCTTTGGGATTTCTACCCCGGAACAAGCTAAAAAAATGGCCAACCAGTCAGATGGGGCCATTGTGGGAAGTGCAAATGTAAAAATTGTCGAAAAGTATGGCAAGGATGCACCAAAATATGTAGAAGAATATGTTTCTCAGATGGTGCAAGCCTTACAATAAATCAGCATAACTGCTCAGTCCAAAAGCGGATTGAGCTTTTTTTGCGGCATGTTCGATGGCTTTTTCCATTGCTTTTACTGCCATGATACCAACGATATCTGGATCTGCTGCAACTGTTGCACTGGACATGGTAAAAATCGTATCACCATCGTTAGAAGTAGCTACTGGATGAATACAGTGGGCATAGGCATTGTGTGAAATAGAAGCCAGTTTATTCATCTGGGCTTTATCGAATTTGGCGTTAGTAAGAATGCAGCCAATCGTTGTATTTTGATGCGGATTGCTTTGACTTTCGATTCCTGCTAATAAGGCTTCAACCGTATCAATCGCTTTGTGCTCATGGTAGTTATAGGCTCCGGCCAGACGCTTGGTAGAATTAGCCTGGTATACATCGCCACAGGCATTGACCGCAACAATGGCCCCAACTTGGATTTCACCAACTTGCATGGCGTAACAACCTAATCCCGTTTTCATAGCGGAATCAAAGCCAAAGGCCTTTCCTACACTGGCGCCACAACCTGCTCCAACATTTCCTTCGCTTATTTCTTCTTTTTCACTGGCTAGACAAGCTTGATAGCCCATTGCCTTATCAGGAAAAGCTTTGGGATCGCCAAGACCACAATCAAACAAAGAAGCTTGGCATACGATAGGAATATAGATACCTTTTAAATCAAAGCCAATTTTTCTCTCGCTTAGATATTGCATAACCCCACTGCTTGCTTCAAGACCAAAAGCCGATCCGCCACTAAGAGTTACGGCATGGATTTGTTGGACGGTGTTTTTTGGGTTTAATAAGTCGGTTTCTCTTGTGGCTGGTCCACCACCGCGTACATCAACGCCTGCTACAGCACCATCTTTGGCTAAAATAACGGTACATCCAGTACCTTTTTCTAAATCATGGGCATGGCCAATTTGAAATTGGTGCATGGCTTGAATAGGAATTTCTTTCATTTCTTTTTCTCCTTTAGTTCATATAAATCACTTCGGCGTATTTCATAAAAAGGCATCCGCCAACGCAGTTTTGAAATCTGGCTTAGATCGATTTCCGTTTCACATAGGCCAGGGGATTCATTCATTTCCTGTAGGATTTGCCCATCGGGATTCACAAGCATTGAATGGCCATCGCTTTGATAGGTATGATAGGTATAGCTGGGATTTACACCACATACAAATATTTCGTTTTCTAAAGCCCGAGTCCGCAAGAGGATTTCCCAATGTTTTTTTCGCGAGTGACAATTAAAGGCTGCCGGTAGACAAAGGCATTGGATATCTTCTAAGGCTAAAAGCCGGCTTGGCTCCGGAAAACGAATGTCATAACATAGTAAGACACCCATTTTGACTCCCTTTACCGAAAAGGTCACAAAGGTATTTCCGGGAGTAAAAACTTCTTTTTCGCTATATACTTTCTGACCTTGAAAAGTCATTAAATGCATCTTGGCATAATGCGTAATTTCGCTGCCTTTGTCAAAAATAAAACACATATTATAGATCGTATTTCCTTCTTGATAAGGAATGCTGCCACCAATAACGACTTGTTGGTTTTTTAGGGAAAGCTCTTGAAGGGCTGCAATACTCTGTTCTTGATAGGAAACCGCTTTTTGCATCGCTTCGTTTTCATAAGGACAGTTCCACATTTCGGGCAGGATGAGGACATCGGAAGTATTGCTTCCGTTTTCTTTGATCCATTGAATATTCGCAGGAACTTCTGGCTTTACTGGAACTTGTAACATCGCAATTTTCAGCGTTTTTTTACTAGGCACTTGCATGGATTTATTTTACCACGCTTTGTATAATGGTAGACATGAACTTTCAAAGGGAATTATTAAAGTGGTATCAAGACAATAAAAGAGAACTGGTTTTTCGAAAAGAAAAAGATGCGTATAAAATCTGGATTAGTGAAATCATGGCGCAACAGACGCGAATCGAAGCTATGTTGCCTTATTTCGAACGTTTTATGGAAGCTTGTCCAAATATGGAAAGTTTAGCGAAGTGTGAGGAAGAAAAGCTGAACAAGCTCTGGCAAGGCTTAGGTTATTATTCGCGTGCGCGAAATCTAAAAAAGTGTGCGATGCAATGTATGCAGGAATATGCCGGACAATTACCCCGTACCAAAAAAGAACTCGAAAAGCTTCCCGGCATCGGTCCTTATACCGCAGGGGCTATTGCCAGTATTGCTTATAACGAAAGAGTGAGTGCCATTGACGGGAATGTGAATCGGGTATTTAGTCGCTTGTACAATATTCATGATGATCTAAGAAAAAGTGCGGGGAAGAAAAAGATTGCCGAGAAAGTAGAAGCCTCTTTGCCGGATGCTTCATGCATCAGTGACTACAATCAGGCTTTGATGGAACTGGGTGCACTAGTTTGTACAGTAGGAAAACCTAAATGTGCTTGTTGTCCGATACAAGCGTATTGCCAGGCGTATCAATATGCAGATCCTTCTAAATTGCCCGTACAATCAAAGTTGAAACAGCGGCGAATCGAAGAAAAGACGATTTATATCTTGGCGCATGCGCATAAAATTTCAATCAAAAAAAGAGTACAGGAAGGTCTTTTACATAATTTATATGGCTTTGATGAACAATTACCAGAAGCCTATTCACTCAAAATTCCTCTATCATCGTATACCCATGTTTTTTCCCATGTGGAATGGCATATGGATGCCTGGTTAGTATGTGTAGACTGGGAAGATGAAACCTTCCATACGATTGATGAAATTAAGCAATTTTATGCGATTCCTTCTGCTTTTATGCCTTTTTTTAAACAAATTGAAGCGATGCATTTGTGATCGTATAAAGTTTGTGTAAAATTATGTGGTTTTTCAAAAACTCGAAAGTTTTATGCTATGATGTATAAGTATGAAACTGTCTTTTGAATAGGAGGGGACTACATGGGATTAATGAGTCTATTTTCGGAAGAAAAAAGAGAAATCAGTTCGTTAGGAAAAGAAGCGGACAAAGTATTAAAACTCGAACCACAAATGCAAGCTTTATCGGATGATGAATTGCGGGCATGTACAGAAAAATATAAAGAACGTTTAAAAAATGGTGAAACGGTAGAGGATATTCTCTATGAAGCTTTCGCAACAGCACGTGAAGCAGCGTATCGTGTTATCAATGAAAAACCTTATCGAGTACAGATTATGGGTGCTTTGGCAATGCATAAAGGTGACATTGCGGAAATGAAAACTGGTGAAGGTAAAACTTTGACAGCTACCATGGCCGTATATGCCAATGCCCTAGCTGGACAAGGTGTTCACGTAATTACCGTCAATGAATACTTAGCTGGGCGTGATGCTGCCTGGATGGGTGAAATCTATCGTTTCCTTGGCTTAACGGTTGGTGTTAATAAGCGTGAATTATCACCAAAACAGAAAAAAGAAGCTTATGATTGCGATATCACGTATACGACAAACTCAGAACTAGGTTTTGATTATCTCCGTGACAACATGGTTACCCGTGTGGAAGACCGTGTTATGCGTGGTTTACATATGGCCATTATTGATGAGGTCGACTCGGTATTAATTGATGAAAGCCGTACCCCATTGATTATTTCTGGAGGAAAGAAAAATACCGCAAATCTATATATTCAAGCCGATAAATTTGTGAAGACTTTAATTGCGCCAGAATATGAAACAGACAGCTTTACGCATGAAAAGAAATTAGTCAGTGGAGATTATGACATTGATGAAAAGACGCGTCAGGTAATGTTGAGTGAAGATGGAGTCACCAAAGCTGAGAAGTATTTTAAGATTTCTAACTTATATGATGTGGATCATACCCAATTGGTTCACCATATTAACCAGGCTTTACGTGCTAACTACATCATGACTAAAGAAGTCGAATATGTTGTAAGTGATGAACAAGAAATCGTAATCGTTGACCAGTTTACGGGACGTTTAATGCCAGGTCGTGCGTATAGTGATGGTCTACATCAAGCCATTGAAGCCAAAGAAGGAGTACCAATTAAAGAAGAAACTTCTACTTTAGCTACCATTACTTATCAGAACTTCTTCCGTTTGTATGAAAAATTAGCTGGTATGACAGGTACCGCAAAAACCGAAGAAGAAGAATTCTTGTCTACTTATAACATGCGTGTTGTTTGTATTCCAACCAACCGTCCGATTGCCAGAGAAGATTTACCCGATGAAATCTATGCGCATAAATCGGATAAATTTGAAGCTTTAGTGCGTGAAGTAAAAGCTCTTCACCATAAAGGGCAACCGGTTCTAGTTGGTACGATTGCGGTAGAAACTTCAGAATTGATTAGTCAAATGTTGAAAAAAGAAGGCGTTCCGCATAATTTATTGAACGCTAAAAACCATGCCAAAGAAGCGGAAATCGTCGCATTAGCTGGACGTCCTAAATCTGTAACGATTGCGACCAATATGGCTGGTCGTGGTACCGATATCAAGTTAACAGCTGAATCAAGAGAATTAGGTGGTCTTGCGGTTTTAGGTAGTGAACGCCATGAATCACGTCGTATTGATAACCAGTTGCGTGGACGTTCTGGTCGTCAAGGAGATCCTGGATTCTCCCGTTTCTATGTTTCTTTAGAAGATGATTTGATGGTGCGCTTTGGGGGAAATAAACTACAAAAACTTTTTGAAAAAGTTGATGATGAAAAGATTGAATCAAAGGCCGTAACTCGTTCTATCACCATGGCACAAAAACGTGTTGAAGGATATAACTTCGATGCCCGTAAACAATTGTTGGACTATGATGATGTATTACGTCGTCAACGTGAAATCATCTATGAAGAAAGAAATAAAGTTTTAGAGAGCCAGGAAGTTCATGAAATGGTTCATACGATTTTTGAAAATACACTAAATGCGACAGTAGATGCTAATTTAACAGACAAAAAGTCCGTGGATTGCACATCACTTGAAAAATCGCTAGAAATGATGGGACTACAAGATAATCGTGCCGTTCATGCTTCAGAATTAGAAAATAAGAAAGTAGACGAAGTGAAAGCCTATCTTTTAGATAAAGTATGGAAGGGCTATGAAGATGAGATTCATCTTGTCAAAGACCAATTCTATCCTTTTGAAAAGACTGTTGTATTGCGTAATATTGACCGTAACTGGATCAACCATATTGATATGATGGATAAATTGCGTAGTGGTATCTATTTGCGTTCTTATGCACAAAACAATCCTCTACAACAATATGTACAAGAAGGATTTGACATGTTTGAAGAAATGAATCGAAGAATTGATCGTGAAATCACATTCTTCCTATTAAAAGTACGTATTCGTAAGGAGCATGCTGCTTAATGGAACTATATGAATTGAAACAAGGAGTGAGTACTCACCTAGAGAAATTACATTCTTTAGGTGAGTCACTTTGACTTATCTAGTAAAAATAAACAGATTGAAGAATATGATAAACAAACTTTAGAACCAGATTTCTGGCAGGATCAGAAAAAGGCTCAACAAGTGATTCGTGCAAAAAATGCATTAAAGGACATTGTGGATCGTTATGAAGAATTGGATTTACAATTAACTTCATTAAATGATACGGCCGATGAATTGAAATCTGAATTTGATGAAGAATTGATGATGATTGCCGAAGAAGAATATATGGATATGGATAAGAAGTTTGAGGACTTTGAAATCCAAGTCTTATTAAGTCATGAATATGATCAAAATAATGCCATTCTAGAAATTCATCCTGGAGCTGGTGGAACCGAGTCTTGTGACTGGGCAAGCATGTTGTATCGTATGTATACAAGATATGCAGAAAAACATGGTTTTAAAGTAACGGTTCTTGATTATTTGCCAGGGGATGAAGCTGGTATTAAAAGTGTAACTTTCCTTGTCGAAGGAGATAAGGCTTATGGCTATCTGAAATCAGAAAAGGGTGTACATCGTTTAGTTCGTATTTCACCATTTGATTCAGGTGCTAGAAGACACACTTCTTTTGCGAGTTTAGATGTTATGCCTCAATTTAATGATGAAATTGAAATTGACATCAAGCCAGAAGATTTGATTGTAGAAACAAAACGTGCTTCTGGTGCTGGAGGACAACATATCAATAAAACGGATAGTGCCGTTCGTATGGTGCATAAACCTACGGGTATTGTAGCTACATGTCAAAATGGACGTAGCCAGCATGAGAATAGAGAAGAATGTTTGCGTGTCTTAAAATCTCGTTTGTATCAATTAGAAATTGAAGAACAAGAAAAGAAAATTGCCCAAATCAAAGGCGTACAATCCGCCAATGAATGGGGTAGCCAAATTCGAAGCTATGTCATGCATCCATATAGCTTAGTCAAAGATGTTCGTACAGGATATGAAACAAGTCAAGTACAATCTGTATTAGATGGAGATCTTGATGAATTCATCTTTGCGTATTTAAAATCGCAGATTCAATAAAATCCAATCGAAAGGTTGGATTTTTTCTATATTCACTCATAAAAATGTAATTAAATTAAATTATTCCCTCATAAAAGTGAAATCGTTTTAAATTATTCGCTCATAAAAATGTAATTAAAATTGAATATTCCCTCATAAAAATGTAAAATAAGGATGGTGATAGAGATGAAAAGAAGCATATATAAAGACTTATTGCGATGGAAAAGAAATAAATTGAGAAAACCCCTTATTATTGATGGGGCAAGACAAGTTGGAAAAACTTGGGTTATTAAAGAATTTGGTAAAAATGAGTATAAAAATGTAGCATATATAAATTGTGATCGTATTGTAGAAATGAAGTCATTGTTTTTTGATTTTAATATAGAAAGATTGATTCGTTCTTTTAGTGCAATCACAAACGAAACAATTGTTCCAGAAGATACTTTAATAGTATTAGATGAAATACAGGAAGTGCCTCTCGCGATAACCGCATTAAAATATTTTTGTGAGGAAGAACCAGATTATTATATTATTGGAGCAGGGTCTTTACTAGGCGTGCAGATTTCTAAAAAAGATTTTTCTTTTCCTGTTGGTAAAGTTGATTTT
>ENA-ORSS01003127-ORSS01003127.1-human-gut-metagenome-genome-assembly--contig:-NODE-3127-length-13820-cov-2.990410_pt1 | contig 13820 bp, 12 predicted proteins | sample MGYA00241899_ERZ509162 | MGnify/ENA primary metagenome ERZ509162 (study PRJEB26280, sample SAMEA2338641) | human gut metagenome | biome: human gut; feature: human-associated habitat; material: faeces... | reverse complement strand
TTCGCGTTCCAGCATTTCTGTATGCTTCTCTGCTTTCTCTTTCCAGAAAGGATCGTGTGTATATTCATATACATACCAGAGTTCACCGGGAAAGAATCCGCTGGTCCAGTCTTTGGAAGGGACGAGACGCAGAGAACCATCCGGTTCTGTATTACGAGGATTAGTCAGTTCGCCCCATTGTTTGGCAATTCTTTTTTCTTTGCTTTCCTGTGATTCGTTGGCGCGTGCTTCATCTATTTTAGGAAAAGCATATTTGAGTTGTTGCTCGGCAAATGCAAAATTAGAATCAATCAGGTTTTGCTTTTGGGGAGACTGACAGCCAACTAAAAATGCTGTCCCGATGCTAAGTGCTAAAAGATAATGTTTCATATTTGTTTCCATATTATTATTTCTAAGTCGATGTTGCAAATGTATGGAAACGGAATAAAAAGGGCTTGTCCAGCTGTGCCGTAAATTTGCAAAATCATCCCAACTTCATTGGGACAATCGCTTCTATATCGCTCTTGGGACGTTTTTTATAATCTGGGATGATTTTGCAAACTATGTGATAAGTACTGCATCATAATTAAAAGGATCATTTTAATTTAGGCACGGATTACACGGATTACGCTGTTGCTTTGTGCAATCATATTTCAGAAAACCGTGTAATCCGTACCTGAAAATTCCCATTTATAAAACCAATTTAGAACTACTCTTCCGGTTGTCCTTTACGTATTCGGTAGGCGAAACTCCGTAGGCTGATTTGAAACATTTGGTAAAATAAGCAAGGGTACTGAAACCGGTAGCGATTGAAACTTCCGTCACATTCATGTCCGCCTTTTTAAGTAGTTGCGCAGCTACCTCCAGACGTTTATGGCGAATCAGGTCGTTCAGGGATAAATCTGTTACCGCCTTGAGCTTGCGGTAGAAATTACTCCGGCTGAATCCCATTTCATCACATATCATATCCACTTTTAAGTCCGGATTATCCAAATGATCTTGGATGATCTCGAATAACTTCTGCATGAATTTATCATCGGCAGAGGTCGTTTCGATACCCATTGATTGCAGTGAGAAGTTTTTCCCGTACATGGATTTTAATTTTTCCCGCTGTAACAACAGATTATAGATTCGTACCAGCAACACATCTATATTGAAAGGTTTCACTACATAATCGTCTGCTCCTGAAAGGAACCCTTCTTTGACGTGCATCACCATTGTACGGGCTGTGAGCAGGATGACCGGAATATGGCCAGTCTGCAAATCATTCTTAATCATTGCGCAGAGTTCCAGTCCGTCTACTCCCGGCATCATTATATCCGTAACCACTAAATCGGGAAATTCTTTCAATACAATCTGGAAGGCTTCTTCGCCGTTTCCGGCCTCGAGTACCCGATAATGACGCTGCAGATGTTCTTTCACATAACTGCGTATATCCTCATTGTCTTCTACAAGCAGGATTGTTTTGCCTGTCAGGTAAGGAAGTTCTTCGGCGGACTCCTCTGACTGGCTGACAACCTCTTGCTCTTCCCGTTCGTTTTCGGATAGATTGTTTATCACGTTTTCTTCCATTGATTCTGGTTGCTCGTTATTCGGAAGTATAATGGTGAATATACTTCCTTTCGGCCGGTTGGAATCGACGCTGATTGCACCTTGATGCAAATGTACGACGGATTGGGTCAGACTTAGCCCGATACCTGTTCCGTTTACATTATCATTGGCTGTTTGAGGAGCGCTGACTTGATAGAACGGATCGAAAATATGTGTACGGGCAGTTTCCGGAATTCCTTTTCCCGTGTCGGCTACCTGAATAACGAAGTAGTTATTGCTATCGTCGGAGAGGACGAAAGTCGGATCGGTGGATATATTTTTCCCGAACCGTTGTTGAAGGCTCTCTTTATTGAGTGCTGCAATGAATCGCAGGGTAACAGTTTCTCCCGGAGGCGTGAATTTAAACGCATTCGAAAGTAGGTTGAATACTGCTTTTTCCAATAAACTCTGGTCAAAACATGCCGGGATTTCTCCTTCCGGAGCTTCATACAAGAACGTGATTTGCTTGCTTTCCGCTATTTGCTTGAAAGTATAATAGATTTCAAGCAGGAATGCATTCAAATCCGTATGGGTTAAACTTAGTGTGAGGCTGCCGCTTTGGTTCTTTTGTAAATCCATCAATTGATTGACCAGTAAGAGCAAACGACGGGCATTCTTCAAAACTAAGTCTAGTTTAGTTTTGATAAAATGCACTCCAACTATGACCGTATTTTCCGGCGCACCAGTTCGTCAATAGGACTGATGATTAGAGTCAACGGAGTACGCAATTCATGTGAGAAGTTGGTAAAAAGCCGGATTTTGGTTTGGTGAAACTCTTCCATCCGTTGCTTTTCCATTTGGCGCATCCGCAGGTTGAGTTCCAGCTTATGTTTGCTGTACATGTAATAACCGATGGTGTAGGTGATTCCTATAAATAATAATGCATAGATCATATAAGCCCATGGGGTTTTCCACCAGGGAGAAAGAATGATGATTTCCAGCGTTTTTCCCTTTTTCAATGTCACGGGTGTTTCGACCGTTTTATAGCCCATCGTCTTCATCACAACCGTGAACTCTCCTTCCGGCAGGTTCTTCAGATAATAATGCCCCGTGCCATCGGTCGAAGTCCCGATAGTCGTCCCTTTCAAAAAGATCGTAATAAAGGACAAATGTTCACCGGTTTTCCGGTCCACCACATGACCGACAATGTTTGCGTCCGATGGATTCAAAGCAGGGCCTTCCTCCGCCCGCGCAACCATAAAAGCACAGCATAGGCATAGTATAAGTATAATAATTTTATTCATTTCGTTTGTTCTGATAAAATAAAGACTTGTTAAAAATTCACGCCGTTATGCATCCGTCGTAAGAGGGACTTTCACGCAAGAATTATTTCTTTGACATAGAACTTTTGTTCCACACTGGAGAAACTTTATTATCCGCCAGTGAAACCAAAGTTTCATCCCTCAAAAAACAATGAAACTTTTTTATCCCTGCCTGCACGACAGATACTATTTTATCAAACAAAGGGAGGAGCGCGAAGAGATAGTTTCCCTAAGACAGGGATCAGATAATCCGGATAGACAGGATTATCAATTATTTTATAATTCGGTGTAACACAAATTTGCAAAAGCAGCGAATGGATTGCTCCGTCCTGCACATGGACAGTCGTCAGCAAATGGAACAACTGGATTTCCGAAAGAGACGAGTGATGATGGCAGATACCGTCTGCCGTCTTCTTGAATGGGTGCGAATGGACAATTGTCGTGCCATACTCAACATGAACGTGCATGAACAAAGAAATACTGCTATAGTACACTATAAAAAGTGCAGGTAGTAGCCATTTCATGTATTTTGCCATTGTCTGTTTCACATTCCGCCCCTATTAAATTAAGGGTGCGAAGATAAAACAAATAGCCGAGACCAGCAAATACACAAAATTCGAGCAACTAAATGTAAGCAACCGATACCATATTCATAATAATTTGTTACTTTTGTGCGCAATTTTCGAAAGACAAACAACAAATTAAAAACTATAAAATAATCTATGGCTAAGATCACTAAAGAAGAAGCACTTCGCTATCATGCGGAAGGCAAGCCGGGAAAGATTGAAGTCGTTCCCACCAAGCCCTATAGTACCCAGATGGATTTGTCGCTGGCTTATTCGCCCGGCGTTGCCGAACCCTGTCTGGAAATCGAAAAGAATCCGTTGGATGCTTACAAATATACTTCTAAAGGAAATCTGGTTGCCGTCATTTCAAATGGCACCGCCGTATTGGGATTAGGAGATATCGGTCCGTTGGCCGGCAAGCCGGTGATGGAAGGGAAAGGACTATTGTTCAAGATATTTGCCGGTATCGACGTATTCGACATTGAGGTGAACGAAAAAGACCCTGACAAATTTATCGAGACAGTAAAAGCCATCGCCCCCACTTTTGGCGGCATCAACCTTGAAGATATCAAAGCTCCTGAATGTTTCAAAATCGAAACACGCCTGAAAGAAGAACTGGATATTCCGGTCATGCACGACGACCAGCATGGGACAGCCATTATCTCCGGTGCAGGCTTGATCAATGCACTGGAGATCGCAGGGAAGAAGATCGAAGACGTGAAGATCGTAGTGAACGGTGCCGGAGCCGCTTCCATCTCTTGCACGAAACTATATATAATGTTAGGGGCAAAGAAGGAAAACATCATTATGTGCGACAGCAAAGGGGGTATCTCCACACATCGCACGGACTTGAACGAATCCAAGAAATTCTTTGCTACCGATCGCGACATCAAGACATTGGCAGAAGCCGTCGTCGGGGCTGACGTGTTCTTAGGATTATCGGTCGCCAATGTGTTGACTCAAGATATGGTCCGCTCCATGAATACGAACCCGATCGTGTTCGCTTTGGCCAACCCGAATCCGGAAATCTCGTATGCCGATGCAATGGCCTCACGCGACGATATTATTTTTGCCACAGGCCGTTCCGACTATCCGAACCAGATCAATAATGTATTGGGATTCCCTTATATCTTCCGCGGCGCACTGGACACACATGCCAAAGCGATCAACGAAGAGATGAAATTAGCCGCCGTTTATGCCATCGCCGAATTGGCCAAAGAGCCGGTTCCCGACGTGGTGAATGCTGCCTACAAACTGAAACGGACGACTTTCGGACGCGATTACATCCTGCCGAAAGCGCTCGACCCGCGACTCCTGACTCGTGTATCCTGTGCCGTTGCCAAAGCAGCCATCGACTCGGGCGTATCCCGCCGGACGATCACCGACTGGGAAGGATATGCCAACCACTTACGCGAAATGATGGGATATGACAACAAGTTGCTCCGTTCTTTCACCGATATGGCTAAAGCCAATCCGAAACGGGTGGTATTTGCAGAAGCTAACCACGGCAATATGCTAAAAGCCGCTGCCGAAGCGAAAGCCGAAGGTATCTGCATCCCTATCCTTTTAGGCAACGAAGAACGCCTGCAAAAGATCGCAGCCGAAGAAAATATCAGCCTCGAAGGGATCGAAATCGTCAACCTTCGTCACGACCGCGAGACAGAACGCCGCCATCGTTATGCCAAGATCCTGTCTGAGAAAAAAGCCCGCGAAGGTGTCACGTATGCGGAAGCCTGCGAAAAGATGGTCGACCGCAACGCATTCGGTATGATGATGGTTGCGACAGGCGATGCCGATGCTTTCGTGACAGGCGTTTACAGCCGCTATTCCGAAGTGACCAAAATGGCAGAGCAGATCATTGGTATCCGTCCGTCTTACACACATTTCGGTGCTTTGAATATCCTGACTTGCAAGAAAGGTACGTTCTTTATTGCCGACACGCTGATCAACCGCCATCCGTCGACAGAAGTATTGATCGATATCGCCCGCCTGACTCAAGATGCTGTGAAATTCTTCGCGCACGAACCGGTTATGGCGATGTTGTCCTACTCCAACTTCGGTTCCGACAAGCAGGGCAGCCCGCTGAAGGTCCACGACGCGATCGACTATCTGCACAAGAACTATCCGGACATGATGGTAGATGGAGAAATGCAGGTCAACTTCGCTCTGGACAAGAAACTGCGTGACGACATGTATCCGTTCAACAAGTTGAAAGGCAAAGATGTCAACACGCTGATCTTCCCGAACCTGAGTTCTGCCAATGCCACTTATCAGCTCATTCAGAGCATGAGTGAAACAGAAGTCATCGGCCCAATCCAGATGGGACTGAACAAACCGATTCACTTTACAGACATCGAAAGCTCTGTACGTGACATCGTCAATATCACAGCCATTGCCTGCATCGATGCCATTGTAGACAAGAAAAAGAAACAATGCTAATTTCTGAATAAACGAAAAGCTGGAAATAAAGAGTGAAGAAACATCTCTGGCAAAGAGATACTTTATTCTTTATTTTCAGCTTTTTTATTTGATAAACCTTACCTGTTTAAAAGCCATGAGAAAACCACTTACCAAAACCCAATGTGTCATTCTTACCCTGTTTTGGGCAGCACTTTGCTTTGTGATTCTGACCTCCGCCCCACGCATTGACGGCCCCCTCGTCGTAATGATTCTTATTTCAGGAGCTCTTGTATTTATTCCTGTAATCAAATCATTAAGGAATGACAAATAATAACTATTTACGCATATTTAAATTATAAATTCAATCATTTTTAAGGCTTTTTCTTGTTTTTATTTATCAAGGTGTTGCGCAAATAAAAAATTATCTATATTTTTGTCACATACAAAGAAATCAAAACAATCCAATAATTAATATAGATAATTTATGAATGCAGCTAAAGTACTGGAAGATCTGAAAAGAAGATTTCCAAATGAACCTGAATATCATCAGGCAGTAGAAGAAGTGCTCGGCACTATTGAAGAAGAATACAACAAACACCCGGAATTCGACAAAGTAAATCTGATTGAACGTTTGTGTATTCCAGATAGAGTTTATCAGTTCCGTGTAACCTGGATGGACGATAAAGGCAATATCCAGACCAATATGGGTTACCGCGTTCAGCACAACAACGCTATCGGCCCTTATAAAGGTGGTATTCGTTTTCACAGTTCAGTAAACTTGGGAATCTTGAAGTTCCTTGCTTTCGAGCAGACATTCAAAAACTCACTGACTACGCTGCCTATGGGTGGTGGTAAGGGTGGTTCCGACTTCTCTCCACGTGGTAAGTCAAACGCTGAAGTAATGCGTTTCGTACAGGCATTCATGCTGGAACTGTGGCGTCACATCGGTCCTGAAACAGACGTTCCTGCCGGAGATATCGGTGTAGGAGGTCGTGAAGTGGGCTATATGTTCGGTATGTACAAGAAGCTGGCTCACGAATTTACCGGCACATTCACTGGTAAAGGCCGCGAATTCGGTGGTTCACTGATTCGTCCGGAAGCTACAGGTTACGGTAACATCTACTTCCTGATGGAAATGTTGAAGAGAAAAGGAACTGACTTGAAAGGTAAAGTTTGTCTGGTTTCTGGTTCTGGTAACGTTGCTCAATATACAATCGAAAAAGTAATCGAACTGGGTGGTAAAGTAGTTACTTGCTCTGACTCTGACGGTTATATCTACGATCCGGACGGTATCGACCGCGAAAAACTGGATTATATCATGGAACTGAAGAATCTGTACCGTGGCCGTATCCGTGAATACGCAGAAAAATATGGTTGCAAATATGTAGAAGGAGCTAAACCTTGGGGTGAAAAATGTGATATCGCTCTTCCTTCTGCTACTCAAAATGAATTGAACGGTGACCACGCTCGTCAGTTGGTAGCAAACGGTTGTATCGCTGTATCTGAAGGAGCTAACATGCCTTCTACTCCAGAAGCTATCAAAGTATTCCAGGATGCAAAAATCCTTTACGCTCCGGGTAAAGCTGCTAACGCTGGTGGTGTATCAGTATCAGGTCTTGAAATGACTCAAAACTCTATCAAATTAAGCTGGAGCGCTGAAGAAGTAGACGAAAAGCTGAAAAGCATCATGAAGAATATCCACGAAGCTTGCGTTCAGTATGGTACAGAAGCTGACGGATACGTAAACTATGTGAAGGGTGCTAACGTAGCCGGATTCATGAAGGTTGCTAAAGCAATGATGGCACAAGGTATCGTATAATCAGCAAAAGATATATAAGCTATAGTTTATTTAAAAGCTCCCGTCTTCCGTGAAGGAAGTGCGGGAGTTTTTTTATGCAATAAAAAGATGTACGACACCCGGGTGTCAGCACAATAATCTTTGTAGAAAAATAAATAGCAGACAATACACACACAATTCATAGTTATTCTCTATCTTTAGATAGAAATTATCTGTTTGACAAGCGAGCAAAAGAAGCCTATCTTTGTTATATATTATAAACCCCGGATGAAAGAATAAAAGGAAACAGTCTGCTTATACTTGTATCCGACTAAAAAATCTATTTATGGAAAAGAAAAAACTTACTGCAGCGAACGGTCGTCCTATCGCTGACAATCAAAACTCGCAAACCGCAGGTCAACGCGGACCTGTAATGTTACAAGATCCCTGGCTTATAGAGAAACTTGCCCATTTTGATCGTGAAGTAATTCCTGAAAGACGTATGCACGCTAAAGGTTCGGGAGCTTACGGTACGTTTACTGTCACCCATGACATTACAAAGTACACCCGTGCTGCTATTTTCAGTAAAGTCGGAAAACAAACAGAATGTTTTGTCCGTTTCTCCACCGTAGCCGGAGAACGTGGAGCTGCTGATGCAGAACGTGACATCCGTGGTTTTGCTATGAAATTCTATACGGAAGAAGGTAACTGGGATTTGGTGGGTAACAACACTCCTGTATTCTTCTTACGTGATCCGCTTAAATTTCCGGATCTGAATCATGCCATCAAACGAGATCCGAAAACAAATATGCGTAGCCCGAACAGTAACTGGGACTTCTGGACGCTTTTACCGGAAGCATTACATCAAGTTACTATCACTATGAGTCCGCGTGGTATTCCTTATTCATATCGCCACATGCACGGATTCGGCAGTCATACTTATAGTTTTATCAATGCAGAAAATCAACGTATTTGGGTTAAATTCCATCTGCGTACCTTGCAGGGTATCAAGAATCTGACAGACCAGGAAGCAGAAGCAATAGTTGCTAAAGATCGCGAATCTCATCAACGTGATCTCTTCGAGAGCATCGAAAAGGGCGATTATCCGAAATGGTTATTCCAGATTCAGTTAATGACGGAGGAAGAAGCGGACAACTATCGTATCAACCCGTTTGACCTGACTAAAGTATGGCCGCACAAAGATTTCCCTCTACAAGATGTTGGTGTCCTTGAACTGAACCGCAACCCGGAAAATTATTTTGCTGAAGTGGAACAAGCTGCTTTCAACCCGATGAATATTGTAGACGGTATCGGTCTGTCTCCCGACAAAATGTTACAAGGTCGTTTATTCTCTTATGGCGACGCACAACGTTATCGTCTAGGGGTGAATGCAGAACAAATTCCGGTCAACAAACCTCGTTGTCCTTTCCACGCCTATCATCGTGACGGTGCTATGCGCGTAGACGGTAATTACGGTGCTACCAAAGGATATGAACCGAACAGTTACGGCGAATGGCAGGATTCTCCTACTATGAAAGAACCGCCTCTTAAAGTTACCGGTGAAGTTTACAACTACAATGAACGGGAATATGATGACGACTATTATAGCCAACCGGGTGACTTATTCCGACTGATGCCAGCTGAAGAACAACAATTATTGTTCGAAAATACAGCTCGCGCCATGGGAGACTCCGAATTGTTTATCAAACAACGTCATGTGCGCAACTGCTACAAAGCCGATCCTGCATATGGAACAGGAGTTGCCAAAGCGCTGGGTATTGACTTACAAGAGGCTTTGAAAGAATAATCTGCTATCACTTTCCTCTACAGGTACTCCTTCTTCCCAAAGAAAGAGTACCTGTTTTCTTATACCCCATAAGGTATAATTCATAAATCTACAACTAAATTTATACCCTAAAGGGTGTAAAATAGAAAATTTACATTATCTTTGTACCCAAAAGGGTATAATATGAACGATAAATCATTATCAGAATACGTCAAGCAAATGCGTAAAGAACATAACTTGACCCAAGTAGAGCTGTCCGAAAAATCAGGAGTCGGGTTACGTTTTGTACGCGAACTCGAACAGGGGAAACAGACTTTGCGTCTTGATAAAGTAAATCAAGTGCTTAGTCTCTTTGGAACGGAAGTGGGTGTTGTACCAATAAGTAAATTCAACAAGCTATGAGACAAGCACTCATATACAACCAAGACCAGTTGGCAGGATTGCTTACAGAAGATGAAAATGGCTATACCTTTCAATATGATACAGCCTACATTAAATCCAGCGATGCGGAATCTATCAGCCTCACACTGCCAATCTCGGAAAAGCCATATACAAGTCTAATATTATTCCCATTCTTTGACGGTCTTATTCCTGAAGGCTGGCTTTTAGATATTGCTGAAAAAAGTTGGAAGATAAATCGACGTGACCGTATGTCACTACTGCTTGCCTGTTGCAAAGATTGCATCGGTGCAGTTAGTGTGATTCCCATCTTAAATAAAGAATAATGATGAGCAGATGCCTATATTGTTATCAGGAACTTGGCGAGGGAGAAACTGATTTTCACCCTCAATGCGGAAAGAAAATATTTGGGAGCAAAACAGTTCCTCTCCTACCTTATACAAAAGCGGATATTAAGCAACTTGCCGAACAAGTCATACGCTCACAAACCACACTTACAGGAGTGCAAGCAAAATTGTCTCTCGATATATCATCGTCCCCCAACCAACCGCAACGCTTTACTATCGTTGGTTTATGGGGACGTTATATTCTCAAACCGCAAACGGAACAATTTAAATACATGCCTGAAGTTGAGGATTTAACGATGCATCTTGCCGAATTGGCTAAAGTGAACGTTGTCCCTCATTCATTGATTCGTTTTGCCGATGGCGAATTGGCCTATATCACTAAACGCATAGATAGAACCGCAAAGGGTGAAAAGTTGCCAATGGAGGATATGTGCCAGCTCTCGGAACGCCTCACAGAGTATAAATATAAGGGCTCTTATGAAAAGATAGCAAAGATAATTATGCAATATTCCTCTGTGCCAAAACTTGACGTAATAAATTTCTGGGAACAAGTCGTTTTCTCATGGCTGACCGGAAATGCGGATATGCATCTGAAAAACTTTTCACTTTATAGTCAGCGTAAAGGCTATTATTCACTGACCCCGGGATATGACATGATCTCTACGGCACTCCTCATGCCGGAGGACACTGAAGAATTGGCTTTGACACTTTATGGAAAAAGACGCAAAATCAAGCGTTCTGATTTTGAAGTTGCCATGAATAGTTGCAGTTTAGAGAAAAAGATCATAGACAACCTATTTTCTAAATTTACCAAAGTTGCCGAAAAATGGTTAGAGTTCATAGATATTTCTTTCTTGCCTAAAGAAATGAAGCAACAGTACAAGCTGATTATAACAAGAAGGTATCAATCCTTCTTTGATGCGCAAATATAAAAACAGGCTAATACAACGAAATGACATGAAACTTAGAGAGGATAAAATTCTAAACATAAGGATCTATTAATTAGATATTTAATAGTTCCTTTCCTCTCGCTTTAAGAAAGAGGGCTTCCGAAAAGAAGCGGACAGCCTCTTTTATATATCATTACCGACAACTCTGATTTTTCTTTTAACATTCTACAGAAATAGCCACTCAACTATTTTAACTATCTTTGTCCCCTGTATAACCCCTTAATATTTATAACAGACTGATGAAACTAAAAAATTTATTCGCCGGAATGATATTATGTCTGGCAGTTGCTTCCTGCATTCAGGATGAAGCTCAAAATGTTGAAGCAGCTATAGATGGATGCAGTGGAAACCATATCCAACAGTACTTGATTGATCGAAATGACTTCACCATTCAGTTGTATGTATCAAAAGCTGCTGACCCATCCAAAACAAACATCAATTTCGACCTCCCTACTGGAGCTTCTATAAAGCCGGTACGGCAGTTAACCGGAGACGAAGCTAACGTCTATAACTTTAATGACGAAAACCCTAGAGAATTTAAAGTTACATCAGAAGATGGTGCTTTTTCTGCGACCTATACAATCAAACTTTGGCAGACAGAAATGCCTTTAGTATACGATTTCGAGACGCTAAGTTCAGATGCTCCTTATCACAAATTCTATGAAGATAAATCTTCTGAAAATATTATCCGTCGACTAGAGCTAGCTAGTGGAAACCCTGGATTCGAATTAACAAAAATGGCAAAAACACCAGAAGACTACCCCACGGTACAAGTAAACGGAGGAGTTAATGGCGGCAAATGTGTAAAACTGACAACGAAAGACACAGGTAGCTTTGGAAGTATGGTAAAAATGTATATTGCTGCAGGTAACTTATTCGTTGGCTCATTTGAAGTGGGACAGGCCTTAAACAACGCAATGAAAGCCACCCACTTTGGTTTCCCATTCTTCTACTATCCACTCAAGTTGGAAGGATGGTACAAATATAAAGCCGGTACCAACTTCTCATCAAAGGGAGAAATCGTAGAAGGAAAGAAAGATAAATGTGACATCTACGGTGTATTATATGAAACAGATGATAATGTACAATTCCTTGATGGCTCTACTTCACTCACTTCACCCAATATTGTAGCCTTGGCACGAAATCTTGACGCACTTCCTGAAACAGATAGTTGGCAACAATTCAGTTTTAATTTCGAACCAAAGAATAGCAAATCTATTGATCCTGATAAACTAGAGAAAGGTATCTACAAACTTGGCATCGTATTCTCTTCCAGTGTAGACGGTGCAAAATTTGAGGGAGCAGTAGGTAGTACGCTTCATATAGACCAAGTAGAGATTGTCTGCACTTCTAACCCGAGTGAATACCCCGCAAATCAATAATAAACCCAACCAATTGATAAGATAATGAAGAAAACAATATATAATAAAGTAGTAGGGATTGTATTCCTCGCAATACTTTTTTCACATGTTGCATATGCCCAAAACGAACGTAACAAAGCTCTTATCTACTCATATTTACATGGATGGGAGTATAGTATCAAAGCCGGATTGAGCATTGGAGGTACTTCTCCTCTTCCCCTACCTAAAGAAATACGTAGTATTGATAGCTATGCGCCAAACATAGCTATTGCTATTGAGGGAAATACCACAAAATGGTTCGGCAAAGACAAAAAATGGGGAATGACCGCAGGTATACGGCTTGAGAATAAAACGATGACTACCGAAGCTACCGTAAAAAATTACGGAATGAAGATCATCAATACTAATGGTGGCGAGCTACAAGGTCTTTGGACTGGTGGTGTAAAGACAAAAGTGAAAAATTCATATCTCACCATTCCTGTATTGGCTAATTATAAGATAAGTGACCGTTGGAAAGTATCACTTGGTCCTTATGTTTCTTATATGACTGAAGGCAACTTCTCCGGACATGTATATGAAGGTCATCTACGCACGCCTGATGAAACAGGCCAGCGTGTCGACTTCAACGGTGAAAGTATTGCAACTTATGATTTTTCAGACAACTTACGCAAATTTCAATGGGGAGCTCAATTAGGCGGTGAGTGGAAAGCTTTCAAACACCTTAATGTTTATGCAGATCTGACATGGGGGCTAAACGACATCTTTAAGAAAGACTTTGATACAATAACATTTGCAATGTATCCTATCTACTTGAATATTGGGTTTGGATATGCGTTCTAAAGCTTATTACATAATAATTTTATCTAAAACTTTCATAATTGTCTAATTCCAACAACTTAAATTATGGAAATAAAAAGAGAGCTTTTATAATGAAGCTCTCTTTTTATTTCCATAACAAGGATTTTACTTACCTATCACCTCCAAATCATCTATAAAAAGTGTACTACCACCAGCACCGACAAAGAGATCACCTTTTTTACTTGAAGAACATACAATAGCTATCTGATAATCTTTACCTGCCTCATACTTTTTACCTTCCAAATTTTGAAATGGAATCTTAAACGATTCCCAATCAGCTTTTGCACTACCATCTGCCAATTGAGCTACTGCAACACGGCGATCTGAGGTATTTATATCATGCCCTGTAAGAGGAATATTATTTCCTTTCTCATCCAAAGTCGTCTCATACAATACAGCCATTATAGAACACTCATCTATAGCGCCTTCTACTACTTTTACCTCTTCAGGTTTAGTTGCTCCTTCGCCATTAATAAATTTTTCTCCCGGAATATATTTGTACCATCCTTTCAAATATAATGGTTCTTTATCATAAGGAACTCCAA
>ENA-ORSS01003122-ORSS01003122.1-human-gut-metagenome-genome-assembly--contig:-NODE-3122-length-13836-cov-3.171105_pt1 | contig 13836 bp, 15 predicted proteins | sample MGYA00241899_ERZ509162 | MGnify/ENA primary metagenome ERZ509162 (study PRJEB26280, sample SAMEA2338641) | human gut metagenome | biome: human gut; feature: human-associated habitat; material: faeces... | reverse complement strand
CGGGACTTGAAGGTATCCCAGACGCTTGTTTTGAGATAGGGCTTGTCCGTCGGCAGCATAGCCGCCATCTTTTCCATATCCTCCGTGGTCTCTTCCTGCAAAACGTCGATGGCGTCATCGACGGTGACGATACCCACCAGGCGATTTTCCGTGTCCACCACGGGGAGGGCCAGAAAGTCATACTTGCCTAAAGCACGGGCGGTCTCCTCCTGGTCATCCAGGGTCTGGACGCAGATGTAGTTCCGCTCCATGATGTCCCCGATGATGTCATCCTCCTCCGCCAGCAGCAGAGTACGGATGGAGAGGACGCCGATGAGGTGCCGCCAGTCATCAATGACGTAGCAGACGTTGATGGTCTCCTTGTCCGGTCCGGTCCGGCGGATGCGCTTCAAGGCGTCCTCCACCGTCATGGTCTCCTTCAGATCCACAAACTCCGTGGTCATAATGGAGCCGGTGGAGTCCTCCGGATATTTCAGAATTTCGTTGATGCTTTTGCGCATATCCGGGTCGGAGTGCTTCAGGATCCGCTTGACCACGTTGGCGGGCATTTCCTCCACGATGTCAACGGTATCGTCCAGATACAGCTCGTCCAGCACTTCCTTCAGCTCCGTGTTGGAAAAGCCGCGGATCAGCAGCTCCTGCTGGTCGCTTTCCAGCTCCACGAACACCTCCGCCGCCTGCTCCTTAGGCAGCAGACGGAACAGCAGGGGCAGGGTCTTTTCATCGTCCAGATCGTCCGCCAGAATAGCGATGTCCGCAGGCTCCAGCGGCAATAGGAGGTCCCGCAGTTCTGTATATCGTTTTCGGTTCACCAGATCCTCAATTTTTTCGATCAGTTCCCCACGGTTTTCCATTTCAAACATAGCGTGACCTCCTTTCCGGGCCTTCCGCCCGGTATTTCTGCATGGCGCGGAGCAAAATAAAAGACCTCGCCGCGTCCCATTCCGGTGCGGTGAAGTCCTGCTTCCAGGAGCGTCTCAGAGGACAGCATCCCTACCGTTCAAGCTTTAGCTTCACAGGGCGGTGAAATCGCGTTAGATGATACCTTGTTGTTCGATATCGCCTGTTCAAACCCTCTCATGATGTCTCCATCACTCCGCGGCAGCGATCCATATCCCTGTGGTAGCCTTACCTACCGGAACTCTATGCGGTTGTCATTTGATAACACATTTATAGTATGCCAAAAAACAGGCGCTGTCAACCCGGACGGACGAAAAAATTTCACAGAACCAGGAGAGCGGCCATCTGGCCGGTCTCCCGGATTCAGTTCAGACTGTTTTCGCTCTGCTGAAACAGCTTTCGCACCCGTTCCGCCGTGGCGGGGTGGTGTGTCAGCGCCGGGTCCTCTGCCAGCAGCCCGTCGGCGGCGGACTGCGCCTCCGCCAGCAGCCGGGTGTCGCAGCCGAGATCTGCCACCCGCAATCCCGGCAGACCATGCTGCCGGAGACCGAAGAAGTCACCGGGGCCCCGGAGCCGGAGGTCCTCCTCGGCGATCTTGAAGCCGTCGGCGGTTTTCGTCATGGCCTTCAGCCGCTGGCGGGTCTCGTCATTTTTATTGTCGGACACCAGTACGCAGTAGGATTGGTGCGCTCCCCGGCCCACCCGTCCCCGAAGCTGATGGAGCTGGCTGAGGCCGAAGCGCTCCGCGTTCTCCACCACCATCAGATTGGCGTTGGGCACATCCACGCCTACCTCCACAACAGTGGTGGATACCAGAATATCGCTTTCCAGCGAAGGCGGCCATGACGGCGTCCTTCTCCTTGGGCTTCATCTTGCCGTGGACGAAGGCCACCTTCAAGTCAGGGAAGATCTCCGTTTGCAGCTTTTGGGCGTATTCCGTCACGGCCTTCCGCTCGTCGGGCAGCTCGTCATTCTCGCTGACCATGGGGCAGACGATGTACACCTGCCGCCCGGCCTCCACCTGCTTGCGGATAAAGGCGTACAGCCGGGGGTGATAGGCGGAGGTGACGGCATAGGTTTCAATAGGCTTTCGTCCCGGTGGGAGCTGGTCGATGACGGACACATCCAGATCGCCGTACAAAATCAGGGCCAGCGTCCGGGGGATGGGCGTGGCGGACATGACTAAGGTGTGGGGATGCTCTCCCTTTTCTGCCAGCGCCGTCCGCTGGGCCACGCCAAAGCGGTGCTGCTCATCGGTAATGACCATGCCCAGGCGGGCAAACTCCGTGGTCTGGGACAGCAGGGCGTGGGTCCCAATGGCAAGCTCCGCCTGTCCCCCTGCCAGAGCCAGACGAACCCGCTGCTTTTCCCCTCCAGTCAGGCTCCCGGTGAGGAGCACACACCGGACGCCCAGAGGCTCCAGCAGCCCCCTGAGGGTACGGTAATGCTGCTCCGCCAGGATTTCCGTAGGCGCCAGAAAAGCCGCCTGCTGGCCAGATAAAAAACACGCATATAAACAAGCCTGGGCAACCACCGTTTTCCCACAACCCACATCACCTTGCACCAAACGAAACATCGTTTTCGAAGAATGCATATCTTCTAAAGCCACATCAATGGCACTTTGTTGGTCTATGGTTAAGGTATACGGTAAACTTTCTACCCACGCATCAATTTGTTTCTGATCAAAGATTTTTGGATTTTTCTGCGTGGCCATCTCTTGATGACACGTTGTCTGCATCACACATTGAAACGCTAAAAACTCTTCATATTTTAACGTACGCAAGGCAAGCTGAATCGCTTTTTCGGATTGTGGAAAATGAATCCAGGTCAAGGCTTGACGATGAGATAATAAGCGATACGCTTTACGATAACGCTCTGGGGTAATATCTTCCAATTCATCTACATAAGGTAATGCCTTTTTTAAAAGATCTTGAAACTCTTTTTGACGCAAACCCTTCGGTAAAGAATAGACAGGAGAAATGCCAAGCTGTTCTTGTAAAGGATGAAAATTATAGCTGGAGACCACAACCTTATTCTGCCCTTTATAGACCCCAAAAAGCGTAATCGTTTTCCCCGAAGAAAACTGAGACGCCCAGGGGCGATTATACAAAGTGATTTCAAGTTCTTCATTCCAGCTCAAAACCGTAAACTTTGTGAATGAACGATTTCTGCCAAAACGAAAGACACGGCCCGACTGACAAATCAAACCCTCAAAACAAACCGATTGATTGAGCTCCCATTGCGAAAAAGGAACGACTTCAATCGTTTGATAACGACTCGGATAGGTCGTCAACAAAGATTCGATAGAATCAATCCCCATCTTCTCTAAATACCCTAAACGGCGAGCAGTGATCTTTAACTTATTCAATTCCATTTTTCTGCCCTCTTTTTTGTATCAACAATGCATAAAAGCGTAGTAAAAACGCATAGAAGAAGCCTAAGACAAGATATAGAAAACTCGATACCAGTATTTTTCCCATACCTTGATGAAAGATAAGTCCAATGCTCCATGACATCAACCAGTCAAACCAGGGATTAAAACAATAGGCCAAAGAAGAACACAAATTATAAAAAGAACCAAGCGTAAAAACCCCTTTGCATAAAGTATCACAGCCTAAAAGAAGTCCCATAAAGGCCATTCCACAAAGAAAACATTTCCCATCAAAGATCTTTTTGGTCCATTTTCTACAAGCTAATCCATAATATACACTCATTAGTACAGGTAACCATAAAAAATAAATACATGCACTAATTCCCTGCAAGACTAACACATTAATTTTTAATAAAGCTAATTGGCGTAAGCCCCATGAAACAATAAACATAAAGGTTGCCTGCAAACCCATGACAATCAAGCCTTCTTGTAAGGTAACCGGATGTACCTTATTCCAAATACGCAATACCCAGCGATAAAAAAGTACGGCATAAATCAAGCCAATTGCCACAAGAAACACGATATAAAACAAGCTCTGTGTCACATGGGAAGAGAGCCATAAATAGGCCAAATTATAAAATAAGCTATATAAGAATAAAAAGCCTAGATCTTTCATTTTCGATACTCCAAAAGAAGGGCTTTCGAATCCTTGCTGTGGCCAATCTCATCAGTAAAAAAACAAGGAATCGATAAAGCTTCTGCCTTCTTAACCAATACATCCATTTGATGCAGTTGCTTAAGTTCAGTAAACTGTCCAAACGTCAGCGATGCAATCTGATCAAAGACACCCATCTGTTCTAGTTGCGCCAAATAGGAAGCAATCCGATAGGCATTGCCCGAATGACTTTCCAAAAATAAATCTTGTCCCTTTACATCCGGAAAATACTTAGTCCCAGCCAGTTTTAAGAAACAGCGAATATTTCCCCCTATGCCTTTGCGACAAATCAAAGAAGTATCTTCTTGGCGTAAATAGGCATCGATAGCTTCCACATTGGTGTTTTGCGCAATTTGAAATAAGACACAAGGGCGCAAGGGAGCTAGTACATTTAAAACACAAGTACAATCGCTGTATGCATGGAAACAAGAAGTACTTTTTTGATACGCGTTGAAATCTAAATAAGGCAGTGTTTGATTGGCCAGATCTCCACCCGATACATCAAAGATAAAAGGGATATTTGCCTGGACAAACGCATTAAAAACCGATGCTCTTTGTTCTGGAGTACTTTCCTGATAGAGATAAGGACTCACCTGAATGGTATAGCCTAAAGCTTTCCATTGGGCAATGGTAGGTTCAACCCGTTCTTTTTTACAAGGGTTAGATAGATTCAGAAACGCTATTGTCTTCATGACTAGCATTATACCACGAATAAATGGATAATCTTGCGACTATCCATTTTGCTTTTTATAGGTTAAATATGCGGTTCCTATGTGATCTTTTTTCCATCCTTCGATAATCTTATATCCAGGATATGAGAAGAGAACTTCACATAAGGTTTCCACAATCATTCCGGTAAAAGAACACATCACGCATTGCACCATAGTCCAGCCAAAAAACTGGTGACTGACAATCAGTGCAAAGACAAAGTTATCACAGAATTGACCAATTGCGGTAGAAACATACGAACGAAAGGCATACGCTTTAAAACCTACATCATTTTTCGTTTTCTTGCCTAAAAGGTAATTGCTGTAATTGTTGACAAGCGAAGAAACTAAGAATGCAATAGTGCTTCCTAATAAAACATACCAAGTTCCCCCAAAGGTTCCATCCAAAGCCTGATTGATAACCGTTTGCGCTCCATCAACATACGATGCAGACCAAACGCCAGGAACCAGCTTCACAATAAAGAAGATCACACACATCAACAAATTCACCAGCACTGCGACAATTGAAGCCTGCGTAGCCGCTTTCGGTCCAAAGTACTTTGTGATCATATCCATGCTCAAAAACGAGAGCCATGAAACAAAAATTCCACAATCCAAAGCTAAACACGAAATGGGTAGGCTAATGCTCTTGTTCGCCAACAAATTCATAGTGACGACCGAAACCACAAACAATGTCATGGTCAATGAGGGAATCGAACGTAATAATACCTTCGTTTCCAAAACTTCCTTTTTTAAACGATTCATTTTTCATTCCTCCTATTTTTTTAAAGATGGTTGGGAAGCAAAACATCTTTTATGCGTTACTAACTATAGCACAGAATGCCATAAAAAAAGAAGAGAAAATCTCTTCTAGTCTTCTAAGTAAGATGTGTCGGGATGGTGAATCAACGTGAATTCTCCATCTTCATAATCAATACGTGTTACCGAACAATTCGGTACAAGTTGATCTGGATACTTTCTTAGTTTCCATTCTTCTGGGTCTAAATGTTGCACCATACGGGAAATGACAGCTCCATGCGTCACAATCAACACATTGCCACCAACTGCATACTTTTCTAACGTTTTCTTAAAACGCTCGTAAGCCTGGTCACGATCTTCGCCACCACAGAACGCATAGCCAATCCAGTTTTGGTCTTCACTGACATGATGAATCGAACCTGGATCTCCTTCATATTCACCAAAATATACTTCTTTTAAACCTTTATCCCATTTCTTTGGCACATCGCGTCCTTCTAAAGCATAATTCAACGTATCAATAGCGCGTTCGGATGTGGAACTAACAGCCACTTCAAATGGTATATTGGCTAAACCATTATGCAATGCTTTGGCTTGTTGGATACCTTTTTCTAATAAGGGTGAATCACACCATCCTTGATAAAGGTGTTTTACGTTAAATAATGTTTGCCCATGTCTTGCGATATAGAACTGTGTCTTCATATTAAAACCTCCGGTAAAGATAAAAGTGACAATTTTCCATCTTCACATGCAATTTTACACATGGAACAGTTCGGCATCACATCATAATAAGATGCATCTAAATCATGTAGGACTTCACGAATCACCGAGCCATGACTGACAACTAAAACCTTTTGATTGGGGGCTTTTTCACTCAATGCCACCAAACGCTTTTCCATGCGACTAGCTGCTTGAGAGAACGTTTCGCCACCAAATTCGGTCCAATCAGTACGCTTGGTATCTAAAAGCTTAGTAATCGAATCCCCCTCTAAGTTGCCAAAACCAATTTCCTTTAAATCTTTATAAAACGCCACCGGAAACCGATCTTGTACGATCGTCAATAAAGTATCCCGCGCTCTTTCACTCGTTGAGCTGGCCCCAAAGCAGAAATCTTCCGCTTTTAGTTTTTCTGCCATCTTTTGCGCTTGTTCCAAACCTTCTTGCGTTAAAGGCGAATCCGAAAAGCCTTGAATAATGCCCTTCACATTAAATAGGGTCTGTCCATGTCTTACAACATAAAAAATCGTCCTCATGGTTCTTTTATACAATGAATTACGCCTTCTGTCAAAAAACGCCAATCCGAAAAAGTGCCTACCAAATCCCCATAACATGTTGCATGAAAAGACTCACAACCGTAATACCAGCCCAACAAGAAGCCCCGACAAGCAGCGGTTTTCCACCAGTTTTAATAAGTTGTACTACATTGCTGTTAAGGCCAATTGCTGCCATAGCCATGATAATTAAAAATTTAGAAAGTTCTTTTAGAGGCTGAAAGACATTGGCATCCATCCCTAGATTCACACAAACCGTAGTGATAATCGCTGCCAAGACAAAATAAAGGATAAACATCGGAAAAGCCCGTTTCAAACTAAACGAATTTTCCTTCTTACCCGAAGTTTTTCTAGCTTGCAGCCAAGCTAAAACCAAGGTAATCGGAATAATTGCCAACGTTCGTGTCAACTTAACCGTAACTGCTTTATTTAAAGTGGCACTGCCTAAATGCCACATACTATCCCAAGTCGAAGCCGCTGCTGTAACCGAAGACGTATCATTGATAGCTGTGCCAGCAAAGATGCCAAACGCATCTCCATGCAAGGTATCAAAGCCAATAGCACTTCCTAAAATAGGAAAAAAGATAGCCGCCAAGACATTAAAAAAGAAAATTACCGCAATAGATTGGGCTACTTCATTTTCATCCGCATCAATAACTGGTGCTGTAGCCGCAATGGCTGATCCTCCACAAATCGAAGAACCAACGCCAACCAAAATCGATGTCTTAGCTGGCACCTTTAAAACCTTGCGTAAAAGCCATGCAATCACTAAAGAAGTTGTAATCGTACAAAGTATAATGGGAAGAGATTGTTTCCCAGTTTGAAAAATCACCCCAAGATTCATTCCAAAGCCAAGCAGGACAACCGCTGTCTGCAAGATGACTTTTGAAGTCCATTTAATTCCCGCACTAGCATCTTTTTTATCTTTCCAAATTAAAGTTAGAAACATCCCTGCCAGAATCGCAATAACGGCTCCGCCTATAACGGGAAGTACTTTTCCTAAGATCCAAGATGGTAGGGCTATGGCCAAGCAGACAAGTACCCCCTTATATTTTTCCTTCATATCCATTCCTCACTTTTCATAACAGAGAAAAGTATACGGCATCTATATAAGGAAGAAAAGAAAAAGGTGCTTTGCACCTTTAGTTCCATTCGTTTTCTTGTTTAGCCGCCAATCTGCACATGGATACCACGTGCTTTTCCATAATCAACATAAGGTAATAAGCTTTCCTTATCCATCATGGCATCTTTTTCATAACGAAAATCTTTTTGCATCTGATGCCATTTACTTTTACCCATGGTATGGAAAGGCAATAAATGCACTTCTTTAAAATACAGACTTTTCGCATAATCAATCACATCTTTACAGCAATCTTCATTAAAGCGAGGAATCACTGGCATCCGGACAATCACCTTGTCGGGGCAATGTTTGGATAAATAGGCAAAATTTGCTTGAATCAAGGCAAGATTTCCACCAGTAACTGCTGCCAGTTTATCCGCATCCAAGTGTTTACAATCCATTAAGAAACAATCAATATAAGGTAATGCCTGTAAGAGTTTTTCTTGGGTGAAATTTCCCGTTGTTTCTACCGCTACATGTAAGCCAGCTGCTTTACATGCTTTCAACAAGGCTAAAAAAGCTTCAAACTGGGTAAAGGGTTCGCCACCCGAAATCGTTACGCCACCATGGCTTTGTTCATAATAGTCCCAATCTTTACATACTTCTGCTACAAGATCTGCAATTTTCATCTTCTTCCCGGAAAATGAAATAGCTTCGGCTAAGCAGATATCTTCACATTTTCGACAATCGCTACAAAGGTCTTGCTTCCAAGTAAAAGGAAAAGTGATTGCGTGATTCGGACAAATGGTTTCACAGCGTCTACACTGTATACATTTACTGGCATCATGCAATAAGACAGGTTGTATCGACCAGGTTTCGGGATTGGCACACCAAGGACAATGTAGTGTGCAGCCTTTTAGAAAAATGGTCGTACGGATTCCTGGCCCATCATGAGTTGCAAAGTGCTCGATATTGGAAACCTGAATCATAGATTGTTTTTGGACACCCTCATTCATTCTCGCCATACATTTACCTCTACTGTTAGAATACCGTCCTTTTGCATCTACATCAATCGTATACTGATTCATCGCTTCTCATTTTATACCTTATTTAAAAAAGATCTCTAATCACTTAGAGACCCTTAAGGTTTTATGAATGGCTTCAAGCAGCTCCTGGCTGGCTTGTTTGGTATCATCGGCATCCATAATCGCAGATACTACGCAAATTCCTTGGATGGGGCTATTGGCCAAAACTTCCAGATTATCTTTCTTTAGCCCACCAATGGCTGCCACGGGAATATGTACCGCTTCACAGATTTGATCTAAGGTTTCGACTTTGGTCAATTTTGTCTTCACATGCGTCTTGGTTGGATAAATAGCACCACAGCCAAGATAATCGGCACCCTCTTTTTCCGCTTGCCGGGCAGCTTCTACGCTTTTAGCGGTTGCCCCAATGATTGCATCCTCTCCCATTAAGGAACGAGCTATAGATATAGGCATATCTTCAGCCCCTAAATGTACACCACAGCCTACAGCCATGGCTACATCGATGCGATCATCAATAATCAAGGGAATCGAAAAAGCATCGGTAAGTTTCTTTACCTTACAGGCTAGCTGATAATATTCGCGAGTACTCTTATTCTTTTCTCGCAATTGAACCAAGGTGGCTCCACCTAGACAAGCTCCGTTTACTTTTGTCAAAAAGGTATTTTCATCCATTCCTTCGGAATTGGTAATAAAATACAAAGTTAGATCTATATTTTTCATTTGACTACCTCTACTTGAAACTGAGCTTCATCTGCTTCACTTAATTGATAGATTTCATCAAAGAGCTGGGCATGAAAAGAACCAGGACCTTTAGCTGTTACTTTTTCAGCGGCTCGTTCATAATAACAGGTTGCCGAAATACAGGCTTTCCATGGATCCATAACTGCTAGAAAGGTGGCAATAGCTACATTCAACATACATCCGGTTCCTGTTACCCATTGCAGCATTTCACAGCCATTGCGAATCAAGGCAGTTTGATTTCCATCGGTGATAATATCCACTTTTCCTGAACAAACGACAATGCAGCCCCAATGCTTGGCTAAGTCCTTTAACCACTTGGCACTTACGTATACATCTTCTTGGTCTGCTTGATCGGCATCTACTCCACTGGCATGACTGGTTAAACCATAAAAAGCTTTACACTCACTGATATTGCCTTTTAGAACGGTAGGACAAGTTTTTTGCACAAGTTCTTTGGCAAAGTCCAAACGCAAAGGACTACAAGCTACCCCGACTAGATCTAAGATAAAGGGAATCTGATTAGTAAAAGCACATTGGGCACTTTTTAACATAGCTTGTCCGCGTACATCATCAAAGTTACCCAGGTTTAAAGCCAATGCCTGACTGTTTCTCGTGATGGCTTCTACTTCTTTAGGATGGGCTGCCATAATGGGCTTAGCCCCAAACGCAAGAATTAAGTTGGCACAATCATTAATAGATATCGGATTCGTGATGCAATGAATTAAAGCGTTTTGTTTATGAATTTGTTTCAGCAAAGTTCTGTACTCCTAACTTTCTTTGAATGGATTGAAGCACCCCACTGCGTGACATGGATTTTAGTAAAACATACGCAATGCTGCCTCCAATAATCGTTCCCATTAAAAAGCTAGGTACATAGAACATCCAAGTTAAACCAGTTCTTCCCCAAAGATAGGTCATCACAGGATAAGAAACGATAGAACCAATTAAGCCGGTTCCAATAATTTCCCCTAAAACAGCGGCCCAGATTTTTCCTTTGCTGAGCTTGTATAAGATACCAGATAAAGTGGCTCCAAAGATGGCTCCGGTTAAAGCTAATGGGGGAATTCCCATTACGGCCATACGAATACAGCCAATCGCTAATGCGCATAAAAAGGCATACCAAGGGCCCATAAAAACGGCCATAGTAATGTTAATCAAATGAGCCATCGGACACATTCCTTCCACACGTAGAATTGGTGAAATAACGACACCAATTGCGACCATCATCGAAAAGAAGACTAAGCCTAATAATTGTTTGTGTTTATTCATTTTATTTCCCTCCTAATATGCAGATGGCCTAGAAAACACACAAAAACCATCTGACTCTGGTTCGGTATCTGACAAACAGTCATCTCTCAACCTGTCTATTCAGGCTCCCTCGCATGTTTCCTCTACTCTAGGCGCTCCCCTACAGCAAGGCAATAAAATAAAAAGACCTGCTACGCAGAAGACAGGTCAAAATAATCAAACATACTTCCTACGCCGGCATTATCCGTCAGGTTAAATGGGTCGAAGTCGAACTTCCTCTCAGCAATTGCTCCCCAGCTTTTATTTACTACGTCTAGTAGTGTAGTACAAAAAAGGATAAATCGCAAGGTCATTCAAAACAAAGGTTTGCACAATTTCTTTGTAAGCCCATTCATTCTCTGCTATAGTTGTTTAAGACCTTAACTTTTCAAAATTTGTATAACTAAATAAAAAAGAAGCATCAATAGCCATATCCATTAATGCTTCCATCTACATATTTCTCATCTATGCCAAATTGTTTTAATATCTGTTTCTGCTTGGCTGTAAGAGCATATTTTCTTCTGTACTTCCCTACGTTATTTCTTGTACATTCTATATTCTCTAATTCTGACAAGATGCCTGGTATCGTATACGATTTTCTATTTCTCTTTCGTATTTCTTTAGTCTTTTGGAATAATTCGTTGCGTATGATCATTGCGATAAATGTCACAAACACCTTGGCTTTTAATGTTTCTGTCGTATGTACTCTGGCTTTATTAAAATCTATGCCACTCTTTAAGCTTCTAAACATCTTTTCGATATTGTCTCTTCCACGATAGATATCAAGAGCTTTTATCGCATCCATATCTTCGGATGTGATGATAAAGAAGAATCCTAGGTTCATTAATTCTTTTCTTATATAACGACTATTTCTTTCGTAATCATAAAAGTAACCATTATTGTCATATCTTAATTTGAATGCCTTTTGGTACTTCTTCAATTCACCTTCTGTAGCGATCTTTTTCGCTACCTTTTTATCTAATTCTTTTTCCCATGCACTATAACGACTCATCATCGCTCTTTTTTCTTCGCTGGCTCTTACATCATCATAATAAATATGAATATGCACTTGTTCTCCATACAGTTCTTTTTCTACGCTCGTTCCATAGACTTCATGTTCATCGATATAATATCCTTCTAAGGATTGAACAGCCAGACCATATTCTTCGATGATCTCCTGACAGATCCTCTGGTTCTGTTTCATCATAAGAATATATTCATAGCCTCTTTTTCGTAGCAATTTGATGTTCTTTTCCGAGATATAGCCACAATCCATTAAAAAGCCCATATGTTCATAACCATATTCATTGGCTTCTTCGATCATGAACTCCAGTTCTGTATTATCGATGACACTCCCATCATACAGTTCATAAAACAATGGTGTTGAATCTTCCGGGTTCACGGCATACGCAAGATTATATTGTGGTAATCCTTCATCTACTTTGGGATGTCCATAGTCTGCCAGTTCGATACCTTGCGCATGTGTATTGAAATTCGTACTATCATAACCGATATAGACGCAATCATTCTTTTTATTCAATCTGTTCCATGCTCTCATGAACACTTCGATTTCTCTATCTGTGATTCCTTTCAACATCCGGCTGATCTGCGTATCATCCTGGATCCTTCCACCAAGTACAGGATGATTCCGCATAAAATTCGGATAGTATTGAAACGTACAGCTTTCATTTGTGATCATATAAGAAACTATATTTTCAACAAAGATACCAAGTTCTCCAAATACCGAAGTAAGCATTTCTTCAATCTGCAGATCTTGAAATATCTTTTGAATGACCATAAAAGCACCTATTTTTAAGGTATCCGAGAACTCAGGCATATCTTGTTCGATACAGACATCTGGATAATATTGAGAAAAATATTCATTAGGAATCATCCATTGTTCATCGACCATTTTGCCTATCAGTTTTCTATTTTCTACCGTATACTTTTTATCTTTTTTATAGTGTTTCCCAGTTACTTGATATACATAAGCAACACCATTTCTTTTTTGGATCTTCGTTGTAGAAGGGCGCATCACCTTAACATTTTTTAGTAACATATCCACCTCGAAACATAGTTATATTGTCTAACTATATTTTATCCTGATTTCTAAAATAAAAAAAGCCAAAATCACCGATAAATACAGCACAATTTTGACTTTTACTTAATTTATTTACTTGTAGTTATACTTTTCTTTCTTCTGCCGTTAAATCATGCAGCAACAAGTCTTCCGCAGACTTCATATGTTTATATCCTTCTTTGCATTTATCTGCTCCAACTCCTGTAAGATGTGCACGACGAATCCGTTTATCCTTAGAATCCGCTAATACTTCTACCATGCCTTTCTGTTCTAAACGACTTAGAATACCGACCATAGTAGGTTGAGAAACGCCAAAGCTCTTTTCTAGTTCTTTAAAGCTTGCCGTTTTATCACTTTTCTTATCCAGCAAAACCAAAACGCCCGATTGCGAAATCGTCAAATCTTGTTTTCTTAAAGCATTATTGGCATTTTTTTCTAACACATCATTAATTTGTTTCAACAATGCACCACATGTATATTCATCCACATCTATCAATTCCTTCCGCAATAGAATAATAGCATGCTATTATTAAATGCCAATAGCTTGCTAATTGTTTTTTTATTCATCGTATGGGATAATTTTTGTGAAGAAGGTGGTGACTTTTATGCAAAGAAAACATTTCGATTCCATTCTGTTGATTCTTGGATTATTCATTATCGTTGGCTCATTTATTGGCTATTTCTTCTATGCCTTGAGTTTCAAAGTAATGGTTTGGATTATCCTCCTTGATCTTGCATTGTTACTGGCACTCCTTTATTTCAGAAACTATAAAAATCATCATTATGGCGGAAAATTCAACGATCATTTTCCCGATGCCCATTAAACACTCGAGAAAATATGGGTCTATAAAATAGTTTAGGGTTGTGTGAAAAATCAGGCTCTAAAATATTGTAGGGTTTCA
>ENA-ORSS01003117-ORSS01003117.1-human-gut-metagenome-genome-assembly--contig:-NODE-3117-length-13853-cov-2.606755_pt1 | contig 13853 bp, 10 predicted proteins | sample MGYA00241899_ERZ509162 | MGnify/ENA primary metagenome ERZ509162 (study PRJEB26280, sample SAMEA2338641) | human gut metagenome | biome: human gut; feature: human-associated habitat; material: faeces... | reverse complement strand
AGCGCCTCCTTGTGTGCGGTCAGGCGGGTCAGCTCCGCATTCCAGCGCTTGGGCGTGATCCTCTCGCCGTTGTCCTTCAGGTCGGCAAGGTAGCGTGCGGCAGCTTCATACAGGGCCTTTTCCGTGCTATGCTCTGTACACGTCTTTGCATGTTCGCGGTTATCGTTATACTGCGCCCACATGGTCAACCGTTCTTGCAGCGCGGCGATAGCGCGTTCATCCGCAACGATTTCTCCGCGCAAATCGTAGTAATCGCTCTGCATGGCCTTAACTTTCGCGTGAAGCTCGTCCAGCGAGGCGATTTGGTTCTCCTGCAAGAAAGCGACCAATGCCGCGTGTTCCTTGAGCGCCCGCGCCTTGCCATAGTGGGTCGCGGAGTGCTTGCTTTGGATGTCGGCCTGCGCCTGTTCCAGCAGGATTTGGATGCTCGGCTGAACTTCCTGCCGCTCCTTCAATTCCTTCGTCCATTGATGCAGCCGGGTCAGCCTCGCTTTGATTTCCTTGAGCAGCCTGTTCTGCGCCGCAATCTCCCTGTTGACGTTGCCTTTGTCGGTACGGATTCCGCGCTTTTCCATCTGCGTGGCGGCCACGCCCATGTGAATCGTGGGGATTCGCTCAACGCCCTGCCGCTTATAACTCCGATGATCGACGCGCTCATGAATCCCGTTGCGTTCCAACGTCTGATTGACAAGCGCCGCCCACGCTGCCCGCCATTCCTCCGCTTTGCCCAGGTCGTTCCAGTCGGTCAGGTTGACGCGGTGGTTCTTCCAGCCGCCTTTGCCGTCGGGGATGCGCTGCCCGCGCTCGTCCAGGTCGTATTCCTTACGGCATTTGGATGCCCATTCGCCGTTTTCCGTGAGGGCGCGAAGCGTGAGCAGGATGTGAGCGTGAACGTTGCGCTGCTCGCCCTTCGGGTCGTGGATGGAGAAATACTTTGAACAGCCGTGCAGCTTTGCTATTTTGGCAAAGCTCATTCCGTCCAGCGCAAATAAAAGAAAACGCTCGCGCTGTACGGGTGTACAGGTTGCGAGCGTTTCCATGATGAATCTCAAGGCTTCTTTTTGGTAGAATTGTTCTTCTGGCGTTGGCTGGTATTGGTTGGGGATTTGCAGCGCGGTGCTGTTTTCATCGAATGGCTCTTTACACCAGTGGCGGCGCTGCTCATGACAAAGCCTTTCCTCCTTCCGTCTGCTCTCATTCAGTACAGCGTAAATCTCTTTTTGCAACTCAATAGACAGATTATTATCATCAGTTCCAATGGTAATGGTTTTCATAATACGTTCCCCTTTCAGATTGATTGGATCTGAAAGAAGACGCGGAGGAGAGCGACAGTATAAAAGGCAGCGATAATCTGTTGCTATATCAAAAGGGGTTGTCTCACTAAGGACGAACTGCACAAACAATCAATAGAACTCGCCTGTAAAACACCTTACTTTCGGTGTTCTACAGGCGAGTTTTTGTGCAATATGACTCTTAATGAGACAGCCCCTTTTATCGACGGAATGGTTATGATTACAAGGTGTTTTCATAGATTACATTATTAAGCTACCCAACAGCATTTGTTTGAGAGTAGCCTTTGCAGAACGAACGTAATATTTGCTCGAAATTGGATTGCCTTACTTTAGTATATGCTATTTAGCGTTCCTTTGCATGTGGTTAATAAACCATTTGCGAAACCACTCAGAAAAACCAATATCCTTTGGATGTTCTGATTTCGAGTCCTGTTCCCTCCATGAATTTTAAATCGGCCATTCTACGGTCAACTATTTTTGCAAAATTTATATTCATATCATATCAGTACTCCTATTTAAAATGCTGGTTTTGTCGAGCAAGTTGATGTAGACAAGTGTCTTTTCTATTTGGCAGGTTCAGTTGATACATTCTTCCCGACACCTACTCCAATTAAACTACCTACTCTTCTAAGCCGTCCTTTCTGTATCTCTTTTGGTAAATTGATGATTTCGCCCATAAAGATTAAGTAGGTAGTATTTCCTCCATCCAAATTAAGAGCCTCGATTGCACCCAACTCAAGCATTTTGTCTGCAAGCCATCTAAGACGCACCCCTTTGCTTTCATTGGTTCTTCCTTCAACAGTAAGTACAATGTAATGGTTAGGCTCGATCATGCCTAAAGCACATCTGGGTTCACGATATGGCGAATAATTCTTATCTGTCATACGTTCTCCAAGTTCACCCTCCCGCACTAGAATGGGTCCAAAAGCATACGTATCGGTTACACCCATATCTAGATATTCTTTCGCTGTATGCTCTTTTGACTTGAATGTTCTCATGCTTCCGTCCTCAAACAACGCAAGCACCTCAAGAAGAGGAAAGGCATTGGCATCATTTTTGAATGTCTTATCTGACATAATCTCGCCGTTGCGAATGATGATACCCTGTGCTTTTTTGTTGTACCAGCGACTGGCATAAAAATCGTCGTTAAATGCAAGTACTACGTCGTACAAATCAGCAAGCTCATCGGGCGAACAAAAACTATGTCCTTTCACTTTCCCATGCGTTGTTAATAACGATGTCAGTTTAGCTTGCTCAGAACACTCTATTTCCGTCTCATACCATGTAACATTTTTCTTATCTATTTGATCGCTGTGACGGATGATGCTAACAGAAAGTTCCTTATCCACATACTCCCAATGTCCACTTTCTGGATCAATGCTGATGTATGGTTCAGTGCTTGCTAGCGAAACCCCATCAATTGTCAAGACTGGAGCAGTCGTATCAGCACATGCCGAAATAGAAATCATAAGGTATAGGCATGTAAAACATATAAACCTTAGGGGAAATATGCTTATCTTTCCATATGGTATTTTTGCCAAAAATCCCTTAGCGATTGTCATCATAATTGGCACCTCATGGCATCACGCAGTACGGAAAACTGCTTTGACTCACGTATCCACCGAAAGATAGTACCCAAGCTTCATCCGGCGCGTTCATATACCCCGATTCCATCAACTCAACATTTGAGAATATGTCCATGCCATCTATGATTACTGGCTCAAAGGGTGCGCCTGCGATGCTTCGCCATAATCGTTTTGGCGTTTCGAAATAAATAATGTCGCGTATTGCATCATAGGCAAGACCATCAATCTTTCTGCGAAGATAAATTGCTTGAGAAAATGTTGGACGTGAAATTGAAACAGGGACGTCCACTCCAATGTCTGTTGTCTGATGAGAATCTATATCATACACAGCAAGTATGGGCTTTTCCGTCCCATTGTCTTGTATGCAAAGTAGTTTTCCGGCAGCATAGCGGCAGAACGAAATGACATTAGGTAGACTGGTGGCGTTGCAGACACCGCTAGAAAGATTAAAAGTAAGCAATTTGCTCTGCGGCTGTCCATCATGATATAAATGGATATCATGAAAAGCATATAATATTCCATTTTCAATATAGGCATTTCGTATCCCTTGCGGGTACCCCGTATTGAAATCGCTACGCATCAATGCTGATGTGTCAAGGCGTATATGATTAACGTGCCAGCCTTCCTCATCAATCAAACCAATCATGCCGGAAATATCGTTGAAGCCATATAACCCGTTGTCTGAGGCAATCAGTTGAGAAACAGATTCAGTAAGTTCGTCGCGAATGCTCTCGCTTTGTTCCGCAAAAGGAATTTCAACATTAAACCATGGTCTTGCGGGAACGTTTGCGTAGAGATAATATTGGGCTTGTTCCGGCTCCCACGCATAAACATCACCATTGGTCATTAAGCGATAGACCGTATTTTCTATGGAGACTAGACTAATTCCGTTATAAATATCCTCCTGTGAGATATCGCATAATACCCTGCCAGTTTCATGTTTTGTTTCCTCGGCTTGCGCCGTCATAATGCCAAGCAAGAAAAGAACGAAGGATATCAGGCATATGGCGCTACGCTCCATAGACATTTTCATCGTTAATCTTCCTTTCAAAATACCATTTTTATCCATGGTTTTTATTAACGATTTTCCAGTTGCATCATGCGCATTTTATTTCCAATCTCATTCAGCAATGTATCCATTGTTAGGTTACCACTGGCATAGCGGTTACAAAGCTCTGCAATCATCCGTTCGGATGCCGTTCCGGGTGCTCCAAGATAAATAGAGTTTGAATGGAGATCCAAAACCTTTAGCATCTCACGATATTTGGCAATAGTATCTGCAGAGATTAGCCATCTTTCATTTTCTTGATTCGCAATATATAAATCGTAATAATCAATCATAGCTTGAATGTCCGCCTTTTCGGAAAGCTCCAAACCATCCAATTTTTTCATCGTTGCCTCTAGCGCTGCTTTTTCTTGAACAGCACTTTCGATCCACTGTTCAAAATTCGGTTTTTCATATGGTGTATTGCAATCGGGATGGATGGAATAATAGACATATGGCTCGCTTTCCAATTCAGAAACGCACTCAATAAATTTGATGGCTGCGTCTATGTTTTGAGAATATGGATTAATGATATATACAAACATTGTTCCATCTGTTTTTACTTCGTCACCAGCTGCAAAGGTGATTGGAACCTTTGTATAATCCCACATATACATGTCGTACAAAGTGCTTTCCGATGTCAGCGCCACGGTCGTTGACAACTCGCTCATCGCCTGATCCCATGCACGGAAACGAAGAATGCTGGCAACTCCTTCCTCCTGCGAATTCACCGTTTCGGTAGTGCTTCTTCCTGATTGCAATCTAATTTCATACACTTGCTTTAACTTATTCAAAGCATTTATTAAGACGGGATCTCTTGGGTTGGGTTGATTTTCGTTTGTATCATTTTGCTGAATGAAGAAGGTTATAAACTGTTGACAGTATTGAGCATAGTCAAAGCCGATGGAAAAATCTATATCGGGATATTCTTCAGCGTACTCTAATTCCCAATCAATCCATGCATCCATCAAATCGTTCATGTTAGATGGCAATGGACGGTCACCAAAAGCCAGTTGCCAGTAGCCTTCGTGAATACCACAAGACCAGATTCGAAGCTGCGTTGGATAGGCAACGATCCGCCCCTGCTCATCATGAAGTATATCAGCAATATTGGGACTCATGGTATTTACGTTGCGTTGGATAACCTGAGATGTTGACATATCATTAACAAATCCTTTTTTAACCAATGACGAGAACGAATAGTCGACACACACCTCAAAAATATCCACACTACTATCTTGAGTGATTAGCATCTGTGCCACTTCTTCAGATGTGATTGAACTGCGGATAAAGTTTAGACCAACGTTGGGGTATTTCTGTCTATAAAGTTCCTCTGCGTTTGGCAACCATACACCTGAGCGAATGACAAGCTGTTGATGATCCATTTCCCTTGCTTTCGCGCGTATATACATGCCTGTCATAGAACACAGGACATAACGACCATCCGAAAGTATCCACGCAGGTGTTTCTCCCATTAGAGTTTCAGTAGGAACATAGGCGATTGGTTCAAAATCACCTCCTGATGCACTGCAATAGACTTGCCCGTTCATAGCAAGGTATACTTCGTCGTTTGTCATTTTGTAGGCCAGCCCACCAACCGTATTGTTACCAGAAAAAATCTTCATAGAGAGGTTTAAGTCAGTTAATGTATTTGTCGAAGTGTTTAGTAGGCTGATGCAGTAATCTGCGTTCAGACGACGTAGAAACAAGAAGTTGTCACCTTGTTCGTGACATACACCGATAGCACCTTCGACTTTATACTCTGTTGATTTGCCTGATGTGCGATCAAAGCCAAAGAATGAATAGCTGCCATCATTTGCATATGAAAAAACGTAAAGCTGATTTTCTGTAAGCAAGCTACGTGCAACACGACTGGGAAACAATTCGCGATTGGGGTTTAAACATTCCATATCCATTGCACGGGTTTCCCAATGGATGCCCTCTTGATCAATGTGCCCAAAGTTGCCATTTGTGACATTGTACCCATACAAACCGTCATCGCCTGCGACGATATAGGTAACAGTTTCATTGAGCTGTTCACGTGTCTTTTCATCAATAATAACAAAAGTTTGATCAAATCCGTCTGGCGACTTCGGGAGCTGACAAAACTTATCCAATCCTTCGTCTGGTTGATAAGTATATACGGACATATCTCCCAAATACGCATAGCAGGTATCTCCACTCCAATCTACATGTTGAATATACGCAGCACCTTCATCTACCAAACCTGATGAAATCATATACGATTGAGTAAAAATGTCAGCATTTTGAGCAGGAGAGGCATAAGCCGAGCGCAACATTGTTATCAGGAGCAGCGTAACAAACAGAATGCTTTTTTTCACAAGTAGTCACCTCCCTAAAGCATCCGCCGTCCCTTTGGCATCAAAGGGGCGACGGACAACGATTTTGATCACAGCGAAATAAAGCTCTTCATACCATACCCAGTGCGCCACTCATACCAACCCGTCAGGTTGCTGTGCTGATAGCCTGTACCGCCGATCGAATAGAAATCAGCATTGGCGCTTCCATAGACGGAAACAGTCGACCCATTTGGAAGATAGCAGGCAACGTAAGAACTTGTATTCGGTTGCATACGCATCTTCAACGTTCCTCCGTGAACAGTACCAGCCGAAGCTGTCGCAATAATGGAAAAAGCGCAAACCAAAGCCAAAGCTAGACATAAGAGTTTCTTCATAATGGCTCCTTCTTTCGTTGTAGTTTTTGATCGTGTTTATAAATTTTCAACCGAGGAAATAATTAATCTCTTTATAGCCTAAATCGAACATAAGCGCCCCAAATTTAATATTTATGCGCCCAATGGTATCACCCCCTATGTTTGTTTTAGTTGCGATTACGCATCGAAGCAGGTATTTCAGGCTGATACTTGCTCCATGCGCTTGCTGAAGCCACTCCAATCACCGCAGTCAGTTTCGCCAGCGCGGCAGCGGCGCACAGCAGCTTGAATCCCATGGTTTGAACAAGGCTGAGAATCTTTTTCACGATATCGCCACCTTTCATGGTTTGATGTGATGTCATGATATCCCATTTGGGATGCGAATGGTGTAAACATGCGTGAATTGTATCCGTGAAGACGTGATTGACATAATGTGCGTTTCACGAATGCAAAACTGGCTCTCGCGCCACAAATTTGGCTTGACAATATTCGAATATCTTCTTATTCTGAAGGCGGATGCTTGCTAAAGGAGGGCTTAATGATGCCGTTAGCTTGGCATGGCTTTGAAATCACAATCAACTTCGTCGAAATTATCGGCGCTTTATACTTTACTTGGCGATGGATAAGTCGGGAGACTACTACACGATTTTGGTCCGTTTCATCCATCTTATTCATGTGTATTGGAACCATCTGGCTATCACTATATGGTTTTTTTGATATCGCCATTGTACCGGATATCACACCTCTGATTGCTTGTGTTTTCCTATATGCACTTCTAATTCTAAAAATCCAGTGGGATATTGCCATTACATGCGCAATGTTAAATACTATTATTCTTGGCACACTTGCCTATTCTATAGATAACCTTTTTTCGACGGCACTTCTCGTTCCTTATGGTTCTATTGTCGCACAGGATACACCACGCTTTGCAACTATGATTTTATCTCATATCCTATGGGTACTTGTATGGCTAGGCATCATTCGCTGGTTTCATCCGTTCTCGTCCTCCACTTTCATTACAAAGGGACGCTGGTTGATTGCGATGGTGCCTCTATTTACACTTGTTTTGATCACCGTACTGTTGGAATATGCACGTGCCGTGCCAGCGGCGGTTAATAACATTTCGCCATTCACAGGTGTATGTATTGGAATTGGAATGCTAATTCTTAATATAGGTACTTTACACTTATATAGTGAAATGACCAAGCAAGCTCAAGAAGCGATCCTTCTGCAGGCCCAAAAACAAATTGGGGATATGGCGCTTCAATACAAAACGGAACTAGAAGCATTAACGCAAGAGGCACGCCGCTTTCGGCATGATTTCAATAACCATATTTATACTTTACAGGGGCTTGCGGAAGCCAAAAATTATGTTTCTCTTAATGCCTACTTGTCTGAAATAGGCGGAGAATTGTGGAATTTTTCGAAACAAATTTCTACTGGAAATCAGGCGCTTGACGTGCTTCTCAATGGTAACATGAATTTAGCAAAGCAGAAGAAAATTCATGTTACGGCAGAAGGAAATGTGCCAGAACAACTTCCCATCAACGATCAGCACCTATGTATATTGATAGGGAACCTATTCACCAACGCTTTTGAAGCCTGCGAAAAAATTACAGAGATAGAAAAGCGTTCTATTTGTATACAGGTCTATACACAGCGCAATCATCTATTCATTTCGATGGAAAACTCTACGGATGGTTCGGAACAAAAGTTGGACGGCAAATGGATTACAACAAAACAAAATCCACAGGAACATGGCTTTGGTCTGTTAAGCATTGATCTATTGGTCAAACAATATCATGGTTATTGTGATCGTAGCCATCAAAATCACCGTTTTTCTACAACTATTGTATTTCCACTTGCAGAACTGGAATAATCATTTACCATTTACGAACGCAGAATGACAGTTGACGTACACATACACCATTTTTTGATGAATCCTGATATACTGAAAAACAAGGAGGAATTCATATGCGGATAGCTATCTGTGAGGACAACATAGCCCACGCTCAGATTCTGAGCAGATATATTAATGGTTGGGCAAAACATCACAGAGTGACTGTTTTGATTGTATGCTATAAAAGCGCGGAAGAATTTCTTCTTGGATGGTCAAAGGACAATACGTTTGATCTCGCTTTTTTGGATATTGAATTGAATCATACAAACGGTCTTGAATTGGCATACTGCATAAGAAAGCAAGATCAGGGAATGCTACTTGTGTTTACTACAGGTTTGCAAAATTATGTTTTTAGGGGCTATGAGGTTCGTGCTTTTCGCTATATGTTGAAACCAATCAAAGAAAAAGAGTGCATGAAAACGCTAGACGCGGCATATCAAATAATTTCAAATCAAAACGATGACACTTTTGCGATTGTACAGGAAACGCAAAGCATCCGACTATTTAAGCGAGATATTTATTATTTTGAAATGGACAATCATTATGTCATAGTTCACACGACCAGAGGCACATACAGGTACAAAGAAAGGCTGTCACACATCGCTTCATTATTTGGTGAACCCCGCTTTTGCAAATGCCATCGTTCGTATGTAGTAAATCTTGAACATGTTTCAACAATTAATCAAAATAAGGTTGAGATCGATAACGGTGACATATTGCAGGTAAGCAGGGCACGGTGGCAAAGTCTAAACCAGTGCTTTATCTCATACTATGTAACGCTCAAAGATAAATACCAAAGAGCCTGCAGAGAAGGTATTATATGAATGCCATTTTGTCTCGTCTCATCGATAAATGTATAAGGCATGGTATTATTAAAGATCAAGAGACAGATGTTTATCGCTATGGATTTGCTCGTTTTTTCACTAATCAATATCATTCTTTTGGTTTTTGTGGGATTGGCAGTCAATAGAGCAGGAAGTGTTGCTCTTATACTTTTGGGTTACATTCCCTTACAAAGTATGGGCGGCGGATACCATGCTGACACGCACCTTCGTTGCATGCTGCTCATGCTTTTTGATATGGGCATTGCTTTGTTTGCGGTCGAATTTGCAAATAGAAATCTATTGATCGCTGGTGCTTGCATTGGAATAATCATCATCTTTTTACTCGCCCCCGTTCAACATCCAAGCGCACCTTTTGGGATCAATTTTGCAAAGAGAATGAAAGGACTTGTGCGAGTTTATAGCACAATAATATTTGTTGCTATGTTTTTTTCAATGAAAGAATACAAAACGGTATCATCTTGTATGGCCACGAGCATCATTCTTTCAAGCTTTTCTCTTTGCGGTGCCATGATAAAATCAAAATGTATACAAAACAAATCTTTGTAAAACACATAATTATTCTGCACAATGCCATAAGTTGCACCGGGACATGGCGGTCTGGCAAATCCTTTCTTTGTTTTCGTACACATAGTTGGGAATCAAGTGGCTCACGCCCTGAAGTTCACCTTGGGACTCACCCCTCTCTACTATGTCCTGTGCGCTCGCCGGGTCTTTTGCTCCCTCCCGGCTTGTCCATAGCATAAAGGAATCCGGTTTTTTTGAACAGGAAAAGGCTAGGAAGATTTCCGGAAGCTTTTGACGGCTTTAGATGCTTATATAATAGCGTTTTCAATAGTCTCAGGAAAAATATTGCGAACATATATTCCCGTATGATATGATTGTCATACGGTATTTCCGTCATTCAACAAAGAAGGCGAGGCGAGCGTGTGCACAACGGACTGGACCATCCTGAAATCGATATGCTAAAGGAACAGAACGAAACAGCCGAACAGGAAAGCAACCTGTTTGCCGTCATGGACGAGCATATCCCCTCCCCGCCGGAAATAGAAGCGGAAGACGTCCTCGTCCTCCCCGAGATCCAGTCCATGACGGATTACATTCGCCTGCATTTTGAAGAAAAGCTCGTGGAGGAATTGTCTCGTAGACTCCGCTGCGGCGAGCTGGTCGTACCCTCTGGAGGGCGGCTGTATCAGGAATTGCCCTGGGCAGGTTCGGAGGACGACGAGGAAGAAAGCGTCTCAGACCCGGGTTCTCCCGAGCCGAAGGACGGGGTTCCGGCAGATTGGGAGGATCCCCGCTTTTCTGCTCCCGGCGTGCGCGTCGCCGGCGTGCGCCCGAAAAAAGGGGCCATCGTATGGTTCAATTACCGCCGCGTCGCAGAATGCGGCGTGGAGGCCGACCTGACGCTGGAAATGGAAATCGAGCTTCGGTGGTATACGCTCAGAAAAACGGTATGCCCGCGCTACGACGTGGATATGTGGTTCGATATGGAAGAGGATATCGCCGCCGACTACGGTAATTTCCGCATTCACCGCCATCGCGGCGAAAAGCCCGGCGTCAGGCTGGACGATTATCTGGCGCCTGTATTCGGGTGGGAGGACGTCGAAAAGGAAGCGGAACAGATCATCTTTCAAGTCGCCCCGGAAGGACTGCAAGATCCCCAATGGCTGCATCCGGGCCTGTTTGCGGAAAGGTTGGGACTCAGACTCCTCCATCTCCCGCTGTACAGGCGTCCCCGGACCGCCAGCATTCTGTTCTTCGGTCCGGGCGAGGCGCTGACGGCGTCGGGGGAGGACGGAGATAAAGCGCCGCCCGTTCCGGTACAGGTGGAAGCCAATACCATCGTTATCAACAGCCGGTGCATCGGAAAGGAACGGGGCGCCGTCTTTCACGAATGCTTTCATTTCATGGAGCATCGATTGTTCTTTCATCTTCAGCGTCTGCACTGCAGCGACGTCGCCCGTCTCGGTCAATGGAAGCCGGTTGCTCTTGAGAAGAACGGACGCAGCCCCATCGAGTGGATCGAGTGGCAGGCCCATGGAGGCGGGCTGTGCCGGCAGGCGCCCCGCACGCTGCTCCGAAAACGCGTCGCTGAGGAACTGAACGGCCTGCGGCATGTGCGCCGCCATATGGGCTATAAGCTGGAGCTCGTTGGCAAGAAACTGGCAAAAGAGTTCGGGATCTGCAACTATCAGCTGCGCAACCGCATGATCCAGGTGGGTTACAGCGAGGCCAGGGGCTCGCTGAACTTTGTGGGCGACGGTTATATCGAGCCGTTCGCCACCGATCCGGGCGCATGCCGCGGCAATCAGAATTTCGTGATCAGCCCGAAGGAGCTGCTGGAAGAGTATGTGCGGAACGAGACGTTCCGCAGACTCATCGATACCGGGCGCTATATCTATGCGGACGGGCATATCTGTCTCAACGACCCGGAATACGTGGTTCAGCGGGGCAAGAAGCTCCTGCTGACGGAATGGGCCAACGCCCATGTGAACCGGTGCTGCCTGCGGTTCGTTCGGACCTATCACCGGGACAGACAGACGCATTATGTGTTCGGTCAGCTCAACAGCGACGAGGCGTACAACGGCAGGAGCCTTGCATTCTCCATTGAGAGCGGCGCAAAGAACGTCCTGACGCAGGCGAAGGAAATATCCGAGGTATTGCTGAACCTTCCGTGCAGTTTTCCCGGAACGCTGAAGGCACATATGGAACGGCTGGACGTAACAATCGAATTGCTGGCGGAGCGGTCTCGGCTGTCGGTCTCGACGCTGAACCGTCTCAGAAGCAAACAACAGGAACGATATAAAATAGATCAGGTCGCCGCCGTCTGTTTTGGTCTCCGGCTTCAGCCGGAATACAGCTTTGATTTGCTGCGAAAAGCCGGACTGGGCTCTTTGCCGACGCCGAGAATTCTTGTTATTAGCGGCGCGCTTCAATGCTTATATAAACTGGGTATTGATGTGGTGCAGACAGCTTTAAAGGAACACGGATGCGAATTAAAACTGAATGAATGACGGAGGCGGGTTTCTTCCGGAACGGCATATCCTGCGGGGTATGCCGTTTTTTTTTGAAAAATTTCTGAAAAACGTGTCAGAAACTGACACGAAAACCAGCCGCTTTTGCGCCAAAGATGCAGGATTGTTAATGCGAATATTCATAAACCGACTGTATTTTCATACAGTTCGCCATTTTGATGCAGGAATAAAAAGCAAAATGCAAGTTTTAATTCAAAATAGCATGTCAGTTTCTGATATGTTCTTATGAGTTTGAAGCCGTTATCATAATCCATATGAGGTGGCCACCCACGAAATCAGGAACACGGTAGCACGCGACGGAGGCTGCGGCCGGCAGGGAAGCAAGGATCTTGCTCAAGAGAAGGAAATCATCTCCCCGCTCCATTCCGCAGGTTCGCCCGCCGGCAACCCAGTCGGTTTGCGCAGTTCGTTGCCGTTTCGAAATGGAAAGGGAGGTCGTCTTTATGTTTACAAGCAACGAAAGCAGGGAACAGGTTTTCAGCAAGGTCAGGCCGGCGCAGGTAGACTTCACACGCTCCGGCTGGCGGCAGTTCTTCAAGCTCAACCGCAGTCTGGGCACGCGGTTCATCCGGGGATTCGTTCTCCGCTACGAACTGGCGGCTTACCTGACGGCGCACGAAGCCGCAGGCATTGAATTAGACGAAGGCTGTCAGGAGGTCTGCTACGAGAACGGCGTGTACCTGCTGCTGCGTAAGATGCAGGGCGTGTGGTACGTCACGGACGTCTTCGCCGCGGAAGAAGCCGTCGCCTATGAACCGGTGTTCTTCTGGCAGAAAATCCGGCGCGGCGCCGAATTTATCCTGGCGCACGTTCTGAGCGGCTGGCGGCCGCTGACGGAAAGGATGGCGCCGGCGTTAAGGACGGCGGTGAGCGTATGAAAACCGCCTGTGATCGCTGCGCCAAAGGCTCCGGCTGCACCCTGCAGTACGATGAAGAACGGCGTGCTCAGTGGAGCCGCTGCGTTACCGCAATTCCGAAGGCTACTCCGACCCTACGGCCTTTTTCGCTCTTCGCAACGTCATGAAGGATTCCAAAAAGCAGCAGAAACAGCCGAAGGATACGGACAAACTGAAGGCGGCGGACAAACCGGATCCTGTCGACAAGCCGAAGGCTGCCAGGAAGCGCCGTCCCCGGACGCAGGTGATCCATTACGACTGAAAAGGAGAGAAATCATCATGAAAAAGAGTATCTGTTGTATAGCACTGGCGCTGGTCATGGCGCTGAGCACGGTCGGGCTGTTCGCGTCCTGCGCCAAGGAGAAGGAAAAAACGCTGGTCATGGCGACCAACGCAACCTTCCCGCCCTATGAATACAAGGACGGCGCTGCGTTCGCCGGCATTGATGTGGAGCTGGCGCAGGCGATTGCCGACAAGCTGGGCATGAAGCTGGAGATTCAGGACGTTGAGTTCGGCGCAATCGTCGCGGGCGTGGAGTCCGGCAAGTACGACATCGGCATGGCGGGCATGACCGTCACCG
>ENA-ORSS01003116-ORSS01003116.1-human-gut-metagenome-genome-assembly--contig:-NODE-3116-length-13853-cov-8.152123_pt1 | contig 13853 bp, 13 predicted proteins | sample MGYA00241899_ERZ509162 | MGnify/ENA primary metagenome ERZ509162 (study PRJEB26280, sample SAMEA2338641) | human gut metagenome | biome: human gut; feature: human-associated habitat; material: faeces... | reverse complement strand
ATCGAGCGCTTCTTCCCAGCGGACGGCGCGCCACTTGTGCCCTCCGCGGGCCCCCACGCGCATCAGGGGCGACTGCGGGCGCTCGGAATCCTTTTCCAGCGCGAGCGCCGCGATGCCGCAGAAAAGCACGCCCGTGCCAAGGCGGATCATTTTCCTGTCGCCGAGACGGTCGGCAGCAAAGCCGCTCACGAACCGCCCCGCGGTGATGCCGATATAAAAGAGCGCGGCCAACCCCGCGGCGTCCTCCGTGGGAAGCCCCTTGACCGCGACAAAATACGTGCTTGCCCACTGCATCGCCGTGGCTTCCGCGGCGCAGTAGCCGAAAAAGCCCGCGAGAAGATACGGCACGCCCTTTATTTTCAGCGCGCCGCGCACACCGACGCTCCGCCGTTTTTCCTCCGGCGCGGTGCCGCCGGCTTTTTTCCACGCAGGCAGCGTCACGAGCAGAAGCGCCGCAATACAGAGCTGCATGAGTGCCACGGCGCGGTAGCCGTCGTTCCATGTCCGGTGCGTCAACGCCCAGCTCATAACAAACGGGCTGACGATCGTGCCGACGCCCCAGAAGCAGTGCAGCCAGCTCATGTGGCGTGCCTTATAATGCAGCGCCACATAGTTATTGAGCGCCGCGTCGATCGCGCCCGCACCGAGACCGTACGGCACGGCGAAGGCGAGCAGCATCCAGAACTTCGTGGAAACAGAAAAGCCGAAGAGTCCGAGCACCGTGAGGAGCACGCTCGCGGCCGTCACGCCGCCGGTGCCGAGCTTCCGCGTGAGCTTATCCGACAGAAGGCTCGAAACGATCGTCCCGCAGGAGATCACCATGGACACAACGCCCATGTACGACACCGGAACGCCGAGCTCCGCGTGCATGACCGGCCAGCCGGAGCCGAGCAGCGAATCCGGCAGACCGAGGCTGATGAACGCAAGATAGATAAGTGCCAGCAGCAGCGAATACATATTTTATACCACCTGGACGGCGCAGTTTTTATACCACCCGGACGGCGCAGCCCTGCTTTTCGGTCACATAGCCGATGCGCGCGGCGTGCGGTACCTTATCGGTGAGCTCCGCGAGCAGCGCGGGCGCGTCCTTTTCCGCCACGGCGAGCAGCAGTCCGCCGGAGGTCTGGGGATCAAAGAGCACGTCCATCATCGCGCGCGTGACGCTCGGCGCGCTCTCGCTGAAGGGCTCGGCAAAATTGCGGTTGCGGTACATGCCCTCCGGGAGGATGCCGATCTCGGCAAGCGAGAGGACCTCCGGCAGGAGCGGCACGTTCGCGCTTTCGATCACGGCGGGCACGTTCCCGCCGTTCGCCATTTCGCCCGTGTGCCCCATGAGACCGAAGCCGGTCACATCGGTGATGCTGTGCACATCGTACTTCCCGGCGATCTCGCTTCCGGCGCGGTTGAGCTCCGCCATCTGCGCGACGGCTTTGGCGTAGGTCTCCTCCGATACCATGTCGGCTTTGTTTGCCGTGGAGATGATGCCGGTGCCGAGCGCTTTGGTGAGAATGAGCACGTCACCCGCGCGCGGCGTGCAGTTCAAACGAATTTTATCCGGGTGGGCAAAGCCCGTCACGGAAAGGCCGTATTTCACCCCGCTGTCTGCAATGGAATGCCCGCCTGCAAGGCTGCCGCCGGCTTCTGCCACCTTTTCAGCACCGCCGAGCAAAATCTCGCCCAGCACATTCAAGTCCATATCCTCCGGAAAACAGACCAGATTTAAGGCAGTTTTTACCTCGCCGCCCATGGCGTAGACATCGCTCAGGGCGTTTGTGGCTGCGATCTGCCCAAAGGTATAGGGGTCGTCCACCATCGGCGGAAAAAAGTCCACAGTCTGCACCAGTGCAATGTTGTCCGTAATGCGGTAGACTGCGGCATCATCCCGGCTGTCATAGCCGACCAGAAGATCCGGGTCTTTTTCGCCCCGGGGCAGCTTTTCCAGAATACGGCTCAGCACCCCGGCACCCAGCTTTGCGGTGCAGCCGCCCCCGGTACAGAACACGATCTTATCTTCCTTGCTCATGCACGTTCTTCCTCTTCAAAATGCGTCAGCACGCACTTTATGCCATGCTGACGCAAAAGCTGTTGTATCTGTATGCCCTGCTGCTGCAATTCCGGCGTGTCGGCCTGATTGAGTACAGCGTAAAACTGCCGGTCGCCCACCGCCTTGCGACCACCCTGCGTGCTTGCAAGCAGCTGTGCCAGCACAGGGGGCGTAAGAGGTGCATCCGGCGCAGCCGCTAAAAACTGCGGACGGATGGTATCGTAGCGGAAGCAGACCTCCCGCAAGGGCCTATCCAGCGCCGAAAGCCCTGCCAGCGCCAAAACGATATCGCTTTGGGGCAGCAGCACCGGCTCGTGCGCCGCCGGGACCTTGCAGGGGTAGTGCTTTGCCCCGTCTGCCTCAATGAATACCGCATCTGCCTGTGCCATCCGGCGCAAAAGCTGCGGCGGCGGCAAAGTCAGCTTTCCGTTTTCTGCCGGGGTGCCAATCACTGCATAGCGACCCGCTTGCCATAAGGCGGTAAGCACTGCGTCATCCGGTGCATAGCAGGCTGCCAGTTGCCGGATGTGGGTGGTGGTAGTCATAAGCACCCGCCATCCCTTGCGGGCACAGTGGTCTGCCATGGCATACAGTAGGGTCGTTTTGCCCCCGCCGCCTACCAGAGAAACGATATGCCCTTTCTCTGCCAGAAACGGAAGCTCTTTTTCGTTCAGCATCTGCTTTTAGTGCTTGGCTGCAACTGCCATTGCGATCTGTTCCGGGGTAATGGGCAGCTCGTAGAAGCGGGTGCCGATGGCGTTGTAGATGGCGTCCGAGATGGCGGGCAGCGGCGTATTGATGACCACCTCACCGATGGACTTTGCGCCAAAGGGGCCGTTGGGCTCATAGCTATTCTCAAACTCCACATGGATATGCCCGATATCGTTGCGGGCAGGGATCTTGTACTGGAACAGAGAGTTCTCCTCCGGGTATCCGTTTCTGTCGTAGGTGATGTTCTCGGTCAGGGTCATACCGATGCCCTGCAAAATACCGCCCTCTGCCTGCACACGGGTCAGGTTGGGGTTGATGGGGGTGCCGCAGTCCACGCAGGCGTCAAATTCCAGCACCTTCACCTCGCCGGTCCCGGTATCCACCTCTACCTCGGCAGCGCCCACCATATACGGCGGCGGCGACAAAGGCGAGGTATGGGTCTCGGTAAATTCCAGCGGGATCTTATGGCCAAACTGAGAAGCAAAGGCGATCTCGGACAGGGTCTTTTGGCGGGTGGGGTCAGCGCTTTCAAACACGACTTTGCCGTCAAACTCCACAGCATCCGCCGGGCATTCCAGCAGCTCTGCGCCCAACTTGCAGATCTGTTCCCGCAGCTTCATGGCGCACTTTTCGGTAGCCTTACCGGTGACATAGGTGGTGCTGGAGGCGTAGGAGCCGGAATCGTAAGGGGAAGAATCCGTATCCGCACCAAAGACGGTAATATTATCCAGCGGGCAGTCCAGAACCTCGGCAGCGATCTGCGCCAGCGTAGTATCGCAGCCGGTGCCCATATCGGCAGCACCAATCATAAGGGTATAAAAGCCGTCATCGTTCAGTTTGAGGGTAGCACTGCCCACGTCCATGCCGGAAATGCCGGAGCCCTGCATGGCCATACCCATGCCTACGGCACGGATCTTGCCGTTGCCCATATCCCGGGAGGGGTACTTGTGCTCCCAGTCGATCATCTCGCGCACCTTAAGCACACACCGGTCCAGCGCACAGCTGGTATTTACTGCGCCGTAGTAGGCGGGCATCACATCACCCTCCTGTACAGTGTTCTTCAGGCGCAGTGCAATGGGGTCCATGTTCAGCTTGTGTGCCAGCTCGTTCACCGCAGATTCCACCGCAAACAGACCCTGTGTAGCACCATAGCCGCGGTATGCACCGGCAGACATGTGGTTGGTATATACCACATCACTGACAAAGCGGAAGGCTTCGGCCTTGCCGTACAGCGGGATGGACTTATGACCGGACAGGCCCACGGTAGTGGGGCCGTGCTCGCCGTAAGCGCCGGTGTTGGACAGGGTGTACAGGTCGATACCCTTCACAATGCCATCCTTGGTAGCGCCCAGACGGACGTGCATCTCCATCTCGTGGCGCGGCGAAGAAGCCGTCTGACTTTCCACACGGCTGAAGATGAGCTTGGAAGGCTTTTTGGTCATCCAAGTCACAAAGGCCGGGTAAACCTCGCTGACAGCGGTCTGCTTTGCACCAAAGCCGCCGCCGATGCGGGGCTTGGAGACACGCACCATGGACTTAGGAATGTGCAGTGCATTGGCGATGTTGCGGCGGGCATGGAACACGATCTGGGTAGAGCTGAGCACATTCAGCCGCCCGTAAGTATCAATGGAGCAATAGGTGCGGAAGGTTTCCATCATGGCCTGCTGGCAGGCCTTGGTGTGGTACACATGGTCGATGACCACATCGCACCCGGCCAGCACAGCGTCGATATCACCATTGCCGCATTCATCATGAGCGCAGAGGTTGCGCTTGTTGTCGGCGCCCACGGGGGCAAGGCTTTCCCAGTTATCCTCCGGATGCACAAGGATAGGATTATCCTTTGCGGTGTGGAAATCCAGCACGGCTTCCAGCACCTCATAATCCACTTTAATGAGCTTGAGTGCCTTGTCCACGCACTTTTCATCCTTACCGGCTACGATGGCCACCACGTCTCCCACAAAGCGGACGTGGCGATCGATCAGCAGACGGTCGTAGGGGCTGGCCTCCGGGTAAGTCTGGCCGGCCTGCGTGTAGCGGCGGGCATCCTGCGGCACATCCTCCCAAGTGAAGATAGCCTCGATGCCGGGCACTTTTTTGGCAACAGCGGTGTTGATGCTGCGGACGATGGCGTTTGCATGGGGCGAGCGCAGCAGCTTGACGATTAGGCAGTCCTGCGGGATGATGTCATCCATATAGACAGGCTGGCCGGTGACCAGCTGCATCGCGTCTTTTTTGCGGAACGGTTTGTTGACGGTTTTCACTGTACGCCCTCCTTCTGCTTTTTCCATGCCAGAAAGCTCATAATGCCGCGCAGCTGGCCTTCGTAGCCGGAGCAGCGGCACAGGTTTCCGGCAAGGTATTCCTTCACCTGCTCTTCAGTGGGGTACGGTTGCTCCCGGAACAGAGCCAGTGCATTCATAATAAAGCCCGGGTTGCAGAAACCACACTGTTCTGCACCCTGATCTGCAATAAAGGCACCAAACTCGGCAGCCTCTTCCTGCAAGCCCTCCAGCGTAGTGATCTTGTGCCCATCGGCGCGGGCTGCCAGCACGGAGCAGGACAGCACAGGCTCATCGTCCATAAACACGGTGCACAGACCGCAGTTGGAAGTTTCGCAGCCGCGCTTGACGCTCTTGCAGCCGTGTGCACGGACAAAATCGATCAAAAGCATATCCGGAGCGATCTCCTCGGACACCCGGATGCCGTTCAAGGTAAGTGTGATCTGCATTTACTTTTCCTCCTGCATTTTACGCTGTTCCAGCTCCAGCACTGCGCGCTTTGTCAGCACGCCTGCCAGATGCCTGCGGTATTCGGCGCTGCCGCGCATATTGGAGCCGGTAACGATCTGCGCTTTTACGCCTTCGGCAAACTGTGCGGCAAGCTGTTCTGCCGCAAGGGCAGGCTCTGCCGGGAGTTCGAACCGCACGGCGCGCAGCGGACGCGCACCAATCACGATGCGGTAATCTCCGGTCTCCATCCGGGCGGCGGCACAGGTCAGCACCGGGATATCGGTCTGGCTGTTGCGCACCGACTGGTAATAAAGCTGCATCGGTGTCTTTTTTACGATCAGCCGCACCAGAATGTCCCGGTCGTAGGGGCGCTGGGCATATTCCTGCAAAGGCAGGATGCCGCCTTTGTACAGTTCTACATCACAGTCCATGGCAAGGAACATGGTCAGCACGTCCGAAAAGCCGAACCGGCTGTAAATGCTGCCGCCCACAGTAGCCAGATTGCGCAGCTGCACGCCCACGATATGGCGCACAGCCTCCCGCATAGCGCCGTGGGTGTAGGCGGCAAGCCCCGGGTGCTGTTCCAGCTGGCGCAGGGTGACCATAGCGCCGATGGAAAAGCCCTCCTCGTTCTCCTCAATGGTATCCAGTCCCAGACCGGAAAGGTCGATGGCGGTGCCGACATTGATGGTTTCCATCTTCAGCCAGATCATGCCGCCCAAAATGCGGTTCTGTTTTTTCTGGTTCAGCTGCCACGCCTCCTCCAGACTTTCTGCCCGCTTGTATTCTCGGATCGTCATCATGTGCAGTACCTCTCTTTTCTATCGCTGCGATATCTCTGCTTTTATTTTAGCACAGCTTTCGGTATAATACTATTATAAAATGCTGCTGAAGGGGTGTATTTGTATGAAAAAGTCGCTTACAGTCGGCTGTGTGATCATGGCTTCCGGGCTGAGCCGCCGGTTTGGTGCAAACAAGCTGCTGGCAGATTTTTGCGGGCAGCCCATGCTCTGCCGGGCCTTTGCCGCTACCGCTGCACCTAGTATCTCCGCCCGCATCGTGGTGACCCGCTCGGAGGAGGTGCAGGCACTGTGCAGGGCGCAGGGCGTCCCGGTGCTGCTGCACAGCCTGCCCGGCCGCAACGATACCGTTCGGCTGGGGCTTTCAGCGCTGCTGGAGCAGCTGCCGGAGCTTAGCGGCTGTATGTTTCTGCCCGGGGATCAGCCCCTGCTGCGCCGGGAGACGGTAGAAGCTATGACCGCTCTTTTCTGCCGTGAGCAGCCCTCCCCGGCAGAATGGCAAAAAGAAACAGAACGGGAGATCTTCCGTCTGGGTGCCGTGGCCGAAAACGACCCGGCGCCTCTTGTCGGAAGTCCCGTTCTGTTTGGAAGCAGTTTCTTTCCGGAACTGCTCGCCCTACCGGAAAATAAAGGCGGCAACGTGCTGCTTAAAAAGTATCCTGCGCAGGTGCGCACGGTCTGCATTGCGGACAGCGCAGAGCTGCTGGACGCAGACACCCCGGAGGTGTTGCAGCAGCTGGAAGCCCTTGCCCGGCAAAAAAGTTAAAATTTATTCTGCCATATCGTTCTTGGGCAGCAGCACGTTCAGCAGAATTGCCACAAAGGCGGCCGGAACAATGCCGGACTCGCCGCAGATCAGCTGGAAGACCTGCGGAGCCTGTGCCAGAATGCCGCTGTTGGCACCCATGCCATAGCCCACGCCCAGTGCCACAGACACGATGGTCAGGTGGCGCGGAGTCATCTTTTCCTTGGTGATCAGCTGGATGCCGCTGACCACGATGGAAGAGAACATCATAACGGCAGCACCGCCCAGAACGGCCTGCGGCATGATGGAAATCAGCGCGCCCAGCTTGGGGATCAGGCCGCAGAGGATCAGGAACACGGCACCGGAGGCCAGTGCCATACGGTTAACCACCTTGGTCATGGCCACCAGACCCACGTTCTGGCTGAAGGAGGTATTGGGCAGCACGCCGAACAGTGCGGCAAAGGTAGAGCCGAGGCCATCGCAGATGACGCCGCCGGACAGCTCCTTATCGGAGGGCTCACGGTTCATGCCGCCCTCCATCACGCCGGAGATATCGCCCACAGTCTCCACTGCGGTAACGATGAACATGATCAGCACCGGCAGGATCGCACGGGCATCGAATACCACCTTGACCGGCATCAGCTTGGGTACTGCGAACCAGGAGGCCTGTGCCACCTTGTTCCAGTTGAGCACCCATGCCTTGGTGAACTCTACACCATCAGCAGTCACGCCGGTGGTGGGCAGCACCAGACCCATAATGAAAGCAACCACATAACCGGCCAGAATGCCGATGAGGATGGCAGAGGAGCTAAGGAAGCCGGTGGTCCAGTGTTTGAAGAACAGGATGACCACCAGCACGAACAGTGCCAGAAGCAGGTTCTCCACAGAGCCGAAGTCCTTGGCCTTGTTGCCGCCGCCGAAGGAGTTGATGCCCACCGAGATCAGCGAAAGACCGATGGAAAGCACCACCGTGCCGGTGACCACCGGCGGGAAGAACCTGCGCAGCGGCTTCAGGAAGAAGCCCAGCACGCTTTCAAAAATACCGCCGATGATGGATGCGCCCATGATCGCGCCATAGGCCAGCACACCGCCGCCCATCGTGCCCACAACGCTGTTGAACACGCCGATAAAGCCGGAACTGGTACCCATGATGATAGGCACTGCGCCGCCCACGGGTCCGATGGTGAACAACTGCACCAGCGTAACGATGCCTGCCACGAACATGGCGCTCTGCAGCAGGGTGACCTGCAGGTCTGCAAACTCGCCGCCTGCAATGCCGCAGGCGCTGGTAATGATCAGCAGCGGGGTCAGGTTGCCCACGAACATGGCGCAGACATGCTGCAAGCCCAGCGGGATGGCCTGCCGCAGGGACATTTTGGCTTCAAACTGATAAGCCGCTTCTTCAAGCTTGACTTCCTTCAAAAATTCCACTCTCCTCAAGGTTTTAAAGGTTTATGCGGTTCGGATGCTTTGCAAAAAAGCGAAAATATTATAGCAAAATGCAGATAAGATGTAAAATAAGTATGACTTTTTATATGAAAAAATGCTGCATCCTTTAAGCGAACTTTTCTTCGGCAGACAAGCAAAAAAGCAGGGCTTCCGCATGATTTGTCCAGCCTGATTCGCTTGGCATCATACAGAATCCCCTGCTTTTTTCGTGCTTTTCTCTGTTTTTTGTGCGATACGGAAAAATTTTTGTTTCTGCAGTCAGAGCAGTCCATAATCCCGCAAACAGCGCGTCAGCCCTGCCTGTGTGGTGTCAAATACGATGCCCTGCGCCCGCAGCTTGCTGCAATCCATCGCAAGATTCCGTGCCCAGTCAGCTTCCTGAATATCGACCGTGATCCCCAGTGTCTCAGCAAACTGCCGGGCGGTCAGTACCATGTTTTCAGCGTTTTCACTGCCAAAGTTATAGACCCCGCCGGGCAGGGTCAGGGCAGCTTCCAGCAGTGCTACCGCCTGCCGGACATAGGTGATGCCCCGGAAGTCCCAGACAGAAAAGCGGACAGATTCTCCCCGCTGCGCCGCACGCAGAAGGTTCAGCGGCAGGTTACCCCGGATGGGCAGCCGGTAGCCCGGCAGGTCGTACATCCATGTGGCGCGCAGCAATACGGCACCCGGGCAGAGCGCCTGCACCCGCTGCTCCATTTCCAGCTTGCCCTGCCCGTACACATTGGCAGGCTTTAACGGAATTGTTTCCGGCAGCGGGCCGGACTGCTCCACACCGGCATAGACCTGATCCGAGCTGAAAGCCACCAGCTTTGCGCCGATCTCAGCTGCCGCCCGGGCAAGCCAGACCGACAGTTCCACATTGGCGCGGTAAGCCTGCTCCGGGTGGCCGGCGCAGTAGCCGGTATCCGAAATGGCTGCAGTGTGCAGAATGACATCCGGGCGCTGCTGCAAAACAGCCTGCCGCACGGCGTCCTCCCCTGCTGTTGCCAGAAAGCCTTTAGGAAAGGTGCACAGTTCGTAATGCCCCGCCCATTGCTGCATCACGCGGGAACCTACAAAGCCGCCTGCACCGGTTACAAGGATCTTCTTCATTTTGTTCTCCCGCAATAAGGCATCAGATAAAAAATTCCAGCACGAACACCACGGCGCAGCAGCCCGCAGCCACCTGAAACAGGCTTGCGCCAAACCATGCGGCGGCAATACCAACTACCAGTGCAACAGCACCTGCTGCCGGGCTCTGCGTTGCCTGAATGATGGCCGGAAAGGTCATCACAGCCAGCGTTACATAGGGCACATAGTACAAAAACGACTGGATGAAGCGGTTTTTGATCGGTTTGCGGATCAGCGTCAGCGGCAGGATGCGGATGGCATAGGACACCAGCGCCATGACCGCAATATAGATATAATTGTTATGCGTCATCTTCGTTTTCCTCCTGCCTGACCGGGAACAGCACCGCTGCTGCACCGGAGATCGCCACTGTCAAAAGGATGGTGCGGGTGCCTTCGGAGAGTGCCGAGATGCCCGGCAGATAGCTGCACAGAAAACTCAGCGCAAAGCTGATGACGACCAGCACCGCAACGATCCGATCCTTGCGGGCCGGCGGGATGATGATGGCCAGAAACATTCCGTAAAGTGCCACGCTCAGGGCGCTGACTACCCGCAGCGGCAGCAGGTTGCCCGCTATAATGCCCAGCGCCGTACCACAAGCCCAAGCCGGCGCTGCCAGCAGGATAGCGCCATAGGTATAGTACGGGTTCAGGTTGCCCGGGCGGGCGATAGTAATGCCGAACAGTTCGTCCGTGACATCATAGCCGATGAGCAGCCGATGCCAGAAGGGCGTTTCCGGAGCAAAGCGCTGTGCCAGTGCACAGCTCATCAGCAGATACCGCGCATTGGCGATTAAAGTAATGACCGCCACCTCAAAATAGGTGGCGTTTGCCATGATCAACGCAAATGCGGCATATTCTCCTGCGGAGGCATTGTTCAGCAGGCTGACAAGAAACCCCTGAAACGGCGTAAAACCCGCCTTGCGCGCCGCGATGCCCAACGAAAACGATACCGCAAAATAGCCCAGTGCAATGGGCACACCGTCCCGCATTCCGTCACAGAACACCTTGCGGCTGAACTGATCTGCCCTTCCTGTTTGGACGAGCTGCGGCTCCAAAAGCCTCTGCTTCGATTCCATAGTTGATACTTCCCCTTTCCTATTTTGCAAACAACAGAATCTATTATACTCCCCTGCAGGCAGAGAAGAAAGAGGTTTCGGACTTTTTTTGTGTAAAATGCTACGGTCAAAATGCTTAGAGTTTGCGCTGATATAGGAACCACTTTGAATGTTACGGCTTGTTTGATCGTGCTGGAAGATAAAAACACCCCGGAAGGTTTCGTTTTTGAAGGACCTTCTGGGGTGTTGGTGCTATAAGGGATTACTCGAGCTCGATAGTTGCAGGCGGCTTACCGGTGCAATCGTAGAACACGCGGTTGACGTGCTTGACTTCGTTGACGATGCGGCTGGTGACAGTGCCCAGAACATCCCACGGCATATCATAGCTTTCTGCGGTCATGAAGTCGGTGGTGGTCACGGCGCGCAGCGCAACGGCGTAATCGTAGGTACGCTCGTCGCCCATAACGCCGACGCTGTGCATATTGGTCAGTGCAGCGTAATACTGGCTAATCTCCTTATCCAGACCGGCCTTGGCAATCTCCTCGCGCCAGATGGCGTCAGCGTCCTGCACGATAGCGACCTTCTCGGGGGTTACCTCGCCGATGATGCGGATGCCCAGACCGGGGCCGGGGAACGGCTGACGGCTGACCAGATACTCAGGCAGACCCAGCTCACGGCCGGCCTGACGAACCTCGTCCTTGAACAGGTTACGCAGAGGCTCCACCAGTTCCTTGAAGTCCACGGTATCGGGCAGACCGCCCACGTTGTGGTGACTCTTGATGACGGTGGACTCTCCGCCCAGACCGCTCTCCACCACGTCGGGGTAGATGGTGCCTTGTGCAAGGAAGTCTACCTTGCCGATCTTCTTGGCCTCTTCCTCAAACACACGGATGAACTCTTCGCCGATGATCTTGCGCTTGCGCTCCGGCTCGGTGACGCCCTTCAGCTTGCTGAAGTAGCGGTCGCGGGCATCCACACAGATGAAGTTGATGTCAAAGCCGTTGGCATTGCCCGGGCCAAAGACAGAGCAGACCTCTTCCTTTTCGTTCTTGCGCAGCAGACCGTGATCCACGAACACGCAGGTCAGCTGCTTACCGATGGCCTTTGCCAGCATAGCGGCCAGCACGGAGGAATCCACGCCGCCGGACAGGGCGCACAGCACCTTGCCCTCGCCGATGCGCTCGCGCAGAGCCTTGATGTTGTTCTCTACAAAGGAATCCATCTTCCAATCGCCGGAGCAGCCGCAGACGTTGTACACAAAGTTGCGCAGCATCTTCTTGCCCTCGGCGGTGTGCAGCACCTCCGGGTGGAACTGCACCGCATACAGACCCTTTTCGGCATTTTCAACGGCTGCCACAGGGCAGTTTGCGGTGTGGGCAGTGATCTGGAAGCCGGGAGCCACCTGCTCGATGTAGTCGTTGTGGCTCATCCAGCAGATGGTAGAGGGCTGCACATCGGTGAACAGCTTGCTCTCGGTGTTCACGAACACCTCGGTCTTACCGTACTCACGCTCGGGAGCGCGGCAGACATGACCGCCCAGCAGGTGCATCATCAGCTGGCTGCCGTAGCAGATGCCCAGCACAGGCACGCCCCAGCTGAAGATTTCGGGGTCGATGGTGGGAGAATCCTCCAGATAAACGCTGTTGGGGCCGCCGGTGAAGATGATGCCCTTGGGATTCTTGGCCTTGATGACCGAAAGATCGGTTTTATAGGAATAGATCTCGCAGTAGACATTATTTTCTCGGACGCGGCGGGCAATCAGCTGATTGTACTGTCCGCCAAAGTCCAGCACGATGACAGTTTCATGCTGCATGATGTTTTCCTCCATTTTTAAGTGTGTTTCTACAGATAATTTTAGTATAGCACATCTCACAACAAAAAGCGACAGTTTTTGTGAAGTTTTCTGTCATTTCATTCTGCGGATCGGATGTCGCAGCACGGTTTTCAGCTTTTCCGGTGCGGTGCGGCGCGGGTCGCCCAGATAGATCTCGTGATGGAAGCGTGTGTCTGAAAAATCCGGGCAATATCCCTGCTCCGCAGCAAACGCATCCATCTGCCGCAAAGTCTCCGGCTCGGTGTCATAGGAGCCGATGTGCATACACTGCACGCACAGGCCTTCATCATAGGTGAAAAATTCCACCTTAGAAAAGTTCTTTTTCTTTTTGGCCGTAGCTTCCTGCACCGCCCAGTCAAATTCGGCACGGGTGACAAATTCCGGGAGACGAATCATGGAGGTCCAGATAAAGGTCTCCTTGTTGGAAAAATCCACACCCTCTGCCCCGGGCTGATGCCACAGTCCCTCCAGTGGTGGAACGACATATTCAAAATAGCCGTCCATCTTATGGCTGCCCTTATAGCTCATTTTAATGGTAAACGCAATGCCGTACAGCAGTTCCAGCGCTGCCTTGTATTCCCCTGCCGGGTCATTGGGGTCGCCCTTGCCCTGCACCGCCACAAAATTCATCGCAGGGACGGTGATGATTTGCGGTTTCTTCGGCGGGAGGTAAAATTCTTTATATTCCTTCTTATAGTCAAATGGCATCCTTCTTTTCTCCTTCCAACAGCTCACGCTGTTTCTTTTTGCTAAAGCCGCCCAGCACAAGCCGATAAGATTTTTCCAGCATCTCCCGTAGCAATGCGTCCGGCACATTTCCCTCTGCTTTTACGGAGTTCCAATGCACCTTATTCATATAGTAGCCCGGAATGATATCTTCATACTGTCGGCGCAGAAAATCGCCCTCGGCGGGGTCCAGCTTGCAAGTAATATACACCGGCTTTCCCGTGGCATCATCCAGACAGACGGCTGCAAACATTTTGCCGCCGATGTGGTATCTTATCCAGTTCCACTCTGCCTGTAAGTCTTTGGTAACGCCAGGCTTTTGAAGAAGCTCTGTGTCGATCCAGCTGTATTTCATGGCAGCACCTCCGTTTTTCTCAGTATAACTGATTTGGAGGCACTTGTAAACGAAAAGTTGTTGGTTTTTACTTATAATACGTCAATTCTGAAAAATCGGTAGCAAAAAGAGCCATCCGCTCAGAAAACCTGAGAGAATGGCTCTTGCATTAAATGTTATGATCAGATGGAAATGGTGTTGCACACGTCCACCAGCACGGGGTCAAGACTCTTGGTCATTTCCAAAGCCTCGTCCACGGGGTAGTCCACCAGCTTCTCGCCCTTCATGCCGACGATGCGGTTATACTTGCCCT
>ENA-ORSS01003092-ORSS01003092.1-human-gut-metagenome-genome-assembly--contig:-NODE-3092-length-13909-cov-3.138949_pt1 | contig 13909 bp, 16 predicted proteins | sample MGYA00241899_ERZ509162 | MGnify/ENA primary metagenome ERZ509162 (study PRJEB26280, sample SAMEA2338641) | human gut metagenome | biome: human gut; feature: human-associated habitat; material: faeces... | reverse complement strand
ACGTGAGCATGTACGCCGTTTTCACGAGCTGTTCTTTAACCTGTCACCGGACAAGTCGGCAATAGAGCACAATATCAACCGTGCGCTGATACTCTCTGACAAGAGTGCCTACAACTACTATACGGACTTCTCGGAGAAGGGATATTACAACCGCATCATCGCCGGCAATATCAATCAGGTAGTGCAGGTTGACAGCGTGGTGTGCGATTTCAACACCTATCCGTACTCCGCAAAGACTTACGCACGCCAGATGATTATACGCGAGAGCAACGTGACCCAGCGAAGTCTTGTGACGAGCTGTCGCCTCTCAAACGCCTCACGCTCTGACGACAATCCAAACGGATTTATTATTGAAGGTTTCACAATCCTTGAAAACAAGGATATAATCACGACTAAACGATGAGACACCCTAAACGTATCATTTCAACTTACTGGGGCAAGCTGACTGCCAGACTCCGAAAGGAGTGTGATGCGCTTCCCCGGAAACAACGCCTGATGGTGGTGAGCCTGTTGCTCGGCTTATTTGTAATGACCGCCTTCTTCGTGTTCGGACACGCCTGTTACCGCATCGGACTGGGACAGGCCCGTCAAGCGGTGGAGGTCGAGCATATCCGCTCACTTGATCTTCCCCATAATGATGTCAGACCCTTAACCCCCTCCGCCTATGACGATGCAGGAATGGAAAGCGAGGATTAACGGCTTCTTCCGGCCGAGGTCTCAGGCTGAGCGGCAGAAAATGATGAAGTATCTCATCGTAATGCCGGCGGCGGTCCTTTGCGGAATAGTAGTGGTCTGGATCCTATATTCCAGCCTTGACAACAGCGATGAAAAGATCGGTGACGCCTTCAACACCGAAATCCCCGAAGGAGAGAACGACGGAATGAAAAGCAAGGCGGAGGAGTATGCGGCGGCTGACGCAGCCCGTGAGCGTGAGAACCAGCAGCAGGCGATAGCGGTGCTTGACACCCTTGCCTCACAGTCCACCGATACGGTGGAGCAGACCTCGGCAATCGAACTTTCAGCACAGACCTATCAGGATGTGCAGGCTTCGCTCAATGACTTCTATATCCCGGAGACCTCCACTTCGGCTGACATGGCAGAGTTGCAGGCAAGGATTGACGAGCTGGAGGTTCAGAACGCTCTTGCACAGCAGCAGGCAGAACAGCCTGACCAGATGGAGATGCTTGAACGCTCTTATCAGCTGGCGGCGCAGTATATGGGCAACGGCAATGGAGGGAACTATCAGGCTCCGCAACAGCAGCAGGAAGAGAAGGGAAAACGGAATGTGCAGCCCGTGGCACAGGTGAACCGCTCGGTAGTGTCTTCACTGAGTGCATCCTCTGAAAGAGGCTTCAACACTTCGGTCGGCGCACGAACATCGGCGTCCAAGAACACCATTGCCGCAGTGGTGGCAGGAGACCAGACCATAACCAACGGTCAGTCTGTCAGACTGAGGATTGTTGAACCGATGTGGATAGGCAACCGCCTCATACCCCGTAACACCACCATCGTCGGCGCAGCCCGTCTGCAAGGCGAGAGACTGGAGGTTGAGATCACCTCGGTGGAGTGCGAAGGCTCGGTTTACGATGTGGAGTTGCAGGTCTATGACTCCGACGGACAGGAGGGCATCAATATCCCGGAGTCCATGGAAATCGACGCGCTCCACGAGATAGGCGCCAATATGGGCAGCACTATGGGCAGTTCGATAAACATATCCACAAACACCGGGGCGCAGATAGCCTCAGACGTAGGAAGGGGTCTTATCAACGGGGTAAGCCAGTACCTCACGAAAAAGATGCGCACCGTAAAGGTCCACCTAAAGGCAGGATACCGTGTCATGCTCCACCAACCCGAAAATCCATAATTTAATTTACCACTTAATCCACAATTTTAATGAGATTCAAACTCTTTTTCCTTTCTGTCATCGCCGTTGCCGGCGTGACAAACCCGGTCTTTGCAAAGTCAAAGGCAGTCAAAAACACCGATAACAATGTGTCGCCGGAGACGGAACAGGTTGCGGAACACGACATGAACGTGTATGGCAGCAACTATACCGACGGTGACAAGTTCGAGGGTCTGACCCGAAAGGTAGGTTTCGACCGCATGATCCCGCCTCACGCTCTGGAGGTGTGCTACAACAAGACGACGCACATCATCTTCCCTTCAGAAATCGTATATGTTGACTTGGGTAACGAGAACCTTGTCGCCGGACTTGCCGACGGTGCGAAGAATGTGCTGCGCGTGAAATCCGCATTCAAGTCGTTCAAGCAGGAAACCAACCTCTCCGTGATAACAGAGGACGGCTCATACTACACGTTCAACGTGAAGTTCGCAAAGGAGCCTTTGTTGCTCAGCATCGAGATGACTGACTTCATCCATGACGGTGAGGCTGTGAACCGCCCGAACAACGCGCAGGAAATCTATCTTGAAAAGTTGGGCAGTGAGTCCCCTATGCTTGTGAAGCTCATAATGAAGTCCATCTACAAGCAGAACAAGCGCGAGATAAAGCATATCGGCTCAAAGCGTTTCGGGGTGCAGTTCCTCCTGAAGTCAATCTACACTAACAACGGGATGCTCTATTTCCATACGGAGATAAAGAACACCAGCAACATCGCCTTTGATATAGACTATGTTTCGTTCAAGATTGTGGACAAGAAAGTTGTCAAGCGAACCGCCATGCAGGAGCAGGTCATCGAGCCTCTCCGCGCCCAGAACTATGTGACTGTGGTACACGGCAAGCAGTCGGAACGCACCGTGTTCGCTTTGGAGAAGTTCACTATCCCCGACGACAAACAGCTTGTCATCGAGGTCGCCGAGAAGGAGGGAGGACGACATCAGTCCTTCGTGGTGGACAACGAGGACATTGTTAGAGCAAACGTAATTGACGAACTTTCAATCCAGTAATACAATGAATAAGTTTCTTGTCGCAACACTCGCCATGCTCAGCCTCTTCGGAGGCAGGGCAATGGCTCAGCGAAACCTTCCCGGAATGTCTGCCGTCGAGATAAAGGCTGATATGGCTGACGGCTTCTACACAGGCAAGTCCCGTGACTGCGGTTATTCTCTCGGTGTATTCTATTCGCTGTTCAATGGCAAGCAGAACACTTGGTCTTTCGGAGGGGAGTATCTCCAGATTTATAAGCCTTACGGAGAGAAAGGTCGTATCCCCGTGGCGCAGTTTACAGCGGAGGCAGGATATAACCTGCATCTTGTCAGCGATTATTCGCAGACATTTCACCTCTACGGAGGTCTGTCGGCTCTCGGAGGATATGAGACTGTCAACTGGGGCAAGCACGTCCTTGCCGACGGCTCCACCATTAACAACGGGGATGCCTTCATCTACGGCGGTGCGCTGACCTTGCAGGCTGATTTCTATCTCTCGGACAACATAGCTCTGACCGCTAATGTGAAGGAACGGTTCGTGTGGGGCAATTCCACCGGGCATTTCCATACGCAGTATGGTGTAGGTGTCAAATTCATAATCGAGTAGCCTATGCCCGTTGTAATGAATTTTGATCCCCGTAAAGTCAAGCTCACTGACTTCATGAAGGCTCTCGGTCAGGAACACCCCGTGGCGACAGACGGCAACCTGCGTATCTACAAAGCACCATACTCTGAGGATAAGGAGCCGACAATGGTAATCAACGTGGAAACCAATCTTTGGCGTGATACCAAATCGGGAGCATACGGCGGAATATATGACCTCGCGTATGAAATGACAGGCAGTTGCAACCGATCGGAACTGAATATGTATATCGCCGGGGAGATGTCTGCATTCAAGAAAGCAGAGGTCCGGCTTGAACAGGAACAACAACCCAAACGTGGTATGCGCCTATGAACATCGACGCTATCCGACAAATACCGTTGGTGGATTTCCTGAACCACCTCGGCTATCAGCCGACGGGGCGTGACAGCAAAAGTCTTTGGTTCTACGCCCCGTACCGCAATGAGCGCAAGCCGTCGTTCCACGTCAATCCACGCAAAAATGTGTGGTTTGACTTTGGAACGGGAGCGGGAGGTGACATCTTCACGCTTGCCGGAGAAATATCCGGAGAAACGGACTTTTTGAGACAAGCCGATTTCATCGCGGTGAAGATGCAGCTCCCGGTCGAAAAGCCCTATAAGCCAACGCCGTTTATCGAGGAACCGACCTTTGCGGATGTGGAGATTTCCGGACTGGAAGCTCCGGCACTGCTGAAATACCTTGCTGACCGGGGAATACCCCGTGATATTGCCCGTCGCTATTGTGTGCAGGTTGACTATGACATGAAAGGGAAACACTACTATGCGATAGGTTTCCGAAACAATGCCGAGGGCTACGAGTTGCGCAACCCATTCTTCAAAGGGTCTTCACCTCCGAAGCATATAACGCAGATAGCCAATGGCAATGCGCGATGCAGCGTGTTTGAAGGTTTCTTTGACTTTCTTTCGGCAGAAACGCTCGGTTTCAATGAAGGGACAGACACTGTTGTCCTCAACTCTGTTGCCAATCTCGGCAAGGCTATGCAGCCTCTGGCAGACTACTCGCTGATATTGTGTTACCTTGACAATGATGTCGCCGGTCGTGCGGCTCTCGCAAGACTTCAAAGGGAGTTCGGCGACAAGGTTATGGACAAATCGGCTCTCTATCCCAACCACAAGGATCTTAACGACTTCTTGTGCCAACGAGCGCAGTGCCAAGCCAACGGCTTGAGCAATGCCGAGTGCAGCCAAGAACGGCGTGAAACGCAATACCTTGTGTCAACAACAAATTTACACACCACTAAATCCAACAAACCCAGACTCAAATTATGACTTCAAATCTCATTTCCCGTATTGGCGCAATCCGCGTCACTCCAGCCCGTTTCTTCGGCTTCTGGCTCATCGTTGCCGCCGTGCTGTTCTCCCTCACCTCATGCTCTGACGATCTCGACGTGCAACAGTCCTATCCGTTCACTGTCGATGTCATGCCATTTGGCGACAAGATTACCAAAGGCGAGACCGTAGAGCTCCGCTTTGAGATAAAGCCGGAGGGCAACTACAAGAATACCCTCTATACAATCCGTTACTTCCAGTATGACGGTGAAGGGACTCTAAAACTTGTTGACGGACCGACATTGGTGAACAATGACCGTGTGCTTCTTGAAAGCAAGACCTTCCGTCTGACTTATACTGCAAACTCATCGGATGCACACAAGTTCTTCGTGGTCGTGGAGGATAATTTCGGCTCTACTCCGTGGGAGCAGACATTCGAGTTCAACGGCAAAAGTGGGAATGATGACGGTGGCACGCCAATTCAGCCTGTCAATCCCGGAACTATAACCCCGATCAGCCGATGAGAAAACTCCTGATGTTCTTCGTGGCGTTGCTGACCCTTGCGGCAGCCACGCCGACCGCCCAAGCGAAAAGGAGTATAATGGAGCTGCCTCCGTTTGAACGAGCGGTGTTGATTATAAAGAAGTTTGAAACGATGCACCACCCGAAGGACTGGCCGTATGTCGGTTACGGGCATCAGGTTCAGCCGGGCGAGCCTTACCGACGTGGAGTGCAACTCACGGAAGCGCAGGCTGACGCTTTGCTCCGCAAGGACCTCCGTAAATTCTGCGCACTGTATTCCCAGTATGGAAAGGACTCAATCCTGTTAGGCTGTCTTGCCTACAACTGTGGTCCCAGTGTAGTAAACAAGAGTAGCATCCTTAAAAAACTGAAAGCCGGAGACCGCAACATCTTCAAAGCCTACACCTCCCACTGCCGCTACAAAGGCAAGTTCCACAAGCAACTCCACCAACGTCGAATGACTGAGTTCATCGTCCTATTTCCTAAATAAATGCAACATGAGGGTGTGTCAGAAAATACATTATTATTTCTGTCATTATCAGTGGCGGGGTATATATTGCTGATTGTACGACATACCCTCATTTAATAAAAATGTAATTATATCTCGGCAATATAATCAAATTCAGCATTCGTTAGCTTTATTTGAGAATTAATTTTCATTAATTCAGTTGGTATTATAGACTGTATGTGTATTTCATCAATCAGAGTTTTCTCAGAATAACTTTTATATACAGGAACCATATTAGTTACATCTCTCGTACCTATTGACATTTTTGTAATTACTTGTTTGTTTTCATTGGAATTTTTGAGATCTAATTCTATATTGATTCCTATTGGACTATCATCTGATGACGGTATATACATTATATGATTACTATACGGAGCCAACACCATTTGAATAAATTCGAATGATTGTCTAAATCTATAATCTTTACGTAATGATATTACAGACTCTAAAGCCTCAATTTTGGGTTTCTCTCTTAACTCTCCTTTTGAGTCAAAATAGATTTCAAATAGAATGCCATTGAGAATATGGTTTACACCATTCTTCTCAGAGAAGCGATATAAGTTGTTACCAAGGTTTTGAAAGAAATCAATTACATTAAATGGATTTGAACTGGCTTGATATAGATTTCGTCCCAAAATAAATTTCTGATTGGAATCCAATTTAGGTATTAACCGAATTATTTTATGAAATGCTGGATTTTGTCTATCCCAATTTGCAGAAGCTAATTCCTGTATTAACACACCAAATTCATCTAATTCATTATAAAGATTATCCTTTATAACATTTTCTGCATAAGGTAAATCTTTTGCTACAATCATTTGTCCTTTATTAAAATAAAAGTCGCCAATTAGTGAAGTATGTTCCCATGGTACTTGAGTGCCTTTTGAGAGTAACGCAACTGTCTGTCTAACTTTCTTAAAAAGAGTTTCCACCGATAACCGTTCACTCCCAATATATTTCAATAAAGCACCCGTATATAGGCTATGACCATCTATGCCATCATCTTTTGCTTTCATTTTTGGCGATGTGGCAAATGCAATTAATGTGCCTTTGGGTGCATTTATAGGAGCAAAAGAGTTGCCTACAATACCCCTTCCATTAATTTCTTGACGACAAGCATCTAAGATTACGATATTGACATTTTCTGTATTGTGATTCAATATCTCCATAATCTCATTAAGCCCAATGCTCTGGCGAGATAGAGAATATTCATCTGCAAACTGTAATTGACAATCAATTGCTGGCAAATAATTTATACCTCTACATTCCATACCATGGCCAGCATAATATAAAATAAAGTGCTTGTAATTTTTGATTCTTTCTCTAATAAGGCGAAGAACTTCTACAATATGAGCAATATCAACGTCATAATAATCAGCTACATCATATCCAAGATTAACGAATACATTTTTGATTGCTTGTGCGTCAAAAATCGCGTTATTTAGTTTAAAAGGTTCAAAATATGAATTATTTCCTATAATTACAGCAAAGGTGTCAGACATATTTTATAGTTCTAAAGAATTTTCCTTCAATAAGAAATCATAAATACCCATGGTTGTTATACCAGCCTCATTCCGTCTAACAATAATATTATCCGCAACAACTATTATCTTCTTAAAAGAATCGTCGACATTTCTTAATGAGGCTTCCTCTTGTTTGATTTTTTGTTCATCAAGCATCTGGTAAGCGGATTGAATGTAGTATTTTTGACTTCCCTTATTGGAGACAAAATCTATTTCAAGTCGTACACGTTCCTGCTTTCCATCCTCATTTCTTCTTACGATTGGCACAACTCCGACATCAACATTGAAACCTCTAATTCGCAATTCATTGTAGATGATATTCTCCATCATGTGAGACGGTTCAAGCTGGCGAAAATTCAACCGGGCATTTCTCAATCCAAGGTCGGTGAAATAAAATTTATACGGTGTGTCCAAATATTTCTTACCTTTAACATCGTACCGTAAGGCTTTCTCAGCAAGGAAGGACTCACAAATATACTCTAAGTAACTGCAAACGGTGTTCCTGCTAATCTTTTCCTTTTTGACTGTTTCAAATGTATTAGCAAGTTTGGTGGGATTTGTCAGACTACCGATTGCTGAGGATATAAAATCAAGCAGATTATCCATATCCTCATCGTTCTTTATCTGATAGCGCTCCTTTATATCACGTAGATATGTTTCTGTATAAAGACTTTTTAGGTACTCGCTTTTCAGTTCAGGATTGCCGAAAGACAAGATTTGTGGCATTCCTCCGAAGGTCATATATTCGTCGAAAGCTTCTTTCTCAGAACCTTGATAGACACTAAAAAATTCCCTAAAGCTAAGGGGATAAACCTTTATCTCAAAACTTCGGCCGCGGAAGGTTGTGATTACATCTTTTGAAAGGAAACGGGCGTTGCTTCCGGTGGCATAAACATCTACGTTAGGGATTTTCAGATAACTGTTCAATACATCTTCAAATTCTGGCACTAACTGTACCTCATCTATCATCACATAATGCATTGACTCATCTTTTATTTTGGAGTCGATAAAGTTGAGTAGAGCATCCGGATTACGTAGAGCCTTATTTCTACGGTCCTCCAAATCAATTTGAATGATATGTTGTGCCGAAATACCCTGTTGTTTCAGCCAATCTGAAAATAACGTGAATAAAAGAAATGATTTGCCGCACCGCCTTATTCCGGTAACGACCTTTATCATTCCGTTATGACGGCAATCGATTAGTTTTTGGAGATAGTGGGGTCTTTGAATTATCATGCTAATGACAACGAGCGTCATTTGTGACACTAATTGTCAATACAAAGTTAGTAAATTCTTTTTGAATACACAAATTTTCATTGATGAGGACAGACAGGATAATAACGATAGAGGATGCCTAAAGTCAGAAAGCTCGCAGCCGCGTCAGATTAAGTGGTTGCAATCTATATATCGCAGGAAGTTCTGTGCCCTGTATTCGCAATATGGTAAGGATTCAATCCTGTTAGGCTATCTCGCCTACAACTGTCGCCCAGTAGTGGTGAACAGGAGCAGTATCCTGAAAAAGCTGAAAGCCGGAGACCGCACCATCTACAAAGCCTACACCTCCCATTGCCGTTACAAAGGCAAGTGGCATAAAGGCATCCATACTCGCAGACTTACAGAGTTCGCCGCATTATTTATTTTTTAATTTTTCTGTCTGATCAGTATAATACTGAATCAGACAGTTTGTTATCAAAGCCTCTGACATAATGTCATAAGAAATGTTTTGGCACGGGTTTTGTTATATTATATTTAAAAACTAAAAAATAACACAAAATGACTAAAAGAGTTTATATTAGTGCCGATTACGATTCGGACAAAGGAGATAGGGAAGTCGTTGAAGTTCTTAACAAATGGGGAGAGGATGATTTCCATAAAGTTGATTTCGTCGATATGGCAAAGGTTGCGTCCGGAAGCGTTTCAAATTATCCAAATTGTCGTATTTGTGATTTGAAAAGAGAATTTAACCGACAAATTAACGCATCTTCAGCTGCAATTTTTATCGTAGGGGATAAAACAGCTACAAGAACAGCTGGGTCCGCATGTAAACGAATGGATGGCCAATGTTTCTGTACACCTTATAAGGAGAATATTTATGGAATACAGAACTGTAAATATGACACTGTGGAGTGGGCAGATCCAAATGGTGATATCGGATATATCAACTCTTGGTCATATATAGAACATGAATTTAGACAAGCGGTGCGTAGTGGAAAGAAGATTATTATCTTTTACAATTCTACAAGAAAAGAGAGTAATTGGCTTCCCAACTATATGTCTGAATACGAAGATATTGCTATGCCCTTCTGGACTATAAACCAAAATGGGTATAGAATCGGTAATTATCAACTTATTAAATCCGCTCTTGGATATGAATAAAACCTTTATGGTGTGGTTCTCATCCACATTTGCGATTTTTTCAGGGTGTCTATCCTTTATTCCACAGGATTGTTTTACCTCCATATGGTCTTGCGCAGAATATGGTTCATATTGGGGTGAAACCTTAAATAAGATATTGTTATTATTAGCAATTGGAGCATTAACCGGCATGGTTATGTTCTTATGGAGATATTTTAGGCAAAGTGTTACAATCAGTGGTTATAATTATGAAGTAAAAATTGAATTTGGTGATATATTCGCTCTAAAGGATTGTAAAAAAGTAATAGGTTTTGATGAATGTTTCACTACTGAAGTAGGCCGTCTTCCTCATCAAATAAAACCCGCATCGATATGTGGTCAATTTCTAAGTAGGCATAAGGATATAGATATACCATCCCTTATTAGTTCCGTCGGGCTTAAACCATCAAAAAAGCATTCTGAGTATGCTGGAAAAGAGTGTTATCCTTCTGGGAGTCTTATACCCTATGAGGATTACTTACTTATGGCATTTGGAAAGTTGAATAGCGATGGGAGAGCTAATATGACACGTAAAGAATATACAGATTCCTTAAGTAAACTTTGGCAAGAAATTGATAAATACTTTGATCAATGTGACGTTGCAATTCCAGTTCTTGGATCAGGAATAACCAGATTCAAGGACACCTCACTAAATCAACAGCAATTAGTAGATGTGATTATAGCATCCTATAGATTAAGTCCATATAAAATTAAACATCCTCATAAACTTAGGATAGTCTGTGCAAAGAAAGATGGATTTTCTTTAAATGAGATTGACAAAAGCCTGTAAGTTAAAGATTATAAACTTAAGTTTATAATCAGACATCGCCGCCTTTTGGCGACCGAAATTTTTAGCAAAATCGAGCGGTGCGACTTCATCACGAGGTCACACCGCTCTGCCTATTACGACTTGGCTATATTCTTCAGTTGTTGGCTTTTTTATTGAGTCACTCATCACGTCTTTGTCGGCACTCCTTGAGTGTCGGAGCGACACAAGAGAATAGTTCTCCGTCAGTGTGCCGGTAGTCGTACATCACTCTCTGAACCTTACGACCTCGGTGTGAGGAATAGAATGTTTCATATTGCTCTTGTCCGGCTTTTGTTGTGCTTATGCCGTCTTGCGTCATTCGTGTCATATTTGAGGGGATTTGTGACCTCCGCCGTCAGTGGCGGAGGTCGGGTTAAACTTATGCTCTCTTTCTCTCGGCAATCATCTTTTTATTGGCGTTGATGATACCGGCTATCTGCTCGGTGTATTTGCAGACATCATTTGCAAAGGCTCTGCATTGTAGGATTGAAAAGTCGTTGAGAGAGATTTCAACGGTGGCGATTGTCTTGCCGTTCATTGTAGCGGTGAATACCAGCGTGTCGGCTTTGAGATAATATCTTGCAGTGCCTACGCAGATATGTTCCCGTTCTCCCTGCTCGTAATACTCGGCTATGCTGTCAAGAGTGTGGAGGTTGATAACTCCGTCAGTCATTGACAATCCGCTGTATCTGCCTTTGAGTTCCTCAAATGTGGCTTTGTCGGCTTCCGCTCTCTTGCGGTCGGCTAACATACGCTCCTTTGCTCTTTGTCGGTTGACTTTATCCACATAAATGTCGTGTGCGGTCTTTAGGTCTTTCGGTGCTATCAGTGATGGGGAATTGAGGTCTCTGCCCATATTATCCAACATCTTGATATAGTCAAACCACATACTCGGTGCATTGAACTTAAATCCGGTTCTCTTGGCAATCTTGATTGAGTTCCAATACCTGTCAACGTCTGCGGGGTGGTAGCAAAGGTGGCGCACCATTTCAATATCTCCCGACTTCATCAGCGTCTCGGCTTTGGGGTTGGTAAGCAACTGCTGAAAAAGGGTTAAGGGGTGTATCTGATAGGTGGAGGTCTTGAAACCATTTCTCTTGATAGTATCAGTAACCTTGATTTTAGGATATACCCATTCTCCTGCTATGTGGCGGAATGCGTCATTGTCGTTCCTTATCTCTAACGGAGAACCGAAAGCAAATGAGTCAATATACATTCCTAATGTGCGCTGAAGTCCAATAACCGTCTTGTTACCCTTGTCATCAATCCAATAACTGCCAATTTCAAGAAAGGCTGGTTTTGCCTTCATTCCCTTACGCATTTCCACTATCATAAGGAACATTCGGATTACTTGATAACCTCCCATAGTGGTGATTACATTGAAATAGGATTTGTCCCGATGAACCCTCTCGGTGGTGTTCTTGATTTCAACCCTTGCACCGCATTTTGGGCATTTGTAGATGCCGAAACCAACCTCTTTCCACTCGTGTCCGCAGTCCATACAAGTAGCCATTCCGGATTTCAGACGATAGGCGTAGTGGTCTATTGTGTGGTCAAACGCCCATTTCTTCTGGTTGGGGGTGAGTGGGCGGAGTTGCCCACTCAGTGCCAATATCTCTTGCTGTTTTTTATTTCTCGGTTTCATAGTCGTGTGTTTTTAGAGGTCATCAAATAAATTGGGGATTGTATCTATCTCAGCACCTTTCTTCGGTGCGGTTGCAGTCGGCTTTGGGGTTGCTTTTGGTGTGTTCTCCCTGCGGATTTGTCGGAGTTGTTCCTCCTTATATTGCTCCATTGCCTGCTCCTTGAGTATCGCCTTGTCCTCCTCGGAGAGTTCGGGTTTTGATACCACGATGTTGCAGTTTACCTTTCCGCAGTCTTCTATCTCGTTCTCGTCAAAGTAGTGTACCAAAATATTGAGTACCTCCTTGTCGTCAACCACGCACAGACCACTTTTCTGTATCTGTGAGCAAAGGTAATTGACCGCTCCCTCCATACTCTTTGAGGGGTTCGCCATTTTGAGTGCGAAACTGGGTTCTGCGATACACCGCTCCTGTAACATCTGCTGCATAGCGAGTATTGCGGTGTCGTTTGATTTCATCATTGTAGCCATAGTCGTAAATTTTAGAGGGTTATTAACCAAAAGATTATCATTAGTGCGGTTATGATTGAGATTACCCAACCAACGCCTCGGAATATCGGCTTTACAATCGCCCAAAGGAGCAGACCGATTATTGTTGCGAGAACTATTCCAACCACTCTTGAAATCTTTTTTAATGCGGTAAGAGCTGGTGAAGGAGTGAAGCTCGAATTTTTAATATGTCTGTCGTTCAGTGTCATAAGGCGATATTTTTTTAATGCGTATAATCGCAGTTTGAAGTTTGTTCGCTCGATGAAACCACAGCGTGACGGAAGAAGAGGGATGTTCGCCTCACGGCTTAAAAAATACGAGCTGACCACCGGGAAGTCTGGAGATTTTTTCAGCCGAAAGGCAAAGAATATCCCGTTCCGGCACGTTCATCGCCACGAGCGAACACACTTTGAACTCCGCTTATAACAGGCATAAAAGTAGAGCCCGGCGCAGCCCCTCAGGGTGACACTGGACGACAGACATACGAAAATGATTATTTGTAGAAGGCTGTGATGTATCCCCGGAAAGAGCAAGTATGTAACTTCCGACGTTAATGAAGCCTGCGAATGATCGGCGGTGGTCACATTCTTGCTCCCGTGGGCGTAACTAAACGGAGAGTGGCGTGACGGCTAAATTCCTAATCCGGAACTGGCGTGAAGAACACGGACTGACGATGAGAGTCCGGTGAGGCGACACACCTGTCGCATCCTCACAGGGCATTGAGGAAGTCGGTGTTTAGCCTGTTCCAATAGTCGGGAGGCTGTCAATGGGTGTCAGTGAACCACGGCTCACCGTCACCGTTTGACGGCATCCCGACGCAAACACGAGCCGCCACTCCTCTCGGAGTTTACGACCATGTCTTATTATTCACTCTGCGTTTTTCAGAGTGATTGCAAGATAAGAGTCAAATCTAAGCAGAATATGGAAATAAATCGTAGTAACATAATGAATTTTTAACACCCTTAATCATTGAAAATCGGGGAAATATTATTATATTTGCACTCGTAAACGAAGAAGAACATTGAAATATCGAGGTGTGCAAAAAGGGGCATACCGAGATAGATAAAGAAATAAGAGGCTATCCCTTAACGACTTACCGATGGGTTACGCAACCCCACGCGGATCACTGAAAACAAAAGAAAAATCAAGCAAATCCCTGATAATCAGACATTATCAGGGATTTCTTTTTTCTGGCAGATAGCAGAAAATAGCCGTTTCAAGCATATTGT
>ENA-ORSS01003085-ORSS01003085.1-human-gut-metagenome-genome-assembly--contig:-NODE-3085-length-13918-cov-4.188055_pt1 | contig 13918 bp, 10 predicted proteins | sample MGYA00241899_ERZ509162 | MGnify/ENA primary metagenome ERZ509162 (study PRJEB26280, sample SAMEA2338641) | human gut metagenome | biome: human gut; feature: human-associated habitat; material: faeces... | reverse complement strand
TATTCTATCCTGTTACCCGGGACGATGGAAAAAGCCAGCTAAAGGTCAAGATCCTCTCTACTCCTAAAGATATAAAGAAGGTGAACCGTATCCAAGTCGCCTTATTGTTGCCGTTCATGACGAACGAGACAACGCAATCATCTGCGACCTCCCGTTTCGTGGAATATTACGAGGGATTGCTATTGGCGGTCGACAGCTTGCGAAATATGGGAACCTCTATCGAGCTATCGGTATATGATACTGGAAACGGTACGAAGAAAGTCAAGGAGATATTGAAAGAAGATGCGTTATCAAACGCTAATTTGATCATTGGCGCCGTACAGAACGACCAAATCGGATTGATCGCTGATTTTGCCCAAAAGCATAATATCAAATACGTGATCCCTTTCACCTCCAAGAATGATGATGTCTTGTCAAACGCAAATGTTTATCAAGTAAACACACCTCATTCCTATTTATACTCCAAGGCGGCACAAGCCGGATGCGATTTATTCTCGGATTACAATATCATACTTGTCAATATAAAGGATAAAGAAGAAAAGCCGGAATTTATCAAAGCCTTCAAGACGGAGATGCAGCAACGCGATATCCCGTTCAAGGAAGTAACTTATAAAGGGGATACTTTCGCCACGGATATAGAGGCAGCCATGGTAAGGGACAAGCGGAATGTGGTATTGCCAACCTCCGCCTCCTTAGATGCGGTGAATAAGATCAAGGCACCGCTCCGTATGCTTTCCGAGTTGAAAGAGGAGGAGAAAGAGCCTTATATGGTCAACCTATTCGGTTATCCGGAATGGCAGACCTATACAAGAGAGTGTCTGGAGGACTTCTACGCATTGAACACCTATATCTATAGTAATTTCTATGCGGACAACTTATCTCCGGAAGTCCATAGCTTTTATTCCGATTATAAAAACTGGTATAGCAAGAATTTAATCAACACATTCCCGAAATATGGAATCCTAGGCTTTGACACGGGTATGTATTTCCTAGGCGCCATCAATAAATATGGCTCGAACTTCGAGAATAATTTAGACAAGATCCATTATAAGAGCATCCAGACCGGATTCGATTTCCATAGAGTGAATAATTGGGGCGGTTTTATCAATACGAACTTGTTTATTGTACATTACAAGAATGATTATACGGTAACCCGCAGTGAGGTAAGATAATTGATATGATGACGAAAAAGATATTTGTAGCGATATTTCTGTGCATGGCAAGCTTATCGATTTGCCATGCGCAGAAAAGTACTTTTAAGCAAGAGCTTGCGGTTGGAGCGTCCTTCGGATTAAATTTCTCTAGCGTAAGTTTTGCCCCAAAAGTCCCTACGAAGATGAAACTTGGGTTTAACGGGGGAGCGACGATACGTTGGAATACGGAACCCAATTTAGGCATACAGGCGGAATTGAACTTTACCCAACATGGATGGGAAGAGAAGTTTGAGGAGAAACCTCAATATAAATATAGCCGTACGGTAAACTATATGGAGCTTCCGTTCTTGACGCACATCCATTTCGGAAGCAAGCGAGTGCGTGTATTCGTCAATCTAGGGCCTAAAATCGGTTATGCGCTGAGCGAAAGCACGGAGTCGAACCTTAATGGCGAGAACCCGAACGCGAACCGTCCGGACGAACAACATACATTGGAAGTCCAAAAGAAGTTCGATTGGGGGCTTTGCGGCGGACCGGGAATCGAGCTCCGCACCGGAATAGGCTCTTTCCTGTTGGAAGGTCGTTATTACTATGCGCTGGGCGATATGTTCAATAGCCGTAAAGGAGACACTTTCTCTAAATCTTCCAGCCAAATAATATCCGCGAAACTAACCTATCTGATTCCCATCTTTAGTAAATAAGGGGGATGGACTCGTGATATCGTAACAATCAATTGAAGATCTGTGCCGCAAGTAACCTCACACAAGGGATAAGAACGGTGGAAAGTATAGCCAAGCTCCGGACGATCTAATCTTTTAACACCTGTGAAGAGATCTTTTCACGCTCGTGATACGATCGTTTCACCCTTGTGAAAAGATCATTTCACATCCGTGAAAAGATCTTTGGATACAGGCGTACAAGCTACTTCCGATAATACCTTTATCCAACAGGAAGGTTCTACAGTAATAAATCATGAATACAATGGGGAACGCATCTAACGATCATTATTGTTGAGGTGACCTACGATAAAAGAAAAGGCCATCCGTCACGGACAGCCAATCTCATTGTTAACCTTAAATCTAATACCATGAAAAACACAGTGCAAATATAGAGACTTTATGTTATGCAGCATAATTTTCCAACAAGAAAAGCCTGATCATTAACTTTATTTAAGACAAACATGCTATACAACATAGAATTCAGCTCTTTTTATCTCGTTTTTTCTATTAATAGCGAAATACTACCACTATAAATATTTCTTACCTTTGCATTTATAAACATAAATATGGATTAATATAAGAAATCATGCTAATTATAGGTATAGCGGGCGGGACTGGTTCCGGGAAAACTACAGTGGTAAAAAAGATCATAGAAAGTTTACCTCCCGGTGAGGTCGTATTACTCCCTCAAGATTCTTATTACAAAGATAACAGCCATGTGCCGGTAGAGAAACGTCAATATATTAATTTCGACCATCCCGACGCATTTGATTGGCCGCTCCTCTCAGAGCAAGTCACCTTGCTGAAAGAGGGGAAATGCATCGAGCAGCCGACTTATTCTTATCTTACCTGCTGCCGATTGCCCGAGACCATTCATATCGAGCCTCGTGATGTTGTCATCATCGAAGGGATCCTCGCTTTATGCGACCCTCAATTACGAGACTTGATGGACTTGAAAGTATTTGTCGATACAGATTCGGACGAACGTCTTATCCGTGTGATCCAACGGGATATGATCGAGAGAGGACGCACGGCGGAAGCGGTAATGGAACGCTATACCCGGGTACTAAAGCCTATGCACCTGCAATTTATAGAGCCTAGCAAACGATATGCCGACCTAATTATACCCGAAGGAGGAAGCAACCAGATCGCCATCAATATATTGAAAATGTTTATCGAGAACAATCTGGGGCTTCCCCATACAGATAATCAATAAACCAATCGTTCCGACAGGGATCTCCCCAATATAAATGCGTGTACCCCGCCAATACGTTCTTGTAGCGATATAGCGGGGTATCCGTTTGACCTCCTTTCGCCGTAAAGGCTTTCGCTACCGAAGGCAGCGGACTTTCCATAGGCACGATCCGGGAATAATGGAACTCATGCCCTCGTAAGACATCATTCTTATAGCATAAAGTCCGATACCCTAAACGTAACTTCATGTTCTCCATCGTGGCGGATTGCGGTAATACACCGGCCATTGGATAGGCATTCCCATCCGTACCGATAATCTCTTTACAGAGATACATCATCCCCCCACATTCCGCCAGCAACTTGCCCCCCACTTCCACAAAGGAATGAATCGATTCACGCATCCCGGAATTCATGCTCAACTCCGATAAATATAACTCGGGATATCCACCCGGCAAATAGACAAAATCGGCCTCCGGTAAACAATCATCCCTCAATGGACTGAAATAGGTAATCTTGCCTAGAGTAGATAAGAAATGTATATTTTCCTCATATGAGAAATTAAAAGCGGGATCACGGGCGATGGCTATATTTAAGTTTGCCTTTGAAACAGTCCTCATGACTTCCTTAACCCGAGGAACTGGCTGTCGCTCTGGCAAAGCCGTGATTGCCAACAGGCGGTCTATATCCACATGCTCCTCCACCAAGCAAGCAACCCGGTCCGCAAACTCCTCAAAGCAAAAATCCTCATCCAACGACAACCCCAAATGCCGGCTCGGGATCTCTACATCCGCACACTTCGGTAGATAGCCTAACGCTTCCACACCCGCATCCTCACACGCTTGTCTCAAGAAAGAATAATGACTCTCCGACGCCACGAAATTAAATACCGCCCCCACGACATTCAGATCTTTCCGAAAATTCCGGAAGCCATAAAGCAAGGGAGCCACCGAATAAGCCGTACTTTTAGCGTTCACCACCAATACGATCGGTATCCGCAATAAACCGGAGATCTCCGCACTACTCCCTCGCATGGCATCGTAGCCATCGAACAGCCCCATCACCCCTTCGGTCACGGCTACATCCGCATTCGAGGTATACCGGGCATATAAATCCTTGATATGCCCTTCCGACATCATGAAACCATCCAAATTCACGGAAGCGCAACCAGCCGCCATTTTATGATGACGAGTATCTATATAATCCGGCCCACACTTAAAAGGCTGCACCCGTAAAGAACGATTTCTCAAGGCACGAAGCAATCCTAAGGTAAAAGTAGTCTTCCCGCTTCCCGACGAAGCGGCACCTATTAGCAAATGAGATCTCATGTATTCTGTTTCTAATATATCTGGGAAACAAAGATATGAAACCAACTCGTAAATGTAACATAGAAATAACATAAATTCTTGTTATACTATAAATCGATCCTATTATATTCGCTGCATGAAACAAAAAGAATAAGTAGTTAGTGAAAACAAGATTAACCATATTATATAGTATTTGTTGCATATCAATGTTTCAGGGCACGACTTTTTCCCAAACAAGCACTTTTACCCACCGGAACGACAGTTCCAGTCTAGCGCCTTTATCTACTTGGGGAAGAATCCAAAGACAAACCGACAAGATAATTACCAGCAATGTTTTCCAAATGACCTATATCGGGGTACCGTTGATCGTTAGCGGTTTGATTATCAAAAATGAGGACGATCATTTTCAGAGTTTGCGCAATACATATATTCCAAATTTCCGATACCATTACGACGATTACCTGCAATATCTACCTGCCGTAGCGATGCTTGGCTTAAAAATAGGCGGTGTACAAGGAAGAAGCTCTTGGTCCCGAATGCTCGTATCCGAAGCCATCACCGCCAGTATCATGGGAGCAACCATCAATACGGTGAAACATACGGCAAATGTCACCCGTCCGGATGGTTCGAACAATCATTCTTTCCCTTCCGGGCACACGGCCATGGCATTTATGGCCGCCACCATGTTGCATAAAGAATACGGGACGACCCGTAGCCCTTGGTATAGTATAGGAGGCTATACGGTAGCGACCGCCACGGCCGTATCCCGTATGCTCAATAACAAGCACTGGCTATCGGATGTAATGGTTGGTGCCGGAATCGGGATCTTATCGACCGAGGTCGGATATTTTCTAACGGATCTGATCTTCAAGGACAAAGGTATCACCCATAGCTATCTGGGATTCGAGACATTCAAATACCAGCGAAATCCCTCTTTTTTCGGAATCTATATGGGGTTTAGCTTGATGCCGACAAAGTTTAATCTGGCTCCGGATGTGCGATTAAAAGCATCGCCGGGAAGTACGGCCGGATTTGAAGGCGCTTGGTTCATGAATCGTTATATAGGCTTCGGCGGACGCATCTCGGCGACAAGCATGCCTTTATCCCTTACGAAACCCTTGGCGAATCCGACAGTTCCCGGTACGACCTATCAAGTGAACGCCCTAAAATCCGATCCTCTCGACATGATCGGCGGATACATCGGCTCCTACCTATCGTATCCGGTGACCAATCGATTTCTCTTGGGCACGAAACTGCTAATCGGATGTAATTACAGCCCAGCCTCCCGAATATCAGCATTGGGCGTGGAGGAAGGCAAACCGGAAACGATTGAGAAAGAGATCGTAAACACGAATAAAGCGTTTAATATAGGATATAGCACAAACGCCTCTTTCTCATACATATTGCATCCTAATCTAAATGTGCGGGTATTTCTCGATTATACTTTTATCCCCTCACGATTCGTATCATACATAGCCAACCCCCAAAAAGAAACCGATCGCTTCGAGCATCATAAGACCTTACAGACCTTGACGCTCGGAGCATCGGTAAATATCATGCTTTGGTAGATTTAAAAATCAATATTGCTCCTTCTCGTTCGGGAAGTCTTGAGATTTCACGTCCTCGATGTACGCTTGTACGGCACGGGTAATCTCCTCCCCTAAATTAGCGTAGCGACGTAAGAAACGAGGAGAAAAGCCTTGATTGATACCGAGCATATCATGCATAACCAACACTTGACCATCTACGCCTCCACCGGCGCCAATGCCGATAACCGGGATCGTAAGCTCCGAAGCGACACGAGCCGCCAACTCCGCCGGGATCTTTTCCAACACCAAGGCGAAACAACCTATCTCCTCTAGCAAATGGGCATCCTCAATCAGTTTCTTAGCCTCGGCCTCTTCACGGGCACGTACCGTATACGTACCGAATTTATTGATCGATTGCGGCGTCAATCCTAAATGTCCCATAATTGGAATACCGGCACACAAGATACGTTCGATAGATTCCCGAACCTCAGCCCCGCCTTCCAACTTGATACAATCGGCATGCGTCTCTTTCATCACCCGGATAGCGGAGGCCAAGGCTTCTTTAGAGTTTCCTTGGTACGTACCGAAAGGCAGGTCTACCACCACCAGCGCACGATTCACCGCTTTCATGACCGATTTACCATGGTAAATCATCTGGTCGAGCGTAATCGGCAAAGTGGTCACGTTTCCAGCCATTACGTTAGAAGCGGAGTCTCCCACCAAGATCACATCCATTCCTGCTTGATCGATCAATTTCGCCATCGAATAATCATAGGCGGTAAGCATGGATATTTTCTCGCCACGCTGCTTCATCTCTATCAGGCGATGTGTGGTCACCTTTCTATTATCATCTACTTTTGCGACAGACATATTATATTTTTATTAATTGTTTCGGCCGCAAAGGTAAGTATTATTATTTATTTTCAAGACAAACATTCACGGCACTTAAGCCTCTGTCGCCACGTTCAAGGTCGAACGTCACGATATCGTTCACGGAGATATCATCCACAACATTGTTCACGTGAAAGAAATACTTTTCCGTCCCCGACAAGTCACGGATAAACCCGAACCCTTTTGCCTCATTAAAATAGTCTACCCTGCCCCTTAAGATAACGGGAGCCACATCCTCTTTCTTAGGAGTCGAGATCAAGATATCTTCCTGATTTATCTCTTCTTTTTGACGAAGTTCGGGAGGGACAGAGGTGATCATCCCATTTTCATCCACATAAGCGATCATGTCCTCAAAGCTAGTCGCCTTGCCGGACGATTTTCTTTCCTCTTTCCTATTCTGTTTCTCTACTCGGCGGGCTTGTTTCTTTTTCTCGTTTTCACGTTTACCAAATGATGCGTATTTTGCCATACAGTCGATTTTAATTTATACTAGGGCCTCACGTTCCGTGAAGCGTTGTTTATACTAACTTAGCGTGAGAATTGATGATTAAAGGAGAGATCCGCTTAATAATAATATAAAAAGAAGAACTATGTCGATAATGATTCTAGACTCAAACTTTCGCAAAGATAATAAAATAAACGGAGAAAACCTTATAGATCCTCTCATTTAAGAATAAAAAAACTTACTTTTGCATCCTATACCAAAAAGCATTTATGAAACTACTTTTTTTTGATTTAGAGACTACCGGCATAAAATACTGGAGAAATGGCGTCCACCAAATAAGTGGGGAGATCGTAATTGATGGGGTTACGAAGGAATCTTTTAATTTCAATGTCTGCCCGCATCCCCAATGTGAGATAGAGGAAGAAGCGCTTCGTATTTGTAACGTGTCCAAGGAACAGATACAAGCTTATCCTCCCATGCGAGAGGTGTACGTTAAATTTGTGAACATGCTGTCCAAATACGTGGACAAATTTGATAAAAAAGACAAGTTCTTCCTCGTTGGATACAACAACGCCTCTTTCGATAATCACTTCTTGAAAGCCTTCTTCGTACAGAACGGAGATAATTATTTCTACTCATGGTTCTGGGTGAACTCGATCGACGTAATGGTATTGTCTACCCAGCATTTGATGCGCAAACGGCATGAGATGACAGATTTCAAGCAGGAAACGGTGGCAAGGGCTTTAGGCATACAAATAGATTCCGCGAAATTGCACGACGCATCCTATGATATTCAATTAACCAAAGAAATTTATAATAGGATATCCTCCCTCTCATTTATGGGTTGATTGATTCTTTTTATAAATTATCGTTTTTGACTATAGGTTGATTTAATTATCTTTACGGCGTAGAATCAATTTTTAAGATGTCTGTGAAACATAGTATCCGTATTTTCTTCTTTATTATCGCTCTCGTATATACAGGTTCCTTGACTGCCCAAGAAAAGGCGTATCCGAAAAACGGAGAGGGCATCACTCTTTTTCTCAAACGCTTCAACCGTACCGGCGGGACGTATCAGAAAGAGTTTATCGGGCTTAATAAAGGGAAGTTGGGTAAAAATAACACTCTGCGCATGGGCGTAAAATATACCTTGCCTCCGCTCGCCTCCGCCCCTCAGAAGAAGAATTATCAGCCCCTATTCGGCAAGTCGCTAGCCAGTTACAAAGTAACCTCCGATTTAAAGGGAGCTTGCTTTTATCTGGTCAGCGGTCATGGCGGTCCGGACCCCGGGGCGATCGGTAAAATGGGCTCCCATGAATTGCATGAGGATGAATACGCTTACGACATCATGCTACGTCTGGCACGCAATCTTTTAACGCGAGGCGCAAAGGTACATATTATCATCCAAGACGCAAAGGACGGAATACGTGACCAGCAATTCCTCAATAACAGCAAACGGGAAACTTGTATGGGTAGTCCGATCCCCCTCAGCCAAGTAAGCCGTCTGGATCAGCGTTGCGCCAAGATAAACAGCTTGAGCCGGAAAGATAAAGAAACTTATAAGAGAGCGATATTCATCCATGTGGACAGCCGGAGCCGGCATCAAAGGACCGATGTCTTTTTCTATCATAAGCCCAAGGATCAAGCGAGCAAGCGCTTGGCTAAAACGATGAAATCCACTTTCTCGCGCAAATACAACCGCCACCAGCCGGGCCGGGGATTCTCGGGCACGGTAGACGATCGTAACTTATATGTATTACGTCACACGACCCCGACCTCCGTATTCGTCGAATTGGGCAACATACAAAACCAATACGACCAACAACGGATCATCCTCAGCAACAATCGGCAAGCCTTGGCCAACTGGCTTTGCGAGGGTTTTGTCACGGATTATAATTATTATAGGAAGTAGCATCCCTAATGATCTATTATACTAACACATATCCTGCGGCAGAAATGTTATATGAGCGATCTTAACAGCAATGTAACATATATTTCATTTCTCCGAAATAAGAATATCCGTTCTTTGCCAAAAATAATTATATTTGTATATGGAGAGCCGTAAGGCACTCTTTTAAAAACAGAACAGCTTATGGCAACAACTCGTATTCTTGTAGTGGATGATGAAGAGGATTTGTGTGAGATCCTTAAATTCAACTTAGAAATAGAAGGTTATGAAGTAGATACCGCCTATAGTGCGGAAGAGGCATTGAAAAAGGATCTGACCGTTTACAATTTATTATTGTTGGATGTCATGATGGGAGAAATCTCCGGTTTCAAGATGGCACGTATCCTGCGACAAGATGAGAAGACGGCCAATACCCCTATCATCTTCCTCACGGCCAAAGATACGGAGAACGATATGCTCACAGGGTTCAATCTCGGGGCGGACGACTATATCTCCAAGCCTTTCTCCATCCGCCAAGTGATAGCGCGTGTTAAGGCCGTACTAAGAAGAACTTCCGAGAAATCAAAAGATAAAGAGATTGAGAAACTCGAGTATGAGACATTAGCTCTTGATACGAAACGCATCAAGGCTACGGTAGACGGGGTGGAAGTTCCATTGACCAAAAAAGAGTTTGAGATACTAAAACTTCTATTGGAAAATAAAGGGAACGTCTTCTCCAGAGAGGAAATACTGTCTCGCATCTGGAAAGACGAGGTATATGTTCTAGACCGTACCATCGATGTCAACATCACCCGGTTACGTAAGAAAATAGGTCCTTATGGAAAGAACATCGTAACTCGCTTAGGTTTCGGTTATTGTTTTGAATGCTAATATTGTCGTGAATCATGGTAAAGATAGATGGTGAGAAAAGGCACCGGATACCGTTTAGCCAACGGCTTTTCTGGTCGGTCTTTTTTATGTTCTTGGGCTTTACGGTCTGTTTCCTGCTATTCCAATATCAGCGGGAAAGGGAGTTCGCACAAGAAAAGTTGAACAATGTGTTGAGTAACTATAATTACCAATTATTCCGCAAATGCCAACAAAGTACGGACATCAACAAGACCGTAATAAGTTTCATGGACGACATCCCTCAAAAGGATTTGCGGGTAACCATTATAGATCCATCCGGCGACGTATTGTTTGATAATAGCGGGACGGACGAGTTTAATAACCATAACGACCGGAGCGAGGTACGCAAAGCCCGATTATATAATGAAGGATTCGCTATCCGTTCCTCGGAATCTACGGGAAAAAGGTATTTCTATTCGGCATCAAATATAGGAGGTTATATTTACCGCTCAGCCCTGCCCTATGATCCATATGTAAGAGGGATATTGACGGTAAACAAGGACTTCATTTATTTCATGGCATTGATGACCTTGATTTTCTTCTTTGTCCTTTCCCGTTTTACTTTCAGCATAGGTAAAACGATATCCAAACTAAGGGATTTCGCCTTAAACGTAGAGAAAGATCGAATGCCTGCGGTCGATTATGTTTTCCCGAATGATGAGCTAGGTGATATCTCACAGAATATCGTAACCTTATACCATCGGCAACAGAAAGCGAAAAACGAGTTATCCATGGAACGGGAAAAGCTTATCAAACATTTCCAATATTCCAAGGAAGGCTTCGCTATGTTTACAAGTGAAGGGCGGGAGATTCTTTCTAACATCCTATTCATTCAATTCATAAATGTCATATCCGACACCCAGATCCACCAAGTGGAAGACGTTACTGATATAGCCGAATTAGAACCAATCCGTACCTTCTTGAATAAGAATATCCGGAATCTGAATCGGAAAAAGAAAGTATTAAGAGAGTCCGTGACTATTGACAAGAACGGTAAAATATTCTTGATCGAATGTATTTTATTCCTCGATAATAGTTATGAGATCTCTATTAATGATATATCCCGTCAAGAAGAAGAAAGCCGGATGAAACGACAGCTTACGCAGAACGTCTCTCACGAGCTAAAAACACCGGTCAGCAGCATTCAAGGGTATTTGGAAACAATCCTATCCAACCCAGATTTGAGTCCGGACAAACGTCAATTTTTCTTGGAACGTTGTTATTCCCAAAGTACCCGCCTTACAGGATTATTACGAGATATTTCCGTATTAAACAGACTTGACGAGGCATCCGAGATGTTCGACCTCACGGAAGTAAATATCACGAAGCTTATCGCCGAGATACAAAAAGAATGCTCCCAAGATATGGAAGAAAAACACATCACGTCGGAAATTATCCTCCCGGGAGATCCGACCGTGTTCGGGAATAACTCCCTACTCTATTCCATATTCCGGAATCTATATGACAATGCGATCGCTTATGCGGGAGAAAACATAAGGATTACCGTCAACTGCTATAAAGAAGATCCTAAATATTATTACTTTAGCTTCTCCGATAATGGAGTGGGTATCCCGGAAGAACATATCAATCGCATATTCGAGCGCTTCTACCGGGTAGACAAGGGACGCAGTCGTAAGATCGGAGGAACCGGATTAGGATTATCCATCGTTAAAAACGGGGTTAATTTTCATAAAGGACAAATATCGGCGAAGAGCAGTCCGGGAAAAGGGGTTACTTTTTTCTTCACTTTGAAAAAGAAACTATAAGGCAGACCTCTAAAATTCCATAACATACGCTTGATATTTAATATTAAAATGTATTTTTGTATTGAACATCATACAATATCATGAGAAATACCTATTTAGTATTATTTATCTATTTAATGATCCCAATGTTTTCTTTAGGGGAAAACACCTATACTACCCAACAAAGGGAAGACAGCCTTTTATCCCTATTAAAGTCCTCGCCAGCCATAAATGAACAGATCGAGTTATATAAGGATTTAGCGACAATGTACAGGCAAATGCCCAAGGAGATTGTTTACCTAAACAAAATGGCAGATGTGGCAAGCTCCACTTCGAAAGGTCATGCTTCCTTATATTACGCATGGGCCAACTTATCCCGCCATTATTACAATATACAAAACAGGGATAGCCTGATTTACTGGTCGCATAAGATAGATTCATTGGCCGCGGCCAAGAATGAGGTTCCGGACGCATTATTCGATGCGCGAGGATTCATTTGCCAAATGGATCTATGGGACGGCAATTATGAGTTAGCGATGAACGGGGCGATCAGCCTATACAACTATGCCCGTGATACAAAGAGTGAATATGGATTGATTTGTTGCAATGAGAACTTAGGTTTAATCTATCAAGAAATACATCGGGATAGTGATGCGATAGTAGCTTATCGGGAAGGTCTCGATTTATTACAGAAACGAGGTGACAATCCGAAATTCGAGATGCAATACATGGGAAACCTCATCGAATCTTATCTACGAACCGATCATTTCACCGAGGCCGAGGAATTATTAACCCGTTACGATGAAATGATCCAAGATAGGGAAAGAGAGAATGAAGAACAAGGCACCGCATTCCCCGTGGATCGTTGCCGTGCGCTAATGTATGTTTTTTATGCGGATATGTATGTCCTTCAAGACAAGCCCAAGAAAGCACTGGAGACCTTGTTGAAGGCGACACCGATCGTAGAGAAAACCGGAGATGATTATACGGAATTCTGCTACAACTTCGTTTTCGCCAAGTATTACTATTTAATAGGTAAGTATGGAAAGGCGCTGAATATCATAGACACAAATAAATTAACAGAAGAAGATATACGAACCTCGGAGCTGAAAGTCGAGATTCTCGAAGCATTGGGACGTTATAAAGAAGCGCTCGCATTTAGTAGAGAAGTTGTAGAACATACCAAGATGTTGCATGACGAGGCCTTCAACCGGCAGATCAATCAGCTCCGGACATTACATGATCTAAACAATCAAGAGATGCAGGCATATGAACTACAGCTACGTGAACAACAACTGCATACCCAAAGGTTGTTAATGATTATTCTACTCGTAGTATCGATCGTTCTTTTAGTGATGCTATACATCGTATACAAGTCCTATCGCTCCGCACGCCGCTACCAACGAGAACTTATGAAAGACAAGGAAGCCTTAGTAGAGTCCGAGCGTCAACTTCGTACAGCCAAAGAGATAGCGGAACACGCCAACCAGATGAAAAGCACGTTTATCGCCAATATCAGCCATGAGATCCGTACGCCACTTAACGCAATTGTCGGCTTTTCGGAATTAATATCCGATGAATCTATTTCCGCTGGCGAAAAGAAAGAGTTTTTCTCCATTATCAACAATAACTCTTATTTATTACTTAATCTGATAAATGACATTCTTGACCTTTCTCGCCTAGAATCCGGGAATATGAAGTTCATTATAGAGAAGACAAGCTTATCAGATTGTTGCCGGAACGCTTTGGCAAGTGTAGAGCACCGGGTCTTTCCGGGTGTTCAATTGACCTATACACCTTCTAAAGACCCCTTACATATCCAGACAGATTCGATACGTCTCCAACAATTATTGATAAACTTATTGACCAATGCCTGCAAGTTCACGAAAGAAGGAGAGATCAACCTATCTTATCAAATAGATGAGGACAAGCAGCATGTACGTATCACCGTAACCGATACCGGATGTGGAATACCGGAGGATAAGCAGAAAGTCATATTCGAGCGTTTCGAAAAGGTAGATGAATACGCGCAGGGTACAGGCTTAGGGTTATCCATCAGCCAAACGATTATCGAGCATTTAGGTGGCTCCATTCAATTAGACCCGACGTATAAGCATGGAGCCCGGTTCATCGTACTCCA
>ENA-ORSS01003068-ORSS01003068.1-human-gut-metagenome-genome-assembly--contig:-NODE-3068-length-13972-cov-3.656966_pt1 | contig 13972 bp, 18 predicted proteins | sample MGYA00241899_ERZ509162 | MGnify/ENA primary metagenome ERZ509162 (study PRJEB26280, sample SAMEA2338641) | human gut metagenome | biome: human gut; feature: human-associated habitat; material: faeces... | reverse complement strand
CGACATTCCAAGACGCTATCGACATGATGAAGGAATATGCGATTTGGGATGAAGCGCCAGCGTCGATTCGCGAGCATCTGCTCGAAGGACTGGCACATCCCGAAATGGAAACGCCTAAGAAGCTGACTAATACGCGAGCATATATCCACAGTGTAGCAGACCCACGTTCCACCTGTGTAGCTGCAGCCAATAAAGCCAAGGAATTGGGCTATACCCCGTATGTGCTTTCCACAGCATTGGAAGGCGACGCCTGTAATTTGGGTATATTTTTCTCTGGCATTGCTAACGAAGTTACGAAAACTGGGCGTCCTTTTGCCGCCCCCTGCGCCATCATTTCTGCGGGAGAAACCACCGTCACCATTCATGGGCCATGCGGCGCTGGTGGCCCAAATCAAGAAACGGCACTGGGCTATCCGCTTAAACTCCATGCGCAAAGCCCGACGGTGTGCTTGTCAATGGACAGCGACGGTACAGATGGTCCGAGTGACATTGCCGGAGGCATATCGGATAATCAAACGTTTGAAAGAGCTTGTGAATTGGGACTTAATCTCTGGGAGATGCTGGGGCGGCATGATTCGTCGACAGCGCTGCTTCAACTGAACGACGCGTTGATAACGGGACACACCGGAACTAACATCATGAATTTCCGGGTTGTCGTGATTGAGAAAAAGGAGAATGAATCTTGAGCGTTAAAATAGAACAGATCTATGCCCGGGAGATCTTGAATTCGCGAGGAAAGCCGACCGTTGAGGTTGAAATGACCTGTACGAACGGTTTGACGGTTGCCGCATCCGTTCCGAGCGGCACATCGACGGGAAAATACGAGGCACTCGAAATTTACGACGGCGGAAGTCGTTACCATGGGAAGGGAACTCGAAAGGCAGTTGAAAATGTCAATCAGATCCTGGCTCCTGCCGTCATCGGAATGGATGTCACCGATCAGCGAAAAATTGACCGAAGGCTGATCGAATTGGATGGCACAAAGCAAAAAAGCCGTCTGGGTGGTAATGCTATTTTAGGGGTTTCGCTGGTAGCCGCACGAGCAGGTGCGCTGGCGCTTGGGCTGCCGCTGTATCGCTATTTGGGTGGTTTAAGTGCAACGAGATTGCCTAACGTAATGTCTACGGTAATTTCCGGCGGTGCCTTCTCCCCTTCTGGATTGGAATTTGAGGATTATCTGTATGTGCTTGACGGTTTTTCCTCCTTTCACGATCAGGTGGAGGCCATCAGCGACATGCGCGCTCTGTTGCAAAAACGCTGCGCAGAAAAATACGGTGTGGTTGCCGAAGACGGAGGCGCACTTGCGCCGCCGATGAGCAGCACGGAGGAAGCATTCGAAACCATGCTGTCTGTTGCAAGGCAGGTCGGATGTGAAAAACACGTTTTTCTGGGGCTGGATGTGGCGGCCAACGAATTATTTGACGCTCAAAAATCCTGCTATAATATGAAAAGCGGTTGCATGGAGGCTGAAAGGCTGATCGAATATTATCAGCAGCTCTGCCGCAATTACCCACTGCTTTACATCGAGGATGCTTTCCACGAAGACGATTGGCTCCACTTTTCACAGCTGACGTCGCTTTTGCCTGAGAAACAAATTGTCGGCGACGATCTGTTTGCGACTAATGACGAGCGACTTAAAATGGGTATTGAAAAAAAGGCAGCCAATACATTGTTGCTGAAGGTGAATCAAATCGGCACAGTGAGCGAGGCGTTGAAGACAGCGGCGATGGCGAAAAACAACCGATTTGAAATTACGGCTTCTCTTCGTTCTGGCGAAACAAATGACACGTTCCAAGCGGATCTGGCCGTTGCAGTCGGGGCAAAGCAAATGAAACTCGGTTCGCCGGTTCGAGGAGAGCGAAACGGAAAATACAACCGACTAATGCGCATTGAAGATGACCTTATGAGCGCCGTAATTTGATCGTATAATGCACGCTGAGCGAATACAGCGTGAAAAATAAGGAGGAAAAAAACATGAAGAAAATCGTATGCCTGTTGGTCTCCATCCTACTCGTTGCTGCGCTAACTGCGGCCGGTTTTGCCCAAAGCGATTTTCCTAAAAAGGAAATCACGATTATCGTTCCTTTCAGTGCAGGCGGTGCAACCGACCTGATGGCACGTTCCCTTCAGCCCATTTTTAAGGAATTACTGGATGTGAATATCGTTGTGGAGGATGTTGCAGGCGGCGGTTCCGTTACTGGCATCACGCAGGCAATGACTTCCAAGAACGACGGTTACACCCTTGGTCTGGTGACCAGCTCGTATATCGCGCTTGCCGCTCAGGGACAGGTTCCGATTATGCCAGAGATGTTTACCAATATCACATCTCTGAGTGAAGATCCGCTGTGTGTGGTCGTGAAATCCGCAAAAAACGGCGGAAAATATTCTTCCATTCAGGATTTGCTCGACGACGCTATTGCGCGTCCCGGCGAAGTAATTATTTCTCAGGCAGGCAACAACAATGCGAATCAGGCCTGTATCGGTGTGCTGTGCGAAGAAGCGGGGATTCAGTTCAATAATATTCCGTATGATGGCGCTTCCCGTATACTGACGGAGATCATTGGCGGCCATATTGAGGCGGGCTGTATGAAGCCTGCGGATTGCTTGAGCCAGGTTCAGAGCGTTGAAGTAGAAATCGTAGCGTTCTTTACCAGAGATCGCGTTGAACTGTACCCGGATGTACCGACTTTTGCAGAACTCGGCTACGACATTTTCAAGTATGGCGATATCGCCATGATCTCCTATCTTGCGGCGCCGAGCGGTGTTAGCGAGGATGTTCGCGCCAAATTGGCGGAGATGTTCCAGACTGTCTTGTCTTCCGAACAGTGGCAAGCTGTCGCGAAGGAACGTTCCTTCGTCAGCGCGCCGATAAACGGAGAAGAATTGGATACGTACATTCAAAGCATTTATGATGGTCTGAGCGTTGCCGCACAGAAGATTTTCCAGTAAGCGCTACAGCGTCATTAGCGACAAATTTCCCGCGCCGTCCTTTCGGAAACGGGAGGACGGCGTTTTCTTTCCTGAAAATGAAGGAGCTGAAGGTATGGATTTGAAAAAGCAGCGAATAGAAATGGCAGTCACAGGCCTGATTCTTGCCCTCGCCAGCTATTTGCAATATATTGCCTATCACACAAAGGCGAGAACCAATGTGCAAGGTATGCAATCCATGACGTTTCCTAAGATTATCCTATATTTGATGATGTTCCTTTGCGCGGTAACCTTAATCCGAGGAATAATAACGTATCGGAAGCTGAAAAAGGAAATGACGTCAGCCCCTTCGGCTTCTCAAAAGGGACAGGCGACGAAAATTATCGTGACCATCCTGCTGATCGTTGTCTATGCAGCAATGTGGAATGTAATTGGTTTTTTCGTTAGTACACTTATTTTCTTTTTCGTGGAAAGTATGCTGCTGGACACCTCCTTCTCGTGGAAAAAAGCTGCTCTCCTTTCCATTTTGTACGCTACTGTCGTTTATGCGGTTTTCGGCTTGTGCTTTAACGTGTCATTTCCGGAACCGATTCTGGATATGATTCTAAACTAAGGAGGCAACGGAATGAATGAAGTTTTAAATTATGTACTCTCTGCCGTCTGCAATCCGACTTCCTTGATCATGGTATTGGCCGGAACCTGTATGGGTCTGATCTTTGGTTCTCTGCCTGGACTTTCTGCCACAATGGCCGTCGCCTTGTTGATTCCTATGACCTTTACGCTTGAGCCCGTTCCGGCGATCGGCGCAATGCTTGGTGCTTATGTGGGCGGAATGGCCGGCGGCGCAGTAGCCAGCATCCTGCTCAACATACCAGGTACGCCGTCCGCAGTAGTGACCACTTTTGATGGATATCCCATGTCGAAAAACGGAAGAGCTGCTGAGGCGTTAGGGTGGGCCGCTTTTGCCAGCGGCGTTGGTTCGCTGGTCAGTTGGGCGATTCTGGTTTTCGCTGCGCCAAAGCTGGCGGCGTTGTGTACCAGTTTTTCCGCGCCAGAATATGCTGCTCTCGCCTTCTTTGGTTTGACGATTATTTCGACAGTTTCCGGCAAATCCATGACAAAAGGCCTGATTGCAGGACTGATCGGCATTGTTCTTTCGATGGCTGGAACCGATCCCATTTGGGGTGATTTGCGTTTTACGTTTGGCAACTATAATCTGCTATCCGGCGTTTCTACCATGCCGGCGCTGATCGGCTTGTATTCCATTCCGCAGATTCTGAAAGGCTGTTTGGAAAAAAACGAAACGGAGAAGGTGGATGTCAAACTGAAAAATTTTGTTCCGTCACCTAAAAAGCTGTGGCAACATAAATGGAATTTGCTTCGCTCCAGTCTGATCGGAACCATGATCGGAATTATTCCTGCAACGGGCGGAAATATTGCTTCGTTTATCGCCTACGATCAAGCCAAACGCTTTTCCAAAGAACCGGAAACCTTTGGCAAGGGTAATCCAGACGGTGTAATCGCGTCTGAAGCCGCCAATAACTCCGTTTGTGGAGGCGCGCTGATTCCTTTGCTCACACTGGGCATTCCCGGAGATAGCCCGACAGCCGTTTTGCTCGGCGGTCTGATGATCCATGGTCTAACGCCTGGACCGGCAATGTTTACGGAAAAATACAACGTAATTGTCGGCGTTTTCTGCATGCTTCTGATTGCAACAATTTTCATGGTGCTGCTTCAGATGTTTGGCATTAAGATTTTTACAAAGGTGCTAGCCGTACCGACCAACTATCTTTCGGCAGCGCTGGTTGTGCTTTCTCTGGTGGGTTCTTACGCGCTTCGCTCAAATATGTTTGATGTGCTGATGACCATCGCGTTGGGTCTATTCGGCTACCTGATGATGAAAGCGCAATACCCGATTGCTCCCGCCGTCTTGGGTCTGGTTCTGGGAAGCATGTTCGAACGAGAATTCCGTACAGCATTGCGAACCAGCCTGAATAATCCACTGGTATTCTTTAAGCGTCCGGTTTCGTGCACCATTATTTTGATTGCCTTGGCCGTACTGGTTTGGACGGTTATCAGCCACTACCGTGACAAGAAAAAGAAAACTCACTCCGATATGTTGATCTGAGCAGTTCTCGTCACACACGGATTTCTTGGCGTCACATGTCAAAAGGAGTTGCCTCTTTTCGTGAGACAACTCCTTTTTATGCGCTCTTTGCCCATTTTCGGGCGTCTATTTCAGCGCTTCCGATATTCGACCCGCGGTCTGCCTCCGGTGGAATCATCCATCTGACTTTCGCCCTCCCCCGTGCCGATGAGATCATTCAGATATCGCCGCATCGTCTTCTTGGAAAGCCCAGTGTCTGCGGCAATCTGTTCCGCCGTGCGATATACGCCGACGCTCGTGCGCAACTCGGCGCAGATGTGGTTGAGGGTCTTCCGCTGTGTGCCTTTTCGTGCGGCTTTCCGGATTCGGTCGGCGAACATGGATCATTTTCCATTCCTTGACTTCTTATTGCGCTTCATATACATTTCACGTTTGATCATGGGAATCAGCCCTCCCCTTTGTGGCTGCTTACATCGCAGCACATTCATAGCTGGTTTTTTCGCCGAAAAAACTGTTTTTATCAGTTACAACTGATAAAACGCAGAATTCGGCAATGATTTCAGATATACTTGAAAGAAAAATAAGTCTTCTATAGATGTTTATTCCTGCTCTCAAACAAACCATATTCCCAATACGCTCAAAGCTCCTTGTCTATAATCGCCAGCACCTTTTCTCTAAATCCCACATTTACAGATCACCCTCCTTGCGATTCACCGAAGCCCCGACGTCAAACCCGTTGGGAAAACGCTGACGCAGTTTGTCCAAATTCCCTTGAAAAACAGCCTCCAGCGGAACATCCAATGCGGTGGCCGCCTCGGCAAGATACCACGCCACATCCCCAAACTCTTTGATCAAAAGCCGCGTTCCCAGCACTCACACTGCCGAGAACCACGACTTCATTTCTTCTGACCAAGGGAGCAGATCATCAACCTCAAAGTCCTTGTTCTGCTCTGCGCGCTCAGGCAATATGCCAAGCACAGGCGCCATGCACTCACGCTTTGACCGCTCTGCTATCGCTCTTAAATCAGCCGTCTCCGCTCGATGATTCCTGCGGTTCGTTTTGCTTCCGTTATTGTCATATGCTTCTCTCCATAGTTTTTCAAGTTTACTTGTTTTCTGGGTTCCAGTTTTTCAAGTACTATGGATAAGTATCGCATGATTAGAGGAAATTGTCAGGACACGGGATTATTGAGCGGTTACGAAAGGCTTGTAGGTAAAACCTTTCCGATGAGAATTTGAGATCATATATTATTTGCGATAAATACAATATGTTTGACCCTGAAAGGACGCGGAAACACGTTGCTCAGAGGCTCACACCAAACTGAGCAGCAACTGGTGCTGGTTAAACCATGTCACAACGTAATTTTGAAAATTAAGGGAACAAATGGTGAGCTCTGATCGTCTTGTTTATAAGTTACTAGAACTAGTGGAGCAGAAGACTCTTAGACGAGGAGGTAATTCCATGAAAAAACTTCGGTCTATAGGCTGCTTAATCGTATTGATTTTGTCTGTTTTGAACTTGAAAATTGCTCTAGGCCAAGGAGAAGAAAATCTTAATAATGACCAAGATGTAACTCTGGAGGTTAATGGTGGATTTCTGACCCTAATGATTCCAGCAGAGTATCAGTATCAAACTGTTGAACTAACAGAACTGGAACGCTATCCGTTCAGCTATACGTTTATGAATGAAGAAACTGGAATTCGGTTTACTGTGTATAGTACGTTGCATAGTCAAAAAGAGCAGAGCCATTTTCTCAAAAAGCTATACGACAAGAGCAACAGATACATCGTTTTTGAGGATGTCTTGATTGGTGGGTATACATACATTGTCTATACAATTGAACAAGCTACTTATGATTATGGATTTCTTGTTCGTACAGATAATGGATATAGCTATCAATTCCAATACGCTCTACCGTATGATAGAATTCAAAACGAAATACCGGAAGATGCTATTTCTATTCTATCAACTATGGTCATTCACGAAACCCCCATACCTGATCAATTGGGAATGGAGAATAGGCATGACCATTAGGGCATAGAAGTTTCGATAGCGGGTTGTCAAATTTGGAGTATGGAATAATACATCAAGTATTCTGGAGGTAAAATGAAACGCAAAATAGTGTTATGCCTAATCATTACGCGGATGTCTTTTCATGCTGCTTTTGCAGACGGTACGGAGTTGCCTCATGCTTCGGATTCCATACAAGTGTTGAATCAGGACAATCTTAAATAGGGATACCGGATCTATTCCCGGTTTTCCCCATTTGGTCGCAGAATACAAGTCCTTGACTTCTTCATAAATAAAGTCAAAGTTTATTGCTCTATCTTTTTTCCTCAACAAGTGATCTCTTGGAACCAAATCTTCCAAACTTACAACGCGGATATCTTTCTGCTTGTCTCGATTCTGCTTCTTATACATAGAATCACCCCCGGAATCATGATTCGTATTATATCATGTATCCGGGGTGTTTGCATACTTTTGTCGACAGACTGAGGGGCTGTTTCCGGAAGGAAGCGGCCCCTTTCTTTTCGGGTAATATAAGCATGTTGTGCAAATATATTTCGCATATGTTCATAATACTATTTTAGGTAAACTGCTTCATCCAAGCTTTCAGTTCCATCGCTGTTTACAGGAACAATCTGAATTAAAGATATCTCATGTTCAAACATAATACGACTATAAAATTGTGTTGGAATGCTTACAATAGAAGAATCTTGCACCGTGCCTATGTTACACTCCTTTACTCCGTTCATGTATAGATTGAAGCTCGAAGGATAGGAATTCAGTTTCACGCCAGGATCGATCACGATTTGAATTTCTACATCAAACGCATCTTTCGTCGTTTCGGTCATTTTTGCGGCAATGGTATATCCCCTTAGAATATACTGCGTTGTCGAATATTGCCGCAACGTTCCCTGCTGTGTTGATGCAGAGGCGTCGGTCAAGGCCAGATAGTTGGCAAGCATAAACCCATAGGTATCATTTGCTTTTACATGATACCAATCATCGACCTTCCCGATTACCGTAACTCTGTCTCCATTATAATACTTACCAAGCACGTCAGCTTCTAAAGAAGGCTGACTGCGCAAATTCAGCCATGCATTCTTTTCGTTATTCGTTACATAAGCAATGGGTGTTTGAGAAGGGATACTTGCAGGATCGCTTCCCAAATAAAGGAATTCTGTCTTCATAAATCCGTATCTGTTTCCAACGGAAACATAGGCCCATTCCTGCGAAGGATCACTATAGCAGACGACTTCAGTCCCAGTGTAATATAGCCCTAACGACTCAGATTGTGTTGAGGGTAGGCTCCGAAGGTTAAGGCGTTGTCCATTGGAGTTGTTTACAACAGCGGTACAATACACTGTATACCCTGGCTGCGGTGAAGTCCACTGTGCTTCCTCCTGCGGAATCGTTGTCTGTGGAGTCGATGTTTTCTCATCGAAAACAGGTGACATTGTGACCTGAGCAACGGGTGTTGGTGTGATCAGGACAACGGGATCATTTCCAGGTAGCACTGGATCTCCAGCTCCAGCTTTTTCGATGTTGTCAGCTGTTATCCAACCTGTAAAAAAACCCAGCATTTCTGTATGCATTCTTATTTCAATCCAATCACCGGAGATAGAAAGAATATCGCAAGGTTCGCCTACAGCAAGAGCTGAAATGATATCGGAATCCTTATCGGGAAGACTGTAAACGTCTTTCGCCCTACCGTAATTCACATATCCTTCTCCGATTGATAATGAGGAAGCTATTGCTGCATACCCATATGTTCCTGTAAAAAGCACTCCAAGCAACAGCATCAGCAAGACGAAACACGTTTTTTTCACGCTCATCCACCTTTTCTTTTTTCACAACTTTCCGTATCCCTTCTTACATTATAATAGACGATGAATGCTTGCCAAATCATGCCTCCTTTCTGCAAATTCCAAAAAAATATCCATTTCTTCATGCTATGTCTCTTTGTAAGTGCTAACCCTGCATCCTAAATGGGACGGGGCTGGACAAAAAGTTGAACAAGTCATGCAGCAAAGCACCGGCTATGCTTCTAGCTTTCCTGCGTTCATACAAAGGGTAAAGGATGGACATGCAGGGGTCCCCCAACTGCCGGACTTCCTTATGCATAAACTTCAACCATTCATACTCCTTTAAGACCCGTACTTCTTGCTCTTGTGCATATCAAAAACTGTCTCTGTCATAGTGCAGCAGCTCGCGCCCAACAGGGAGAGTATAAAACTCCTTGATCTCGTCGGCCACCTTGCCGATACACCAGCAGAGAAGCATATTGAATTTCAGCCCGCGCTTGCGGCTGAACCGAACCAGCGGCGTGACATCCAGCGTTTTGAAAAAAGTCACCATGGGATTCGGCGCGTTCATCCATAGCGCATACGCCTCAGCACGGGTAGTCGTTTTAGGATCGATAACGGTCGGTTTCATTTTTCACACTCCAATGCACGATCCTCCATTCATCTCGCTAAAATCAGTTTTACAAGCCCGCCAGCGCCAGGAATTTTTTATCCGACTGAATACTCTGTGTCAGAAACTGACCGTCCCGGAACAGGGCATAGGTCGTGACCGGCGCGGGTACATTTTGCGCAGATGCTTTGTCAGTGATATGGATGACCTTGAACGGGATACCATGTTCCTTTGCCACTGCCTGCACCCTTGGCACCCAATAATAGGTGTAGGGACACTGGTCGGTGTAATACAGGGCAAAACCGGTTTCCTCAATCGCCGGATGCTTCGCGCATTCCCGGAACTTTGGCATCTGCGCGGACGGTTCAATGGGAAGGTACATGAGATTGATCCCGCAGGCGGATATGTCTGCCACACGGAACCCCTTATGAGCAAGGAATTTCGGGTCAGCGAGAAATTCCCGCTTCCGCCCCTCCGCGCACAGAATACAAATGCCTTTCTTCCCCTGCGCCTTGGCATCACGGATGCACGCCTCCAGCAGATCATTTGAGTATCCATGTCCCTTCATGGAACCGGATACCCAGAGGCAGTTGATGTAGAGATAACCGTCTGCCTCAATAGGCACCCATGCGTTTTCAGCCGGAATGTACTCGATAAAGCATTTACCGCGTTCCTCACTGCGATAGAAAACAAGTCCATCATCAAAGCGCTGCCGCAGCCATTCCTTTTTTGCGACGCTCTGCTTGCCGGACATGGCGCAGCAGATATGTTCCTTGTCAATATTTTCTTTTGTGATCCGAATATAGTTCATCTGTTATTCCTCCAATGCCGTTGTTCTTTCGTTTGGGCGACGGCAATTCATCGTACATGGCCTCAAAGAGCTTCTTAAGAAACTCTTTGCGGTCAACTTCATCCACCAGCAGCATTTCTTTCGCGCCCTCATACGGGAGCTCACAAATTGCCGCAGGCATAAATTCCAGAGCGGATCTTGTTTTCTTGACAAGCAACCGATCATCATAGATTCCGCCGATGATTTTACCGTGATAATAGAGGATAAACTCTCCCATCATAGGACGGTAAGAAATATCGTCCAGATCGGATAGCTGTTCCAGAATGAAATGAAGATACTCTTTACCGTTTTCCTCCTGTTCAGAACAGTTGCCCCGTCAGCTTCCGCTTTTCCGTCTTCGGGAAGGTCGCCTCAAACCGTTCAAAGCCTTCCGGATTCTTCTCGCAGACAAAATATCCCACTGGGTCTTTGTAAGTGCCGGAGATACCGTCCAAAAAGCCGGGTGTCAGCTCCTTGATGAGAAAATAATCCGCTTCAGGGTCGTCGGCATACCGCACGCCCTTTGTTTTGGCAGGCACAAAGCCGGACTTGCCATAAAAATCAATGTTGCCGGTGATGGCAAGTGCTCCTGCACCCATTTCCTTCGCTTTTTCCATGGAATAGTCGAGCAACTTCTTTCCGTAGCCTTTCCGCTTGTACGCGGGCGCAATGCCGATGGGGCCGAAAGTCATGATTGGTACCTTTCTTCCGTCATCACATTCAATTTCCGACCGCACATAGATGACCTGTCCGATCAGCTCACCGTCCAGCTCCATGACGAAGTCCAGCTCCGGCACAAAAGCCGGGTCATCCCGATAGCGGTGCAGCACATAGTGCTCCATGCAGCCGGGGCGGTAGACATTCCAGAAGGCCTCGCGGGTCAGGTTTTCAACATTGCGATAGTCGTCTTTCGTTTCCAGACGAATGGTCATCTTCTTTTCTGTCATGGCGTTTCTCCTTATCTTTGATCAATGATTTTGTCGATCAGCCCATTCGGCTGATGTTCCTGTATGGATGAATGCAGTTCCTGAAGTTCCATTCCCCGCCTGCTTTTTATTCTTGTTTCTTCGTTCACGCCGTTAAGTATCTTCAGCCGCAGACATCTTTCAAGCTGCGTTCTCTAACCCAATGATCCAGAAACTGCATCTGTTCCTCGGTATGGAACCAATGCTCCCCGTCAGGCATGACGGTCAGATCAGCATGGTGCCGCGTTGCAAACGCCGATACTGTTTCAATCGATGTCAGGTTGTCGTGCTCGCCGTACAGGATGCAGGTGGGGACATTCCAGATGATCGGGTGCTTACGCACATAGCAAAGATACGCCCATGACAGCGTTTCTCCGAAATTCGTGGCGATTTCCCTTTTCTCGGCAAGCTCCTGTTCGGTTACATTCGACCATTGCATCATATTGCAAATCAAGTTCTCCATATCCACGATTGGAGAGATGAAATAAGCCCGGTCAACCAGCGTTTGATCCAGCGAGGACAGCGCAAAGAAAGCTCCGATGCTGTTGGCAACCAAGGTGAGGTGCTCACACCGGCCTCTCTGCTCGGTAAAAAACGCAAAAAACTCTTTCTTGGCTTGCCATGGCGTTTGCGAACGGTAATCAAACCCAATTACTTCGTCCTTCGGAAATAGCGATTTATAGTGCTCGGCTTCCTGCGCCGAGCCGCCCTTTCCATGAACATATACTATTAAATCTTTCATTTTATCCTCATGAACCCTTTCTCAAAACAGCGGAATCTCGCCGTCAAAATGTGTTGCCTTTTCCCTTCAGAGAATGATTCGTGCGATCTCCATCGTTACGATTTTCAGTACAGCGCCGCCCGACATCATATAGAACCATATCTCGCGCGCGTGCTGCGTTTTGGCAATCGGCGTGGCAATGGCGGCAATGATAATCAGCAGCGCACCGACACAGCCGACGATGGTGGGAATGCTGACCAGTGGAAACAGTCCCGGTGCGCAGCTTCCGTCAATGGCATTCTGAATCGTTTTATATAACCCGTCCCGCGCCGCCGCAAAGCAGCAGACCACAAGTCCAAAAACAAGCAGAAGCACACTTCTGCGTCCCCAATACTGAATAACTGCGCGGCCCCAAACCGACCAGCCGATAAAGCCCAGCAGGGCAAGGATCATCAAAGTTGTCGTCGTAGCAACGGCATTTCCAAAATAGAGTTTCATTCTCACTGCACCTCTCAATACTGGATCATGATCGTTCTGCACGCATCACAGCAGCAGGCCTCCACGCTGGTACGACCGCCGACCTTCAACCCGGTGAGTTTTACAAATCCCTCCGTGTTTTTGGCGTTTTCCAAGGCACTCGGCACTTCGTTTGCAAAGCTGAACGCGCCATCCTTACTGCTGAACAGATAGCCGTTTCTCATTTCTTTTTCGCATTTCGGACACATCATCATCATTTCATCCCATTCTTATCGCTGTGCACTGTACCAATCGAGAACAGCGCCGAGATTTTCCTCCTTAACCCGCTCACCGCCATGGAGCATCATATCCAGCATATCGTCCTCCTCCGGTGTGCGGTCTTCCTTTTCAGCAAGACCTTTGCCTGCTGTTTTGACCATGATCTCCATCATAAGGCGGTAGACGCCGTGCAGCTTTTTGACATCAAAGTTTCCTTGCAGGGTAAACAGCGGAATATCAGCAGAGATCGCCGACTTTTTCCGCGTGTTGTCCGTTTGCGTTCCGGTTTGCCCCATGCCGACACCGCAGACGGCGCGTACCTGGTAACGCTTTGCGGCCTCGGCATAGCCCTTGACAGAGCCTGCCATGATCCAGCCAAGGTAGATAACCTCCGCTCCGGCAAAGACCCGCTTCTTCGCTTCTGCAAGGGAATACACAGGAAGTCCGGTTTTCTGCGCCAGCAACTTAGCATAATGCTCTGTGCTGCCGGTATTGGTGGTGTAAATAATTGCGTTCATAGAAACATTCCTCTCAAAAAAGTGAGACGCAGCGCATGATCGGCTTTGCGATCAGCACTGCGTCTTAGCGTCTGGCTTCTTTCGTCTCAATTGTGAAATTCTTTGCGTTGATGATGCTTTCGTGTCTGCACTTTGGGCAGAACAAAGGAAAGTCTTTCAACTCAGTTTCCCGAAATATTTGCAGCCGCGTTTTCGAGCCGCACCAAGGGCATAAAACCCACTGTTTTTTCTCTTCATGTTCCTTCATATCGTCTCCCTGTCCTTTCTGTAACAGGATTCGACCTTGGCAATGAACCGCTCAATATGCGCATCCAGCAATGGGGCAACGGAATCTTTATCCTGTGCACCGTCATAGACGCTGTAGAGCAGGTACATTGGCCCATAGAATTCCAGCGCCAGCTGCATGGCGGCTTCGTCAGTATCTGTCAGCTTACGAAAAATTGCCGCCATGTACTCCAGAGGCCCACCCGCCAAGTAGTCGTGATGGAGCTGCGCCAGCTTGGGATCACGGTATTGCTCCAGTGTCAGCATCTTACGGAAATTAGAGGAAAACGGTTCCCTTGTCCAATGGTCAAACTGCGCCATGCTGTATGCGCGGATCTTCTGCACCGGCGTATGCAGGTAGGCTTCCGCAAAGCCGTCAGGTTCCGTCTCCGGCATTTCATAGCTTTCCGCACGTTCATAGTCCATCTTGTTCATTCGCTCCACGATCTTATCTAAAATTTCCTGTTTGCTGGTATAGTGCTTAT
>ENA-ORSS01003065-ORSS01003065.1-human-gut-metagenome-genome-assembly--contig:-NODE-3065-length-13976-cov-4.786438_pt1 | contig 13976 bp, 11 predicted proteins | sample MGYA00241899_ERZ509162 | MGnify/ENA primary metagenome ERZ509162 (study PRJEB26280, sample SAMEA2338641) | human gut metagenome | biome: human gut; feature: human-associated habitat; material: faeces... | reverse complement strand
GTAAAGTTAATGATGGAAGTTGGAGACGAAAATACGTGGTTTACCGAATGCTTACGGAAAATCTTATGGATGTTTTGTTTCTCCGTATGTAGGTTCGGGTTCTGCTGCCATAAGATTATTGTCGCTTTCTGGTATTTCGTATGTTTTGACTTTACGGTCTTCAAGGTAAATGTGATTTAAGGTGTATGCCAATGATTCCAATGTCTGCATCCGGATTTTAGGTTTCAGTTGACATTCCCATATAGTGATACAATGCCAACCCATAGTTGCGAGTTGGCATTGTTCCTTTTTATCACGTTCCTTATTCCGTCCAATTTTCTTTTGCCAAAAGTCGATGTTAGTCTTAGGCAGGCGGAAGTATTTGCAATTCTCATGACCATGCCAAAAACAGCCGTTCACAAAGATGACCGTGCGGTATTTACGCAGCACCAAATCTGGGTGACCGGGCAGACGTGGATGGTTGAGCCGATAGCGGAAGCCCCGACTAAAAAGGAATTTCCGTACCAATATTTCAGGTTTGGTATTCTTCCCATGTATAGCTGCCATATTGCGATGACGTTGTTCTTTGGTCAAAACATCAGCCATTTTGTTTATCTGTGTTGTCTTTATCAGTAATAACTTCTTTGTAAAACCATTCGATCTTAATGTCACAGTTCTTACTATTCGGTGCTGGCTCAGCCTCTTTAATTTTTACCATAATGGGCATAGGTACACAATTCCCAAAAATCAAGGCCTCCCCAGGAATTGCTTGTTTTATTTTAGTAATATAATCCTCGCTAAAGTATGGAAGAACGGAATAGATATACTTCATATCTACCTCATTTTGAATTCTGTGTACAATATAATTTCCACATTGTGAAAGAACTGTCTGGGATAACTCTGAGGGCCTTTGTGAAGATATAATCAAATAAAGTGAGTATTTTCGACCTTCTCGTGCTATTTTTTCAAATATATTTTCACGCATAATATAATTTGCATCTTTTCGAATATAACGATGCGCCTCATCAAGAATCAAGTGTATTGGTTTTTGTTGTCGCAATTTTCCGAACTTACGTTTTCTATAATCGAACACCATTCGAGATACGACACTTGTCATCAATTCTAAAGCATCCGTTCCCACTTCGCTCGAATCTATAGTGATAAGTTGTTTGCTTTTTTCCTCTGAATCTGAGATGCCAAACATTTTCTCTAAGTAGTCATTGTAATCTAGATAATCAGGAGTTTCAATACGCATAAACGCGCATTCAGGATTGTAAAGAAAGAAATCCAACCGACTCATCAATGTAGACGTGAAGTCTCTAATATGCAGGTTGCCACGAGCTTCTTCCTCCAAAAGTACCATATCTACTGCGGTTCGTAGATAGTGGTAGTCAAAGTATTTACCAGGCATGAGCTTGTTTTGGTCTACCGACAAAGCATCACTTTCATCGATTTGTCTAAATGCACCTTCTGTTATGGTATCTGAAAGACTTGCCTCGCAATGGTCACGATGTTTTGTTATACATACGTATTTCGGCGCGTCTTCTGTAGCAGCAAAAAGATTAAGTGCATTAGACAAGGAATCATTATTGTTACCAAAGTTAATTACACACAGGTCATTACAAGCATTGAGAAAGTTTGAAAGATCTGCCAAAACATTCTTGTCAACATCATTACCAAGGCTACTATTGCATGTCTGTCTAAGCATTGCAACAGCTCCTTTTGCAGCAGTCATTTTGGAAGTATCACTGTCGATTCTGCTTACAATATTCAATAGCATTTGTCGTAATTTCCATTTGATATAATTGGCAAATCGATGAGAATCGTTTCTTTCATCGGTATTGAAAATACTATAAAACTTATAACTTTCTTGAAGGACTCTATCCCAAAAAGGTTTTTGAGTTCGTTCCGATGCCATTAAAAAAGATAGCCATTCATCAAGATTCATCAAATAATATGGTAACACAAATGGTTCATATCCATCAACCTCCTTACTGATATTGGGTTTATAGAAAATAGGAATTATGGCTCTATTCAATTTGGCTTGTTCTCCAAAAGCCATTGGATATTCACCATTTGCATCAAAGATTATTGTTTTTGCGCCAAATGCTTCATTGTCGTGCTTGCGATATACCTCATGCAAAATATGCGCTATTGTATTTGATTTACCGCTACCACTATTGCCCAGGACTGCTGAATGTATATTGAAGAATCGGTTTACATCAAGTTCTATAGAGTAATTAATTAGGCTTTTACTAGTACCTATGAAGATTGTTGAATGTACGCCATCGATGGAACATCCATCATTGTAAGACAATATTGAATCTAAATCATCAAATGTCACGATTTCCACATCACTATACAAAGAAGGGAATATACCCACACCCATACAGAATTTTTCGTGCATTAATGTTCCTATCGGTTTTATGATAATCTCCCTAGAACTATCAAGATTATATGTACTATAGACTTGATTTTCTTTGCCCACCCAATCGACTATTGATACGACCTCACACAAAATGTATTCCCCTGAAGAGTTTAGGGTCTTCAGATAACTACCTATATTGCCAAAATAATATACCGTCCCATCAATATTGACAGTAGAATTTCGAGTAGTATGAAACAAACGAACCCTAAACTTATCATATTCTACAGATATAATTTTTCCGATTTTCATAATCATTCAGATTTTGTTTCATTGAGCTGTTTTACAAACGCCTCAAGCATATTCTCTTCTTTCCGAAAAGAATCGAGATTTGGCAACAATTCATCTACTATGTAGTCGAAATAGTTTATGATTCTTTCATTGGTTTTTGTTATTCTCCCGCTTTCATCCTGTTCTTCATTCCAAACCTTGCCTGAAATAGTAAAAATCCGATTGTCATTGATAAAAAAGATGGGGTTCTTCGCCTTTTCATTGTCTGCAGGTTTCTTACCAAATATGACCACATTAATAGTGGAATTCGTTGCCAACGCTCGATAAATAATGTCATTGACATGGCGGTCATTAAAACCATAACCTATAATAAACAATACTGAGTGAGGCTCCAAAAGCTTATTCTGGAACTCCCTAAATAGATCAACGTATGGCACACCAAGGCTTTTATCCTGTTTCGTAGGAGTAGGATATATCAGAACGGATTTCTCCGAACTTAATTGTTGAGGTGATAGTTCTTCTATATTGAAATAGTTGTTCATTTTATGCTCTGTCTCTTGCCAATTGATAGAACCATGAATCTTATACAAATACACCATATTTTCTACGGGCTCGTATTTGTCTATACTTGTATCCATCCTTTTAGACCAAGTATAGTTAAACAAGGCTGGATTAAAATATTTTCTAAGCCCTCCACCGAAGCCATTTATGTAGTGGATATTCAAGGAATCCAATGCTGTTTCATTGAATAGGTCATTGTTTGTAGTGAATATACGGATGCGTGACAAGTCCTTATTGCGCAAAGCTATTTTCTGATAAAAGGTTTTGTAATACCTTAAAACTTCTTTTGACTTTTCTTTGGCCATGTCAACATTAATACTGTTAAATATGTATCCTTCAATTCGATTTATGAGTCTATTGTATAATTCTTTAGATTCTTTAATATTTTCATCATCTGTTTGGATTCCATCATAATAAATACGTGCAGAATACATGACTTCAAGTGTCGCTTCAAGATTTTCACCAACTTTATTTACAATACGCTCAAATTCCGCTTTTTCAGCAACTTCCTTCTCGTCATCGAATTTAAGTTCACTAAACAACCCATCCATTGTAGGGATAGCACCGCTGCTTGTTCCTGAGCCAAATAGGAAATTGATGTTTTTGAGATTAAAGAGTTCCCGAATCTTATCTTTGAGTAAAGAAAATCGCTTCTCAAAATCTGAGTCGGATTGAAAATAACTGGCGGTACCTTGGGTCATAATCAAGTCACCGAATTTATATCTATTGTCTGTCATAAATTATTATCAATATTAGATTGTTAATTCGTAGCCTCACCTATAAGTTTATATATTTCCATACTTGTTGTCAAAGTTTTCTTTTATTAAACTCTTTATTGGTAATAAGTGTGGAGAATAGCTGTCACCACTCTTTGTGATAGGAGAGAAATCCAATTCGCCTAATGTAGGAATGACATTCAATTCTGCGTTATAGACAAGATAGATGGATGCGCCTTTCTTGGTCGTTACCATATCTGTCATTTCATTTGCGGAAACAAGCCTTGGCCCTTTCCCGTCAACAAAGAATGCAGCGTATTTGTCACTCTTGTTGTGGATGATGAGATATTTTGCAGCAGTGAAACCTTCAACCAACTGCAATGTCGCACCGTTCATATTCAGTGCAATACCTAACTTGCCAGCTTGTTTCATCTTTGCCACGGCACTATCGAAATGTATACCTTCTTTGGTTACGCACAAAGCCAAGTCATTATCAGTAGGCTTCACCGCATCAAACGCAGCAGCTGTAGGCAATACCTCTTTCGGATTCTGTCCTAAATGGCATGGCTCAACATAGAAGAATTCAGACAACATCGTCTTGATGGCTTCATTATTGCCTTCGGGGTCTTTGTTGTCTAATGCAAGCGAATACGTCTTTTCGTCTTTGAATGGAGTATAGATTTTGCCTATAACTTCCTTGAAGTTATGCTTGATAAACTCTTCTCCATTTACTCCAGGACGTGCACACATGGCGTAAAAGTCATAGTCCTTTTGCAGCCATTCTTGGATTTCTTTACGAAACTTATTACGTACTTTCTCTTTCCATTCCGCTTTTTGAGCGGCATTATCACGGGCATATAATGACAGAACAAACAGAAAGTTTACATCATAGTGGAATAGCAGTAGCGTATCGCGGTCGAAGAGTCTGTTCTTAAACTGCATCTTCTTGTGCTTGTTGTGCTTGCGGTTCGTTTTCTCGATGCCATCGTCTGAATAATCAAAGTTCTCGTTGAGTTTCGCTGAAATAAAGAAGTTGGGAATGATGTTATATCCTTCCGTTATATCGTCACGCACCTTCACTCCAGATGAAGTCTGTTTGCCATCATTGAATATGTCCAAATTCCATTGTATCACATTCCGGGCATATGTGTATTGCTTGTAAACAGATTCAGAACTAAGCTCATGCCCCATCTTATAATACTTGCTGTCGCCTATATAATAAGTTTGTTTGGCTTCGCTATCAATCAGACTTTGAGCCGTAAACAGATGGTCTACAATCTTGCCATCCTCTTGTTTCTTCTCCATACCATCGGGCAACGGATTGTCACCGACCAATTCATCAATAATAGCCTCAAACACGACATAGAAACTTTTTACTAACAGATACTCTCTTTTCTCAGTCGTGATAAATACTTGCCTGGCTTCATCGAAAAATGCAAAGCAAAGTTGCCACAGTTGAAGTGCTTTGTCTGAAAAGTATTTGTACTTGATTTGTCTAAGTCGTGTCTTTCCAAAACCATTGAGATATGTTTCAAACCGTTTTCCCGTAATAAGTTGGTATTGGCAGCTTATCTGTTTGGGGAATCCATAGGCATCTCCGATATAATTCAGAATGGAAAAGAAAATGATGAGCAGTTCTTCATCAAAGTTTATCTGGCGTTTCTTGTTTATAGGATTCAAATAAATGGGTTGCCCGTCTTGGATGATGGCATTAGTTGTTCCGATGGTACGTATCCAATTTATTTTATTCAAACCGCTGTGCATATTTTTTACGATGGTAAAGAAAAAACTTTGGTTGTCCTTATTGAATTGTATCAGCGAAAGAAGAATATCCAGATAAGTGTTGCTCAGTCTGCGCCTGCCGTTACCCACCTGCGCAATCTGAGAGTAGTAGACAATCTCTGTATCACTACGCTTGTCGTTTTTATAAACTACGATGGCGCGGTAAATCCATACGGCAAACTTATACAAAAAATCGCGTTCAACTGAATTAAGAGGATTCTTTTCATCAAGATTTGCCACTTCTTCCGGCTTGTATTTACCGAACACTAATTCTTTGCCTTCATCACCTTTCAGAAGGACTTTTGGAAGAATAAACACGCAATCCTTTAATAGGATATTGTAATAATATCCCACATAATGAATAGACACCTTGCCTTCCACGTTCTCCAGTGCATCTATGCCGTGAAGAATGTCTTTCACGTCGGCTACGTTATATTGATATTCTTCTATAAGTATGCGCATGGTTTGCTAAATGGTAGTTTCTGTTATTGTAATGCCTAAATCTGCACCATTAACAGCTTCTATAAATTCACTGACGGTATCACGCAAATTTTTGTTTTCCGGATGGTGCATCCATCCGTCTTTGTTCACCCACAACGAATTTCCGTCAGCACACTTTATCTCATAAGAGTAGTTAGCGTATCTTTGATCCATTTCATCACGCTCTTTCTTATTGCATACTATCCACGAACGCATTGAGCACTTCTTAAATGGCTTCCAGATGTCAACAACTTCTTGTGCCGACATTTCCGGATGCAACTTGACATATTCTTCAATAGCTGTATAAGGTATGGCGTTTACCTTCGTGACATCTTTATCATTTACTTTGATAATGATTTTAGGATCAATGTTTTCATCCATATTTTCCTGCTGAACAGATGTTTCTAAGCCTAGGTTTTTCAAGAATAATTCCACCTTTTCCTCAATCACTTTTGAGTTATTGCCCTCAGCCGTGTAGAATTTGTCAAAAGTCAATTTATTCCCATTTGCATCATTGAATACTTGGTCGCAGAAGTCATAATCTTTAAACACATCGTTCCAAAGGTAGAATATCACCTTGCCCACAAACGTCTCGGCGCAGATTTCTCCGTCTTTTGCCTTGCAGAAGAAATAGCCAAGTTTCTTGTCTTCTGAGTTTGTAGTTCGGCCAATCAAGTCATTTATTCTTTCAACAAACTGCCACCAATCGTAATGAGTATCGCCTATTTTTATCGTCCATCCCTTATTCGCATTGGAGATTGGAATGTACGTCCAATCCCAACGACGCTTGAATGCGCTGTCAATCGGGAACAGGCTCTGGTCGCTGGTGTTCATCGTTGCCCAAATGTACAGGTTATTTGGTAGCAACAGCAGGTCGCCGTCCAACACTTCCTTTACCACGTCGCGTCCTTCATACATGGCATTGATACAATCCTTTTGCGGAATATCCAATCCTTTGAAAACTTTTTTCAGCTGCTTCTTCATATCAGCATCGGCCTTGATTGGATATTCGGAAAAGCCATAGTCGTTACGGTCGAGCAACTGAAACAGGTCGCCGAATATCTGTGCGCAGTTGCCCCGGTTTATTTCCTCTATTACGAGAAATTGTTTCTTCGGCCCGCCATTTGCCGTATCTGCATACTTTTTCCATGCGGAGATATAGGCTTGTAGAAACGTCTGTGAAATGAACTCGTAAACTATCTGTTCCTTATATAGTGCTTGGTTGGCTATTTTCATAGGCTCTCCTATCTCATTGCAAATGGGAAGTAAACTCGTTGCTGGCTTATATGCGCCTACGAAGGACGAATAGTCTGTATCAGGATGAAATGTTGTGCGAATAACGTCCTCTCCTTTTGTCATTTCGTTTATAGTGTGGGATTTGCCGGTGCCAGGTGCGCCGTAGAAGATTTGTTGAAGAGGTTGCGCTAAGATAGTTTCCATTTCAGGTTCTGTATCCCTATTCTCATTTATAACGGATACATTTGGGGCTATTGTTTCAAAAAGACAAATAAAGTTCTTATACAAAAGTTCTGGTATGAAATACAAATAATATTCATTTGTAGGAGACTTATATACTGCAAAATAATCGTTTAAATTATTTGCAACTGTTAGATGCAAATCGTCAATAAAGAAATTTTTAATGTCTGAACGATTATTTTTCCCATTCGTATAAGCTTTTCTGTCACCGCGTTTTGTCACACCTGATAATTCCAAAGATATAACTTTGCCAGAAAGATTTTCTTGAGATTTATCTAAAGGCTTGAATTTTAATTGTACATTAACGATTTGTTGGCTATTGGGAAATTCAAAGAAATCTTCACACCAACTTCTTCCTAATTCAAATTGTTTACCTCCATCATCAACAATGTCATTGGTGCGGAAGCGCTGTATTTTTAGATTGTTTGTATTCATATTTTTATAATAGTTTACCCCATTGGTCTGCTACAGCTTGTGCAAATCCTGGAAATGTTTTACTTCTCAATCTTCTTCTTTCTTCAGTTGAAATCTTTGTATTGAATGAGTCAGAATACCATTTGGGTAACGATCTTCCGCTTGATAGTACAACACGTTCACCTGAGTCTACTATTTTTGTTGGAGTTAACGGCGGTAGATTATGCAGCCATAGGCATGTTTTTTTAGACGCAGAGTCACCAAACCAAAAAGGTTGTACGATTTGGTCTGGTTTACGATATAACGTATTCATGCATCCCACAGGGTTTTCAATTGCCCATCGTTTAATATTTGTTTTTGTAAACTCCATGAAAAATTCTTCTGCTTTTTTCTTTTCCAATCTACGTCCTATATGGTGTGGATGTTCACGCCGTTGTTCTATAGGTAGATTGGCATCGTCTGGGTGATATAACCATCTTGCACCGCTTACAGATAAATATGTGCAGGGTGGATGGGCTATCATTAAATCCCATTCTTCTCCTTCTGGCAGAAAATATTTTTTGCCCGTTTCCAATATACCACCTCGATTAGGAATAACAGAAAGTACATCTTGTTTAAAGTGCCATTCAGGATGCCCTCCGCTACATTCTAAAATATCACAGCTAAATGCATTATAGCCTCGTTCTCTAAAAGCTATGCAAATGGCTTGACTTTCTTCACATGCGATTAATATATTTGCCATTTTATAAAATTCTATATAGTGATTCTGCTATTGCTTTTGCAAAATTTACAGGCACGGCATTGCCTATCATCTTATAACAATAAGCTCTGTTCCCAATAAATTCATAGTCCATAGGAAAAGTCATTAGAAGGGCGGCTTCTCGTATTGTTATAAACCTTGCTTGGTTTATATCCGGATGAATGAACATAAACCCATCTTTTTGTAGATGGGCGACAACCGTTGGAGACGGCTCATCCCATTCAAGATTTCTATATTTCCGATATAGAGTTGTACGTCCTGTTACTTTTTTATAAAAATCGATAGCTTCTTGCTGGGTGCATTTATTCATTCCCTTGCTAATCCATTCTCTAATTACTTGTATGTCACGTTCACTACAATGTCTTGGCATATGAAACTTGTCTGAGTCGTCTGTTGCATAATGAGAATGATTTTTCCCTTTGATTTTTCCTATTTTCTCTAAAGGATAAATAGGTGGAAGGCTACCTATAGCATCACGAACAGTTAAATGCCTTTTACTGACATTAGTAGCAAGACTATGATAAAAAGCATCAAGTGTAAAATCTTCACCTTTTTTTATTCCTATCAATATTACTCTCTCTCTATTTTGTGGAACAAAATAGTTATAAGCATTAAAGACGGCATCTTTAAATATTTCAGGTGTTAAAGTGATATATCCAATTTTCTTAAATGCATCATAGATTCTATTAACAACAGGAATTCCCCCGGGTTTTGCACTAAGCATGCCTGTTACGTTTTCGAAAATAAAAGCTTTAGGCTTGAACGCATCGACAACTTTAACGAAACTTTCAAAGAGATAATTCCGGTAATCGTTTTGCATAGAATCCTTATCTGTCGCTCTTCCATGTATGGAATAAGCTTGACAGGGAGGCCCACCTATTATAAAATCTACGTTTTGTTTACCTATAATATGTCTAAGTCCCAAAGTCGCATCATGAGAATTATATTTATAATATAAACTCATAGATTCTTCATCCCAATTTCCATTTATCAGTTCTTCTGTTTTTTGTATATCAAATAATAAGACTTTCTTTTTTGCCTCTTCTTCTGTTTCACCCCATTTTTGTACAAGCCTGTGTCTCAATGTCTGTACCATTGGATATTCCCATTCTATGTGGGCAAGGCTTTTGAAATGCCCTGATTCCATAAAGCCTTCAGACAGGCCACCGCATCCTGCAAATAAATCTATAAATGTATATATTCTTTTTTTTGCCATATAATAAGTTCCTATTCATTTCATTATGAATGAATAATAAAACGACGGATGTTCTTAAATATCTACTTTTGTTTTGCGATATTATTCTTAAATTCTTTAAATCTAACTAAGTCTGTCAATTCGACTTCTAAGAGTTTTGCTATTTTCATTAAACTTTCAAGGTCTGGCTGGCTTGTATTTGTGCACCACTTAGAAACGGTAGATGGGGTGACATTCAATTGCTCTGAAAGCCACTTGTTTGTCCGTTTCTTTTCAGCCAGGATAACTTTGATTCTATTTAAGTCGTCCATATAAATCTAATTTTAGGATACAAAAATAGTGATTTTAATTCACTTAATCGCGTGATGTAGATAATTATTATGTTTATTTATTATAACTCAGGAGCCTGAGACAATAATTTTGAGGCATTCTTTTCCTTCTCTCGCCTCTCTTTAACCTTATCCAATCCCGGCATTTTCTTTGATACAGAACTCTCACCAGCAGGAAAATATGCTTTGAAAACCTGACATAAGAAACTCACAATGTCGCTGCGCTTCTTGCCCATGTTGGAGAAAGCGGAGTAAACGTAATACATGAGTTCTTGCTGACTGCACATTTCGTTTGGCTGGATTATAATTGAGGGTGGAAGAATCAAATCGTGTTCTGCAAATGCGTAGGCACTTGCAAGGATTGCCTTTTGCTCCTCTTCGCTGAACATCTTGATTTTTCCGGCAAACCATTCAAGCTCTCCTTTTTGGAGTGCTTGTTGTTGTTCGTTCTGACGTTCCATCAGAATGGATACTTTCTCTTGCTCTTTTTCCGTAAGGGCTTCTTCAAGTACACGGTTCTTACGCTTTAGGACATTGTATTTTTCCATACAAGCAATGGCAATACAGAGATAACCTACGGTTACGGTAAGCACCAATACTGCATGAAATCGGAATTTGGACGGAAAATCCGGCAAAGTATCAATATAGTCGCAGACGACAAGAGTAACTACGAGCATAAGCGCAGCTCCGATATACATCGCCCAGACTTTGACTTTTTGGCTTGCAGGAGAAACGCCCATAAGCAAGGCTATCGTCAAAGCTGCAACTAATAAGATGGAGACCAAGATAAAGATTGTCATGTGTCACGCCCTCCCTATTATGGTTTTACGATGATACGCCAATAACCTGCCTTGTCAGAACCTTCATGGACAAGAATGCCTCTCTCACGGAGATTTTTAATCTGTTTCTTAACCCCATCTAATGAAATGCCCAATTCATCGGCCATTTTTTCACGGGTTATCATTGGATTTGATATAACCATATCTATAATGCGTTGAGCAGTCCTGCCCACTGGTCTATTCAATTCGTTTTTTACAGGGTACTTTTTGAGGGTACTTTCAGTATTTACATGGAACTTTTTCTCCGAACCTTCTCCGCTTACAGGGTACTTTTTGAGGGTACTGTTCACCCTGTCTGCCACCTCTTCTATGGGGATTCTGCCGTTCTCGCCCCAATTCAGATTATAGAAAGTGGTGAAGAACGAGGAGGCTTCGGTTTTATAGCGAGGCTCTTTGCCGGGCAGGAAGTTGGGCAGCTTCTCAGTCAATTCACGCATCTTGCGTAGGCCGGATCCGCGCTTCTCCATGTAGTCGAGCTGAGTAAACATGTCGGCAATGACGGGGTTGCGGCGTATGGACGGAACATTGTAGATGTCACGGTCCTGAATCTGTGTGCCGTCAAGCATGGCACCGGGCGATACCAGTTCCACCCGGTCATCGTAAATGTCGATATGTACCTCACCGCCCATCACCGTATAATCCCGATGGATAAGGTGGTTTACCAATCCCTCAAAGATAGCCCGGTCGGAATAGTCGGGCAGATTGAGGCGGTAGTTAGGCATCTTGACCCAGCCGCTCATGGTGTAGTTCTTGATGAAATCCATGCCATATTTCAAAAGCAAAACGAGGTTGGCTCTGTGTTCTACAGAACTGATAGCGTCATCCTTATAAAGCCCCGTCCAACGGGTACAGAATATGCGGGATTGAAACACGGTGCAGTTATCCACAAATAGCAGTCCGGCATTGGTCAGTTTTCCGTCAGAAGTTACCAACCCGAACGATTCCAAATATTTGTCGTTCCATTCCTGATGCGTCTGTTCGCGGAACGTATTAGCAAGGATGATGAAAGAGTGCTTGCTTGCATCCACCTGTGTAGGAAGCGAATCCCACGTCATGTGTGTACCTTTCAGCACCAACGAGAGGAGTTGTTGCGCATTGCACTCCACACTTTCGTTACCAACTCTTACATAAGCCGTGCGCGTTCCGTCTTGGTAATAATAATAAGGTGTCAAAACACCAGCCTTGACTTTCACTTCAAGCAGGATGCGTCCTTCGTGCTCAATCGATATAAGCTGCACCTCCGGTACAGGGTCAAGCCTTGCCTTTATCATTTCGCTGATAAAGTCGGCATCCGCCTGTACGTTCTTCAATCCCACAATTTCACCTTCATCGTTTACGCCATAGAACAAGCTGCCGCCCTCCGTATTGGCAAAGGCCGACACGGATTTCAGCCACGACTTCACTTTCTTGCGTTCCAGCATCTCCTTGAAATCGTAAGACGTACATTCTGCTATAAGTCTGTTATCGTGTATCTGCATGATTTTCTCGTTGTTATAAGGGTGTAATACCCCAATATCGTTTACAAACATACGGAAAAAAGTCCGTTTTCCGTTCAATTAGAATGGGAAAAAACGGATTAGGGAGAAGAAATCTTCGTAAAATCCATTCCTAAATGTGATTATATGATAGATTTTCCTAAGATTTTCTATACCTTTGTATTTGTGATAATTAATAACCAAAGGAGTCGTGGCAAAGAATTTTGAAATACGGAACAGTACGGCAGAGTTTCTTACCTTTATTGCCGAGGGTAAGGAGAATGGTGTTCAAGTGTTGTATAAGGATGAAACAATTTGGGCAACACAAAAAGCAATGGCGACATTATTTGATGTAGGTGTTCCGGCCATCAGCAAACATTTGAAAAATATCTTTGAGAGTGGAGAGCTTGATAAGAATACGACTATTTCCAAAATGGAAACAGTCGTGAATAGGGGCTTCCGTGGAGAATCAAAAGAAGAAGTTGAGTTCTACAATCTTGATGCCATCATATCCGTAGGCTATCGTGTCAATTCTGTTCGTGCCACGCAATTCCGCCAATGGTGTACATACGTTCTACGTCAGTTTGCAATCCGTGGATATGTCATAGATAAAAAGCGGATGGAAAACGGCTCATTTATCGGAGAGGATTATTTTGAGCATCTGCTTGCCGAAATTCGTGAGATACGACTGAGTGAACGGCGTTTTTACCAGAAACTTACAGATATATATGCCACGGCCATAGATTATAACAAAAGTGCGCCCACAACACGGCTGTTTTACAAAAAGGTGCAGAACAAAATGCACTATGCGGTACATGGGCATACCGCTGCGGAATTGATAGTTGACCGTGCGGATGCACAGAAAGAGCACATGGGCTTGACCACATGGGAGAAGGCTCCGGACGGAAAAATAGTAAAACCGGATGTAAGTGTTGCCAAGAATTACTTTAAAGAAAATGAACTGGAGGCAATGGGACGTATCGTCAACAGTTTTCTTGATATAGCGGAAGATATGGCGAAACGCCATATTCCGATGACGATGGAGGATTGGGCGAAACGTATTGACAAATTTCTGGATATAACGGACAGACCTATTCTTTCCGATGCAGGAAAGGTCACGGCTGAATACGCCAAAGAGTTTGCCGAAACGGAGTTTGAAAAGTATCGTGTCATTCAAGACCGCCTGTTTAAGTCCGACTTTGATAAATTGGATGACAAAGATTTGCCTTCACTTGATTTTACACCAGAAAATTCTTAATCCTAAAATCCGCAACTATCATCCAATACACGATTAAGGGTAGATTTATGAGTCGT
>ENA-ORSS01003061-ORSS01003061.1-human-gut-metagenome-genome-assembly--contig:-NODE-3061-length-14011-cov-8.977501_pt1 | contig 14011 bp, 9 predicted proteins | sample MGYA00241899_ERZ509162 | MGnify/ENA primary metagenome ERZ509162 (study PRJEB26280, sample SAMEA2338641) | human gut metagenome | biome: human gut; feature: human-associated habitat; material: faeces... | reverse complement strand
GGGCGCTCTTGCCGCGGCTGGAGTTGCCGACGCCGTAGAACATCTTGCCGTTGGATTCCTCGATGGCCTTCTTGGCCAGATCCTCGAGGCTCATGCCTTCGGCTTCCTTGATGATCTTCTGGGTCTCGGTGAGGTTTTCTTCCTCAGCCGGAGCTGCGGACTCGGAAGCGGGCTCCTCTGCGGCGGGCTCTGCCGCGGGGGTCTGTTCCGTCTGTTCGGTCTGCGCGGTTTCCGTGGTGGTCTGGGCCGGAGCGGCTGCGCACGCGGCCATCGCCAGGATCATAGAAACTGCAAGCAGAAATGCAAGAATCTTTTTCATGTGTGTTTCCTCCTGTAAAATTTTTTACCGGGCAGTGCCTGGCACTGTTTGGATAGCTCTATTTTACCGGCTATTTGCACAAAAGGACAGGGGACAATTCTGCGTTTTCTTGTAATCCTCTGACATTCTTGTGATAAATGGATGAAAAGAGCAGGAGCGGTGTGCTATAATTAGGTCAAAATTACTGCCCCGATGGAGGGTGAAACGATGAAAAAATGGCGGATGCTGCTTCTGGCGCTGCTGCTCGCACTGCTGTGCGGCTGCGCCGCCTCCGAGCCGCTGCCGGACTATGCGCCGGAGGAATCGCAGCGGCTGATCCTATATACCTCACATAAAAAAGAGGTCTGGCAGCCGATCGTCAAGGAATTTGAGGCACGGACCGGCGTATGGGTCACGGTGGTCGAGGGCGGCTCCAATGAGCTGCTCGAGCAGCTTGCGGCAAAGACCGACGCGCCGCAGGCGGACGTGATGTTCGGCGGCGGCGTGGAAAGCCTGGAATCGTATCAGGACCTGTTTGCGCCCTACACCTGCGCGGATGCCGACGCGATCCTGCCGCAGTACCGCGCGAAGGATGATATCTGGACGCCGTTTTCGTCGCTGCCGCTCGTCTTTGTCTACAATCCCAAGCTTGTCGGCGCGGAGGAAATCACCGGCTGGGCTGATCTGCTCCGGCCGGAGCTTGCGGGAAAGATCGCCTTTGCCGACCCGTCGGTCTCCGGCTCGAGCTATACGGCGCTCGTCACGATGCTCTGCGCGCTTCCGGGCGAAACGGATGAAATTCTGCAGGCCTTTGCCGAAAATCTTGATGGGAAGCAGCTGCAGAGCTCCGGCGCGGTCCTGACCGCCGTCGCGGGCGGGCAGGCCGTCGTCGGCGTGACGCTCGAAGAGACGGCCAGCCGCAGCATCGCCGCGGGCGACGAGCTTGTGATGGTCTACCCGGCAGACGGGACGAGCTGCGTACCGGACGGCTGCGCGATCCTGAAGGGCGCGCCGCACGAGGAAAACGCAAAGCTGTTTGTGGATTTCACGGTCAGCCTCAGCGTGCAGAAGCTCCTGCAGGAGCGCTTCTGCCGCCGCTCGGTGCGCGGGGATCTGGAAAGCACGGGGACGCTCCCGGCTCTGAGTCAGATCCCGCAGGTCGACTATGATGTCGGCTGGGCCAGCCGCAGCCGCGAAGCGCTGCTGATGAGCTGGGAATTTTATCTGGGAACGGAGGCGGGCGCATGAAGCGGCTTCATTTCCATTCCTTCCGGCAGCGGCTGAACGCGGCGTTTCTTGCCGTGTCGCTCGCGCCGCTGCTTCTGTGCTCGGCGCTTTTGCTGCAGATCTTCCGGTTCCGCATGACCGCCGACCAGCAGCAGAACGCGCAGCAGCAGCTGAGCAGCGCCTGCCACGCGCTGAACACGATGCAGGACGGCATTCTCTCCGCGGCGGAAAGTCTGCAGCGGGACGGACTCGTCACGCGGGCCCTCGCGGGCGCGCAGGAGGACAGCGCCAAGGTCTATAGCAGTCTCTATACCGCGACGGCCGCGGTGCGCAGCACTGCGCGGTTCGATCTCTACAGCGCGGACGGCACGCTTCTATACTCCACGCAGGCTGCGCCCGGGGAAGACGCGCTCAGCCCCGACTGGGGGATCTTATACGAAGCGGCGCAGGCCGAAAACGGGACGCTCGTCTACAGCGCGAGCGAAGACCCGACCGATCCGGACGCGCCGGTCCTGCGCGCCGCGGCGCGGCTGACGGTGAGCGGAAAAACGGCCGGCTTTCTTGTGGCGGTCATGTACGAACAGCAGCTGCGCGAGGCGCTCGACGGTATGGCGGGCGCGCAGAACGAGCTGCTTGTGATGGACCGCTTCTGGCACGGCATCTACTGCACCAAGCCGGCGCAGGTCCAGACGCTGGCCAGCGCGCTGCGGTCGCAGCTTCTGGCCGGGAAGGCGTTGACCGGATTTTCCGACGACTTTCTCTATACCGCCCGGCAGGACAGCGTGACGGGGCTCTATCTGGTCCTGCAGCAGCCGCAGGTGTTTACACGCGGGACGCTGCGCCTGTTATATACGGTGAGCGCGCTCTGCGCGCTGGGCGGCGCGGCGGTGAGCATTTTCCTGAGTCTGCAGCTCAGCCGGCAGATGTTCCGGCCCATCGGAAGGCTCCATGACGCGATCTCGCAGGTCGGGCAGAACGATCTGCAGGTGCAGGTCGCCATTGAGGAAGACCGGCGCGACGAGCTCAGCGAGCTTGCCCAGCAGTTCAACCGCATGGTGCTCTCCCTGCGCCGCAACCAGCAGGCGCTGCTGGAAAATCAGCAGGCGCTCAACGACGCGCAGATCCGGATGCTGCAGGCGCAGCTGAACCCGCACTTTCTGTGCAACACGCTGGACACGATGAAGTGGATCAGCAAGATCAATCAGGTGCCGCAGGTCGCGCTGATGTCGACGAACCTGGCCGATATCCTGCGCTTCTGCATCTCGCCGGACGAGTTTGTGCCGCTGGAAAAGGAGCTGCAGATCCTCGGGCGGTATGTGGAGATCCAGCGCATCCGCCTGTCCGACAGCTTTACCTACGAGCAGACCGTGCCGGAGGCGCTGCTTTCGTGCATGGTCCCCAAAATGATGCTCCAGCCGCTGGCGGAAAACGCGATCCTGCACGGTCTTTCCGGCGTGCCGGACGGAAAGCTCACGGTGGAAGCGAGAGAACTGGAAGATGAAACGCTCGAGATCCGCGTCTGCGACAACGGCGCGGGGCTGCCCGAGGCGCTTCTCGGCCCATACCGGCCGCCTGAGAAGCAGACACGGCATCTGGGGCTTTTTAATGTGGATACGATCCTCAAAAAACACTACGGCGAGCGCTTTGGTCTGCGTCTGGACAACCGGACGGACGGGACCGGCGCCTGTATCACGGCAAGACTGCCGGTCAGAAGGAGGGATGCGGAATGATGCGGGTCCTGGTCGTGGAAGACGAAGAAATGATCCGGAAGGGCATCGTGCTGGCGACGGACTGGCAGAGCCTTGGCTGCGTGGTCGTCGGCGAGGCGGCCAACGGCGAGGAGGGCATTGCGCAGGCGGAAAAATGCAGGCCGTCACTCATCATCACGGACCTCAAAATGCCGAAAATGGACGGGCTCGAGATGATCGCGAAGCTGCGCGAGGCGGGATGCGACGCGTATATCATCATCCTCACGGCCTATGACAGCTTCACCTATGCGCAGACGGCCCTTCGGCTGGGAGCGGTGGATTTTCTGCTCAAGCCGTTTCATGACGGAGATCTGGAAAACGCGGTGCTTGCGCTGCAGAAAAAGCTGAGCAGCCGGAAAAAGGAGCCGGAAGCGCAGCTTCCCGCGATCCGCGCGGGAGCCAAGAGCCGCTATGTGCAGGAGGCGATGGACTATATCGCAGGAAACTGCGCGGACCCCGGCCTGTCCGTAGGGCAGGTGGCGGCAAGCCTGGGCCTGAGTGAGGGACACCTGAGCCACCTGTTCAAAAAGGAGACCGACTGTACGGTGGGGAGCTATCTCACGCGCTGCCGGATGCAGAAGGCCATGGCGCTTCTCAAGAAGGGAAAGCTCCGCGTCTACGAGGTCGCCGAAGCCGTGGGCTATAAAGACATCACCTACTTCTCCGGCACCTTCAAAAAACTCACCGGCATGAGCCCAACAGAATACCAGAACGCGAATTTCTGAAACACCAAACGGCCCTGCGCTTTGCGCAGGGCCGTTAGATCCATTCTCGATGCCCAATCGCCCTGCTGGCTCTTATAATCCTCATGCACGAACGCCTGCTCCGCAGGACGGCGCACTGACTTGCGGGCTTGACATCGGTCCGGCTGCATTTATAATGGAAGCAGACAGAACTGGCGATCGGGATGAAAGGGAGGCGGCTTATGGAACGGCTCAGGGGGCTGGGGCGGTATCAGATCGCGCTTTTGGCGTGCGGTGTGGTGATGATTTTGGTATTTTCAGTGCTCTATCCGGTGACGACGGCGCGGGTGGGGTTTTTGTATCAGGACACGATCTTGACGCCCGCGCAGGAGGGGGACGCGACCGTCTATTCCGGCAAGCTCCGGGGTGAGGCCGCGCGCTTTACCGTGCATGCGGGCAAGTCGGTGGAATTTCAGTACGGGGATAAGACCTACGGCCCCTATACCGTGACGGAGGATCCGGACGCGCGCCCGGACAGCGAACTGAGCAGGTATCTGACCGGCGTGGAGGTCCGCTGCGGGAATACGATCCTGTTCCGCGGCGGCGTGATGGAGAACGGGGGCGAGACCCTGCTGTATCACGAGGACGGAAGCATAGACCTGGATCTGTCCATTACCGCTACCACGAGCAGCGGGTTCGTTCTGGACGAAGACGGAAACGAGGTCGACCCGATGGTACTGTCGGTCCGGACGATCCTCGAGCTGACGGAGGGGCCGGAGCTGCAGCACAAGGGGGTCTGGGTTGCGTGGTTCGGCGGTGTGTTCGTCTGCGCCGTGACCGCGTTTTCGATCCTGTTTGCGGACGAGCTGTTCCGCTGGGATCTGTCTTTCCGGGTCCGCGACGTGGAGCAGGCCGAGCCCTCCGACTGGGAGATCGCCAGCCGCTACATCGGCTGGGCCTTCTGCATTCTGATGGCCCTGCTCATCTTCATCAAGGGCCTCGGGGTGATATAAGAAAAAAACAGCCGGAGAGCAGCTGCTCTCCGGCTGTTTTGTATGCGTGGGCTGCGGGGTCAGAGAATGTTGGTGTAGCCCATGAGGCTGGCGTCGGCCCGGGCGGCGGCCTGTTTGCCGCTGGCGATGGCGAGGACGACGAGGGACGCGCCGGAGGCCATATCGCCCGCGGTCAGGACCGGAATGCCCGCCTGCCGGACGGCCTCATACGCGCCGAGCGACGCGGCTTCGCAGCCGGAGAAGCCCGAGGCGAGCAGCAGCAGATCGCAGGGCAGCTGCTCGCCGCTTTCCCGCAGGGTCACGGCGCTGACCGCGCCGTCCGTGCCGCAGCTGAGGTTGTCGATCTGTGTCTCATAGCGCCGGATGTCTGCGCCGAAGACGGCCTCCGCCTCCTCGTGCGCATGGTCGCGCTTTTCCGTGCTTGCGGTGCGCGGCTTGCGGATGAGCTGCGTGAGACTGCGGCAGCCCTGCCGCAGGGCGACGGATACGCAGTCCGACGCGCTGTCGCCCGCGCCGACGAGCACGACGTGCTTCCCGGCCGCCGTGACGGCCGGTCCTGCCTGCGCCAGGAGCGACTGCGCCGAGGCGCGCAGATAGTCGAGCGCGTAGAATACCCCGCCCGCCTCTGCAAACGGCAGCGGCCGCGGCTGCTGCGCACCGCAGCAGAAGATCGCAAGGTCAAACTCCGCGGCCAGCGCCTCCGGGCTCAGATCCCGGCCGACGCAGCAATTTGTCCGGAACACGACGCCCTCCTGCTCGAGAAGAGAGATGCGGCGGGCGACGATCCGCTTCGGCAGCTTCATCTCCGGGATGCCGTAGGTCAGAAGCCCGCCCGGCAGCGGATCGCGTTCAAAGACCGTCACATGGTGGCCGCGGCGATTGAGATAATAGGCGGCGGAGAGCCCGGCCGGGCCGGAGCCCACGACCGCGATGCGCTTATCCGACCGCGCGGCGGGCGGCATGGGCTGCATCAGGTCGTTTTCAAAGGCGTATTCGATGATCGCAAGCTCATTTTCCCGCACCGTCACCGGCTGCGAGACCCGGCCGCAGACGCAGGCCTTTTCACACAGCGCCGGGCAGACGCGGGCGGTAAACTCCGGGAAGGGGCTGGTCTTCAGCAGGCGCTGCAGCGCGCCCTCATAATTTCCGTTCCAGAGCAGGTCGTTCCACTCCGGGATGAGGTTGTGCAGCGGGCAGCCGAGCAGCGCGCCGTCAAACGTCACGCCGGCCTGGCAGAAGGGCACGCCGCAGTCCATGCAGCGGCCGGACTGCCGGCGGCGGTTTTTTTCCGAGAGCGGAAGATCGAGCGGGGCCCAGTCCGCCACGCGGGCCCCGGCGCTGCGCGCCGGGCAGTCCATGCGCGCGTAATCCAGAAATCCAGTCGGTTTTCCCATGGCTTATTCCTCCCGCTTCAAAAATGCTTCGAGCTCGGCCTCGTCCCGCGTCATCCCGGCGGCCTCAAAGCGGCCGATCAGCTGCAGCATGTGGCTGTAGTCGTACGGAATGATCTTCTTGAAATCCGGGATCCGCTCGTCGAAGTGCTCCAGGATCTGGCGGGCCTTTTTGGAACCGGTCGCCTCCACGTGGCGGCGCAGGAGCTCCTTCAGGCGGGCGATATCCTGCTTCTGAGAGACCGTCTCGACGGAGACGAGCTCCTTATTGACGCGCAGGTAGAGCTTATGCTCGGGGTCGAGCACGTAGGCGACGCCGCCCGACATGCCGGCGGCAAAGTTCCGCCCCGTGCGCCCGAGCACGACGACGGTGCCGCCCGTCATGTACTCGCAGCCGTGGTCGCCGACGCCCTCGACGACGGCGGTCGCGCCGGAATTGCGCACGCAGAACCGCTCGCCCGCGACGCCGGAGATGAACGCGCTGCCGCTCGTCGCACCGTAGAGCGCGACGTTGCCGATGATGACGTTCTCGGCCGGGTCAAAGATGCTCGCGGGGTCTGCATAGACGGCCAGCTTGCCGCCGGACAGGCCCTTGCCGAAGTAATCGTTGCTGTCGCCCTCGAGCGTGAGCGTCACGCCCTTCGGCAGGAACGCGCCGAACGACTGCCCCGCACCGCCGCGGCAGCGGATCTGGTAGGTATCGTCCGGAAGCGTGCCGCCCCAACGGCGCGTGATCTCCGCGCCGAAAAGCGTGCCGAAGGCCCGGTCGGTGCAGGAAATGTCGAGCGCGCACTGCTTCGGAGCGGCCGGCTTGCCCTTCTTCGGCAGCAGCGGCAGAAGGACCTTTTTGTCAAGCGTCGCATCGAGCTTGAAGTCGAACCGCTGCGCCGGGTCATAGCGGCAGTTTTCCCCGCCGCAGCGGGCGAGAATGCCGGATACATCCACCATGGCCGCGCGCTGGGTGATCTGGTGCGGCAGGATCTGCAGATACTCCGTATGGCCGACCAGCTCGTCCACGGTGCGCACGCCGAGCTTCGCCAGGATCAGCCGCAGCTCCTGCGCGACGAATTCCATGAAATTTACCACGTATTTGGGCTTGCCGCAGAAGTTTTTCCGCAGCTCCGGCCGCTGGGTGGCAATGCCCATCGGGCAGGTGTCGAGATTGCACACGCGCATCATGACGCAGCCGAGGCACACCAGCGGCGCGGTGGCAAAGCCGAATTCCTCTGCGCCCAGCATGCAGGCGATGGCCACGTCGCGGCCGGTCATGAGCTTGCCGTCGGTCTCGAGGCGCACGCGGCCGCGCAGGCCGTTGGCGATGAGGCTCTGGTGCGCCTCGGCCAGACCGAGCTCCCAGGGCAGGCCCGCGTTATAGATGGAGCTTCGGGGCGCGGCACCGGTCCCGCCGTCGTAGCCGGAGATGAGGACCGTCTGCGCGCCCGCCTTGGCAACGCCCGCGGCGATGGTGCCGACGCCCGCCTCGGAGACGAGCTTGACGGAGATCTCCGCGTTTTCATTGGCGCATTTGAGATCGTAGATCAGCTGCGCCAGATCCTCGATCGAGTAGATATCGTGGTGCGGCGGCGGGGAGATGAGGGCCACGCCGGGCGTGGAATGCCGCGTCCGCGCGATCCACGGCCAGACCTTGCTGCCGGGCAGATGGCCGCCCTCGCCGGGCTTGGCGCCCTGCGCCAGCTTGATCTGGATCTCCGTCGCGCTCACAAGATATTCGCTCGTCACGCCGAAGCGGCCGGAGGCGACCTGCTTGATGGCGGAGTTTTCCTCGGTGCCGAGCCGCGCGGGCTCCTCGCCGCCCTCGCCGGAGTTGGACTTTCCGCCCAGGCGGTTCATGGCGGCGGCCAGGCAGCGGTGCGCCTCCTCGGAGATGGAGCCGTAGGACATGGCTCCGGTCTTAAAGCGCCGGACGATGCTCGAGACGGGCTCGACCTCGCTGAGCGGGATGGCTTTCGTCTCATCGAAGCGGAAGCCGAGCAGACCGCGCAGCGTATGCGGCAGCTGCTCGTCGTCGACCATGGCGGAGTAGCGGCGGAAGCAGTCAAAATCGCCGGTGCGGACCGCCTGCTGCAGCGTGAGGATGGTCAGGGGGTTATACATATGGTCTTCCATGTCGCTGCCGGAGCGGAGCTTATGGAAGCCGGAGGAATCGACGGTCAGGTCGGCGGTCAGATCCATGGGATCGTACGCCCGGTCATGCCGCCAGAGGACGGCCTCGTTGATCTCCTGCAGACCGATGCCGCCGACGCGGCTGACGGTGTTGGTAAAATAGCGGTCCACCACGTCCTTGCAGATGCCGACGGCCTCAAAGATCTGCGCGCCCTCGTACGACTGCATGCTGGAAATGCCCATCTTGGAGGCGATGCGCATCACGCCGTCCAGAATCGCCTTGTTGTATGCGTCGACGGCGGCGTAATAGTCCTTGTTGAGCGCCCCGCCTGCGATGAGCTCGCCGATGCAGTCCTGCGCGAGATAGGGGTTGACGGCGCTCGCGCCGTAGCCGAAGAGGGTGGCGAAGTGGTGCACATCGCGCGGCTCTGCGCTTTCGAGGATGATGGAGATCGCGGTGCGCTTCTTCGTGCGCACCAGATACTGCTGTACGGCGGAGACCGCCAGCAGCGACGGGATGGCGATATGGTTCTCATCCACGCCGCGGTCGGAGAGGATGAGGATGTTCGCGCCCGCATAATACGCCTTGTCACAGGCGACGAAAAGCCGGTCGAGCGCAAGCGCGAGCGAGGAATTCTTGTAGTACAGCAGCGAGACCTTTTTCGCCTGCAGGCCCGGCATATGGAGCCCCTCGATCTTCATGAGATCGCGGCTGGAAAGGACGGGGTTGTTGATCTGCAGGACGCGGCAGTTTTCCGCGCAGTCGGCCAGCAGATTGCCGTCGGAGCCGGCGTAGACGGTCGTATCGGTGACGATCGCCTCGCGCAGCGCGTCGATGGGCGGGTTCGTGACCTGCGCGAACATCTGCTTGAAGTAGTAGAACAGCGGCTGGTGCTTTTCCGACAGCACGGCCAGCGGGATATCCGCGCCCATGGAGGCCGTCGGCTCCGCGCCGTTTTTCGCCATGGGCAAAATGGCCGAGTGGATCTCGTCGTAGGTGTAGCCGAAGATCTTGTACAGGCGGCTGCGCTCCTGGGCCGTGTATTCCGGGACCTTCCGGTTGGGGATGGGGATATCGGCCAGCTGCAGCAGCTCCTGATCGAGCCATTCGCCGTAGGGATTCTGCGCGGCGTAGCGGTGCTTGATCGCCGCATCCTCGAGGACCGTCCCGGTCCTGGTGTCGACAAGCAGCATCTTGCCCGGCTGCAGGCGGGATTTGTGCACGATCTTCTCCGGCGCGACCGGCAGCGCGCCGACCTCGGAGGCGAGGATCAGATACCCGTCATTCGTGACCAGATACCGCGCCGGGCGCAGCCCGTTGCGGTCGAGCACGGCGCCGACCTGCTCGCCGTCGGAGAAGAGGATGGCGGCCGGGCCGTCCCAGGGCTCCATCATGGTGGCGTAGTAGTGGAACATGTCGCGCTTTTCCCGGGACATGTTTTTATCTTTTCCCCAGGGCTCGGGGATGCAGAACATCACGGCCTTCGGCAGCTCGATGCCGCTGTACATGAGAAATTCCAGCGTGTTGTCGAGCATGGAGGAGTCGGAGCCGTCGGTCTCCACGACGGGGTAGGCGCGGGCGATCGTGTCGCCGAGGATGGAGGACGCCATCGTCTCCTCGCGGGCGAGCATCCGGTTGATGTTGCCGCGGATGGTGTTGATCTCGCCGTTGTGGAGGATGATGCGGTTCGGGTGCGCGCGCTTCCACGAGGGCGTGGTGTTGGTGGAGAAGCGGGAGTGGACGAGCGCGAGGGCGGAGGTATAGTCCGCGTCCTGCAGATCCGGGTAGAACTGCCGCAGCTGCCAGACCAGAAACAGGCCCTTATAGACGATCGTCCGGCTGGACATGGACACGACGTAGGTGCCGGAGACGGAGTGCTCATACTCGCGCCGGGCCAGATACAGCCTGCGGTCAAAATCCAGCCCGCGCGCTGCCGTGTCCGGGCGGCGGATGAAGCACTGCGCGATGTAGGGCATGCTGCTCCGGGCCTTTTCGCTCAGGATCTCCGGGCAGACCGGCACGTCCCGCCAGAACAGCAGCTCCAGCCCCTCGCGCGAGAGGATCATCTCCAGCAGCTTCCGGCTGCGCATGCGTTTGAGCGGGTCCTGCGGGAAGAAGATCATGGCCGCGCCGTAATCGCCCGCGTCCGAGAGCGTCTGCCCCGCCTGCTGCGCCGCCTTCTGAAACAGCGCGTGCGGCAGCTGCGTCATGACGCCGACGCCGTCGCCGGTGGTGCCGTCGGCGTCCTTGCCGGTGCGGTGCGCGAGCTTTTCGACGATCTTCAGCGCGCCGTCGAGCGTTTCATGTGTTCTTTGTCCGCTGATATTGACAACAGCGCCGATGCCGCAGGCGTCATGCTGCGGCTGCTGCTCCAAAGGCCGGTACTGGTGCGGCTGTTTCATGGCTTTGGCCCCTTTCTTTATGATTATAATGCGTACATCCGGATGATGGTCTCTGCGATCTCGCGTTTTTTGACGCAGCGGTCCATGGCGGCTTTTTCGATCCAGCGGTGCGCGTCGGCCTCCGACATGCCGAGTTGGTTCATGAGCAGGCTCTTGGCCTTTTGGATGCGCTTCATGTCCTGCAGCTGCGACTGCAGCTGGTCGGTTTTCTCCTGCATGGCCCGCAGGCTCTTCTTCAGCAGCAGCAGGTTCCGCAGCGTCTGCCGGAAGACCTCCTGCGGCGCCGGCCAGCTCATCACGCAGATCCCGGCCGCCTGCACGAACTGCCAGGCCGCCTCATACGTGCCCGGGCGGACCAACAATAAAAAGACCGCCTCACTGCTTTCGGCAAGCCGGACGCACTGCCGCAGCGCCGGCAGCCCCGGCGCGTCGCACTGCCAGACGACGAGCGCCGGATCGAGCTGCGCGAGCTTCCGCTCCGCCTCGTCCAGCCCGTCCGCCGTGACGAGCGCCAGCGCCGGCTGCTCTGCGGCGAACGCGCCGAGCGCCGCTGGTTCCGCCGCGGCGTCCTGCACGAAAAGCAGCGTGCTTTTTCGTGGTTCCTGCATCGTCCCGCCTCCTTTGTGTTTCTTCCAAACATACACTTGTCTGCATGGCAAAGAATTTTTGGTTCTATTTTAGCGAGCTGCTTCGTTGATGTCAACAAAAAGCCACTATCATTTTTATTGATTCTGCTGAACGCAGCAATAAGTAAAACGAATACCATTTTTTTGCGGCAGACGCTTGACATTTTCCGCCGCGGCGCGTATAATGCGCTCAAACAAACGGCTTGGGTCCCGCCGGATCCGGTTCACATGGAAACGTAAAAACGGCAAAGGCGTCGTACAGCATCGATTCTGTGCGTGCCTTTGCCGCTTTTTTAGAAAGTGAGGAGTTTCTTATGCAGACTGTATCGGATTTCTTTGGCTGCCATGTGTTCAGCGAAGCCGTGATGAAGCAGAAGCTTCCGAAGGCTGTTTTTAAAGATGTCTACGCCGCCATCCACGAGGGCAAGCGCCTCGATCTGGCCGCGGCCAACGTCGTCGCCAATTCCATGAAGGACTGGGCTATCGAGCTCGGCGCGACGCACTTCACCCACTGGTTCCAGCCCATGACCGGCATCACGGCCGAAAAGCACGACTCGTTCATCTCTCCCACCGCTGACGGCGGCGTGATCATGGAGTTTTCCGGCAAGGAGCTCATCCAGGGCGAGCCGGACGCGTCCAGCTTCCCCTCCGGCGGCCTGCGCGCCACGTTCGAGGCCAGAGGCTATACCGCGTGGGACCCGACGTCCTTCGCCTTTATTAAAGATCAGGTCCTGTATATCCCGACCGCGTTCTGTTCCTATGGCGGCGAGGCGCTCGACAAAAAGACGCCGCTGCTGCGCTCTATGCAGGCCATCAACAAGCAGGGCCTGCGCATCCTGAAGCTGTTCGGGCATGATGAGGTCAAGGCCGTCCGCACGACGGTCGGCCCGGAGCAGGAGTATTTCCTCATCGACGAGTCGCTTTACAGCAAGCGCAAGGACCTCATCTATACCGGCCGGACCCTGTTCGGCGCGAAGCCGCCCAAGGGGCAGGAGCTGGAGGATCATTACTTCGGCACCATCAAGCCGCGCGTTGCCGCGTTCATGCACGATCTGGACAAGGAGCTGTGGGAGCTCGGTGTGCTCGCCAAGACGGAGCACAACGAGGTCGCGCCCGCGCAGCATGAGCTCGCGCCCGTCTTCACCACCACCAACATCGCCGCTGACCACAACCAGCTCACCATGGAGCTCATGCAGAAGATCGCCCGCAAGCACGGCATGGTCTGCCTGCTGCACGAAAAGCCCTTCGCGGGCGTCAACGGTTCCGGCAAGCACAACAACTGGTCCATCTCGACCGACGCGGGCGTCAACCTACTCGAGCCCGGCGAGACGCCGGGTGAGAATGCGCAGTTCCTGCTGTTCCTCTGCGCCGTCATCCAGGCGGTCGACGACTATCAGGATCTGCTGCGCATCTCCGTCGCCTCCGCCGGCAACGACCACCGGCTGGGCGCGAACGAAGCGCCGCCCGCCGTCGTGTCCATGTTCCTCGGCACAGAGCTGACGGAGATCCTGGACGCCATCGAGTCCGACACGGCCTATGACGCGAAGGAGAAGGAGCTTCTGAAGATCGGCGTCCACGTCCTGCCCAAATTCCCGAAGGACACGACCGACCGCAACCGTACCTCGCCCTTTGCCTTTACCGGCAACAAGTTTGAATTCCGGATGCTCGGCTCCGCCGCGTCCATCTCCGACGCGAATGTCGTGCTGAACACCGCCGTGGCCGAGTCTCTGCGGCAGTACGCGGACGTGCTTGAGCGGGCGGAGGATTTTGAGACCGCCCTGCACGACCTCATCCGCAATACCATCCAGGCGCACAAGCGCATCATCTTCAACGGCAACGGCTACGACGCGAGCTGGCTGGAGGAGGCCGAAAAGCGCGGCCTGCTCAACCTCAAGACCACGCCCGACTGCGTGCCGTATCTGCTGAAGGAAAAGAATGTCCGCCTGTTTACTACGCATAAGATCTACAGCGAGACCGAGCTGCACGCGCGTTATGAGATCATGCTGGAGAACTACAGCAAGGTCCTGCGCATCGAAGCGCTCACGATGCTGGAAATGGTGAATACCGATATCCTGCCCGCTGTTTCTGATTACACGGCAAAGCTCGTGCGGACGGCCGAAGACAAGAAAGCGCTGTTGGGCAGCGCTGCCGGAGGCTATGAGCAGAAAACCGCCGCGCGGTTGTCCTCGCTGACGGAGATCGCCAGCGAGGACGCCGCGAAACTCGACGACGCACTCCTGCAGGCCGGCGACCTGCCGACCGCGCAGGAGGCCGCAAGCTTCTATCAGGCCGAGGTCTTCAAGGATATGACCGAGCTGCGGCTGGCCGTCGACGAGATGGAGACGCTGACCTCCCGCGCCTGCTGGCCGTATCCGTCCTACGGCGATCTGCTGTTCAGCGTCCGCTGAATGTCCCCTTTGTGCGATCCGCGCACGTTTCAAAATGCTCGTTTCGTGATTCCTCTTTTCATTTGTGTTGGCAGCGGCCCGCGGGGAGAC
>ENA-ORSS01003059-ORSS01003059.1-human-gut-metagenome-genome-assembly--contig:-NODE-3059-length-14027-cov-2.603278_pt1 | contig 14027 bp, 12 predicted proteins | sample MGYA00241899_ERZ509162 | MGnify/ENA primary metagenome ERZ509162 (study PRJEB26280, sample SAMEA2338641) | human gut metagenome | biome: human gut; feature: human-associated habitat; material: faeces... | reverse complement strand
CGGAAGTCGTCAACGAAAAATCCACCCGCCCAGCCTTGACCCAAATAAATCCCCAGTTATAATATCCGGTATATACCAACTCTTCTATAGGCGGGTATTTCGATTGGGCACAAAGCGACAGGCTTCCCCCCAATAACAACATCAATATCCAAATTTTTTTCATATCCTTCTATTTATCACTCTCATCCTTATACGGCTTCAACAAATTAAATTCCTGCTCAATATCAAAATTTTGTTTGACACTGATTTCGACAGGTAAATAAACGATTTCTTCAGGCTGTTGGTTCTTCAAATACAAACCGGTATCCCAAATTCCATTGCCATTGGTATCCAAGATCGCCCTAAACTTGTATTTTCCCTCGGGAATCAACGGGAAAGTGACCTGTCCATCCTGGTTGATAATTTGCTCCTGTACCACTGCATAAGAACGTTTTCCATTCTCAGATTTCCCATTATCCGACTTATAGAGTTGTAGAATAACCTGTCCCTGCACGCCACTCACATTGAGCATAATCTTCCCGTAAAATTCTTCCTGACGCACTTTGAATTTTTTCTCCAGTTTGTTATTATGCCGTCCATAAATATCGTTGACAGAAGCAGAATCCAAAGTCAACATATATTCCTGCCCGGCTTTCCAGGAAGCATCGATATAAATACGCCGGATCTTCAGACTATCTTCTTCCAGGGTAAATTTCAGCGGCTGGTAAAGTGTATCCACTTTCTCCGATATATGCAGATTCTCCAAGCCCGCCTTGTCGACCGGCCGGTTAAATTCCAACCACAAACGGGCACCCAAATCAAAATCGTTACCGGCATTCGATTTTATTTCCACAAACTCAATCGCCGGAGTTTCAGGTTCGTCTTTCCTGCCCTTCTTATTGTCGGGCTTCTTTTTGTCTTTAAATGTATAGCGGCTGGTATCGGCAAAGGTCGTCAACCGACCGGTACTATCTGTCCGCAAGTAAGAAAGGATAACATTCAAGGTATCTTTTTTATACACGGTAGAATCTTTAATCCACAAAGCCAATGTATCGTTTCCGGCCGAATGTTCCAACACATACCAATCCTCCGGTAGCGGTTCCGTCGACAAGGTATCGAACAAACGGGCCTTAAACTCATTCTTTTCCGGAATACTAAAGATAAAATCGAGGCGTTCCCGTTCCTTCCGGTCGTCATCGGTCATATACAACTGGGTCAGCTTTTCCTGAAACAAACGCAGATAAAGATTGTTAGGCCCAAATCCCAGATATTCCTGTGTGACGATACTATCCTTCATCGTTGTGTCCTGCCCGACGATTTTATCGACAACCCGGAACGTATCTACCCGGGTCATAGTCATCACCACGGGACGCACCAAGGTATCCAGGTAAGCAAACATTTCTGCTTCGGGCGTATATTTATAATCCCGGTTATCGTCCTGAATCGCCACGACACGATAAATCGTATCTTTCAAGTTCGTCAAACGGAAAAAACCGGAACTATCCGTACGGGCGACATAGTCAGGCACCTCCAGCAAAGGCATCGAATCCGCCAGATTAGAATACAATTCGACATATACATTTAAAACCGGTTCGCCGGATTCCGCATTCACAACCTGTCCGCTCAATTCCAACGAATCGATTTCATTCCCGGTAGAAAATACATAGCGATAAAATCCCAAAGGATTTCCCTCGTTATTATCGGATATAGCATCTGCAAAATCCAAGGTATAAGTGGTATTCGGTTTCAAGGAATCCACAAATTCGACTTGTACATATTTCCCCTTTAAACGAGGCTTCGGTTTTTTCTTTTGAGGCGGAGAAATAATGAACTTCTCGTTAATATCTTTTAGCTGGACAAACTCATCGAAATAAATGTTCACCCGCTTTTTATCGAAATTTTTAGTAAAAGAGGCCGGTTCTTCGAGGATCACTTGGGGTGGGGTCGTATCTTTGGGTCCACCTTCGGGATATCCCCGGCTGGCACAAGCATAAATCACTACTGCCATAACTAACATAGCCAGCCACTCCCAGCTGAAAGCTCTATCGTCGTTCTTCTTCATCCCTATTATCTATTTACTCAGTCAGATCTCAATTTACAAAGATAAACTATATCGGACAAAAGGGGAATAGTTAAAGGGAAAAAAGTGAAAAGAAAAAATCAGACCGTTTGAGCCAGACACCCTAAAGAGAAACGCACATTTCCTGCCTGAGCCAAAACCTGCAAACAAGCACCGATCGTAGCTCCTGTCGTTATCACGTCATCGACCAACAATACCTTTTTTCCTGTAATTTTAGCGGGATTGCGCAACTCAAAAATATGCTCGACATTTTTAAGCCTTTCGCTTGCATTCTTCCCGGTTTGCGATGCATTGTTCCGAACCCTGAAAAGCACATCGTCATAAATGTCTACTCCTATCGTTTCGGCCATACCACAAGCAATTTCCCGGGCTTGATTAAATCCCCTTTCTTTTTCCCTTTTGGGATGTAAAGGCACCGGAATGATACAATCTGCCTCACATTCATTTTTAATCTTCTCTCCCAGCAAACGGCCGAGATAGATACCCAGAGACCGATGAGAACGATATTTAATCCGGTAAATCAAATTTTTATAGGGGCTGAATTTATTATAATAAAACAAAGAGAATAATTTTTCAGGCCGGTAAGCGGCATCGAAATTCAACAACACATCTTCCTGAATAGCATAGGCCTGATCGGAAAACGGGAAATCAGCCAGACAGGCGGTACACAAATACACTTCACCTTTCATCAGGCTTTCCCCGCAAACGGTACATATCCGGGGGTAAAACAATTCACAAACAGCCCTTCCCGAAGACAACAATCTGTCTTTTAGCCATCTTCCGATTCGCAATCCAAGCTGTCGTGTCATAAATTCAGGTTTTAGCCATCCGACCCCATCATATTCAACTTTTCAGACGATATCCTCTGAACCAATCTATTTCCATACGTGCGGGTAACTGTTTTTCCAGAGGTTCTTTATTGGTTCCCAAAGAGAAAACGACATACATCGGAACGTCCGGGATATGTTCGGTTTCCTCTTTCACCACCAGATCGTTTACCATCCACACCATTTTATTTTCCGTCCACTCCAAAGTGAAAATATAATAGGCATTATCGAGCTCCAGCTCTTTGATTAATTGGATATCTTTATTGACCGCTGTACGATAAGAATACACTCTTCCCATATGTACTCCATCGGCCTCACACTTCATGATTTCCACATGAGGCACCTCTGTATCCCCCAGCATCCAAAAACAAGAAGTCAGGGCACAACGATTCAGCTTAATCTTAGCCTCAAAACGACCGTAGCGCTGCCTCAAAGCAGTGGCAGAACTAATCATAGCAGAGGAATAATCGTATTTTTTCTCCCGTATTCCTACCTGCCGGTCCCAATATTTTCCGATGATCGATTCTTTTCTAAAATTCAGACAAACCGCACTCTCACCGAAGGTGATATTATCCGGTGAGTACAACTGCATATCCTCTCCCACCCCATAGGTATCGTTCAAAAACCGCTCTCCGGCATAATAACGGGTAATCCATTTGGTTTCATCCAGGCGTCCCTGATTGAAATCGTCTTCAAACACCAATTGCCATCTCCTCATACTATTAAAATAAGGGTCCTGAGCCAATAAGATATATTTAGCTATTTCGGGGCGCTTTTTCAAAGCATCGAATTCGCAAAGTAATTGATAATCTTCGGTCGTCTGATACCGGTTTTTATTCAAGAGATAAGCTCTGTTTCGCTTGAATTCTTCCGAACGGATATAAGTTTCCAAATGCGTAAACTTTTGTGGCAAATCCGTATCTTTAACCTCACGGTATTCTTTAAAACGACGTAATTTCTCTAATTTGATCAAAGCAGCGATCTTCGGCTGACGAATAATTTCCTGATAAGCTTTATATTCGACGGCATGTAATTTCTTATCGAAACCGGCCGACATAACCATCACTTTCAGCTTCTGATACTCTTGATATTCAGGCAAAGCTTTTACCCGTTCATACCCCTTCAATTCTTCAGAATCGGCAATCAACAGATAAGATTGTAACTTACGCACCTTGAGCAAAGCTTTATATTGCCGTTCTGCTTTATAATATTCGCTGTCCTTATAAGAGAGCTGTTCGATTTCTTTCCGTCTTTCCTTAAACTGAGCACTATTTACATACTCTTCAAGCTCGCGATAACGTTTTAGCTCTTCCCCTTTTTCCACCCTCAGAAACAATTCTTCATCTTCACGGAATACGGCTCTGAAAGTTTCCGCTTCATAGGTCGTACGAAGTAGTTTATGCTTAGAAAATAAAAAAGAAAATAATCCCATACACTACAATAATTAACAGATCAGACACTATCACACATCAGATAGCAAAGTTAATGTAAAAAAACAAAAAACCTATTTTACTGCTTTACAAAATTATAAGTGATCGTACCTTTCTGCAGCGCAGGGGCGTCCGGTTTTTCATTAAAACGCGAACGTTTAGCAGCATCGACAGCCACCCGCCACAAACAGTCGTCCGACTGAGACTGATCTTCCAAAATTTTAGCTTTCTGGACCACACCTTTCGGATTAACCAGTATCTCGACTACAACTTTACCTCCATATTCACATTTAAATACCGGAATCGGCAGAAAACGGGCATACCGGTCTTTCAGATTATAACTGACACTACTTTCACCGGCATAAAAAGTAGATTTCAAAGAATCCAGTTCCTGTTCCCGTTTATCGCGATCATTTTGCAAACTGTCTTTTTGGTAATTTTTATCGCGTTGGGCTTTATAACGTCCGCTATTTCCTTCTTCTTCCAACTCCTTCAAAATCTCGTCCACATATTGCTGTACACTGGCTTCCGCTCTCTTTTCCGGCTGTACGGCATTCTCATTGACAGCAATGGAACGCAACATGCGTTCGACCTCTTCCTGAGAAGTCTTTTGACGAATTTCCTCTTTTCGTTGCTGCTCTTCCTCTTTTTTCTGCCTCTCCTCCGGAGTCGGGGTATCCATAACGATTTCCATCTCCGTATGAACCTGAATCCGGGAAATTTCCATACTCAATAAAAAAATAGCCAGGACCAAGTGAAAAATCACGGTACCCATAATCCCGCGCCGATGCGGAATAATCCATTTTTCTATATATGCTTTAAAATTCATCTTCATTACTTCACGTTACTCGAAACGAATCGCTTTAATCGGTTTTATCCTGGAAATCAACATCGTCGGCACGACCAACATCAACACCGAAACCACCAACACTCCGACATTCAATAAAATAATATAGACCCAATCGAAATAAATCGGCACCGTATCCATATAATAAGTAGCCGAATCTAATCTGACAATCCGAAACAGAGCCTGCAAACCACCTAAGGTAAGAGCCAAAATATTACCTACCACCATCCCTTTGCCAATCAATCCGGCAGCTATATATAAAAACAATCTCCTCAGACGTATATTCCGATATCCCAAAGCTTTCAAAATCCCGATAAAGGAGGTCTTATCCAAAATCAGGATCAACAAACCCGACACCATATTAAAACCGGCAACCACAACAATCAGCGTCAGGATGATCCAAACATTCATATTCAACAGATTCAACCAATCGAAGACCTGAGGAGCCGTTTCCCGCAAAGTAGTGATTTTATAAAAATCGTCATCCTGATTCATGGGCAAGGTGTCGTCCAACTCCGTCTCCACCTCTAATATGCGTTTCATATCGTTCAGTTCCACAGCAATACCGGAAACCTCCCGGGGCGCCCAATTGTTCAATTTCTGTAAATGCCTGATGTCACACACCGCCAGCATATCGTCATACTCCTGCTGACTCTCAATACCGGCAATTCGCTTGTAAATATCCAGTTTCTGAAATTCGTTGCTGATGTAGGAATCCGGAATAAATGCATCGATATTAAGATCAATGGTCGTCAATATAGCCGCCACAGCAGCTGAGATCAACACCTCACGAGAAGGTTCGGCCTGAAAAAAATCAGGGTATTCGCCCTCCCGAAGATGCTTCCGGTAGAAAGAAGCATCGTAAGAGGAATCCATACCTTTCAAAATTACACCGTGAATTTCTTCCTTACTCTTCAAGATCGCCGGTTTTGTCACATAAGCATACATCTGCTTTAAATCGGACACTCTCCGGACCACTTCCAACAAAGAATCGTTCAGCTCGATCTCACTTCCCGAATAAGCATCTTCATGATCATAAGCCGTAATGCTCAAATGAGCCATAAATCCCGACAATTTAGTGGTTATCTCATTTTTAAAACCGGTAATAATCAGGATCGAAAGCAGCATCACACAAACTCCTAGCGCAATACCGGCTAACGCAATTTTTACAATCGGCACAGATACCGCTCCGTTTTGTTTTCCCTTCAATAATCTTCTTGCTATGAATAATTCAAGATTCACTCCGTCACCAATTAGTTAACCCGACAAATTTAAGGGAAAAAATTGTTTATTCATTTATTTAAGGATCGGTTTATTTGCCAAACAACGGATTCCCCCAAAATAAAACGACAGCAATCAAAATTGATTAAGCTCAACTTTAAAAACACGTCGAAACTACTTTAAAAGGTAGCATTATTGTTGTACTTATTCGTCTTCGGTGATCGCGTTCGGAGCCCCGGTCGCTTCCGCCGGTCAATGAAGGAAAGCCTTAACGAACCGGTCTGACGGTATAAAAACCGGAATCGGAATAGAAAGGGGAAAAATCAAACCTAGATTTAATCTGCAAACGATACAAATTTGATTAATTATAAGTTAAAATCACCATATCATTGTATTTTTTCAATTAATTTTTGTATTATTGTTTCAAAATGAAAGCAACAAACTAAATCATATCATGCAAAATAATCTGATTGATAAACAGCTGGTTGACACCACGATGGCTCAATGCGGAGTAAGTAATTTAGACGATGCTTCTATCCGCGACACGGTAAAAATAGCTAATCTACTGGAAAAAGCCACCGGCGAAAAATTCATCCGAATGGAAATGGGTGTTCCGGGTCTGGCTCCTTCCCGTATCGGAACAGAAGCCGAAATCGAAGCATTAAAACACGGAGTAGCCCAATTTTATCCGATGCTGGAAGGTTATCCGGTACTTTCTGAAGAAGCTTCCCGTTTTGTAAAAAATTTCATGGATGTCGATATCCGGCCAGAAGGAATCATCCCGACAGTAGGTGCCATGCAAGCATCTTATGTCGCTTTCATGGCATTGACCGAATGCCATAAGGGGAAAGACACGATTTTATTTATAGATCCGGGATTTCCGGTACAGAAAACCCAACTCGAAGTCATCGGCAAGCCTTATCAAACCTTCGATATCTATGAATACCGGGAAGAAAAACTGGAAGCTAAACTACGGGAATACCTGGACCGGGGGAATATCGCCGGCATCGTTTATAGTAATCCGAACAACCCATCCTGGGTATGCCTGACGGATTTCGAATTACAAGTCATCGGCAAACTGGCAACCGAATACGATACCATTATTCTCGAGGACCTGGCTTATTTTGCCATGGATTTCCGCAAGGATCTGTCTCATCCGGGTAAGGCTCCTTTCCAACCGACTGTAGCGAAATATACGGATAATTATATTTTTATGATATCCAGTTCGAAATTATTCAGCTATGCCGGCCAGCGCCTGGGGCTGCTCTGTATTTCCGATGCTTTATTCCATAAGAAATACGAACATTTGAAAGAACGCTATAAAGCCGACAAGCTGGGATATACCATTACCTATAAATTGATATATACCCAAACATCAGGTACCGCTCATTCCCCTCAATATGCCGTAGCAGCCGTATTGAAAGCCGCCAACGAGGGAACGATCAATATATTGACAGATGTCAGGGAATACGGCAAACGGGCTGAAATCATGAAGACCCTTTACAAAAATGCCGGTTTCAAAGTCGTGTACGATAGAGACGGACATGAAGACGTAGCGGACGGTTTCTATTTTACCATCTATTATCCGGGAATGACAGGAGCAGAATTAGCTAAAGAACTTCTTTATTATGGGATTTCTTCCATCACATTAAAAGGATGCGGAAGTACCCGGGAAGGATTAAGAGCTTGTGTATCCCAAGTCGGACTGGACCAAATGGACACATTGAAAGACCGGATCGAACGGTTTGCCAAAGATCACACCCCAACCGAATTATAGGGAGTGACAATTGTGCAAAAAACGCTAAATATTTTCTCACTCTTCGGGGAGATGTGCAGTTTTCAGCTTAAAATGAAAATAATTTGATCTTTTTTTGCGGATTTGATTTTAAAATGTAATTTTATACCCGAATTAAATAACAAAGCGTAATAATATTACATCAATATTCGACAAATTATAATTTATTAAGATTATGGCAAAATTCAGAGGAGCAATTGTTGTAGACACCGAACATTGCAAAGGATGTAGTCTGTGTGTCGTAGCATGTCCGACTAAAGTGATCGAGCTGAATCCGGATGTAAACGGAAAGGGTTATCACTATGCTTATATGAAAAATCCCGAAGCTTGTATCGGCTGTGCGAGCTGTGGTCTGGTATGTCCCGACTCTGTAATCACTGTCTATAAAAAAAATGTAGAATAATATAAAACTACCGAAAAAATGGCAGAAGTAAAATTAATGAAGGGTAATGAAGTAATCGCAGAAGCCGCCATTCGTTGCGGATGCGATGGTTATTTTGGTTACCCGATTACCCCGCAATCTGAAGTCATGGAAACCCTCATGCTGCGTAAACCATGGGAAGAGACAGGCATGGTGGTATTGCAGGCAGAAAGCGAACTGGCCGCGATCAATATGGTATATGGCGGTGCATCTTGTGGTAAAAAAGTAATGACCTCTTCCTCTAGTCCGGGTATCAGCTTAAAACAAGAAGGTATCACTTATATCGCCGGAGCGGAATTACCTTGCTTGGTAGTCGACGTTATGCGTGGAGGCCCTGGCTTAGGTACGATTCAACCTTCACAAAGTGACTACTTTCAGGCGACCAAAGGTGGTGGACACGGTGATTATCACCTGATCGTTCTTGCCCCCGCATCGGTTCAGGAAATGAGTGATTTTGTCGTATTGGGTTTCGAGCTGGCTTTTAAATATCGTAATCCGGCTATGGTATTGGCCGATGGCGTGATCGGTCAGATGATGGAAAAAGTAGTCCTTCCGGACTATACGCCGAGATGGACAGATGAAGAAATCGAAAAAATATCGGGCGATTGGGCACTGACCGGTAAAAAGAAAAACCGGAATCATCATATCATCACTTCTTTGGAACTGGAAGCACACCGTCAGGAAGTATTCAACGAAAAACTTCAACGGAAATACCGCGAAATCGAAGCCAACGAAGTCCGCTACGAAGCACTCAATTGTGAGGATGCCGACTACATTTTCGTAGCTTACGGTTCTTGTGCACGTATTTGCCAAAAATCCATCCAATTAGCCCGCCAGGAAGGTATCAAAGTAGGACTGTTACGTCCGATCACCCTCTATCCTTTCCCGACACAAGCCATTTCGGATCTATGCGCTAAAACCAAAGGTTTCCTTTCAATAGAAATGAGTGCCGGACAAATGGTTGAAGACGTACGGTTGGCTGTCAACGGAAGAGTGAAAGTAGATTTCTACGGCCGTATGGGTGGTGTTGTACCTACTCCGGAAGAGATCGTGGAAGCACTGAAAAATAAATTTAAGATTTAAGAGGAACGATAAGATGGAACTAACAGACATTATAAAAGAGGAAAACCTCGTACTCCAAAAGAGCAAACTCCTCACTGACAACGTTATGCACTACTGTCCGGGTTGTACTCACGGCGTAGTTCATAAATTGATCGCGGAGGTGATCGAAGAGCTGAACATCCAGGATCAGACCATCGGTGTTTCTCCGGTAGGATGTAGCGTATTCGCTTACAATTATATCGATATCGACTGGGCTGAAGCCGCTCACGGCCGTGCACCTGCCGTAGCTACCGCCATCAGCCGCCTGCACCCCGAAAAATATGTATTTACTTATCAGGGAGACGGTGACCTGGCATCTATCGGATGTGCAGAAATCATGCATGCTTGTAACCGGGGAGAAAATATCGTAGTGGTTTTTATTAACAACGCTATTTACGGTATGACCGGAGGCCAAATGGCTCCTACCACCTTGTTGGGACAGGTGACCTCGACCACACCATACGGACGTGATGCCAAACTGAATGGTTTCCCGATGAAGATCACCGAATTATTGGCACAACTCGACGGAACCTGTTATGTTACCCGTCAAAGTGCAGAAACACCTGCTGCTGTACGGAAAACAAAAAATGCGCTGAAAAAGGCATTCCAAAATACCCGTTTACAAAAAGGCCTCTCCTTCGTAGAAGTTGTAGGTACTTGTAACTCCGGTTGGAAGATGACTCCCGTCGACGCCAATAAGTGGATGAAAGAACATATGTTTGAAAAATATCCGCTCGGGGACATCAAAGACATCTAAAAAAAAGGCTAGAATGCTAAAGGCGAAAGGCTGGAAGCTAAAAGCTAAAAGGCTAGAGACTAAAGACCAAAAATGTAAATTATTGTTTTTATGACAGAAGAAATTATTATAGCCGGATTCGGAGGACAGGGGGTACTTTCTATGGGAAAGATCCTGGCTTATTCCGGCATCATGCAAGATCAGGAAGTATCCTGGATGCCTTCCTACGGTCCTGAAATGCGCGGAGGTACAGCCAATGTTACGGTGATCATCAGTGACGAACGGATCAGTTCACCGGTATTGAATGCCTTCGACTCGGCCATTGTACTCAACCAGCAGTCTATGGATAAATTCGAGCCCCTGGTAAAAGCAGGAGGAACCCTGATATACGATCCGAACGGTATTACCCACCATCCTACCCGGAAAGACATCAACATCTATCAGATCGAAGGTGCCCGCCTGGCTGCTGAGGGAGGTAATCCGAAAATCTTCAACATGATCATATTGGGAGGATTCCTGAAAGTAAAACCGATCATTAACCTGGATAATTTGGAGAAAGGGTTGAAGAAATCTCTTCCGGCCCGTCACCACAATTTAATACCGATGAATATCGAAGCCGTACAAACCGGTATGGCCGAACTTAAAACAATTCATCAATTATAAACCTTTTTCTCACCTTACCATGAGGGAACTGCCCGGAAAACCGGGCAGTTTTTTTTATTTGACTACCCGAATCTTATTATTTTTTCACAACCTTTTTGAATACGATGTAAAATCCTCTTTCTCTTTTATTTATCTTTGTCGATTCATGATAATGTGGTGTTATCATAAAAACGGGAGAAAAACAACATGAAACCTTTAAGGAATAGTATCCATAAATTCCTGAAGTCAGCGGAAGTGACCTTCTTCGAAGGATTATACCGGGATTATTTCACGCGTACCCTGTTTTTTGCACAGCAATATCTTCCCGATCCGGAAGAAGCCCGCGAAATTGCTCAGGAAACGTTCGTTACATTATGGGAAAAAAGAACTGAAATCCGTCCGGACCTCAGCGTACAAGCTTTTATTCTAACCATTGCCAAACACAAATGCCTGAATGTATTAAGAAAAAAGATCGCAGAACAAAAATATAGCGATAGCCTGACAGCCCGGGAAACCATGGCTAATTATTCGGCTCTTTCCGACGAAACTTTCGATACCGTTCAAATGCAGGAACTGGAACAACTGATCGGACAGGCCCTCTCTGAGTTGCCCGAAAAAACGAGAATAATTTATAAAATGAGCCGGGACCAGGAAATGACCTATGAAGAAATCGCACAGGAAATCGATTTATCGGTCAAATCCGTCGAATACCACATGACTAAAGCACTCGCTCACATGCGGCATAAACTGAAAGACTACCTGATACTTTTGTGTTTCGGATTAATCCCTTTACTCACTTAAATTAAAAAAATCCAAAATTTTATTTAGGGTAGTTGTAGATTTAAGTGTATATTTACCAAAAAGATTCCCAATACTTATGAATGAAGAGTTATTACTCAAATATATAACGGGACAAGCGACAGAGGGGGAGAAAATAAGGATCCTGAATTGGCTGGAAGAGCATCCTGACAATCGACTGAAATTCAATCGATTAAAAAACACATGGGTCATAAGTAAGTTACCCGAGACCAAAGCTCCGGAAGCGAGCGTACTACAATACTCCCGCAAAATCCGCCACCGTAAACAAAACCGGCGAATCCTGGGTTATGGCATTGCCGCTTCATTGATCCTGCTTCTTTCCTTTCAAATATTCCATCAATTCAATGACTATCGGCAAGAAATCCATTTTCTGGAAAATCAGCAATTAGCCCAATTGGAATACCATACCAATAAAGGAGTAAAAGGACGGGTCACGCTCCCTGACGGAAGTATCGTTTGGTTAAATTCTGACAGTGAATTGAAATGCCCGGCACAATTTTCCGGAGACAGCCGGGAAATCAATTTCTCGGGTGAGGGTTATTTCGATGTAGTAAAAAATCCCGAAAAACCGATGATCGTTAAATTGGAAAACGGAATTCAGGTTATCGTCAAAGGGACTAAATTTAATCTGACCTCCTATAAAAACGACGATAATGTCTCTGCCCTATTACTATCCGGTAATATCACCGTCTTGCGGACCAAGCATTCGAAACAGGAAGAAATCAAAGTCAAACCCAACGAAAGAATTTGGATAGAGAAAAAAGAGAGGCAAAAAGTCAATCTGACTGTCCCGGCCGAGACTTTACCCATCCTAGGTTGGAAAGACGGTTGGTTGATTTTCGACGAGACACCGATAGCGGAAGTCCTGAAAAAGCTGGAACGTTGGCATGGCATGACCTTCGAAGTGAAAGACCCGGAAATTCTGGATCAAAAATTTACCGCCCGTTTTCACGAGGAATCCATTTCCCAGATACTGGAAATCATGCATAACGTCGCCTTGCTCCGGTTTGAAATAAAGGATAAAACAGCCGTTCTGTATAAGTATTAAGATTACAGGACTCAATTTTTTGAAAAAAAATGCGAATATCGATTTAGGGTATTCGCATTTTTATGTGTATTCTATATACATTAAACAAATTAACCAAATTTATATGAAAAACGATGTATCAGCTATTCCAGCCGGAAAAAGCAACTACCTGAAACGGCTTTTATTCCTGCTGGTATGTGTGCTAATGTCAGGGAATGCGGTGTGGGCGCAGCAACCTACAATCACCATTCATGCTAAAAATCAATCTTTAAAAGAGGTATTGAAAGAAATCGAGCAGCAAAGTAAGCACTCGTTTATCTATTCCTCGAGTACCATCAATGTCAACCAGAAAGTTAATCTGGAATGTAATGGTGTATCTTTAGACAAAGCTTTGGAACAATTGGGAGCCATTGCCGACATCACTTACTCCATTTCCAATCATCAGATTATGCTGGCTCCGGCAGGGAAACAACCGACTCCGGCAGCAGTAGCCGGCAATCAGAAAGGAGCTAAAGCCGGACAAACCATCCGGGGGGTTGTGAAAGACGAAAACGGAGATCCGATTGTAGGAGCCAGTGTTTTCTTTAAAGGTACTACAGTAGGTGTCGCTACAGACGTCGATGGGAAATTCACGCTAAAAACGACAGAAGCGGGCCAATTGCTGGTGGCCTCCTTCATCGGTTACAGCAATGCCGAAGTGAAAGTGATGCCTAACCAGGAAGTCTACAACTTCGACCTGAAACCGGAATCGAAGATGATCGAAGAAGTCATCGTCACCGGTTACCAGACCATCTCTAAAGAACGGGCAACCGGTTCGTTCGCCATCATCTCTCCCAAAGATATGGAAGGGAATGTACCCCAACGGTTTTTCTCGGAGAATCGAGAGGATGCGTCTCGACGAACGGTCACGGTAGCCAAGTATTTGCCTTGGTAAGCGTAATCAGCACGTCCGAAGATACCAAACATGGTGCTGGGTGAGTGCATGTAACCACTGTTACGTAAGTTGGCGGCAGAACCGTTGTCGATTTGCCATGTGTTCGGGTCATCCTCGAACTGGTAATCAATACGGCCGGCCTGTATCACGCGGCCTAAGCCCTCGCGG
>ENA-ORSS01003056-ORSS01003056.1-human-gut-metagenome-genome-assembly--contig:-NODE-3056-length-14030-cov-7.606154_pt1 | contig 14030 bp, 9 predicted proteins | sample MGYA00241899_ERZ509162 | MGnify/ENA primary metagenome ERZ509162 (study PRJEB26280, sample SAMEA2338641) | human gut metagenome | biome: human gut; feature: human-associated habitat; material: faeces... | reverse complement strand
GCGTCGCTGCCGGTCGTGTAGATGGCGCGCAGCCGCGCGGCAATGGTCAAAAGCTCGGCGATCGTCACATTGCCGCTTGGCGCAAAGGAATTCTCGCCGCGGCCGTTGAGTAAGCCGTATTCATAGGCCGAGACGACCGAGGGGGCGAACCAGTCGCCGTCTTTCACGTCGGCAAACTGGCCCTCGTAGACGCGAAGCAGCACAAACGGGGCGCTGTCTTCGCTCGTCGTTTCCTCCTGTGCGGGAGCGGCGGCATCCTGCGCGGGCTCCTCGCTGTAAGAAAAGGCGCTGATGCTCAGCGCAAGCGCGAGCGCCGCGACAAGCAGCGCAAAGCGGAACTTCATGGCGTTTGCTCTCTCTCTTTCTCACATTCTCAGAATTTTGCGGAATTACGGGACTAAAATGTTCTGCTCGTCGGCGGTGATATCCGTAGCGTAGGGGTTGAGCATCGAATTCGTCATCTCGAGCACCTGCTCGGGGTCGAGCGCGTAGACGGACATGCCCTTGTACCAGCCCGAGCCGTCGCCGGGGAGCGTGGCAAAGCTGATGGCGTCCATTCCGCCCATACTGAGCGCCTGGTTGGCAAGCCACATGAGGTTGCCGAGCGTCAGGTCGGTCTTGACATACTTTAAGAACGTTTCCGCCATCGCGGGGACATTTTCGAGCTTCATCAGCTTTTGCGCCACGGTTTTCAAAAACGCCTGCTGTGTGCCGATGCGGCCGAGGTCCTGCTGCCCGCCGTAGCCGGTGTTGTCGTTGTTGTGGCGGAAGCGCACGACCTCCATGGCCTGCTGGCCGTTCAGGTGTTGGAGGCCGGCCTTGAAGTGGATGTGCAGGTCTTGGTAGGGGTCGTCGTAGTCCATATCCTCGGGCACGTCGAAGTCGACGCCGCCGATCTGGTCGATGAGCGTGATGAAGCCCTTTAAGTCGACGGAGACGTAAAAGTCCACGGGAACGCCGAGCATGTCTTCAATGTTGCTGCGCAGCTTTTCCGTGCCGCCGTTATTGTAGGAGGAATTGAGCTTGTGGCCGTTGCTCATCAGCGTGTCGCGCGGCAGGCTGACGACGTCGACCTTCTTGTTCTCCGCGTCAAAGCGCACGAGCATATTCGTGTCGCTGCCGCCGGCGTCGTTGTCCACGCCGTAGAGCAGGATATTATAGCAGTATTTACTTTTGCGTTCCCTGCCGTTGGAGATGGTCTGAATGGCGTCGCTGTCCTCCGCCGTGCCGTCCTGCTGCGTCTGCTGGTCCTCGTTGTCCGTGACGGGCTCGGGCGCGCGCACGACGTACTTGACCGTCGCCACGACGGCCACGGTCAGGAAAAGAAGCGACAGAAGCGTGACGACGACGCGCTCGCCGCGGCTGCCGGACTGCTTTCTTTTGCGCTTTTTTGCCTTTTTGCTGCGGCGCGGCTCATCGTCATAGCCGCGCTCGTAATAATCCTGCTCTCGCATCTCAAAATTGCTCCGATCATTTTTCTTTTGGTTTACAATAATGCATTCTACCCTGCGCGGCGGAATTGTGCAAGAGAAATTTTGCCGCGCGGGAGGCGCACTCTTATGTTAGACGCAAAAAGTCGAAAAAAGTTTCAAAATCCCTTGTATTTTTTTCGCGTGGCCATGCCGCCGCGGATGTGGCGCTGGGCCTTGTTGACCTCCAGCACCTCCTTGACCTGCAAGTATAGGCTGCGGTTGAACTGCGGCAGGCGGTCCTGTAAGTCCTTGTGTACGGTGGACTTGCTCACGCCGAATTTTTTTGCCGCGGCGCGCACGGTGGCGCGGTTTTCGATGATGTAGGCGGCCAGCGCGCAGGCGCGCTCTTCCATGTTACCCTTCATGCAGCACACTCCTGACTCATGTTGCTCCATCTATATGCGTGCAGAGAGGGAATATGCGCATCGGGAATGAATACGCGGCAAAAACGTTGTGCAAAGCGGTTCAGGCATGTTATAATTTCTTTGTCTACACCGAAGACGGCACAAACGAAACGACAGGGAGGCCCTGCATGGAAAATAAACTCATCCGCAGCAAATACTTTTTATACCTGACCGAATTTTTTGCCGGTATGTCCGTCATGGCGGTCGAGCTCGGTGCGAGCAGGCTCATGGCCCCGTACTTCAGCTCGTCGCAGATCGTGTGGACCGTTATCATCGGCGTCATTATGATCGCGATGGCCATCGGCAACGTCTGGGGCGGCAAGCTCGCCGACAAGAGCGCGACGCCCGATAAGCTCTACCGCCGCCTCATCATCGCGGCCATCTGGATCGCGCTCATCCCGTTTGTGGGACGGTACCTGATCGCGGGCATCTCGCTGCTGCTGGCGCTTTTTGTGACGAAAAACTTCCTCGTCTGGGCGGCGCTCGCGGCGTGCCTTGTGATCTTCGCGTTCCCGTGCGTGCTGCTCGGCACCGTCACGCCGTCGCTCACGCGCTTCACGGTCGACAATCTCGACGACACGGGCAAGACCGTGGGCAGGCTCAACGCGCTCAACACCATCGGCAGCATCATCGGAACCTTCGTGCCGACGTTTGTGACGATCCCCGCCGTCGGCACGGCGGCAACGTTTTTGATCTTCTCCGGTGTGCTCGCGGCCATCGGCATCGCGTACTTCGTGTTCGAGAAGAAAAAGAGCGTGCCGGGGATCGTCTCCGTCCTTTTGATCGCTGGACTGTGCTTTGCCCTGCCGTCTTACAGCTTCGCCTTCTGGCAGAGCGACATCACGCTTGAGGACGAGTCCATCTACAACTATTTGCAGGTGCAGGACGACGCGAAGCGCACGACGCTCTCGACGAACGTGCTCTTCGGTGTGCAGAGCGTGCAGGTCAAGGGCGACGCGCTGACGGGCATGTACTATGACTACGCGCTCGCCGCGCCCTGCATGGCGGGCATGGACGGCACGGACAACGAAAACCGCAGCGTGATGATCCTCGGCATGGGCTCTGGCACGTACGCGAGCTACTGCACGCGCTATTTCCCCGGCGCGAGTGTGCAGGGCGCGGAGATCGACAAAAAAATTGCCGACATCGCGACGGACTACTTCGGACTTCCAGGCAGCGTGACCGTCGCGGTCGAGGACGGGCGCGCGTACCTTGCCGCGTCGAAGGAGAAGTTCGACGTCATCATGGTGGACGCCTATCAGGATATCACCATCCCGTTCCAGCTCTCGAGCGTCGAGTTTTTCAATGAAGTGCGCTCTCATTTGAAGCCGAACGGCGTGATGGTCGTGAACCTCAACATGACGTCCGCGGAGGACGGCTCGATCAACGAATACCTCTGCGACACGATGGCGAGCGTCTTCCAGCACACCGTCACCGCGCCGGTGAGGGGCAACACGAATACCGAGGTCTTCTGCACGAACGCGGATGACTGGGAGGAGACGTTCCTGTGCAGCATCGCAAAGCTCAAGGACAGCGACTATGCCGATATGATGCGCACGGTCTACTCGAAGCTCACGCCCTATGAGGGCGGAAGCTGCATCCTGACGGACGACAAGGCCCCTGTCGAGGTGCTGGGCATGCGCGTGCTCGACGAGCTCATCGGCGATGAGCTCAACTACTACAAAGACGAACTGAGAACCGGAGGCCTGTCCGCGCTGATCGGCAATTGAAGATAAAAGAATCCCGCGCCCACGGCGCGGGATTCTTTTCAGAGTAGAGAGCCTTGCAGAGTTTTTACCCGCAAGGGGTACGCAGCATCCGTAAGGCAGCAAAGCTGCCAACGGCTGCCCAGGTGCCGCGCACGGCACGAAATAAATTCAAATCGGTTTTCCGCCGCGACATGTGCGCCCTCCAGAGGGGCTTCTCTTGCCCGCTGCGGGGCAATTCACCTTCTGGCAGAAAACTCTTTGCGCGAAGTGGAAACCGGCGAAGTGCCGCCAGCGGCGGAAACAGCAAGTCGGTTTCGAGGAAGCGGCACGATTGGCGCGCCTGCAAGGGCGCGGGAATCGTAGTGCCGCAACGGTGTAAGGTCGAATTGTCCGCTTTTAGCGGACAACCGAGGCACAGAACGCAGCGAAACCTTCTCAAAAGAGTGGCTTTGCCCCTTTCTTGATTACAAAATCAGCATCAGCACAGGAATCACGACGAAGCACGCGATCGTGGAGAGCGCCGCGCCCTGCGCGGCGAATTCCTCGTCCGCGCCGTATTCCGCGGCGGCGACGACCGTCTGCGTCACGACCGGCATCGCCGTTTCGACGATGAGCACGTCGTGAGCAAGGCCCGTCACGCCGAACGCCCTGCACAGCGCGACCGAGAGGGCGGGCGCGAGCAGGAAGCGGAAGATCATCGCGATGCCTAAGTCGCGGTCGAGCCGGACATTTTTGAGCCCGATGTCGTGGATGATATAGCCCGTGAGCAGCAGCGCCAGCGGCGTGACGAGGTTGTTCATATAGCGGCAGTAGCTCATCACGAGCGAGGGGAGCCTCACTTCAAACCACACGAGCGCGAGGCCGACGAAAACGGCGATGACGGCGGGCGTGGTCAGGAATTTTTGGAGCATCTTGAGGTCAAAGCCGCGGCTCTCGCCCGACCAGCGCACAAGCGAGAGAAACAGCAGCTGGACAAAGCTGGTGTTGACGAGGTAGTAGAGCATGACGTAGGGCGTGCAGGTGTCGCCAAAGAGCTCGGTGCACATCGCAAGGCCGACGAAGATGGCGTTCGACACCGAGCACATCATCATAAAAACGCCGAGCTTTTTGCGCGGCAGCTTCAAGAGCCTGCCGACGAGCAGTGACAGGATCGTGATGACCACGGTGCCGAGCAGCGGCACGAGCAGAAAGCTGCCCGACTGAACCAGAAGATCACGGGTCAGGTTATTCGTCAGCCCGTAGACTGACATGCAGGGGATGGCGACAGAGAGCGTGAACTTGCCGATAAAGGCCTTGGCCTGCGGGCCCATCCAGCCCCGCGCCGCGCAGAGATAGCCCGTCGCCGTGAGCAGCAGGATGATGGTGACAGAAGAGACCGCGTGCAGAAATCCTTCCATGGTGTGACCTCGGTGTTAAGAAATAGTTACACCAGTATAACACGCCTGCGGCAAAAGACAAGAGACGAAAAAGACGGTTGCAATGCCGGTTCGGATACGCTATGATGGGCGAAGATGAGCGCGCGGTGCGCGCCCGGAGAAAAAGAGATCGAGAACTTTGAGAGGAGTTTTGTTTTTATGAAAGCAGCGCTGGTCATTATGGCGGCGGGCATGGGCTCGCGCTACGGCGGCAATAAGCAGGTGGACGGCATCGGTCCGAACGGTGAAATTTTGATGGAATACTCCATTTTCGACGCGCTGCGCGCGGGCTTTACGAAGGTGGTCTTCATCATCAAGCCCGACATGCGCGACTTGATGGAGAACATGGTCGGACATCACCTTGCCGCGCGCAAAACGGCGGACGGGGACCATGTCGAGGTCTGCTATGCGTATCAGGATTTTTCGAGCGTGCCCGATTTTTACACGGTGCCGTCTGATCGCGTCAAGCCGTTCGGCACGGTGCACGCGCTGCTGTGCGCGCGCGAATTTGTGCACGAGCCGTTCGTCGTTATCAACGCCGACGACTATTACGGCGTGGACGCGTTTAAGACGATCTACGCAGAGCTCTCAAAGCTCGCCGAAAGCGGCGAGGGCACAATGGTCGGATACGACCTCTGCAACACCGTGAGCGAGCACGGCACGGTCACGCGCGGCGTGTGCCATGTGAACGAACAGGGGATGCTCGACCGCGTGGTCGAAACGTTCCACCTAAAGCCCTGCGACGACGGCAAGATCCGCGACATTCAGGAAAACGGCGACGGCCCGGTCTACGCGCCCGAGACGCCGGTCTCGATGAACTTCTGGGGCTTTACGCCGTGGCTGTTTGAAAAGCTGGACGCGTATTTTAAGGATTTCCTCCGCGCGCTGCCCGACGGCGAGCTCAAAAAAGAGTGCCTGCTGCCGAGCCTGATCGGCGAGCTCATCGACCGCGGCGAGCTCAGTGTCTCCGTTCTGCGCTCGAGCGCGCGCTGGTTCGGCATGACGTATCACGAGGATAAGGAAATGGTGCAGCGCGAGCTTCAGAAATTACACGACGCGGGCGTGTACCCCAAAACGCTGCGCGCGTGAGCGAGACAAATCGAAAAAATCTGCCGCCTCCGGACATACTAAGTCCGGAGGTGATTTTTATGCCGCGAAAAGACCCCGGCATGCCGTATGACCTGGCACCGATGCTCAAGGCGCGCTTCGGCCAGCCGGACGACTGCGCCGATCTTGTCAACAAGTACGGCACCTATAACATCCAGCCGACGTCGGACACGGAAAATCTGTTCCCGCTCATCGCGCCGGGCCTTCCTGAGCAATGGAAGCGCATGGCGGTCGGCAAGAAGGACGTTGAAAACTTGCAATAAAGCAAACGGGAGGGAGACGCGTATCGCGGCTCCCTTTTTCTTTTCCAAAATCCCTGAAACGGCAAGGGAAAATGGGCTTTTTCCCAAAAAGCAAAAAAGATACATACAGGTTCGACAAAAAAGTGAATGATAAAATGGAGAAATTTATTGCTGGTATACAAATTGAGAACGTTGCTGGCACTTGCTTTACTGCTGAATTCGTATAAAGTAAAGGCAAGAGCTGTCTGCCAGGGAAGCGGCTATGGGAGAGACCGCCTTCCGGCCCGACTTGCCAATATGAAGGAGGAGAGAGAATGGAAACCAAAAGTAACGCGAAACTGAAAGCTCTGTTCATCATCCCGTCGATCACTGGTATCATCCTGTTTATGATCCCGGTGAAGAATGCTGACGGCGATTGGACCGTTGTGGTCAAGATCCTGGCCGACATCATCTCTGGTGTCATCGGTGGCTTCCTGCCGCTGCTGTGCGTGCTGATCCTCACCGTTTCGGCAGTGATGTCCCTCATTGCGCTGGCAAAACCCAAATTCATTATGAATAGCGACATCATGAAGGAATGCTTCGCCTGCAAACCCATCTGGGTCGTGCTCCGCGTGCTCGCGGTCATCTTCGTGTGGCTCACCTATCTGGGTGTCGGCGAGGACGGCGTGGGTCTCATCGGTATGATCACCGGCGGCGGTCAGGGCGGATTTGTCCTTTATGACCTGCTCACCACGCTCGTTATCATCTTCGTCATCGCGGCCCTGCTGCTGCCGCTGCTGCTCGACTTCGGCCTGCTGGAGTTCGTCGGTGCGTTGCTCACCAAGGTCATGCGCCCCCTGTTCAAGGTCCCCGGCCGCGCGGCGGTCGACTGCATCACCTCCTGGATCGGCGACGGTACGCTCGGCGTTATGCTTACCTGCAACCAGTATGAGGGCGGCTACTACTCCGCCAAGGAAGCAAGCATCATCGCCACGCTGTTCTCCGCTGTTTCCATCACGTTTACCCTCGTCGTTCTCGATACGGTGGGGCTGCTCGATTACTTCGGCATCTACTACCTGATCGTCTGCTTCGTCGGTATCGTCTGCGCGATCGTGTGTCCCTACCTCTACCCCCTGCGCAAAAAGCCCAACACGTACTTAGTCGAAGGCAAGGCCGCTCCCGACACCCTCCCCGAGGGCTACAAGAGCAACGTTGAGTACGGCATGGACCTCGCCATGAAGCGCGTTGCCGAGCACAAGGGCATCGGTGAATTCTTCAAGAGCGGCGCCAAGAACGCCTGCAGCATGTGGTTCGGCGTTCTGCCCTCCGTCATGGCCATTGGTACTGTCGCACTGATCCTTGCAAACTTCACCCCGATCTTTGAATGGCTCGGCATCCCGTTCCGCCCGCTGCTCCAGCTTCTTCAGGTGCCCGAAGCGGACGCTGTTGCCTCCACGATGATCGTCGGATTCACCGATATGCTCACCCCCGCCGTCCTGATCGCGGAGTGCACCAGCGAGATGGCCAGATTCATCGTCGCTGTCGTATCTGTCACGCAGGTTCTGTACCTCTCTGAGGTCGGCGGCCTGATCCTTGGCTCCAAACTTCCTCTCAACATCTGGGAGCTGTTCGTCATCTTCCTGGAGCGCACCATCATCAGCCTGCTGATCGTCTGCCCCATCGCGCATCTGCTGTTCTAAAAAGGAAAAGCTTCTTTTCCCTTACTCAGGTTGCTGACCTGAAAGAGTCGAGGCATCTCATCGGGATGCCTTGGCTCTTTCCTTTTGGATTTTATGTCATATGCACAAAAATGACTGTACAACGCACACGGTTATGTGGTAAAATGCGAACAGAGAGACCTCTGCGAGACCAACGCAAATTCCGACGGCTGCGGGTGAGAGCACGGCCTGCCGGCGAGAGGGAGAAGAGAAGTACATGAAAGTCAGCATCGACAAGTTTTCGAAGGTGCCGGTCTATCTGCAGATCGCCGACCAGATCAAGTCGCAGATCATCAGCGGCGCGCTGCCCCGCGGGAGCGCGCTGCCGAGCGAGCGCGCGCTCGCGCAGATCTTGGATGTGCACCGCAATACCGTGGTCAAGGCGTACAGCGAGCTCAAGAGCGACGTGTGGATCGAGTCGCGCCAGGGCGTGGGCTACATCGTGGCCGCGGCAAACGACGAAAATGACGCGCAGGACGAAAGGGGCGGCGAGGGCGCGCAGCCCGGCCGCGTCAACTGGGTCAGCGAGGTGGCGGAAAAGTACCTCGACATGGAAAAGACATTTGACGACCTGTTCCAGCGCTTTACGGACGAGAGCCACTATTCCCTCGGCAGCGGCGTCGCCTCGCGCGAGGTGTACACGTCCGAGCGCGTTGCGGGCGATATCGCGGCGCTGCTCACGGGCAGCGGCCCGTGCCAGTATTTTTTCAGCCCCTATAAGGGCGATAAATTCCTGCGGCAGAAGCTCGTGGCCTTTCTCGGCACGAAGGGCGTGAAGGCGTCCTCGGGCGAAATCCAGATCCTATCGGAGACGAATCAGGCACTCGACTTTATCGTGACGCTGCTCGTTAAGCCCGGCGACAGCGTGGTGATGGAAGAGCCAGTGCACCCGGACATGTACCGCGTGATGGAGCTTGCGGGCGCGAAGATACTGACCGTTCCCGTCGACGAGAACGGCATGAACTGCGAGGTGCTCGAAAGCTTACTCACGCAGACGCGCCCGCGGCTCATCTTCGTCAATTCGAGCTACCACGACCCGACGGGAAACATTTTGTCGCTCGAGCGGCGCAAGAAGATCGTTGAGCTCTCGAACCGCTACCGCGTGCCGATCGTGGAGGAGGACGCGGCGAGCGAACTCGTCTACGACGGCGATAAGCTCCCGCCGATCAAAGCCTTCGACACGACGGGAAATGTTATTTACATCTATTCGTTCTCGCTCACGTTCATCCCGGGGCTGAGCCTTGCCTTTGTCACGGGCAACCGCGATCTGATCCGCGCACTGAGCTACCTCGTCTCCGTGCGGCTGATGGCCTCGGACTGGATGACGCAAAAGCTCCTCGGCATGTACCTTGACGACGGCATTTACTACACGTCGCTTTTGAAATTTCGCGACGTCTACCGCACGAATCGAGATTTGGTATGCCAAAAGCTCGACGAGCTTGCGCCGCTCGGCGTGAGTTATACAAAGCCGAGAGGCGGCGTATATGTCTGGTGCAGGCTGCCGGACGGGGTGGACAGCAAGCGCTTTATCCGCAGGGCCTACAACATGGGCGTCACGCTGATCCCCGGACACGTTTTTTACCCCTGCAAGAACGGCGGGCGCGACCATATCCGCATCAACTACTCCTATGAATCCTACGAGCGGCTGGGGCAGGGCATGGACGTATTGCGCAAAGCGCTGGAAGAAGAGCTGGAGGAATGACTGGCACACGAAATGGCAAAAGCACTGATACATCACAAGCGCCTTTTGAAAGTGTATACTTTACTGCGTAATAACGGTAAAACGATCCGCGGACCGTCGGGAGCTCCGGCGGCACGGACAGGGAAAACAGGTCGGGGTGTACGGGCGGTCGATGAGAGAGCCGCCGGCATCCCGGGAAAGGGAGCACGACTTATGTATTCAGGCATCCATAACTTTTCCGAGATCGGAAAGCTCAACAAGGTGCTGCTGCACCGCCCCGGCGAGGAGCTGGAATCGCTGACGCCCGCGACGCTCGAGCGCCTGCTGTTTGACGACATCCCGTACTTAAAGGTCGCCCAGGAGGAGCACGACCGCTTTGCCGAGGTCCTGCGCGAAAACGGCGTCGAGGTCATCTACTATGTCGACGAGGTCGCCAAGGCCATCGCCGACCCCGCGCGCCAGATCCAGCTCGTCAACGACTTTTTGAACATCAGTAAGATCCACGCCAAGGGACTGCGCGCGAGCATGACGAGCTTGCTTCTCGACATGCCGCCCAAGCAGATGGTGACGAAGATGATCGCGGGCATCAAGCGCTGCGAGGTCGCCACCAAGCAGCCGACGTCGCTGATGGACTTAGTCGACGACGACTATCCGTTCGTCTCCGACCCGATGCCGAACCTGTACTTCACCCGCGACCCCGGCGCCTGCGTGGGCGAGGGCATCAACATCCACCGCATGCATACCCCTGCGCGCAAACGCGAGAGCCTGCTCTTAAAGTACATGTTCCTCTACAACCGCGACTTTGCCACGCAGGACAACAAGATGTGGTACGACCTGTCCGACAGCTATTCCATCGAGGGCGGCGACGTGCTCGTGCTGTCGAAGGACATCGTGGCCATCGGCCTGTCCGAGCGCACGACGGTCTCCGGCGCGGAGACGTTTGCGCGCAATCTTCTGCAAAATTCCGACTTTAAGAAGGTGCTCGCCTTCGACATTCCCGAGACGCGCGCGTTTATGCACCTCGACACGGTTTTCACGATGGTCGACTACGACAAGTTCACCATCCATCCCGAGATCGAGGGCCCGCTGAGCGTTTATGAGATGACGCTCGACGAGCATGGCGAGCTCCGTTTCGGCGCGATCAAGGAAGAGCTCAAGGACATTCTGGCCCTCGAGCTCAAGCTGCCCGCGGTCGACCTGATCCGCTGCGGCGGCGGCGATCTGATGGCCGCGCAGCGCGAGCAGTGGAACGACGGCTCGAACACGCTCTGTATCGCGCCGGGCCGCGTCATCACCTATGAGCGCAACTATGTGACGAACGACTTGCTCGCAAAGCACGGCCTCGACGTGCTGACCGTGCCGTCTGCCGAGCTGTCGCGCGGCCGCGGCGGCCCGCGCTGCATGTCCTGCCCCGTCAACCGCGACGACCTGTAAAAAATTCCACCGCAGAACGAGAGAAGAGAGAAGAGAGAAGAGAAGAGCTCATCCGCGCCGGCAGATGGCCGGGCGGAGGAAAATGGGAGAGAGCCATGAAGAGCAAGCGACAAGAGAAGATCCTGGAGCTGATCGAAAAGTACAATATCGAGACGCAGGAGGAGCTCATCGCGCGTCTCGCCGAGTGCGGCATCGAGAGCAAGCAGACGACCGTCTCGCGTGACATCAAGGAGCTGTATCTTTACAAAGAGCCGCTCGGCGGCGGACGCAGCCGCTATGCTGTTTCGAACAAGGCCGACCACATCGACAACACGAAGCGCCTGAAGCTCATTTTGAATGAGTGCAGCGTGGGCGTGGACTACGCGGGGATTGTTGTGCTGCTCAAGACGCTGCCGGGGCTCGCCGATGCGGCGGGCGCGGCTATCGACGCGATGAAGCTGCCCGATATGCTCGGCTGCATCTCCGGCAACGACGCCGTGGCGATCGTCGCCCGCGGCGAGCAGGAAGCCGAGCGCCTGTGCTATGATCTGCGCCAGTACTGCAAGTGAACGAGAGAGACGAGATTGAGAGAGGACAGGGGGCGGAGCGATCCGCCCCTCCTGTTCTGTCATAAAACCGATTAAACTGCAAGGTATTTCTGAAACGTGACAAAACTAAACAGGTATTAAAAGTTTTACTGCCGACAAAATTTGACGGGATTCCGCTTGAAGATTATTTTTTGAGTGCTATAATAAATTTATCAATCGAATGATCTGTGCGGCTCGCGAAAGTGGGGCAAAGCGTACAGAAAAAGGCATAGCCGGCGAAAGCCGGTGTCGCAAAGCCACGGGTCTAAACGGCGCAAGCCGCACGACAGCCGGGCTGCCTAAGACGGAGAACTCTCCTTCCTCGGGTCCACAGGGACAAGAGGGAGGATTTTTTTATGAGAGAGAAGAAGTTCGGCAAGTTGTTTTTGACATGGCTGCTGGCAGCCACCATGGTGCTGACTTTGCTTCCTGTCGGAATGCTGGCGGCAGACGCGCCGGACGAAGCAGCGGAAGACGGCGAGGCTGTACTGACGCCTGTTGCAGGCGCGGAAGCGGGGGAAACCGCCGTTCCTGCGGAGGCTGCGTCCATGCTGCTGGCCGCGCCCGCGGCAGCGGACACGCCGATTGCTGTTCCCGAGGGTAAGTTGATTTTTGATAAAGCTAACGGCGTGATCACGGGCATTGATGCGGATTGGCTTGCCGAAAATAAGGATAAGCCCCTTTCCGTTACCATTCCTGCGGAAATTGGCGGCGTAGCGGTGACAAGTATCGGTCAAAATGCTTTTAATGGAAAAAAAGTTGTTGCTGTCGATTTCAGCAATGCAACCAATCTGGAGAAGATCGACAATCAGGCATTTATGCACTCTCCGGTGGCATCGGTTGACCTGTCCAATACTCAGGTAACGGTCATCGGTAAATTTGCGTTTGGTGATTGCACATCCTTGGAAAATGTTATCTTACCGAACACTTTGACGGTGCTTGGTTCTTCTGTATTTACAGATTGCAAACACGTAGAGTCTATTCGGTTGGTGGATTCTCCGGAAAGTGTTGTATTTGCGTTGCCGGAAAGCTTAACTTCCATTGGTTATCAATGCTTCAAGAATTGCTTTGCTCCTGATGTGAATGCCAAGGTTGTTATTCCGGCGAGTGTGGAGACGATTGAAAAAGAAGCGTTCTATTATAATGGTTCAGCAGACCCTATTATTCAGATTGTAGTCAAGAATAAAGATATTAGCCAGTACTCAGGCGATGCGTTCAAAGTTTATTCGCGTGATTCGAAGCGAATTATTGTTTTGCCGACTATGTCGGCCTACAATAGTTATTACTCAGGTGCAGGGAAAGCACAAGGGTGTTTAACCTATCCGGTCGAAATCACCTTTGATGGTACCAATGAAACAGAACTGCACCTGAACGGCAAGCCGCTTGGGTATCAGCTGGATAATACGACCGGATTCTGGGAACTCAATGATGCGTATGCACTGCCCACAGCACAGGGTTCCGGCACTCCTGTTGATCCGAAGCCCGGATATGAATATGTGACCGGCGGTGGCTGGAAGCTCAAAGAAAACGATGAGGTTCTGGACGTTACCAAGAATCTGAAAGCTGACCAAGATGCAGTAACGGCTGTTTCCGGTGGCGGCAAGTATGAAATCCTTGCGCCCACAATCTCTTACCTTGTGGATGGGGAATCCAAGCTGGTCGATGCCGACCAGCCCTTCACCGTGACCATCGGCGATGGCAAGGAGCACTCGATCGGTATTCAGGTCGATCACCCGCTGCTGAAGGAAAAGCAGGGCACTGACGAGGATTACGTTTACTTTAAGTACTACTGGTTTGACGAAGTATCGCTCGGAGACGGAAAGAACACTCTGAACGGCCCGAGAAGCAAGGAAGAACAGGAGCGCTTTTCTACCGCAACAAACAATGTGGAAATTCAATATGTGGACGGCGAGCATAATACCATTCCCATTGCAAAGACGGAACACGCAAGATATGAAGGCAGCTCCTATGCGGGCTATAATGACTACTATCTTGTAGTGGTGTTCGGTTACCATGTTGTGAATGGCGATGAGATCAATACGCCATTCTACCTCAGTGCAAATAACGGTATCGGTGTTGGGAACGCCAATGCGACGGACGGAGCGCATCTGTTGCAGGTCAAGGTCGATGAAGTTCGCATTATCACCGCAACGGCTGGCGAGCACGGTGCGATCGACCCCGAGGGCGCAGTCACCGTGCCCAAGGGCGAAAGCAAGACCTTTACCATCACGCCCGATGCAGGACGGTTTATCTCTGACGTGAAGGTGGACGGTACTTCTGTTGGTACGCCCACGACCTATACC
>ENA-ORSS01003055-ORSS01003055.1-human-gut-metagenome-genome-assembly--contig:-NODE-3055-length-14033-cov-16.836243_pt1 | contig 14033 bp, 13 predicted proteins | sample MGYA00241899_ERZ509162 | MGnify/ENA primary metagenome ERZ509162 (study PRJEB26280, sample SAMEA2338641) | human gut metagenome | biome: human gut; feature: human-associated habitat; material: faeces... | reverse complement strand
CACACCATTCTGAAAGGAGACAGCAAACTATGTCCGAGAAAATTGTACAGCTGAACAAGAAAGCCTACGTCCACATTGAGGATTGGCGAATCGCCCCCTTGCAGGGCGGACGGTATCCATACGTCTATGTGGACGGTAACTACCTGCCCGCAACCGGGGCGGAGAGTACGAAAATGTTGCTGTATTGGTGGCGATCGCCGTGAATGAGGACGGCATTGAGGAAACGCTGACCTACTGCGCTTTTCCCGGCGAGCATTGGACGCGCATCCGCACCAACAACGTGATCGAGCGGCTGAACCGGGAGATCCGTCGGCGGACCCGCGTAGTGGGGACGTTCCCGGACGGGAACTCCGCCCTGATGCTGGTCTGCGCCCGACTTCGCCACGCGGCGGGCACCCAGTTGGGCTGCAAGAAATACATGAACATGAAGCATTTGGAGGCAGCTTTGGACGACGCCCCCATTGCCGGCTGACTTCATTCAGCCGGAGCCTGCAAATAATTTTGCGCATAAATCTTGACGGGACCGGCTAAACCTCACCTATACTCGTCTTCTACAGCAAAAAATCGGTGCAGACCTTGAATTTCTGAACATACAGGTTCAAGTGTCTGCACCTTTTCAAATAATTACTTGTTCAGTGCTGCCATAATCTCTTCTTTATAAGGCATCGCCGGTGCTGTACCGAGCTTTTCGACCGCCAGTCCGCCGGTTACATTGCCGTATATAAGCGCAGCTTCAAAGCTCATTCCCGCCGCAAGCGCCGCAGTAAAGCCGCCGTTAAAGGCATCACCTGCTCCCGTTGTATCAACAACATTTACCTGAATCGGCGCACCGGTAAACTCAGACTGTGCATTTTTGGCATAATAGCCCTTGTTTCCGAGCGTGATGACAACATTCTTAACTCCCTTGCCGAGAAGAACATCTGCCGCCTTTGAGGCGCTCTCATAACCGGTAACTGCAATGCCTGTTATGATTTCTGCTTCTGTTTCGTTGGGGGTGATGTAATCTATGCCGTTCAACACCTCATCAGGCAGCTTTCTTGCCGGTGCAGGATTAAAAACAGTAGTCACACCTGCCTGCTTTGCCATATCAAGCACCTTGTAGGTAGCCTCCGGATTTGTTTCAAGCTGGCAGAGAACCGTTCCCGCTGAGGCGACAGTTTCTTTAAGCGCCTGAACCTCCTCGGGCTTGAACTCTCCGCAGGCACCGATAATTACAATGATTTCGTTCTGTCCAGTAGCTTCGTTTACGATTATCAGTGCAGCACCTGTGTCAGAATTTTTATCAACAATGATTTTTGAGGAATCGATTCCCTCTTTGTCATAGAAATTAAGTGCCAGCTTTCCGAAGTCGTCCTCACCGAGCCTGGTTACAAGTGTTACATCGCCTCCGGCTCGCTTTGCAGCTACCGCCTGGTTGGAGCCCTTTCCTCCCGGTCCGCTTTTGAAGGACACACCCATTACCGTTTCGCCCTCTGTGGGAAACTTAGGGGTTCTGCCGGTAAGGTCAGTTACATAGCTGCCAAACACTACTATCTTTTTGTTTTCCATTGCTTTTCTCCTTTTGCTGACACGCTGCAGCTATCACAATTATATCTGAATATCGAACATTTCGTAAAGGTCAAGTCTGTCAATGTGCAGAACAAGCTTGCCGTCTGAATACTCAAAGCCCATTTCCCTGCCGTCTGATACGCGGGTTATCTTTGCAGGCTTTTCCGTCCTTATGCAGATATTGAAGTCAAATACCGGCAGAACCTCATCTGCGTACTGCAGGTTGATTGCAGACAGATATTTGCCCTCTTCATCCTCCCACAGCTGATACTCAACCACATACGGCGTATCGTCTGAAGCGAAGCGCATCTCAGGCACATACTTCTTTACAAATGATGTGAATACCTTTCTTGGCTGTGTCAGGCTTGTGTTCTCAAAGGGTGCACATACCCATATTATTTTGCCCTTGCCGACCTCTGCTTCCATCATTGCAGGGTAGTCTGTTGCGATTCCGGGTGGGTCTGAGTGCATGGATGCACTCTCATTGCGCGGGTCATTCGGATCCGCTTCCACCTGAAGCTCGAGGTCTGCACATACCAGGAATGTGCTTGCCTGCAGTGAATACGGCAGCGTCAGCTTTGCAAGCACCTTACCGTTCGTTGCTCCTTCAAGAATATACGCGCTGTCGTACACTGTCAAAGGATATTTTCTGCTGTACTCACCAAACAGCGGTGCCACCTCATCCTCGGGGGCAATATAGGTGATTGTTTCGTCGGTACGTCCCGTGATCTTTCCGCCGAAAATCTCCTCAACCAGAGGCTGTGCGCTGTGACCGCTGATATACGCTATGCCGCCGTCTTCGACATAAGCCTTCAGCTCAGACATATTTTCCTTGCTCATATTGGGCGCATCGCTCACGATAAGCATTTTTGCTTTGCCCCACTGCTCAGGGTGGAAGCTGGTATACACGCTGTAGGGTATGTGCGCTCTCTGCAGCGTTTCGCTGACATTGATGCTGCTGTCAAGATGCGGTATTGCCCTGCTGATGTGCTTACTCTCAGAGATGTCCATAGGCGGCATCTCCTCGTCGTACTTGCCGTGCAGATTGAAGTATATGCCTATATCCGTGCAGGGCTTGCCCTTTGAGAAATACTTTTCAAACCTTGCCGCATCATCATATACATTCTTAAGGCGGCTGTACACCAACGGTTCATATGTGCCGGTCATATCCACTGCGTCAACAAATATGTTGCTGCCGTGATTGATAAATGACAGCATTGCATGGAGCTTCATCATTACCTCGGATTTAATAGTGGTATGCTCGTCAAGAGACGGCTCGCACCTTGAGGTAGTATAGTTGAACGGCAGATTGGGCGTCATATTGTAGTACAGTTTGCAGGCAAAGGTCTGCTGAGAAAAACCGCCGTACAAATCGCCGGAAACTGCATCGCTTGCAATCGTGGCATTCTCGGTTACGCCCATCATCCAGCTTGCCGGCATGGTGGAGTTCTGCATTTCGACAACTGCGCCGGGATTGACCATCTTGACGGAGTCGTAGATGTACTGCATATAGTCCTGCAGCCACTCCTCGCGCTTGCGCTGGAAAAGCTTCCAACGTTCGTCCTTCCAATTGACAATTCTCGGCATTTCTCCGCCGACTTCCTTTTCCCATCTTGCTCTGCAATTGTCGCAGTAACATACTGTGGGCCAGAAGGTCATATCCGCAAAGAACGCCTCATAGGAGCCTACATATTCCGTGAAATCTGCAATCTGGTCTCTGCAGAACTTTTTGTAGCCCTCGCTGTTCGGGCAGCAAAGGCCGAATCTTCTGCCCTTGTCGCGCGAATAGTTGCCGTTTATGTCCTTAATTCTCCACTCGGGATGGTGGTCATATGCCCAGTTGTTGTAAATCATGCTGAAGTATACATCAACATCCATTCCGCCCTTGTGCATTTCATCGTACAGCCTTTTGAATGCATCTTCATTTCCGATGAGACCCGGGTGCATTTCGCCAACCTTTGTAGGCCAGTAGGAATAGCCGTAATGGGACTGAATATACATCATTCCCGCCTCAGCACCTGTTGAGATAATGTCCTTAGCAAGAGCCTCCGGGTCAAACTGCTTAAGGAATTCGTCTCTCGTTACATTTACATGCATATCAAGAGAGTATTTCTTATATTTATCAGAATATCTGAATGCCATGATCGCGCTCCTTTATTTTATATCTGAATATCGAACATTTCGTAAAGGTCAAGTCTGTCAATGTGCAGAACAAGCTTGCCGTCTGAATACGCAAAGCCCATTTCCCTGCCATCTGATACGCAGGTTATCTTTCTGCCAAAGCCTGTAAGCTGTGTCTTTTTATGATCTTTTCAATTTGCGCAAGTTTTTGAAAGAGCCTAATTGAACTCAATTAGGCTCTTTTCATTAATTCTTTTCTTCTTGCTTTTCTTTCAAAGAAACCGCTGATACGCTTGTTGTTCAGCGCAATACCCATTACGATTATGAGCATAACACCCAGCACAACATCCTGCATCTTGCTCGGGACACCCAGAGCAATCAATGCATTGAACATCATGGAAAGGGTGAACTGGCTTATGAATACACCAAGCGTCAGATTGCACCATTCCTGAATTGCAAATGCAATCAGCACGCCCATAAGAGGCTGGAAGATCATTGAGATACTCCTCAGGGAAGAAACCGTGGTAATGCTGTTTGCATAAGAAATCTGCAGGATTGCGGTAATGCCGATAAAGATACCGGCAAGCACAAAGGTCATATACTTGGTATTCATTGCATTGACGCCAAGTGCGTTGGCGAGAAGCTCCTCATTACCTACCGCGCGAATGTGGCAGGCAATGCAGGTTTTGTTGTATATGTAATAGAACAAGAGTGCGCTTGCTCCCAATATAATCAAACTATAGGGGAATTTGCCGATAATGCCGACATCAGCGGGGATTGTCTTGCTGACGCCGAGACCGATTTTCTGTGCAAGTATCTCGTAGATGAGCAGCAGGCCCAGAGATACAATGAGACAGGGAATCTTCAGCAGCTTGTACACAGTGCCGTTAATTACACCCAGCACAACGCCAACGGCTATGCAGCCGATGATGAGGCCGGGAAGTCCCATTGTGTTTCCGAGAGAACCTCCTATCATTGCAGCAATGATCATAGCAGATGCGCAGCTGAGATCGAACATACCAATTGCGTTGGTAAAGCACATTGCATATCCCAGAGTTGTAGGGATAATGGCTTGAGACAGAACAATCTTCAGAGAATGGAAGCCGTAATTATCTATGCAGGCAGTCAGAATTAAAAAGATGACCACCGGTACGGCAAGTACGATAAATATATTGTTCTTTTTTTCCTTCATAACAGTAAACCTTTAACAACGATTATTGTCAGTAATAATGCAGCTGCTGCATTACTTTTCATAAGGGGAAAACGTGCGTCATTCATAACGCATATAAAGCAAAAACGCAGAGATGGGTGACGGTTTTTTCAGTGCCGGGGGGGAGAATAAACCTCCCCCCGGAATTTGTGTGGTGTTAAGTTCAGGCTGATTGAATGCAATTACTTTGCAAAGGGAACATATTCAACGCCGTTGGGTCCCTTTACGGGTGCTGCGAGGTCTGCATGTGCAGCATAAATGTCGGCGAGGTTGAATGCATTACCCCAAGCGATGATGTCTTCACCGGTTACATCGGGATTGTAGGTGATGAACAGGTTCTGCAGCTCTTCAAAGGTGTAAGTAGGAAGTGCTCCTTCGCAGAACTTGCTGTAATCCTTGAACTCTTCAGCGGAGCCGACTGCACCGAAGGAGATGGGAACATCCCATGCCTGTCCACCGAGGCGGCCGCCATTGAGGATTGCGTTCATCTCGAGCATACCGCAGGCGATCTGAACGGGGATGTAAATACCGCCCTGTGCGCAAATGATTCTATCCTTCTCGAAGCAGGCGTCGAGTCCGGTCAGGAAGTCAATAACGCTGATCTTGATGTGGTTGTCGGGGTCGTACTGCTCAAGCGCGGAGAGCGTGCCGTCGAGGATGTTCATGCCCATGGAGCAAGCGATGTAAACACCGTCGAGGTCGGGATTTGCAACGATGAAGCTTTCAACTGCCTGTGCTGCGTCAGCTGCCTGCTGGAGGTCTCTTGCCTCAGCAACAACTTCCATGCCGTACTCGTCAAGCGCCTTCTGCATGCCTTTTTCACGAAGTGCTGCGCAGGAGCTGCTCTTGTCCAAAGAGATGAGGCCGATCTTCTTCATGCCTGCTTCGCCCATTGCCTTAACTGCTTCATAGCCTGCGTTCAGGTCGGACTGAACTGCGGTGCCGCAGAAGTAGGGAGATGCGTATACAACATCACGTACCTCGGGGTCGAGGATGTCGCGCCATGCAACTGCCCAGTAAACCTTGTTCTCTTCGCAAAGCTTTGCAACCTTGATGAGCATAGTGTCGTTGCAGGGGCAGATGGTGATCATATTGCAGCCTGCAGAGATAAGTTTCTCAACGCTGGAAATCATATGATCGGGGTCGGTCAGGTCGTCAGCTTCTGCAACTGCGGTGCCGCCGTTGGGGAAGTTGCCGCACAGATAAACCATGTTCTCAAGGTAGGAATACTGTGCAGGGTTTGCGGTGTTTTCCATGGGGATGCCGAGCTTGAATTCGGGAAGGTCTGCTGAGGGATCTTTACCCTTAGCACCTTGCTGGCCGCATGCACAAAGAGCAAACACCATAACTGCTGCCAGCAAGAGGGCGATGACTTTCTTCATATTTTTTTCTCCTTTTTCTTTCTTTTCATTACTCTGCCGGTAATGAGAATTACAAAATTCACTTGATTACCTCTACGCTCTTTCTTTCAAATGTAAGCGCAATTACAATAAGGAATATAAAGCCCTTGATAAGTTGCTGAGTCAGTGTCTCAACGCCCCACAGGGTCATACCATTTGCAAGTGCCGCCATCGTGATGCTGCCGATTACCGCACTTCTGAACTTAACGGACGAGCCGCCTGTGATCAGCACGCCGCCGAGCATCAGCGCCTGCAGCGCATTGAATTCCAAATTGCTGGCCGTGCCGATATTAGCAGCACCGGAGCGGATGAGGAAGAAGAATGCAACAAGACCGGAGGCCAAACCTGTGAACACATAGCTTCCGTACTGAACGAGCTTTACTCTTACGCCGGACTGTCTGCAGACTTCCATCCTTGAGCCTATTGCGCGGCAATGCTTGCCGAACATGGTGTACTTGAACAGTATGAAGCTAATAATACCGAATACGATCGCAACTGTGATTTTAAGCTGCTGAGAATCGAGCATCATCATCTTGATGGGTATGGACTGAACACCCGACTGGAGCAGCAATTCAACAAAGCCCTTCAGGATGAAGGACATTGCGATTGTAGCAATAAACGAGTCAATTCTAAGCTCCGTAACAATCAAGCCGTTCAGCAGGCCGCACAGCAGTCCGACCAGCAGCGCAACCGGCAGGACCAAATTGCCGCTGATAGATGATGCGTGTGCCGCAAGTGCCGCCGCAAGTGCCACAACGCCGCCCAGGGACATATCGTTTTTGCCCTGCGCCATAACAAAAATCAATGCGTATGTAACAATCAGAAGGCTGAAAGCCTCGTTGAACAGCGTGTTGAAGTTTGTCTTTGTAAATACTTTTCCGCCGCTGACCGCATTGAAGAATACCAACACCAATATGAGGCCTAATACGGGAATAATGTCAGACAGGTGCGCCTTGATCCAGCTTTTTGCACCGCCGTTTTCATGCTTTTTTATATCCGTTTTCATTAGAAAGCACCTATATCATGTAATTAATAATATCTCTGTCGGACAGCTCTTTGCTTCTCTGAAACTCTTTTGTGATTTTGCCGTCCTTCATGATAAGCAGTCTGTCGCTCATACCTATCAGCTCAGGCAGCTCCTCGGAAATCAGGATTATGGTTCTGCCGTCTGCTTTCATTTTTTCCATGATGCGGTAAATCTCCGCTTTAACGCCGATGTCTATGCCTCTGGTGGGACAGTCCATGATCAGAACGGAAGCATCGAAGCCCACCCATTTCGCAATAACGACCTTCTGCTTATTGCCGCCGGACAGATGCATACAAAGCTGTTCCATTCCGCTGGTTTTGATTTCGAGCGTATTTATGTAGGAATTCGTAAACTCCTTCTCTCTCTTATCCGTGATGAATATGCCCTTCTGCAGCTTACTCAGGGACGGAAGGCAGATGTTATCACGAATGCTTGCTGCTGTGAGAATTGCTTCTTTGTCGCGGTCCTTGGAAATGTAGCCGATGCCCAGCTTCATTGCATCAGTCGGATTTTTGAACTCAACGCCGCCCTGATACCTGGTAACGCCTATCGTACGCGGTTCAAGACCGAATATCAGCTTGCCCAACTCGTGCATACCGCACTCGTTCAGGCCGCCTATTCCGAGTATCTCGCCCTTATACGCCTCGAACGAGACATCGGTAACGATTCCCTGCGTAATATGCTCAACCGAGAGGACAACCTCGTCCTCATGGCTCGGCTTGAAATCCTCGCGATAGTAGGCTCCGACCATTTCTCTGCCAACCATCAGCTGCTTGATCAGATCGGCATTGAATTTCTCCTTCGGCACCTCGTCAATGTAAATGCCGTCTCTAAAAACCGTCAGATAGTCGCATTTTTCCATAAGCTCATCTATGTCATGTGAGATGAAGATTACGGACTTGCCTTCTGACTTCATCTTTTCCATCAAGCCGTAGAGAATATCGCGGCCATTCTTGGAAAGTGCGCTGGTCGTCTCATCTATTATCAGAACCTTTGGGTCTGAATACATTGCTCTTGCTATCTCTACAAGCTTTCTGTCCTCAAAGGAAAGTCTGCCGCAGGTCATTCTGGCGTCAATGTGCTGCATCTGAAGCTCATCGAGAATCTTCTGTGCGGCATTCGCCATTTTTTTCGTATCCAGCCTGATGCCGTTATGAAACTGCTTTTCTTTTCCAATGAATATGTTTTCCGCAACGGTTGTGCTCGCAAAGGTCCCCTGCTCCTGAACAATCATGCAAACGCCCTTAGCTGCTGCGTCAATCATATTCTTAGGGCAATACGGCTCACCATCCAGGAAGAGTTCACCTGAATCATAGGGATAAATGCCCGAAACGATTGAACACATCGTGCTCTTGCCTGAGCCGTTCTCGCCCATCAGGCCGTGGATTTCGCCGGGTCTCAGGCAAAAGTGAACATCATTCAATGCCACAGTAGGCGGGAAAGTCTTAATTATGTTTTTAGCTTCAAGAAGAAAACGGTTACTCATCAGTTATCACCATCAACAAATTATTCGTTGAGAAGCTTTATGCCCGAGCTTGTGCCGAGTCTGTCTGCACCGGCCTCAAGGAATGCAAAAAGGTCTGCCTTGGTCTTCATACCGCCTGCCGCCTTTACTTTTACATAAGGTGCAACATTGGCCTTCAAAAGCTTTACATCCTCCAGCGTTGCGCCACCGGTGCCAAATCCGGTTGAGGTCTTAATATAGTCGGCCTTTGCATCCGAAACGCACTTGCAAAGTGCGATTTTTTCCTCGTCAGTCAGATAACAGGTCTCAATGATAACCTTCAGAATCTTGTCCCCGCACGCCGCTTTGACGGCCTTGATCTCTTCGGTAACAGCATCAAACTTATGCTCCTTTGCCCAGCCGATGTTGATTACCATATCGATTTCATTTGCGCCGTCTTCAATTGCCTGCTTTGCCTCTGCAACCTTTATTGAAGTGGTGGAATATCCGAGGGGAAAGCCAATTACGGTGCATATATTGACATCCTTATATTTATTGTGAATGTAATTTACAAAGCTTGCCGGAATGCAAATAGATGCAGTGCCGTATTTCAGTGCCTCCTCTGCAATGGCTTCAATCTGCTCTGTTGTGCTAAACGCCTTGAGGAGCGTATGGTCAATGTGTCCGTATACTTCTTCTTTCTTCAATGTTATATATCCTTTCAGCTTTTGTGAAAATATTTATTTATCACAAGTTTTGTTCATCCTGTAACATATGCTAACATAAAGAAAAATTTGCGTCAATATTTCAAAACTTTTTTGTGAATAGTTCATAATATCCATCTCTTTGTTTGTATAAAACCAACATTTTTTTAACATCCGCTCTTTTTAGCTGTTAATCGGCAGCGATTGTTAACACATTTTGTTGACATGTTAACATTTTGCTTTGGTGTATAACAAAAGTCATTTATCTGATTGCCAATACGCACATTTTCTCAGAATAACGCGAAATTCAGCGCATTTCAGATGAAATATCCGGCTTATAATTGTATTATCGCGCCTCTGTATCCAAGTAAATCTGCAAATTTTGTTAAAACCAAGGTGCATTTCCCCTTTGTTGCTATTGAATTTTCTCTGTCGCTGTGATAAATTTGTTATAAATTAAAAATATTACGAGCATTTTGTTAAATACCGTTCAGAAAAGGAGAAGGCTTATATATGAAGAACAAGCCCGAGCGTATCAGCTGTATTCTCTCCATCCTGGCAAACAGAGTAGGTGAATCCATAAGCGCGCTTGCCTCGGAAATCGGAGTCTCGGATATGACCATACGCCGAGATTTGCACGAGCTGTCCGCGCAGGGATATACCACCGTTATCAATGGCGTTGCAATTCTGAATGATAACCAGGATGGCTCGAAGATAAAGAAGGACTATTTCATTCACGACGAGAGACAGAGCATGTCCGGCAGCAAGGAAGCGATCGGTCTGGAGGCCTGCAAGCTCATTGAGCCGAATGATATCGTTCTGATAGATACGGGTTCCACCACAGAGTGTATGCTCAAGCACTTAAATCTGGACTTTCCCATCACGGTAGTGGGCTACACCCTGAACACTATGGTTGCCTGCCAGAACAGAAGCAACATCTCTCTCATTTGCGGCGGCGGATTTTACCACAGGAACACTGAGCTTTTCGATTCTCCCGAAGGAGTCGCGCTTATATCCAGACTGAATATCAACAAGTGCTTTATGGCAGCAGCTGGAGTAACTTCAAAAGGAAACCTTTCATGCATCGAGCCGTATGAATTTATGTACAAGAAGGCGGCTATCAACTCATCATCCACAAGAATTCTACTGGTCGACTCATCGAAGTTCGGCAAAATGCGTCCCTGCATGTTCTCAAATCTTTCAGATTTCGACATGGTAATTACAGACAGCGATATAGGTGGAAACTGGATTAGCCTCTTTGAGCAAAGCAATCTGAAGTACATAATCGTCTGATGCGTGCTACTATCTGTTTTGCGCATCCTTAGCACCGCTTCATCTATTACAACAAGAATTCAACAGGCTCAGAGTCGGAATTTCGACTCTGAGCCTGCTATATCTTTGACCCACAGGTGTTGGGTGTTCAAATTCTCTCGGAGGCATTTGCGCCTGTCCGGTCTTGCTTTCGGTCTTGGCGGTGTCCGTCCCGGCAAGAAGCTCGTCCGGTAATGTCATAAGCCCCTATCCACTCAAAGCCTTTGTCGTCTCCCAGAGAAAAGGCAAGGGACTGTCCGGGCGGCGCAAGGGAGCTTTTCTCATGGATAAGCACCCTCGTTGTCGACTGTCTTTCAGCTTGCCAATAAACAGCAGACTGCGGATTACCGCCGCCTGTTCGACAGCAACATCACCGTCAAGGGCATGAACCCCGCCTTCGTCGGTCCGTACCTGTTCGAGGCTATCGAGGAGAACCACATGTACAAGGTGCCGCATATGCACACCCACGAGCAGATCCGCGCACGCCACAGACGCATCGAGTCCGACCTCGAGCGCGAGGAAGCGCTGCACGAGAAATACGCCCCGCTGCAGAAATACTGATCCGATTCCTTTCTTTTCGCAGCACCCCAAAAGCCCCGCCGGTTTTCCGGCGGGGCTTTCGCGATTTCTATCCGATTTCTACCCCTGCTCACAGCTCCTGCAGCATGAGGGAAAACGCCTCCCGGAACGTGAGCCGGCTGCGCACGGTGAGCTGCACATCCGGCGCGCCGTCCACCGTGACGGCGTAGAGCGTCTGCGGCGGCAGATTCGTAAAGATGCACGACCGGTGCCTTGCGTCGAGCGTTGCGACCATGGTATTTTCGCGCGTCTCGCGCACCTGCCAGAGCCGCACCGTCACGGGCGCATCCGGCAGCGCATCCGCCGAGACGACGAGCCGCGCCGTTCCGGTCGCAAACACATGCTCGCCGACCTCCTCCGCCGTGCCGCTGACCTCACGCGCGACAAGATCGGTCGCACCGGCCGGGAGCGCGGCGGACACAGCGCCGCCCGGCTGGCCGAGGATCACGAAGGTCTTGCCGATGAACACAAGAAGCACGGCCAGCAGCACGCCCAGCACCGCGCAGAGCGCGCGCAGGCAGCGCTTGCGGCGGCGCATTTTTCGCGCCAGAGCGCGTGCGATCCCGTCCGTACCGGGATCCTCCGCCGCGGGCGCAGCGGGCGTCAGGTCGCGCCGCAGCTGCGCATATTGCGCCCGGCAGGCCGGGCAGGCGTCCATGTGCGCCTCGAGCGCCGCACGGCTGTCGGCGCTGCAGCAGCCGTTCAGATAGAGCGGCAGCAGATCCGCCGCCATGCCGCAGGTAATCGGGTTCATGTCGATCCCTCCATTCGTTCGATGATTTTGTTTTTGGCGCGAAAGTACGTGACCTTCGCCCACGATTCGGACTTGCCGAAGATGTCCGCAATGTCGCGGAAGCTCAGCTCGCCGAGCGTGCGCAGCAAAAACACTTCCTTATACTGCGCGCCCAGCTCGTGCACGTAGCAGTAGATCTGCCGCGCCTGCTCGCGGTCAAGAAAGCGCTCGACGAAGTCAGTCTCCGCCGGCAGGGGCTCAAGCGCGTCCGCGCCGACCGTGCGCGCGCTGCGCCGGCAGTCCTTGAGGTATGCGTTCTTCGCAATGGCGCACAGCCACGTCTCAAGCTTGCTGTCGCCGCGAAACGAATCAAAATGGGTGTAGGCGCGGTAAAAGGTCTCCGCCGTGAGCTCTTCGGCGACGGCCGCATCTCCGCACAGGGAGCGCAGGTAACGGAACACGAACGGACTGTAGGTTGTAAATATGACGTCGAACGTGTCCATCCTTGCCCCTCCCATCTTGATGCTTTGTCTATAAGAGTCCACTGTGTGCAAAAGGTTACAGCGGATCTGCATTTTTCTTCTGCCGTGTCTGAAATCCCACGGCAGGGCCATTGTATCACAGCGGCGCGGAAAACGGCGCAGATATAGCAAAAGACCGCAGTCAAATGACTGCGGTCTTCTGTGTTGGCATTGACCTATCTTCCCGGTCCGTCTCCAGACAAGTATTGTCGGCACTGGTGAGCTTAACTTCCGTGTTCGGAATGGGAACGGGTGGACCCTCACCGTTAAAAACACCAACTATTTACCCTCGTGGCACACCACAAGGGTGGTACACCATCAGGGACTCGAACCCTGGACACCCTGATTAAGAGTCAGGTGCTCTACCAGCTGAGCTAATGGTGCTCAAGGTTTGTCTGCACCTTCAAAACCGAACAGAGGATGAAGAATTCACAAGGCGGTTTGCCTGCAATGTTCTTGTAGGTCAAGCCCTCGGGTTATTAGTATCGGTCAGCTCAATGCATTACTGCACTTACACTTCCGACCTATCAACGACATAGTCTTTGTCGTCCCTTACTCCTAATGGATGGGAGATCTTATCTTAGGGGGAGTTTCACACTTAGATGCTTTCAGCGTTTATCTCGTCCAGACGTAGCTACCCAGCTGTGCCGTTGGCACGACAACTGGTGCACCAGAGGTCTGTCCATCCCGGTCCTCTCGTACTAAGGACAGCTCCCTTCAAATCTCCTGCGCCCGCAACAGATAGGGACCGAACTGTCTCACGACGTTCTGAACCCAGCTCGCGTGCCACTTTAATCGGCGAACAGCCGAACCCTTGGGACCGAATTCAGCCCCAGGATGTGACGAGCCGACATCGAGGTGCCAAACCTCCCCGTCGCTGTGGACGCTTGGGGGAGATCAGCCTGTTATCCCCAGGGTAGCTTTTATCCGTTGAGCGATGGCATTTCCACTCACATACCACCGGATCACTAACTCCTACTTTCGTACCTGCTCGACCCGTCGGTCTCGCAGTCAAGTTGGCTTATGCGTTTGCACTCTATGCACGATTTCCGTCCGTGCTGAGCCAACCTTTGAGCGCCTCCGTTACGCTTTTGGAGGCGACCGCCCCAGTCAAACTGCCCACCTAACAGTGTCCCCCGACCAGATTCATGGCCGCAGGTTAGAAAACCAGCAATACAAGGGTGGTATTCCAAGGTTGCCTCCATCCGAGCTGACGCCCGGGTTTCCTAGGCTCCCACCTATCCTGTACATGCATTACCGATCTTCAGTATTAAGCTACAGTAAAGCTCCATGGGGTCTTTCCGTCTAGTTGCGGGTAACTGGCATCTTCACCAGTACTACAATTTCGCCGGGCGGGCTGTTGAGACAGTGCCCAAATCATTACGCCATTCGTGCGGGTCAGAACTTACCTGACAAGGAATTTCGCTACCTTAGG
>ENA-ORSS01003048-ORSS01003048.1-human-gut-metagenome-genome-assembly--contig:-NODE-3048-length-14050-cov-8.560629_pt1 | contig 14050 bp, 11 predicted proteins | sample MGYA00241899_ERZ509162 | MGnify/ENA primary metagenome ERZ509162 (study PRJEB26280, sample SAMEA2338641) | human gut metagenome | biome: human gut; feature: human-associated habitat; material: faeces... | reverse complement strand
CTTGCATGTGTTAAGCACGCCGCCAGCGTTCGTCCTGAGCCAGGATCAAACTCTCTATAAATTGTATCTAAACGACCGTAGCCGCTTAAATCTTTACAGAGCTATTTGTCATAGCTTCAAAAACTTTTTATACTTACCTTCCCGGGTAATTGACTTAACCCCGTTCCGGCAAGTTTCTCAGTTGCGCTCCGGTCTGTTTTCACAGCCCCTTGCGCTCCCGTCTGGTGCTTTTCGTTTCGTTCGTTGTTTAATTTACAAGGTACACGTCCCATAACCGCGGAACAGTCATTATCTTAGCACATGTCTGCCATCTTGTCAACTACTATTTTACCTTTTTTAGACATTTTTCATTGACTCGCTTTACACGCGCTCTGCCCTCCCGGACAGCTTTGTTAGACTACCATACACCGTGCCGTTTGTCAACGCCTTTTTTCCACTTCTATAATAATCGTTCTCTCATAAGCGGAATTTATCTCTCCGTTACCCACAAGCCACTTGACATCCTTCACCCGCCGTGCTACAATCGTTCCACAATCCAAGGGGCGCTGGCGCAAGCTGGCTGAGATGTGACGTAACGCCGTCCGGTCCCTCGAACCTGATCCGGGTAATGCCGGCGTAGGAATGCGATCATATCGATTTTCGGATTTCCGCATTGCGACGCCTGCATGGCTCGCCATGCGGGAATTTTGTTTTTGGAGGTACACATTATTATGAAAAGTCACATGAGAGTCCGCGCCCTGTGCGAAGGCGCCGTGCTGGTGGCCGTTGCGCAGATACTCAGCTACCTGAAGCTATGGGAGATGCCCTGGGGCGGCAGCGTCGTCCTGTCCATGATCCCCCTGGTGCTGTATGCCGTTCGCTGGGGCCTCGGCGCCGGTCTGCTGGGCGGCTTTGCCGGTCAGGTGGGCGACCTGTTCGAAAGCATGGTAAAGCGTCACTGCGGCATTAAGGATTTCGGCACCATCTTCCCCGGCCACGGCGGCGTGATGGACAGGTTTGACAGCGTGATTTTCACGCTGATTGTGATGTACTGCTATACGCTCGTGCTCTGATGCGGGCGTATGCGGCCGGATGACGCGATTTCCAAGTGAAAAACGGAGGCAAATATGCGAAAGTTGGCGATATTGGGTTCTACGGGTTCCATCGGCACACAGGCGCTGGATGTTGCGGCGCGCCACAGCGACCGATTTGCCGTCACCGCGCTGGTGGCGCACAGCTCGAGCGAAAAGCTCTTTGAGCAGGTGCGGCAGTTTCATCCGCAGATTGCGGCGCTTTCCGTCGAGCCGAAGGAGATCCCGGCGGATATCAGGGAGAGCTGCCAGTGGATGTTCGGCGAAAACGTGCTGCTGGACGTGGTGCGCGCGTGCGACGCGGACGACGTGCTCGTTTCGGTCGTGGGCGTCGTCGGTCTGGCGGCGGTGATGGAGGCGCTGGCCTGCGGTAAGCGCGTCCTGCTGGCCAACAAGGAGCCGCTCGTCGCGGGCGGCGAGCTGGCCACCAAGCTCGTCGGCGTGATGATCAAGACTTTCGGCCCCGCGTGCGAGGGCCACATGGACAAGGAGCGCTACGAGTTCTGCTGGATCGTCGACTTCCCGATGTATGAGATCGGCGACGAGAGCGGCGAGCTCGAGTTCTGCCACAACCCGTTCTCCATGCCCGCCGGCGGCCTCGACGTGCTGCTCAAGGCCGAGCGCGGCGAGATCGACCCGCTCACCATCACCGCCGACCAGTACGACCTCGTCTGCAACGGCGTGGAGCTCTCTTCCGGTGCGGTCCGTAACCACGACCCTGAGATCATGATCAAGGCCTTCGAGCTCGTCCGCCTCGGCGAAGAGGACGTGAAGGCCAAGTTCCCCGCCATGTACAACGCCTTCTGCTACGGCGCGCCCCCGCACGCCGGTATCGCCCCGGGCGTCGACCGCATGGTCATGCTGCTCGCCGGTGAAGATTCCATCCGCGAGATCATTCCCTTCCCGATGAACAAGAACGCCCAGGATATCATGATGGGCGCGCCCAGCGAGGTGACGCAGAAGCAGCTCGATGAGCTGCATATTGCCGTCACGGCGCACGAGGAAGAATAATTTAGCTCTCACTGCGTGAGGGTGCAATGGTTTCCCTGCGCCGCGCAGGGGAACGGCAAAAGGGGGGCTATTCTCTTTCCTCGGAAAGAGAATAGCCCCCCTTACACCCCCCAAGAGAAAGGGACGAGGGGCCTTCCCCCTCGACCCCGCACATTGGCAGTCTCGATCTTGAAGAGCTGCTCAGCCTGCGGAATCGGGTGCGGTGTACATGGCTTCGCCATGAATCCCTACGTTTCGTGACAACTCTCAACCGCGCCTTACTATCGTGAGGCGCGAGTGACGTTACCTCGGCGGCAGACTGCCTGCGGAATGCGGCATTGCTGCGCTCGCCGCATTGATGAGTGCTCCGTTAGACGGTGATTAGGCTGCACTTCTACAAGACTGGCAGAGCGGCAGCGAAGATAGGAGCAAATCAAATCGTATAGGAATACCAACCGCGGCAACGCCGCGCGCAGGCAGTCGATTCGGCAAGCGCCGCACCTCTTCGAACTGCTCGCTTGCAATGTGAATTTTCTCTGGGAGGGTGCAAGGGAGGGATATCTCTTTTCGAAAAAGAGATATCCCTCCCTTATCCGTTTCCCTGCCAGCAGGGAAACAACACGCTTCCCCCGCAGGGGGAAATTACTGTTTTTTCCTGATCAGAATAAACGGCGTGCACTGGTCATCCTGACCCGCGGGGTTATCGCGGATGATCTCACACAGCTGCTCGTCGGTGAGGGCCACGTTGTCGCCCTTGCCGAGGATGTCGCGCGTGAAGTCGTTTGCGTCGACGATCATCGCGCGCACGCCGGTCTTCTCATAGATCTCGTTGCACACGCCCGAGGGATTTTCCGGAATACGGATGCCGTAGTCGCCGTAGACGGGGAACACGTCGGGGTAGAAGCCGTCGAGGCCCGTGACCTCCATGCCGACCATATCGTAGAAGATGCCGTGCTTGCCGACGAGCTTGCCAAAGCCCGCGCAGATGGCGGCCCAGAGGACCTTCCACGCGCCGCACTCGTCGATGGCGAACTGCATCTTGCACACCTCGCCCACGCCGATGCCGGCGCTGTTGTGCTGGATGGCAAAGCGGCTGAGGAATTTCGCCAGCCACGAAATTTTCATATCCTTGCGGTAGACCACGCGCTTCTGGCACAGGGCGATGATCTTTTCGCTGATGCTCAGCAGGTCGCCCTCCTCGTAGAGGGGCTTGACGTAGCGGTTGACGAGTTCGATGTAATCCTCGCCGATCTCGACAAAGTGCGTCTGGATGGCGTGGCGCAGATAGACGCCCGTGGACGTCTCAATTTCAACGTTTTTGGAGCCGTTTGCAACAAAATCCATGAAAAAAGCCTCTTTCGTGCAGTATTTAGATCGATAAAATATGAACCGATGGTATTGTACCACAAAATCCGCAAAATGCTACTGTAAATTGCAAAAATTCAGGAAAGAAAAAAGCGCGCCGTCCGCGGCGCGTGCTTGACGCGGCGGACGGCGTGAAATGGCGGAAAACGAGAAGGCAGAGCGCTTACTTTTCGGTGATGACCTTGAGCACCTTTTCGTAGCTCTCCTGGGCGATGGGTACAGCGTGCGCGAGCAGCGCCTCGCCCTTCTGGCAGCACTCGTCGCGGAACGCCTTGTCCTTTAAGGACGAGAGGTTGATGAGCACGTTGAGCCACGCGCTCTGCATGGCCGTCTTGAGCGTGAGCGCGGCGATGCCGAGGTCGCTGACAACGTTCGGATTCGTCGTGCCGACAAGCTCGGCGCACAGGTCGATGGCCTCGGAGCAAATTTCCATCATTGTCAGCGGCACCTGCGTGCAGCTGCGGAAGCTTGCCTGCACCGCGCCGCGGCGGATGGCCTTGTGCGCGTCATCGTCCTTCGGGAGGGCAAGAGACTCGATCAGACCGTCGAAAACCTCGCTGTCGCGGTTCATCACATCGATGAAGCGCTCCTTGAGCTCATTGCCCTTGGCAATGGCGTCCAAAAGGCGTTCGCGGTCGTTTTCAAAGCCCTTCTTGTCAAGCGTCAGGCCGTTGACCATCATCGTCAGCGCCACGCCGACGCCGCCGGCAAGGCCCGCCACCGCGCCGCCGCCGGGGGCGGGAGTGCCGGAACCGACTTCGTTGATGAGCTCGGTAACTTTCATATCTGCGATCTTCATAGCGTTCCTCCCCGGATCGGTAAAATCAGAATAAAAGGTTTCAGGAAGAGGCGGGTCATCCCGCCTCTTCCCAGTAAATCAAAAGGGTAAAATCTGCGATATATTGCAGGGTTTCTCTTAAAACAGGCCGGTGATCTTGCCGTTTTCGTCGACGTCGATCTTCTCGGCGGACGGGACCTTGGGCAGGCCCGGCATCGTCATGATGTCGCCGGTCTTGGCGACCAGGAAGCCCGCACCGGCGTTGACCTTGAGGTCGCGGACGGTGATCTTGAAGCCGCGGGGCGCGCCGAGCTTGCTGGCGTCATCGGAGAAGGAGAACTGCGTCTTGGCCATGCAGATGGGCAGCTTGTCAAAGCCGAGCTCGGTGAGCTGCTTAAGCTGCTTCTTGGCGGAAGCGGCGATGACCACGCCGTCAGCGTGATAGACCTTGGTAGCGATGGCGTTGAGCTTGTCCTCAATGCTGTCGTTGACGTCGTAGACGAACTGGAAGTGGTTGGGCTCGTCGCACAGGCGCACGACTTCCTCAGCCAGCGCAAGGCCGCCTTCGCCGCCCTTGGCCCACACTTCGCTCAGGCGGACGTTGACGCCCAGCTCGCGGCACTTGCTCTCGACGAGGTCGAGCTCGGCCTTGGTGTCGGTCGGGAACGCGTTGATGGCGACGACGCAGGGGAGACCGTAGACGTTCTTCACGTTGTCGACGTGCTGGAGGAGGTTGGGCAGGCCCTTTTCAAGCGCCTCAAGGTTCTCGCTGTTGAGCTCGGCCTTGGGCACGCCGCCGTGATACTTGAGCGCGCGGACGGTCGCAACGATGACGACAGCGTCGGGGTGGAAGCCCGCGGCGCGGCACTTGATGTCGAGGAACTTCTCGGCGCCGAGGTCGGCGGCGAAGCCGGCTTCCGTGACGGTGTAGTCGCTCAGGCGCATCGCGGTCTCAGTGGCCAGGATGGAGTTGCAGCCGTGGGCGATGTTTGCGAACGGGCCGCCGTGGATGAACGCGGGAGTGCCTTCGAGCGTCTGGACCATGTTGGGCTTGATGGCATCCTTTAAGAGCGCGGCCATCGCGCCCTCAGCCTTCAGGTCGTGCGCGGTGACGGGCTTGTCGTCGTAGGTGTAGGCGACGACCATCTTGCCGAGGCGCTCCTTGAGGTCGGCGAGGCCGGTCGCAAGGCAGAGAACTGCCATGACTTCGCTCGCGACGGTGATCTCAAAGCCGTCCTCGCGGGGCACGCCGCTGGCCTTGCCGCCAAGGCCGTCGATGATGTGGCGGAGCTGGCGGTCGTTCATATCGACAGCGCGCTTCCACACGATCTTGCGGGGGTCGATGCCGAGCACGTTGCCCTGCTGGATGTGGTTATCGAGCATGGCGGCGAGCAGGTTGTTCGCCGCGCCGATGGCGTGGAAGTCGCCGGTGAAGTGCAGGTTGATATCCTCCATGGGGACGACCTGAGCGTAGCCGCCGCCGGCAGCGCCGCCCTTGACGCCGAACACGGGGCCGAGAGAGGGCTCGCGCAGGCAGACCATAGTGTTCTTGCCGAGCTTGTTGAGCGCGTCGGCAAGGCCGACGGACGTGGTGGTCTTGCCCTCGCCCGCGGGAGTGGGGCTGATAGCGGTGACGAGGATCAGCTTTGCCTTGCGGGGCAGCTTGCGGATCTCGCTTAAGTCGAGCTTGGCCTTGTAGTTGCCGTAGAGCTCAAGGTGCTTTTCGTCAATGCCGGCCTTGGCGGCGACGTCGACGATTTTTTTCATTTCATGTGCCTGGGCGATCTCAATGTCGGTCATGGGGATACCTCCTAAATAATTATGTATTTAAAAGCGGAGAATTGTCTCTTATTGACAAAATCAATTATAGCCGAACGATAGAGAAAGGTAAACTGTTTTGCAAGCCTCTTTTTTCCAAAAACCTTAAAAAATTAAGCGTTGGTTCGCGTGCCTTAAAAAGAAAAAACGGGAGATTTTTGGACGAATTTTCAACGCTTGCGGCAAAGGTCAAAACGAGAAAAGCGAAAGTTGCCAGCGCCCGGCTTTCATTTCACTCTGCCGCGTCACAGCGTGATGCGCATGGGCTCATCCAGCGTGACCTCGCCGCCGATGCTCGCGGCGATGACGTTTCCGCCTTGGCGCTCGACGCTTGCGCGGACCGCGCCCGCGGGCTGCCGGTATTCGCACGAAAAACCGCCGTTTTCCATGCGTTCGCTCTGCGCGACGGCGCAGGCGACGCTGCCGCTGCCGCAGCTGCCCTCCCAGACGAGGGAGCCGGTCTCGATGACCTTGACGAGCGGGGTCATGCTGCGATTTTCCGCGTTGAGGAAAATGACGCCGCAGGCGTCAAGCCCTGCAATTCCGGAAAAGATGGGTTCCGCCGCGCGGAAGAAGTCTTCGCTCGGCTCCACGCCCTCAACGACGAAGTGGGCGATGCCTGTTAAGTCGACGAGCGTGCCCTCGTGACCATTCACCGTGACACGCTTCACGCTGCGCGGACAGGGCATTTCAGCGCGCGCCGTGCCGGATTTCAGATCGACCTGCGCGGTGACGGCATGGTCGCAGCCACTCACGCGCAGCCTGACTGAGGAAAGGCCGCCCTTTTGCTGGGCAATATACATGCCGTAGGCGCGCGTCGCGTTGCCGCAGAATTCGCCGCCCATCATCTCCATGTGGCCGTCGACGTCGTCCTCGGCGGCGCAGGCGTAGCCGACCTGCTCGGCCTTGAGTGCGGGGATCGCCATGATCTTCTCCGCGATGGCCGCGCGCTGTGCCTTTTCGACCGGATCGAGCACGAACACCGTAATGTTCCCCGCCGGGTCCGCCCGTAAAATGTTCAGTTCCATAGCAAGTTCCTCCTAAAAAAAGAAGGTGTAAAGACGAAATAACTTTACACCTTCTTTTACATCTTGTCAATTCGTGTCAAAACACAAATCTTTCAGCATTATTGTCCCTAAATCGGTAGCAATAACCATTTTTGAGACGCATCACATTTGCGGCCGCGCACGCCGCAAACAATTTGGATTGTCCCGGAGGACGACATGTGCGTCCGCAGGGACACCTTACAAATGTTTTCGCGGTGAGCGAAAATATTTGAAGCCCCTATTTCATTTGGGCCGATGGCCCAAATGTCAAGTCTCAAAATTGCGTCTCCGACGCAATTTTGACTTACTCAAAGTCGGGGATATACTCCTTGACGATATCCAGCAGCTCGCCGGAGCGAATCATCGCTTCCACCGCACGGATGTCGGGCCAGATCTCACGGTCGATCTCATAGAAAGCGACCTTCTCGCGCACGTGCTGATAGAGAGCCTCATGCAGCGGGGTCATGCCCTGGCCGTGGGTGTTCAGGCGGCGGCGGATGTCGATGGCCTGGCAGGCGGTCATCAGCTCGTCGGCGAGGACGTCCTGCGTGTTCTGCAGGATCATCTTGGCCTTACGGGCAGCGGTGGTGCCCATGGAGACGATATCCTCCTGGTTGGCGGAGGAGGGGATGGAGTCGACGGAAGCGGGGTGAGCGTAGATCTTGTTCTCGCTGACCATGGAAGCGGCAGCGTACTGAACGATCATGAAGCCGGAGTTGACGCCGGCCTGGGTGGTCAGGAACGCGGTCAGGCCGTTGGAGAGCGCAGGGTTGACCATACGCTCGGTGCGGCGCTCGGAAGCGTCGGCCAGCTCGCTCGCGGCGATGCCGAGGAAGTCGAACGGCAGGGCCATGGGCTCGCCATGGAAGTTACCGCCGGAGATGACGGCCTCGTCGTCGAGGAACATCAGCGGGTTATCGGTGACGGCGTTGAGCTCGATCTCGACCTTCTCGCGGACGTAATCGAGGGCGTCACGGCAGGCACCGTGCAGCTGCGGGATGCAGCGCAGGGCGTAAGCGTCCTGAACGCGGTCCTTCTGGCAGTTGTCGAGGATCTCGGAGCCGTCGAGCAGCTTGCGCATGTTCGCGGCGACGAGCATCTGGCCCTTCTGGCCGCGCACCTGATGGATGCGGGGGTCGAAGGCGTTGCGCAGGCCGGTCAGGCCCTCGAAGGACATGGACGCGATCACGTCGCCGAGCTGGGCAGCGCAGATGGTGTCGTACAGCGCGAGAGCGCCGACGGAGGTCATCGCGCAGGTGCCGTTCGTCATGCCGAGGCCTTCCTTGGAGACCAGGGTGTCGAGCGTCTTGATGCCAGCCTTGGCCATGGCCTCAGCGCCGGGCATCTTCACGCCGCCGTACATGGCCTCGCCCTTGCCGAGCATGGGGAGCGTCATGTGAGCGAGAGGAGCCAGGTCACCGGAGGAGCCGAGGGAGCCCTTCTGCGGGACAACAGGGGTCACGCCCTTGTTGAGCATCTCGAGCAGCATCTCGACGAGGATGGGACGAACGCCGCTCACGCCGCCGCACAGAGCGTTGGCACGCAGCAGCATCATGCCGCGGACGATCTCGTCAGCATACGGCTCGCCGGCGGCGGTGCAATGGCTGAGGATCAGGTTGGTGGAGAGCTGATTGCTCATCTCCTTGGGGACGGCGACCTTCTGGAACTCGCCGAAGCCCGTGGTGATGCCGTAAGCGACGCGGCCCTCAGCGGCGATCTTCTCGGCCAGGGCGCGGGACTTCTTCATGGCTTCCAGAGCGGAGGGAGCCAGCTCGACGGTCGCATTGTAGCGAGCGATGGCGACGAAGGATTCGAGCGTCAGGCTGTGGCCATCGACGACGACATGCTTGATCGCGGTAGGATTCATGATCATGGTAGTGTCCTCTCTTTTCTCAAAGTTCCGGTGTGACCCGGTCGGCGTGTCCGGTCGCCCGAACCGCCTCAGGTGCAAGAAACGTGTCGAAGCGTTCCCCTTACTTTCCGCGCATGCCCGTGCGTGGATGGCGCTCCGCCTGTGGAAAAGTCCCACAGGATCGTTCTGGAAACAGTATAGCACATTTTTGTGCAAAATCAATAGTTTTTTGCTGGAAAAAGTTTTCTTTGTTGTTCGTTATCACCATATTTGGATAACACACTATCAGGGTACAGTGATAGAATTAGACAGAATAGATAAAAAAAGCGCCCCGCTTTTGCGGGGCGCCTTTGATTCTTTGTGGAAAGGTCACAGTTGTTCACTTCTTGTGCTTCTTGCTGGACTTCGGTTCGGGCGCGGCATAATCCATGATGCGGATCGCCGGATTCTTCTTTTTGATGAACGCGTAGATCTCGTCGAGGTCTTCGCGCGGGAAGAAGAGAGCCTTTTCCGTGTTGCCGTGGCCGATGTGCAGGCGCACCATGTCGGCATGGCCGCGGTCCTCGCACACGATCGCATTGATGTCCTCCCAGGGGAAGAACTCGTAGTGCGTGGTAAACTGCATGTTGTAGAAGATCTCAAGTCCGCGGCTCGTGAGAGCGGCGTCCTTTTTGGTCATCAGCGTCAGCAGATACAGCACTGAGAATGCGAGCGAGACGAAGGCGAGCAGCGGATTTCTGCTGCGGGTCGAAATGCCGAACAGCAGCAGCACGACAACCAAGATCCATCCGCCGGTCTGCACCCACTTTTTACGTGGCTTGAGCGATGACTGTGCGGGGTAGATCGGAGGCGGGACGGATTCCCAGGGAAGCGAATGTTTCACAGCGGTGATTCCTTTCTAAGTAAAGCGGGGAAGGGGGCTTACGCGTTGATCTTGGGGGCCTTACCGGCGGCACGGCGAGCCTCGAGGTTCGCAAGGGCCTTGGCGTGAGCCTCTTCGGGAGCGCCGGCGGGCTTGCCGGCCTTGGTCTTGCCGAAGATATTGGTGTAGGAACCGTCAGCCCAGAAGATGTTGCGGCCGAACAGAGCGGTCACATAGGCGTAAACGGGGTTGAGCAGGTTGACGAACGCATACGGGAAGAACACCAGCGGGCTCATGCCGAGAACGCCGGTCTGGTAAGCGCCGCAGCCGGTCCAGGGGAACATAACGGCCCAGAGGGTACCGGCATCTTCCAGAGAACGGGAGAGCATATTGCGGCCGAGACCGAGCTCGTCGTACTTGTCAGCATAGATGGGGGCGGGAACGCCGATGCCGAGGAACTGGTCGCACATGGTGGCGTCGCAGAAGATGGAGGTCAGCAGGGTCGCGAGGATGAGGCTGCCGACAGAGTGGATCTTGTGCTTCAGGCCGCCGAACAGACGCTCGACGCAGCCGCAGCGCTCCAGAGCACCGCCGTAGGCGAGCGCGAGGAGGATGAGGTTGATGGTCCACATGGTGCCGTTCATACCGCCGGCCTTGCCGAGGATGGAGTCAGCGACTTCGTTGCCGGTCTCAACGACGATACCGTTGTGCAGCATGTTGAAGATGTCGCCCAAGGCGCGGGAGCCGTAGATGTCGGTGGGCTGGAAGATCATCATAAAGATGGTCGCGGTGGCAACGGAGATGGCGATACCGACGAGGCCGGGCACGCGCAGGATGCACATCACGATAACCACGATGATGGGGATGAGCAGAACGGGGGAGATCACGAAGGCCTCACGGAACGCGTCCTGAATGGACTGGGCGACGGTCGGATCGTAGGCGCTGGCGTCGATGTTCAGGCCCATGATGGTGTAGAGGATGAGGGCGATGACCAAGGTCGGGCCGGTGGAGGAGACCATCGCGGTAACGTGGTCGAAAAGACCGGTCTCGGCAACAGCCGCGGCGAGGTTGGTGGTATCGGACAGGGGGGAGAACTTATCGCCGACATACGCGCCGGAGATGATCATACCGGCGGTGAGGGCGGGATTGATGCCAAGGCCCGCGCCGATGCCGAGGAACGCAAGACCGATGGTGGCGGTGGTGGTCCAGGAGGAGCCGCACGCCATACCGACGATCGCGCAGAGGATGCAGCCGATGGGCAGGAACAGCTTCGGGGTCAGCAGATCCAGACCGTAGACGATCAGGGAGGGGATCGCACCGGAGGCCATGAAGCTCGAGACCAGGAAACCGACGGTGCAGAGGATCAGGACCGCTTCCATGGAAGCGCTCAGGCGCTCGATCATACCGGCGAGCATATCCTTGAAGTCGTGACCGCAGAAGTGACCGACGATGCACGCGACGACGATGGACATGACCAGGGGCATATGGGCGTCATGGTAACCGGATTCGGAATGACCGAGGAAGCAGTAAAGCATGAACCCGATCATTGCCACAATGGGAATTAACGCCAGCAGAAAACTGGGCTCCCGTGCGACTTTCTTTTCGTTTGCCATTGATAAAATACCTCTCTCTTCATAAAAATACTTGCCCGTCAGGAAGCGGGAAGCCGCTCCTCCCCATGACGAACACGCTGCACACCGCACGCGGGGACGTGCGTTTTCTGTGGAGGGGTCCCACAGAAAAACAGACACAGAACTTAGGCAACAGCACCGTCGGGCAACGGTTTCTTGCACGCTGTTTCCCATGCCCTAATCTATTTGTGAACTAATTGTAACATACCTGTTCAGCAAAAGCAATAAAATTCGCGTAGATTCCAAAAAATATTTTAGTCAATTCTTCTATATCGGGATGACGTGATGTTATGCTGATATGCTTTTACGGCATCGCAATAAAGCAAAACAGACAAAAAGGAGCAGGCGCTTAGCGCCTGCTCTGATCAAAATGATGAATGGCTTACTTTTCTTCTTTTGCCCGCTCAAGCAGCAGCTTATAGCCATCCGCCCCGTAGCAAAGGCACTTATTGACGCGCGTGATGGTCGTAGACGAAACGCCGATCTTCTGCGAGATCTGCGTGAAGGTCTTACCATCGGCGAGAAGCGACGCCACCTCGAAGCGCTGGGACATCGCCTCGATCTCGCTGAAGGTGCAGAGATCGTCGAAGAAGCGGTAGCATTCTTCCTCCGTTTTCAAAGATAAAATTGCCTTGAACAGGTGATCGGTCTCTTCGCTTTTCATTTTGCTCTGGTACATCCAACGTTCCTCCTCAACGATCCGATCGGATCGACTCCTGCCCGCGCGGTGTGGCCGCGGCGGACGCCGAATGACGGCTGCCCGGAAGCTGCTTGCGGGCGAACCTCGGTTTTCGGAGCTTGCCCGTTGATATTGTCTCTATGGTAACAAAAAGCGGCAGTTCCGTCAAGCGCAATTCGTGCTTTTTGGCGGATATCTTCATTTTTCGTGAACACTGTCTGCGACGGAAAGAAAAATTTTTGCACCGCAGGCGGCGAAAGCTATGGCAATTCCACGCGGAAAATGCTATACTGTCTCGAAAGTGGAAAAAACGGCCGCGGACGCTTGACAATCCCTGCGCCGTACCGTAAAATATCTGTCAACCACTCCGATACGCTGCTGTGCCACCACAGTACAGTACGCTGTCCATACATTCTATTAGGAAAGGACACACACTATCATGGCAACGATCAAAGCTCACACCTTATCCGGCTTTATGGAGCTGCTTCCCGCGCCGCAGACCCAGATGGAGCGCCTTATGGAGGTGCTGCGCTCGTCCTACGGCGTCTATGGCTTTACCCCGCTCGACACGCCCATCATCGAAGCGAGCGATGTGCTGCTCGCCAAGGGCGGCGGCGAGACCGAAAAGCAGATCTACCGTTTCTCCAAGGGCGACAGCGACCTGTCCCTTCGCTTCGACCTGACGGTGCCTCTGGCGAAATACGTTGCCCTGCATTATGCCGACCTCGCTTTCCCGTTCCGCCGTTTCCAGATCGGCAAGGTCTATCGCGGCGAGCGCGCGCAGCGCGGCCGCTTCCGCGAGTTCTATCAGGCAGATATCGACGTCATCGGCGACGGCGAGCTCGACATCACGAACGACGCCGAGATCCCCGCCATCATCTATACCGTCTTCTCCCGCCTCGGCCTGTCCCGTTTCCAGATCCGCATCAACAACCGCCGCATCTTAAACGGCTTCTACGCGATGCTGGGCCTTTCCGACAAGTCCGGCGATATCATGCGCACCGTCGACAAGATCGAAAAGATCGGCCCTGACCTCGTGCGCGCGATCTTGGTCGACGACTACGTCATCGAGGGCGAAAAGGCGGATGAGATCCTCGCCTTCATCGGCATCAAGGGCACGAACGAAGAGGTGCTCGCTTCTCTTGAAAAGTACCGCGGCCGCAACGAGATGTTCGACCAGGGCCTCGACGAGCTGACGACCGTCGCCAAGTACCTCGGCGCGTTCGGCGTGCCGCAGGAGAACTTCGCGGTCGACCTGACCATCGCGCGCGGCCTCGACTACTACACCGGCACGGTGTACGAGACGACGCTGCTCGACCACCCCGAGATCGGCTCGGTCTGCTCCGGCGGCCGCTACGATAACCTTGCGGAGTACTATACTGACCGCAAGCTCCCCGGCGTCGGCATTTCGATCGGCGTGACGCGCCTGTTCTATGTCCTCGGCGAGCAGGGGCTGCTCAACAGCGATATCTGCACCGCGCCGGCGGACGTGCTCATCCTGCCGATGACCGAGGACCTGAGCGAGGCCATCTCGCTCGCCACCGACCTTCGCGCCGCGGGCGTCAGCACGCAGATCTATACGGAAAAGAAGAAGTTTAAGGCCAAGATGAACTACGCCGACAAGCTCAAGGTGCCCTACGTCTACTTCCTCGGCGAAGACGAGATCAACGCGGGCGTCGTGTCCTGCAAGGACATGCGCACCGGCGAGCAGGTCAAGCTTCCCCGCGCGGAAGCGGTGGAAAAGGCCAAGGCCTTTGTGGAGTCTGACCGCCAAAAGCCGGTCATTTGTGAAAAGTAAAAAAGTGGCAGCCCGAAAGGGCTGCTTCTTTTTTGCGCTCCCTCGGGGGAGCGGTTGCTTTCCGCGCAGAGCGCGGAGGGAAAATGCGGCGTGCGCGCCGCAGAGTCAAAGGGGATATTCTCTTTCGCGAAAGAGAATATCCCCTTTGGAACCCCAAGAGA
>ENA-ORSS01003042-ORSS01003042.1-human-gut-metagenome-genome-assembly--contig:-NODE-3042-length-14064-cov-4.689842_pt1 | contig 14064 bp, 8 predicted proteins | sample MGYA00241899_ERZ509162 | MGnify/ENA primary metagenome ERZ509162 (study PRJEB26280, sample SAMEA2338641) | human gut metagenome | biome: human gut; feature: human-associated habitat; material: faeces... | reverse complement strand
TGTTCTGCCTAAGAAAGAAGTTATCCAGCTGAAGAAGGAATGGGAAAAGCTGGAGAAGAACCTGGGCGGTATCAAGAACATGACCAGAATCCCGGATGCAATCTTCGTTGTTGACCCTAAGAAGGAAAAGATCTGTGTACAGGAAGCTCATGCACTGGGCATCACACTGATCGGTATCGGCGACACCAACTGCGATCCCGAAGAGCTGGATTACATCATTCCTGGTAACGACGATGCAATCAGAGCCGTTAAACTGATCACTTCCAAGATGGCAGACGCTGTTATCGAAGCAAATCAGGGCGAAGAAGTTTATACCGAAGAAGCAGCTGCACAGGGCGAAGCTTCCGATATCGAAGAAGTAGCTGCTGCAGAAGAGGCATAAATACTTTTTGACAATAGAACCCAATAAACTGATTTTATATGGAGGAAAGTAAAATGGCTGTTACAGCTGCAATGGTAAAAGAGTTAAGAGAAATGACCGGCGCTGGTATGATGGACTGCAAAAAGGCGCTGACCGCAACAGAAGGCGACATGGACGCTGCTGTTGAATTCCTGAGAAAGAACGGACAGGCAAAGGCTGAGAAGAAGGCTGGTCGTATCGCTGCAGAAGGTCTCTGCCGCGTTGCTGTAAAAGACGAAGGCACCGCTGCTGTCGTAGAAGTAAACTCTGAGACAGACTTCGTTGCAAAGAACGAGAAGTTCCAGAACTTCGTAGCTGCAGTTGCTGAGCAGGCAGTAAATTCTGACAATACAGAGCTGGAAGCATTCCTGGATGAAGCATGGCATGAAGAACCTTCCAAGACTGTAAAGGAAGTTCTGGTTGAGCAGATCGCAGTAATCGGTGAGAACTTAAAGATCAGAAGATTCCAGAAGGTTACCGCTCCCCTTGTTGTTTCCTATACACATGGCGGCGGACGCATCGGCGTTATCGTAGAAGCTGAAACAGATGTTGTAAATGATGCAATCAAGGAAGCACTTACTAACGTAGCAATGCAGATTGCAGCTATGAACCCACAGTACCTTAGCAGAAACGATATGTCAGCAGATGAACTTGCTAAGTTAAGAGAGATTACAGAGAAGAGTGCATTAAATGATCCAGCTTCTCTTCCAAAGCCAATCTTAAACAAGTTAATTGATAAGGCTATTAACGATAAGGTATGGAGCGATGCTGATATTGCAACATACGAAGAGCATAAGAGCAACATGCAGTACTTATTCAACTTCCTTTCAAAGGAAGCAGCTGCACAGTTAGCAGAGCTTGCATTAGCTGATGAGGCTAATATCGTAGCAGATAAGATCTTTAATGGATTAGTAGAAGGTCGTGTATCTAAGCAGCTTAAGGAAATCTGCCTTATGGATCAGGTTTATGTTAAGGCTGAGGATGGAAAGCAGTCAGTTGCTAAGTACCTTGCAGAAGTTGCTAAGGCTAATGGTGCTTTCACAGTTAAGGGATATGTTCGTTTTGAGACTGGTGAAGGTCTTGAGAAGAAGAACGAAGATTTTGCAGCAGAAGTTGCAGCTCAGTTACAGTAATATTTAATTATAATATACGGTGAGTATTAAAAATCCTCCGGAGTTTATATAAGACTCTGGAGGTTTTTTAGAATGATATTATAACAAAATGTTGTCATAAGACTTCTAAATTTGTCGTGCATATGCTATAATCTTATCAAACTGTGATATTGTGTAAAACTGCAGTATACGATATGGAGGATAATTTGATGGGATTATTTTTTAAAGATTTGAAAGATGATTTATCAGAATCAGTCAATAATTTACCAGATGATACTAATAAGGCACCTGATGACTCAGATGATGTAATGGTAAATACATTAGATGATCCTGAACTTGCCAAGATGGCAGAGGCTTTCAAGATGGAAGCACAGGAATATGATATGTCAGAAGATACTTCTTCCCCAGAAACAGATATGGGAAATGTGTCTGATAAAGATGAGACAAAAGAAGATATAAAGAATGCAGCAGAGAATCCTGAATATATAGCTGATGAGACTGCAGTTATTACGGATGGACTTTCAATAAAGGGAGATCTTGACTCATTAGGTTCTATTGATTTATTTGGTACAGTAGAAGGTAATGTTACATGCAGAGGAAAACTTACAGTAAGCGGTTCTATTACAGGAAGTTCTAAAGCTAACGAATTTTTTGCGAATGACGCACAGGTTGATGGCGATATAGAGGCAAAAGGTGCTGTAAAGATTGGACAGGGAACTGTAGTTGTAGGTAATATAACTGCTACATCTGCGGTTATTGGTGGAGCTGTTAAGGGCGATATAGATGTACATGGACCTGTGATAATTGATTCATCTGCTATAATTTCTGGAGATATTAAGTCAAAGTCAGTACAGATTAATAATGGAGCAACAATTGACGGACGCTGCTCACAGTGTTATGCGGATGTTAATATGGAAAGTATATTTGACATTAAAGGAAAAAAGAATAAATAACTGGAGGCACGTATGGATAACATTAAAAGAGTAATACTTAAACTTAGTGGTGAGGCTCTTGCTAAGAAAGAGGGCGGCTACAATGATGAGCTTATAGAGAATATTGCTAATCAGGTTAAGACAATAGTTAATAAAGGAACAGATGTTGGTGTAGTTATTGGTGGTGGTAACTACTGGAGAGGTCGTTCTAATGATAATATTGACAGAACTAAGGCTGACCAGATAGGTATGCTTGCAACAATTATGAACTGTATATATGTTTCAGAGATATTCCGTTCACAGGGACTTAAGACTAATATTCTTACACCATTCGAATGTGGAAGCATGACAAAGCTTTTCTCTAAGGACAGAGCTAATAAGTATTTTGAGAAAGGCATGGTTGTATTCTTTGCAGGAGGAACAGGTCATCCATATTTCTCAACAGATACAGGTATTGTATTAAGAGCTATTGAGCTTGATGCAGATGCTATTCTTCTTGCTAAGGCGATTGATGGAATATATGACAGCGATCCTAAGCTTAATCCAGAGGCTAAGAAGTATGATACAATCTCAATCAACGAAGTTGTTGAGAAGAAGCTTGGAGTCATTGATATGACAGCTTCAGTTATGTGTATGGAGAATAAGATGCCTCTTATGGTATTCGGACTCGAAGAAGAGAACAGCATAGTTAATGCTTTATCAGGAAAGTTTAATGGAACAGTAGTAACTGTTGATTAATATAATATTAATGGAGGATTTTATGGAAAATATTAAAGATATTGAAGGAAGAATGCAGAAGTCAGTTGACAACTTAAAGGAAGAATATGTAACAATAAGAGCCGGAAGAGCTAATCCACATATTCTTGACAGATTAAGAGTTGATTATTATGGAACACCTACACCAATCCAGCAGGTTGCCAATGTTTCTGTACCAGAAGCAAGAATGATTCAGATTCAGCCTTGGGAAGCAAGCCTTATCAAGGATATTGAGAAAGCAATTCTTGTATCAGATTTAGGACTTACACCTAACAATGATGGTAAGACAATCAGACTTGTGTTCCCTGAATTAACAGAAGACAGAAGAAAAGAACTTGCTAAGGATATCAAGAAGAAGGGTGATAATGCCAAGGTTGCTATCCGTAATATCAGAAGAGATGCCAACGATGCAATAAAGAAAGAGAACAAGGCAGGAGATATCTCTGATGATGAAGCTAAGAATTCAGAGGATGAAATTCAGAAGATTACTGATAAGTATATTGCTATGATTGATAGTGCTATAGATGATAAGACGAAAGAGATACTTACAGTTTAAGAAAATGTCAGGGCTGTTGGATATTTTACAACAGCCTTTTTGTAATTGAATGAATTGCGAGAGGAATCATAGATATGGATACATTTAACGAGAGTCTCGGATTAAAGATTCCGGGGCATGTTGCCGTTATTCTTGATGGTAATGGAAGATGGGCTAAGAAAAGACATCTCCCAAGAACAATGGGACATGTGCAGGGAAGCAAAGTTGTTGAAGATATGCTTTATGTCGTAGATGAGCTTGGTGTAAAGTATTTTACTGTATATGCTTTTTCAACAGAGAACTGGAAACGTTCAACAGAAGAAGTAAGTACTCTTATGGGAATCTTAAGAACTTATCTTAAGGATTGTGTTAAGAAATCCATGAAGAATAATGTGCGATGCAGGGTTATTGGAAGAAAAGATGAACTCAGCCAGGATATTATAGACAGTATCAATAATCTTGAAGAGAAAACCAAGAATAATACAGGGCTTAATTTTACTATAGCCATTAATTATGGTGGAAGAGATGAGATAACAAGAGCGGTAAGAAAGATTGCCGGCAAGGTATCAGAAGGAAGTCTTAAGCCTGAAGATATAGATGAAGATACAATAAGTAATAATCTTGATACTTGGGAATTGCCAGATCCAGATTTACTTATAAGAACAAGCGGTGAGCAGAGATTATCTAATTATCTGTGCTGGCAGCTTGCTTATACAGAATTTTATTTCACAGATATTTATTGGCCTGATTTTGACAGGGAAGAACTTATTAAAGCATTTGAGAAATATAATAAGACGGAAAGAAGATTCGGCGGAGTTAAGGAGGAGTAGATTATGCGTACAAGAATTATGAGCGGAGCTGTGCTCATAGTCATACTTTTCACATGCCTGTATTTTGGAGGCTGGGTTACATTCGGGTTCAGTCTGTTTATTTCACTTGTTGGAATGTATGAGCTTATTAAAGTTAAGAAGCTTGAGAAGACAGGACTGGCAGTTGTAGGATATATAGCGGCAATTACTTATTATTTTATTCTTTTGCTTAATGATCCGGCATATATTTTACTGCTTCTTGTAGCTTCATGCATACTTATGATGTCAGTATATGTATTTACATTTCCAAAATATAAGACAGAAGATGTTATGTGGGTATTCTTCAGTATAGTGTATGTTGCTGTAACACTTTCTTATATCTATCAGGTAAGAATGCTGCAGGACGGAATATATATCGTATGGCTTATATTCGTGTCTTCATGGGGCAATGATACATGTGCATATTTCACAGGTGTATTTCTTGGAAAGCATAAGATGACTCCAAAGCTTTCACCTAAGAAGACTTACGAAGGTGCAATAGGAGGAGTTGTCGGTGCGACACTTCTTGGCTTTGGATATGGATTTGCCATAAGCTCTAAGATGTCAGATGTACTTGTGCATCCTGTATATACATTTGCAATAGCCAGCTTCATAGGTGCATTCCTGTCTATATTCGGAGACCTGGCTGCATCTGCTATTAAGAGAAATCATGATGTGAAAGACTATGGAAAGTTAATACCGGGACATGGTGGAATTATGGACAGATTCGACAGTGCTATATTCACTGCGCCTGTTGTTTACTGGTCAATAGAGGTTATTAACAAAGTCTTTGGAGGTTGATAATGAAGAACGTTTCGATACTTGGTTCAACTGGTTCAATTGGAACACAGACATTAGATGTTATTAGAAGAAATGCTGATATTAATGTAGTTGCACTTGCAGCGGGTACAAGGGTTTCTGACCTTGCAGAACAGGTCCGTGAGTTCAAGCCACAGCTTGTATGTATAGGTAAAGAAGAACTTGTTCCAGAGTTAAAGACTCTTATCGGTGATATTGATGTTAAGATTGTAAGTGGTGACGAAGGTCTTATTGAGGCTGCAACAATTGAGAGTGCAGAAATTGTTGTCACAGCGGTTGTAGGTATGATGGGAATTACACCTACAGTTGAAGCTATCAAAGCACATAAGGACATTGCACTTGCCAATAAAGAGACACTTGTGTGTGCAGGTCATATTATTATGAGTCTTGCTAAGGAATGTAATGTTAATATATATCCTGTTGACAGTGAACATTCAGCAATATTCCAGTGCCTTAACGGTGAGAACCGTGGTGAGATAGAGAAGATTCTTCTTACAGCTTCTGGTGGTCCATTCAGAGGAAAGAAAAGAGCTGACCTTGAAAATGTACAGTTAGAGGATGCACTTAAGCATCCTAACTGGGCTATGGGACGCAAGATAACAATAGATTCTTCTACTATGGTTAATAAAGGGCTTGAGGTGATGGAGGCACAGTGGCTTTTTGGAGTACCTGCCGAAAAGGTTCAGGTTATAGTCCAGCCACAGAGCATAATTCATTCAATGGTTGAATTCAAGGATGGAGCTGTAATGGCACAGCTTGGAAGTCCTGATATGAGACTTCCTATACAGTATGCTCTTTATTACCCTGAAAGAAGAGAGCTTAACACAGAAAGACTTGATTTCTACGAACTGGCTAATATTACATTTGAAAAGCCGGATATGGAGACTTTCAAGGGACTTAAGCTTGCTTATGAGGCAGCAGCTCGTGGAGGAAATATCCCGACTGCGCTTAATGCGGCCAATGAAGTAGCTGTAGCAAGATTTTTAGACAGAAAGATAAAATATCTGGATATTCCGGATATTATAGAATACGCCATGAATGAAGTGGATTATATTAATAATCCAACTGTAGAGCAGATTCTTTCTACACAGAAGATAGTAACAGACATGATAGAAAGCAGGTGGTAGAAGTTGGTTCTTAATGTATTTCTGGCGATTCTTGTACTCAGTATAATTGTTATTGTCCATGAATTCGGACATTTTATAATAGCTAAGGCTAATGGAATAACGGTAGTTGAATTCTCAATCGGATTCGGACCTAAGCTGATACATTTCAGAAAAGGTGAGACGGAATATTGTATTAAAGCACTTCCTTTTGGCGGTGCATGTACGATGCTTGGTGATGAGTTCCTTGAGATGAGTGTTATACAGTCAGAAGAAGATAATGACGAAGAGCTTACGGATGAAGAAAAAGAAGCTAAGAAAAGAAAGCTTGCTATCGAGAATGGTTATGATATGGAAAAGTCATTTGCAAGCAAATCGGTTTGGGCAAGGATTGCTGTTATAGCAGCAGGACCGGTATTTAATTTTCTTCTTGCTTTCGTGTGTGCAGTAGTTATTGTCGGAAGTCTTGGCTATGATCCATGTGATATTGACGTTATTAAAGATAATTCACCAGCTACAGAAGCAGGGCTTCAGGAAGGCGATGTCATAACTAAGGTTAATGGACATAAGGTGACATTTTACAGGGATTTTTATTTCTATAGGGCTTATAATGCAGATAAGACTCTTAACATAACATTTACAAGAGACGGTGAAAAGATGACAACAACTGTTACTCCGCAGCATATTAAGCAGCAGAAGTATCAGGTTGGAATCATGATGAATGAGAATTGTCTCATAAGTTCAGTTACCAAGGATTCTCCAGCTGAAAAGGCGGGACTTAAAGCTAATGATGTTATCAAAGCAGTTGATGGGACTGCAATGGAGAACAGTTCCAGTGTGACAGAAGCCATTACATCAAGTGGTGGAAGCAGTGTCACATTCACGGTTGCAAGAGATGGAAAAAATGTTGATGTGACAGTTGAGCCTAAGATGGTTGAAGTTGAAAGCTATGATACAGGCTTTGTTGTATATGGAGACAGGGTAAAGACTTCTCCTATTGGTACGCTTAAGTATTCAGTGGAGGAAGTCGGATACAGTGTCAAGACTGTAATTCAGAGTCTTGGAATGTTATTTACAGGAAAGATTGGGTTTGATTCATTGTTAGGACCAGTTGGAACTGTCAGCACAATGAGTGAGATTGTTGAAGAAAGTAAGGCAGATGGTGCATTTTATGTATTCCTTAATCTTATGAATCTTGCAGCACTTATCAGTGCCAACTTAGGAGTAATGAATCTGCTGCCAATTCCGGCACTTGACGGAGGCAGACTTGTATTCCTTATAATAGAGGCATTAAGAGGCAAGCCGGTTAAGAGAGAGCATGAGGGAATTGTTAATTTCATAGGTATGATACTTCTTGTCATACTTATGGTTGTTGTATTGTTTAAAGATATAATGGCATTGTTCTAATACAGAAAGGACACAGGGGTTATGTACAGAGATAATACTAAAGTTGTTAAGATAGGAAAATGTGTTATAGGTGGTGGCAATCCTATTCTTATCCAGTCAATGACTAATACACATACAGAAGATGTTGCTGCAACAGTAGCGCAGATTAAGGAGCTTACCAAAGCTGGTTGTGAAATCATCAGATGCACAGTTCCAACTAAGGAAGCTGCACTTGCAATCAAAGAGATAAAGAAGCAGATAGAGATACCTCTCGTTGCAGATATACATTTTGATTACAAGATGGCTATTATGGCAATGGAGAATGGGGCTGACAAGATTAGAATTAATCCGGGCAATATCGGCGGAACAGACAAGATAAAGGCTGTTGTTGATGTTGCAAGGGAAAGAAATATACCAATCAGGGTTGGTGTCAACAGCGGTTCACTTGAGAAAGACCTTATTGAGAAATATGGTGGAGTAACAGCAGAGGGAATCGTTGAGAGCGCACTTGACAAGGTTAAGATTATTGAAGACTTAGGTTATGATAATCTTGTTGTCAGCATCAAATCTTCTGATGTAATGATGTGTGTTAAAGCACATGAGCTTATTGCAAAACAGACTAATCATCCGCTTCATGTTGGAATTACTGAGTCTGGAACAATATTCTCAGGAAGCATTAAGTCATCAATCGGACTTGGTCTTATACTGAATCAGGGAATTGGCGACACAATAAGAGTTTCTCTTACAGATGATCCTGTAAGGGAAATAGAGGCTGCGAAACTGATACTTAAGACTCTTGGCTTAAGAAAAGGCGGAATAGAGGTTGTTTCATGCCCTACATGCGGAAGAACAAGAATTAATCTTATAGACCTTGCAGGAAAGGTTGAGAAAATGGTTTCAGGGTATGACCTTGACTTGAAGCTTGCTGTAATGGGATGTGTAGTTAACGGACCGGGAGAAGCAAAGGAAGCTGATCTTGGAATTGCAGGCGGTGACGGCTGCGGAGTACTTATTAAACATGGAGAGATTATTAAGAAGGTTCCAGAAGAGGAACTTCTTGATACACTCAGGTATGAACTTGATAATTGGAATGAGTGATACATATGTACAGATTTTTTGAAGTGTTTAAGACGCTGAAGCTGCCAGAGGATCTGGCGGTGTATTTTGAGAATGTTGAAGTAACTAAAGTCTCGAAAACATCGACCAATTCTCTGGCACGCGTTTATATAAAGAGTGACAGGGTAATAGAAAAACCAATAATATTCAAGGTTGAGGATGCATTAAAGAAACAGATATTCCGTATATCCAACATGGACGTGCGGATTATCGACAGATATGTTTTGTCAGCACAGTATACGCCACAGACTGTAATGGATATATATTATGACAGTATCCTTGCAGAGCTGGAGAAATACTGGACACTTGAATATAATCTTTTAAAGAATTCCCAGTGGGAGTTTGAGAAAGAGGATATGCTTGTATTCACGATTGAGGACAGTTTCCTTGCACATCAGTATGCTGATACACTGACAGATTATTTCAAGAAAATATTCCTGAACAGATTCGGGTTTGAGATAGATGTTGAGTATCAGTATGCCAAGAAGAAGGAAAGCCAGTACGAGAGAGAAAATGCATACAGGATTAATCTTCGTGTCAAAGAAATTGAGAATAATATGATGGCGGCAGCAGAAGATAATGCCGACGGCAGGGATGATAAGAAACTTACTTCTGAACAGAAGGCAGCAAAGAAAGCTGAGACAGCAGCCAAGCAGAAGGCGGCTAGAGCAGCATTTTTTGCAAGCGATAACAGAGGCAGGGAAGAGCTTAAGACATACAGCAGAAAGCCTGCTAACGAAGATGTTTTATATGGAAGAGATTTTGACGGTGATGTAACACCGATTGAACAGATAGATACGGCAATCGGAGATGTTATTATCTCTGGTATGGTCCGTAATGTTGAAATGCGTGAAATCCGTAACGAAAGAACTATTATTATGTTCAATGTCACAGATTTTACAGACACAATTACAGTAAAGGTATTTGCAAAAAATGAGCAGGTACCGGAGCTTTCATGTGTTATCAAGAAGGGTAATTTCTTAAAGATTAAGGGTAATGCTACATTTGACAAGTACGACCAGGAAATATCAATTGCCAATGTGTGGGGCATAAGAAAAGGATCTGATACAAGACAGGTGCGTAATGACCTCGCACTTCATAAGAGAGTTGAGCTGCACTGCCATACCAAGATGAGTGATATGGATGGTGTGTCTTATGTATCTGATATTATCAAACAGGCAATTAGATGGGGACATAAGGCAATTGCAATTACTGACCACGGTGTTGTTCAGGCATTTACAGATGCATTCCATACGATGAGCGACCTCAAAGGCTCTTATGCTAAGAAGGGTGAGAAACTTGATTTTAAGATAATATACGGAGTCGAGGCTTATCTCGTTGATGATACCAAGCAGATTGTAACGAATCCGAGAGGACAGAGCTTTAACGATACATATGTTGTGTTCGACCTTGAGACAACGGGCTTTTCTGCGGAAGTTGACAGAATTATAGAGATAGGTGCAGTCAAGGTGTGCAATGGTGAGATAGTAGACAGATTCTCTACATTTGTTAATCCTGAGATTCCTATTCCGTTCAGAATTGAGACACTTACGCACATTAATGACCAGATGGTTATGAATGCACCTAAGATAGAGGAGATTCTGCCTAAGTTCCTTGAATTCTGCGAGGGTGCTGTTATGGTTGCACATAATGCGGAATTCGATACGAGCTTTATAATCAATAAGGCAGAGAAGATTGGTATAAATGTGGATACTACCATTATAGACACAGTGCTTCTTGCACAGTTTCTTATGCCAAATCTTCATAATTATAAGCTGGATACGCTTACAAAGCATCTTAATGTTGTACTTGAAAGCCACCACAGGGCGGTTGATGATGCTGCTGCGACTGCAGACATATTTGTCAAGATGATTAAAATGCTTTACGACAGGGATATTCCTGATGTTGATAAGCTTAATGAAGAAGGTAAGATGGATGAGAACGCCATCAAGAAGCTTCATCAGTATCACTGTATAATTCTGGCTTCTAATGAGATGGGAAGGATTAATCTGTACAGACTTGTTTCTGCATCACATTTGCAGTACTTTAACAGATTCCCTAAGATACCGAAGAGTCTTGTTAACCAATACAGGGAAGGTCTTATTATAGGAAGTGCGTGTGAGGCAGGTGAGCTTTTCAGAAGTCTTGTAAATGGTCGTTCAGAAGCAGAGATAGCGCGAATAGTTAATTTCTATGACTATCTTGAGATACAGCCAATTGGCAATAACAGGTTCATGATTGAGAAGGAAGACTGTTATGTTCAGAATGAGGAGGATTTGCGCAATCTGAACCGTAAAATAGTAGAACTTGGGGACAAATTCGGCAAGCCTGTTGTGGCGACCTGCGATGTGCATTTCTTAAATCCAGAGGATGAAGTGTACCGTAGAATTATCATGGCAGGAAAAGGCTTTGATGATGCGGATAATCAGGCACCGCTGTATCTTCATACTACTGAAGAAATGCTTCATGAATGTGATTATCTCGGAAGTGACAAGGCATACGAGGTTGTTGTAACCAACACTAATAAGATTATGGATATGTGTGAGGAGATTGAGCCTGTAAGACCGGATAAATGTCCTCCGTTCATTGAGAACTCTGACCAGATGCTTCGTACAATCTGTGAAAATAGAGCTCATGAGATATATGGTCCGGAGCTTCCACAGATAGTAACTGAGCGATTAGAGCGAGAGTTGAACTCAATTATCTCTAACGGATATTCCGTTATGTACATAATTGCACAGAAGCTTGTATGGAAATCTAATGATGACGGTTATCTGGTTGGTTCAAGAGGTTCGGTTGGTTCTTCATTAGCAGCAACAATGGCGGGTATCACCGAGGTTAATCCGTTAAGCCCGCATTATCTGTGTCCAAAATGCTACTATAATGATTTCTATTCAGATGAAGTCAAAGCATTTGCCGGAGGCGCAGGCTGCGATATGCCTGATAAGATATGCCCAAAATGCGGAGCAAAGCTTAATAAGATGGGATTTGATATTCCGTTTGAGACTTTCCTTGGTTTCAAGGGAAACAAAGAGCCTGATATTGATCTTAACTTCTCCAATGAATACCAGAGTAAGGCTCATGCCTATACAGAGGTTATCTTTGGAAAAGGGCAGACCTTCAAAGCTGGAACTATCGGTACTGTCGCAGAAAAGACTGCGTATGGTTTCGTTATGAAGTATTTTGAAGAGAAGTCAGCAAAGAATGCACTTGAGGGCAAGCCTCCTATTGTTAAGAGAAAATGTGAGATAGAACGAATAGCAGAAGGCTGTATTGATATTAGAAGAACTACAGGACAGCATCCTGGTGGAATTGTTGTACTTCCAATTGGTGAAGAGATTCATTCATTTACACCGGTACAGCACCCTGCAAATGATATGACGACATCTATAGTAACAACACATTTTGATTACCATAGTATTGACCACAACCTGTTAAAGCTTGATATCTTAGGACATCTTGATCCTACAATGATACGAATGTTACAAGATTTAACGGGAATTGACCCTCTTGAGATTCCACTTGATTCTAAAGAGGTTATGTCGCTGTTCCAGAATACATCTGCACTTGGAATCAAGCCTGAGGATATAGGCGGCACAAAGTTAGGAGCACTTGGAATACCAGAGTTTGGTACTGACTTTGCTATGCAGATGCTTATGGATACTAAGCCACAGTATTTCTCAGACCTTGTCCGTATCGCAGGACTTGCGCATGGTACTGATGTATGGCTTGGCAATGCACAGACTCTTATTAAAGAAGGAAAAGCTACTATTTCAACAGCTATATGTACACGAGACGATATTATGATATATCTTATCCAGAAGGGACTTGATTCAGAGGAATCATTTAAGATAATGGAAATGGTCCGAAAGGGTAAGGTTGCATCCGGCAAATGTAAAGAATGGCCGGAGTGGAAGCAGGATATGATTGACCATGGTGTACCGGACTGGTATATATGGTCATGCGAGCGAATCAAGTACATGTTCCCTAAGGCACATGCTGCAGCGTATGTTATGATGGCATGGCGTGTTGCATACTGTAAGGTATTTTATCCGCTTGCATATTACACAGCTTATTTTAGTATAAGAGCCACAGCATTTGACTATGAGAAAATGGCTATGAGTCCTGTAAGGCTTGAACACTACATTGCTGAGTACAAAGCCAAGAAAGCAGAAGGTACAATCTCTAATACAGAAGAAGATGAACTTGGTGTAATGCGTATTGTTCAGGAAATGCATGCAAGAGGCTATGAATTCACACCTATAGACATATATAAGGCAAAGGCAAGAACATTCCAGATAATTGATGGAAAGATTATGCCATCATTCAAGGTTATATCAAAGGTAGGTGAAGTCGCCGGAGAGTCAATAGAGATAGCCGCCAGAGATGGCGAATTCTTATCAAAGGATGACTTACGCCAGCGAGCCAAGATAGGACAGTCAGCGATAGATAAGCTTTCAGAGCTTGGAATACTTGGAGATATGACAGACAGCAACCAGCTGTCACTGTTTGACCTGTAATGGGGAATTGAGGTGAGTGTGATGATGGCTTGGGCTGAGGAATAATGTTATGGGGATGCGCGATGGCGCTGTGCTATGGTGATGCGTTATTGTGATACATTACGGTGATGCGCTATTGGGCAAACGCCTACTAGAATGTAGCGGATAACAGAATTAGTGGGTGGTTTTTATATAATATTGCAATGGTTTCGGAGCAGAGACCTACAAAAGTATCTAAGTATTGTACTTTTGTAGGTCTTTTTCTTCAAATTTCATAGAATAAAGCGACACATTGCTTGTGATTGACCTACGCAATAAGCTAAATTGGATGTTTGCGTAGGTTTTTCTTATTGAGATATCTCTATTAGCAAGAAAATTCACCTACTAGGATTGAATGTAAGAATATAATAGTAGGTCTTTACTTTCTGATTACAGTGTAAATGTGCAGAAAGCCAGTAAACAAGCGGCTTCGCAGGCATGTCAGTCCTGTTTAAAAGTCAATAATTGAAAAAAATTGAACTTTTTTGAAACTTTTTGAAAAAAGTTGTTGACAATGTG
>ENA-ORSS01003041-ORSS01003041.1-human-gut-metagenome-genome-assembly--contig:-NODE-3041-length-14067-cov-6.259064_pt1 | contig 14067 bp, 9 predicted proteins | sample MGYA00241899_ERZ509162 | MGnify/ENA primary metagenome ERZ509162 (study PRJEB26280, sample SAMEA2338641) | human gut metagenome | biome: human gut; feature: human-associated habitat; material: faeces... | reverse complement strand
CCACTGCTTATTGCTTTTCGCAATGGAAGCAGGGGACTTACTTGATTCGGTTAAAAAAAGGATGATTTTTGCTAGACATTTTCCTGATCCCTGTTATAATAAAATTATAAAGGTGTTGCGCTAAACCTCACCAAAACACTATATTTTCCATTTATGTTACAAGGAGGATGACATGGTAAAAAAATTTGTCTACGGAACCCCATTTGAAACCGAAGCCGTTGTAAAAGAGATCCCCTCTTCCGAAGGAAACCCGGATTACGGTACCTTCTCCACCGAGAACGGCTTTTCCTTCACCACAAAGCTTGCTGACGATGACATGGTATTCGGACTTGGCGAAGCCAACCGCGGTATCAACAAACGCGGCTTTCTTTACATCAGTGACTGCGCCGATGATCCAAACCACGTAGAGAGCAAAACCTCTCTGTATGCAGCACACAACTTCATCATCATCTCCGGCAAGACACACGTAGGATTCTTCTTCGATTATCCGGGCACCCTGCGTTTCGATATCGGCTACACAACTTCCGATACGATGACCGTTTCCTGCGAAAACGCAGATCTCTACGTTTACATGATCACCGGTGATTCCGATCTTGATATCGTAAAACAGTTCCGTGGCATTATCGGACGCAGCTACATTGCTCCGAAGTTTGCTTTCGGTTACGGTCAGAGCCGCTGGGGCTACAAAACAGAGGATGATTTCCGCACGGTAGTGAAAAAATACCGCGAAAACCATGTGCCGCTCGATATGGTTTACATGGATATTGACTACATGCAGGATTACAAGGACTTCACCGTAAACGAAGAACGTTTCCCGGATTTCGAGGGATTTGTACAGGATATGAAAAAAGAAAAGATCCATCTCGTTCCGATCATCGATGCCGGTGTGAAAGTCGAAGATGGTTATGACATTTACGAAGAGGGCTGTGAAAAAGGCTACTTCTGCCGCCGTGAGGATGGCTCCTACTTCGAAGCTACTGTATGGCCGGGCTGGACTCATTTCCCGGATGTCTTAAATGCAGATGCCAGAAAATGGTTTGGTGACAAATACGATGTTCTCGTTTCCAAGGGAATCGATGCCTTCTGGAATGACATGAACGAGCCATCCATCTTCTATTCCCAGGAAGGCCTTGCTGATTTCAAGGAGACTGCAAAGAAATATGTGGAAGGTGACCCGGAGGTTCCGCACTACATGGTAGGCGGAAAGCTTCAGGCACTGGCAAACAACCATGAGGACTATAAACGCTTCTATCACAACGTAAACGGCGAACAGGTCCGCCATGACAAGGTACACAATCTGTTTGGCTACAACATGACCCGTTCTGCCGGTGAAGCTTTTGAACGAATTTCCCCGGATAAGCGAATCCTGATGTTCTCCCGTTCTTCCTACATCGGCATGCACCGTTACGGTGGAATCTGGACCGGAGACAACTGCTCGTGGTGGTCACACATTCTGCTGAACCTGAAGATGATGCCGTCCCTCAACATGTGCGGTTTCCTCTATACCGGAGCCGACCTCGGCGGATTCGGTGCAAATACCACAAGAGACCTGTTGCTCCGCTGGCTGGCACTTGGTGTTTTCACTCCTCTGATGAGAAACCATGCCGCACTTGGAACACGTGAGCAGGAACCTTACCAGTTTGAGCATATCGAGGACTTCCGCAACGTCATCGGCGTTCGCTACCGCCTCGTTCCGTATCTGTACAGCGAGTACATGAAGGCTGCTTTAAACGACGATATGTACTTCAAACCGCTTGCCTTCGTTTATCCGGACGACAAGCTGGCAAGAAATACAGAAGATCAGTTGATGATCGGTAACGAGATCATGATTGCACCGGTTTACACCCAGAATGCCATCGGCCGTTACGTATATCTGCCGGAAGAAATGATGCTTGTAAAATTCCTCGGCAACGGAAACATGTTCCAGGAGGTTCTTCCGAAAGGTATCCACTATGTAGAAATTGCCCTGAATGAGGTTCCGCTCTTCATCCGCAAAGGCTGCGCAATCCCGGTTGCCGATTTTGCAGAATCCGTACCGGATATCAAAGAGGAAAGCATCCGCATGGTCGGATACGAAGGCGCTTCCTATGAGCGTTATACCGATGACGGAGTTTCCCGTATCTGATTTTAAACACAATTTGTAACGATTCAGAGCCATGCGAAATGGAAGAAAAATCGCGAATCATGTTTACATGAATGAGCTATTTTTCTGGAATTTCATATGGCGAGAAGCAACATCGAGATGCAGCGGAAGCGGAATCGAGATGGGGCTCTGAATCGTTACCACAATTTTTGAATTATCTCTCCCCTTTACAGGAGTTCTTCGGAATCCAAAGCTTCCGGGAACTCCTGTCATTTTTTTCAAACGCCTCCCAGGAGTTCCTTTTGTCCGATCGCTCTCCCGACAAAAAAGCGGGAACCTCCTGCATCTTTTCCCGGAATTCCCGCCTTTGCTATTCTCTCTTCTCTTTATTCTGTCTTCGGAAGCCGTACTTCTACAACAGCTCCGTAATTTTCATCCATGTTAGAACACGTAATACTTGCTCGTTCCCCGTACATCAGTGCCAGACGACGTTTGATATTGGAAATTCCGACATGGTGACGGCCATGATAGATGATCGGCGTGTCATGTTCGATCGCATCCAATGCTTCTTTTGAGAATCCGTTTCCGGTATCGGAAATGCAAATGTAGAGGTACTCGCCGTCTTCATACGTCTCATTTGTCAGATACAGGGAAATCTCACTCTTCCGGTCCAGGGATACACCGTGTACCACGGAGTTTTCCACCAGTGTCTGCAACAGGAGAGACGGAACCTTCCATTCTCCGATATCACCGTCCGTCGTTGCTTCAAAGGAAAAGGCTTCTTCTCCGTACCGCAGCTTCTGGATGCGAATATATGCCTCAATATGCTCCAGTTCTTCCTCTACATCTCGCTGTTTTTTGGAATCCTGAAAAATATAGCGCATATAATCCGACAGCACCGTTGTAATTTCCACAATCTCTCCCTCATGATTCTTATCCGCAATGCCATGAATCAGGCTCAGGCAGTTCAGGAAAAAATGCGGCTTGATCTGTTCCTGCGTATATTCCAGCTCGGCTTTCTGTTCGGCAAGCTCTTTTTCGTAGATCGCAATTTTCAATCCCTGTATTTTCCGCAGCAGTTCCTTGAATTTGCCGCTCACAGACTCCAGCTCTAACAGATTGTTGCTTCCATCGTCATTCAGACTCTGCTCTTTTTCCAGCTCCTCCAGTTTTTGTCCGAATTTTTCCAGCGGTTCCAGAATCCGGTGGTAATATGCTGTAATTTCCAGTGCGCAGACAAGCAGAAGAACCGCGATCAGGACGACGAATGCAATCTGCATAATCAGTACATTCTCAAGAATACCGCCTCCCGGCAGAACCATGAGATTGATCTTTCCGACCGTGCCAAGCTGGTAGGAATAGACCGTCGCATTTTTCTCCTTTTTCTTTCCCGCTTTGGAAAAATCGATAATCTCATTCTTATATTTTTCCGATGTGTCTGCCTGCGTCATCACGCGCCCTCTGGCATCTACCATAAACGGAATGACATCATACTCCTCTGTTTTGGCGCGGATGGTCCGGAAAATCAGATTCAGATTGATGACGCAGCCGATAACTTTTTTGTTTTTCGCGTACCAGCCGACAATATAGTCGTCGTCGCCAAACGTAATCACAGTCCATTGTGTGCTGATCGAATCCTTTGATGTCATAATCTGCAGATAGGACATCAGCATCTGATTCAGCGTTGTCATTCCCTTACTCTCGGTAAACATAGTTCCGCTGTCCGTAATCAGAACATTGGCTTTCTGACCATAGACGAAGAAGGTCTGTACCTCATGGTAACGGATTTTCAGCACACGGTTTCGCTCCCGCAGCGTCTGCTCCATTTCATAATACTGAGCATCTATCGATGTTATCTGATCCGGGATTTCTTTGATGTTGCTGTCAGAATCCAGCAGATAGATCAGTTCACTGTTGATCTGCGACATATCACGGTTGATCTGATCGACATAGAGCTTTGCCGTATCGGCAATATATTTATCTGCCAGCTTGCGGTTTTCCCAAACGCCCCAGAGCAGGCAGACAACAAGCCCCATCAGGACCAGAAAAACCGGAGTTCCAAGCCGCAGGGACGTATCCTTCAAACTGCGTATTCGAACGCTGCGCAGCATCCTTCGTTTTCCTTTCTGCCAGAGATTCATAAGCGCATCCACCCCTCCTTTTTTTCTGTCTGCAGAGCGACTGCCGGACGCCGCACCTTACCTCGCAGCTCCGGCAGTCCTTTTACACTCACGGAATGCATTTGCAGCTATGTTCTTTGTAACACAGCCCATTATATCACATTTTCCGGCTTTGTCCATGCAGAGTCCGTGTTTCACATGGTGAGAACAGAATTCTCTGTTCCCGTTCGCCTGGTACCGGTGAACGGGAACATTCTCTTATTCAGAGAAAATATTCAGCAGATGTTCGGTATCTGCTCCTTCCTTTACGAATACCGGAATGGTATCCATCGGAGCAGCAACCGTTACATTCTGTCCTCCCTCATACTTCTCTCCGGTCCATGCGTTAAACCATGCCGTTCCGGCCGGAAGATAAACCTCGCGCTCCGTTACGTGATCCTCCATCACAGGTGCAACATAGAGATCCGGTCCGGGCAGATAAGCGTCCTCCACATTCCAGCTTTCCTGATCGGCCGGGAAATCATAGAAAACAGGCCGCATCACCGGGGTTCCGTCCTCATGTGCTTTCTTCATCTGTACCCGGATATAATCTCTCAGGCGCTCACGCAGGAAAATGTATTTCTTTGAAATCTCATATGCCTCATCGCTAAAGCTCCAGATCTCATTGTCACTGCCGGATCCGATCTGTTCTGCACCGTAGCCCTCCTGTGGGTTGCGGTTTCCGTGCAGACGCATGACAGGGCAGAAGCATCCGTACTCAAACCAGCGGATGTACAGACGATGGAAATCCGGGTCATCGGTTCTTGCGCCGTGGAAGCCGCCGATATCAGTGGTCCACCACGGAATACCGGCAACCGCCATGTTAAGACCTGCCTGTACCTGGCGCCGGAAGCACTCAAAGGTACTTACAATATCGCCTGACCATACGAGTGCACCATATTTCGCGCTGCCTGCCCAGGCAGAACGGATCAGGCTGATTGGCATGGTATCGCCTTCTGCCGTCATGCCGTCATAGAACGCTTTCAGATAATATTTCGGATAAATATTTCCGACCTCCTGTACGCTTCCGAGCTGATAACGGTAGTTCTTGAAATCATAAACGCTGTATTCCGGCTCTGCCACATCCAGCCAGAAGAGCTTGGCACCCTGATCATAATAATTTTTCTTGATCTTCTCCCAGACATATGTTCTTGCATCCGGGTTAGTCGCATCGAAGAAAACTTCATTTCCGCCGCAGAGCATCGTCAGCGGTACACCGTGCTCCGTGCGAACCAGATAACCCTTCTCTTTCATCTCCTCGAAGTTTTCGGAATAAATGTCAACGGTCGGCCATACCGACACAACAACCTGAATTCCCATCTCCTTTAATTCGCGGCACATGCCCGGCACATCCGGCCAGTATTTCGGATCAAATTTGAACTCGCCCTGCTTCGTCCAGTGGAAGAAATCGACGACAATCACATCAAGCGGTACGCCAAGCTCTTTGTATTTTCTTGCTACAGACAGAAGCTGTTCCTGGTTCCAGTAGCGGAGCTTACACTGCCAGAAGCCCATGCCATATTCCGGCATCATCGGCGGTTTTCCGGTCAGCGTCATATAATTCTCCTCGATCTCGGCAGGCGTATCACCTGCAATCACAAGATAATCGATTTCTTTCCCGGATTCCGTTACCCATTCCGTTCCATTATTCGCAAACATCACCTGGCCGACGCCCGGATTGTTCCATAAGAAGCCGTAGCCGATATTGGAAAGATAGAACGGAACACTGACCTGTGAGTTTCTCTGTGCCAGCTCCAGCATACAGCCCTTCAGATCCAGCTCATGCTGCTGATACTGTCCCATTCCGAAGATTTTCTCTCCTTTTCTTGCTACAAACCGCGCTACAATACGGAAATTATCCCCGACGCCGTTGCTGTACTCGCGTCCCATGATGTTGAGCGGCATGCTTTCCTCATCGCGCAGACGGCGGAAATGCTCCTTTAACAGAACTCTTCCATCCTCATGATAGAACGTAATGACGCTGCCGGAATCGATCACTGCATGAAGCTTTCCATTTGTGATTTTTCCGTAGGAAGTATCCGTTCCCTCGTACATATTGGCAAAGGCTCCGCCTTTTGCTGATGGGTCCTCAAAGATTTCAACCTCTCCCGCATGCGCGTCCTTTGCTTCCAGCGCCCAGTCGCGGCCGGTAAAGCTTCGATTTTTTGTCGCGCGCACACGCAGTGCATCTTTTCCCCACGCTTCGATGCAGACGGTCTCGCCATCGTAAGAATAAATTAACTTACCCTCTTTTTCCCAAAACATGTAAAAATCCTCCTTTTGTCAAAAACGGCAGGTCATTTCTGGCCTGCCGTTTCTCCTGCTGTTTTGCACCTCAGACATTGACCCGCCGGATCAACGCCTGCTTCTTACAGGTAATATTTTTTCTGTTTATTTTGCCAGATTTTCTTTATATGCATTGTAAGCATCTGTCTGAATCTGGAGGAACTCATCAATACCCATAGCTTTCAGCTGATCGATGTAGGAATCCCATTCATCATCGATGCCGCCGTCTACTACCCAATGAGCATACTGTGCTTCTACGTATTTGTAGATATCGGTTCCGATTGCAGTGATTCTGGAAAGGTCTTCGTCGGTATACTGAACCATCGGGAATCCGCAGTTTTTCTCAGTATCAACATATTTCTCGTTGATTGCATCGTCTGCCAGTTTGATACCATCACCCTGATCTTCCGGAAGAGAAACTTTGTCATAGAAATCCTCGTTCATGTATTTTGGTCCGAAGTCACGTAAGGAGTTGGACCATGCGGAAGTATCCAGAGAAGATCCATCGCTTGGCACATCTACATTGTAGGTTCCGTCGCCATTGTCTGTGATCTGGCTTCCGATCGTACCATAGAAGGTCTGTAACGATGCAAGATCGGTGTAAAATTCATCCGCCCATTTCAGCAGGGTGTCAGGATCTTTACAGTCTTTGGAGATCATGAGCTCACGGTCGGAGATATCAAGGTAATTGGTTGCTGCTTCTACGTAGTGGTTTCCATCGTAGCCTTCTACTGCCTCAAGGGTCTTAAACTGATCTACGTTCGGGCCAACCTCAGCATCTGCAGTCCATCCAAAGATAAGACCTACCTGAGAACCTCCATCTGCCTGCTGTTTTGCTGTCTTCATGGAGCCATCCTGTGTGAAGTACTCTGGGTCAACAACGCCCTCTTCCCATAACTGACGCATCCATTTTACTGCTTCTTTGTAATTTTCTTCCATCGGCATGAAGACCGGTTTTCCTTCGCCATTCAGTCCCATGTAGTTTCCGTCACGGCTTACCATGGTTCCGAACGGGGAAAGGATGTGGCGCAGATCACCGCTTAACAGTCCGCTGCTTGCTGCATTTGTGATACCAATCTCATTGGTTGGATCGCCATCGCCGTCAGCATCTTCTGTCGCAAATTTAACAAGAACCTCTTCCAGTTCTTTATAGGTCTTCGGAGTTTCCAGTCCTAAGTTATCCAGCCATTCCTGGTTGATGCACATAACATCGCCGCAAACCTTCGGACGAAGCGGAAGCTTCTTCGGTAAGCTGTAGATTCTTCCGTCACGGCTGGTGCAGACTGCTTTCAGTTCCGGATCAGCCTCAAAGGCTGCTTTCAGGTTTGGCATATCTTTTTCGATCAGATCTGTCAGATCCAGGAATGCCGATTTGTTCTGTGCCATATCTGCCTGTGTTAAGCAGATGGAGCCAAGAAATGCATCCGGGAGGTCTCCGGAAGCCAGCAGCAGAGATTTCTGCTCGGACCAGTCACTGTTGTAATAAACCTGCCAGTCGATGTTGATATTCATCTTGTCCTCGATTTCTTTCATGACGCCTTCATGCAGGAAATCGGTCGGCCAGGTATCGGTCCATCTTACCGTTGCAATCTTATAGGTTGGGCGGTCACTGGTATCTGTCGTGTCACTGGCAGAAGATTCTGTCTTGGCAGAGCTTGTTGCAGTGCTTCCACTCGTACTTTCCGTTCCTCCATTGCTTCCACATCCTGCAAGCAGTCCAGCTGCCATTGCGGCCGAAAGAGCAACGCTCCAGGCCATTTTTGTTTTCTTTCGCATCATCATCTCTCCTTTATGATTTTTTATTTGCAATACTTCTCTCCTGTCCGCAGGATCAGCCTTTTAGTGATCCGAGCATAACACCCTGATTGAAGTATTTCTGCACTAACGGGTACATACACATGATCGGCGCGGAGGAAACCACGATGATCGCGTATTTGATGAGGTCGGCCATCTGCTTTGCCTCAACAGCTGCAGCGCCGGTACTCATGGCACTCATGGTCTGATTGCCGACCAGAATGCTTCGAAGGACAATCTGCAGCGGCTGCAGACTTTCGCTTCGGATATAAATCAATGCATTAAAGTAGGAGTTCCACTGTCCTACTGCTGCCCACAGGGCAATAACAGCGATAACGGCTTTGGAAAGCGGAAGCACAATCTTGAAGAAGAATCCAAGGTATCCACATCCATCCAGCTGCGCCGCCTCCCAGAGATCCTCCGGGATACTGTTGTTGAAGAACGTTCGTCCTACGATGATGTAATACGTTACAACGGAGAACGGAACAACCATAACCCAGAAGGTGTCCAGCAGATGAAATCTCTGTACTGCCAGGTAGGTTGGGATCAGACCGCCGGTGAAGAACATCGGGATCAGGTAAAATGCTGTGAAAAATCTTCTTCCATACAAATGCTTTCTGGAAAGCGCGTAGGAAGCCGGAATATTGACAACGAGTGTCACAAGCGTTCCCATAATTACGTAAGCAATCGTATTACGGTAGCCGGTCCACAGCTTTGCATAGCTCGCCAGCTGTTTGTATCCTTTGAAGTTAACTCCTTTTGGAAGGAACATAATCTGTCCGTTGGATACGGCTGCCGGATCACTGAACGATGCAATGACGATGAAGTACATCGGATACAGGGTGATGATGATCAGAAGCACGCCGATCGTATACAGGATGATATCGAAAATCCAGTCTTCTCTGGATTTCTTTACTTTATTTGTTGATACTGCTTTTGCTTTACTCATATCTTTGCTCTCCATTCCTATGTAGGCTCAAAATTCTGTCAGATCAGTGAGGTATCACTCATTTTACTGGAAATGAAGTTGACTGCCAGAAGAAGAACCAGGTTGATAATGTTGTTAAACAGGCCAATTGCAGCGGAAAGGCTGTACTGGCTGCTCACAAGGCCCATCTTATACACATAGGTGGAAATGATCTCACTTGAGGTACTGTTCAGTGTATTCTGCAGCAGGTAAACCTTCTCAAATCCAACGCTCATAACGCTTCCCATTCTCATGATAAACATGATGGTTGCCGTCGGCAGCAGAGCCGGAACGTCGATGTGGATCATTTTGTGCCATTTGTTGGCGCCGTCCATCGTTGCCGCTTCATACAGGGTCGGGTCTACAGAGGAAAGTGTTGCGATATAGAGGATACTGTCCCATCCTACATGCTGCCATGCCTCAGACCATACATAAATGTGCGGGAATGCTTTTGCACTTCCCATCAGGTTCGGGAGCTTGAATCCAAGCAGTCCGACCAGCTTTGCGATAATACCTGTACTTGGGGAAAGAAACAGGATCAGCATTCCGGCCATAACAACGGTGGAGATGAAGTGCGGCAGATAGGTTGATACCTGGAAGAATTTTTTAAACTTCTGTGCCTTCATCTGGTTAACCAGCAGTCCCATGATAACCGGAAGCGGGAATGTTACCGCGATGGTGTAAAGACTGATGATAATTGTGTTTTTAATGGTCAGACCGAACTGATAGGAGTTAAAGTACTGTTTGAAGTATTTCAGTCCAGCCCAGCTGCTTCCCATAATTCCATCCGCAGGTGTAAAGTTTTTAAATGCAATCACAATTCCGTACATCGGGTAGTACGTAAACAGTGCAAAAATGATAATAGAAGGAATCATCAGTAAATATAATGGCCTGCTTCTTCTCACTCCCTCTACAAATCCTATGGAACTCTTCTTTTTGGTTTTACTATGGTTGGCGCTCACATATCATCCCTTCTTTCCTTTAAATTTTTCGTAACTGTTCAGAGTCCCATCTCGATTTTTCTTCCATTTCGCATGGCTCTGAAACAGTTACCATTTTTCTTTTTCATGCTCTCGTTTCAACCGATGAACATATTATACAAAAAAGAGGGGCGTTTTTCTATCATTTTCCGGCAGTCTGTATATTAAAAAAGAGATGTCTTTTCACATCTCTTTTTTAATCAGAACGTTTTTTTGTTATTGACATCGTTTTTTTGTTATTTTTGTCTGCTCCGGTACTCATTTGGTGTACATCCGACCAGCTCCCGGAACGTTTTACTGAAATAAGAAAAATTTCCATAGCCGACTTCCATCGCAATTTTGCTGATCGGAAGTGAGGAACTGCGTAAATACTCCTTGGCCCGCTCAATGCGCCGCTCGGCAATATAATTCGGAAGCGACATTCCCGTTGTTTTCATAAAAATTTTGGAAACGTAGTCCTCTGAGAGGAACACTTTTCCTGCAAGCACGGATCTTGAAAGATCCTCGTTCAGATTCTGTTCGATATAGTCTTTTAGCTGCTCCACCACATTGTCACTGCGGGATTCGTTCTTTTTCTGACCTTCCAGCACATCAAACAGATAATCGATGAACGCATGGGCACCTACCACAGAGAGAACCGCCTCTCTCCGTTTCGTTTCATACTCTTCACTGTCAAAAATCTGACCAAAAACGATATTGCTCTCTTTTAAATAAACATATATATTCTGTATCATTTCTTCAAAAAAACGACTTGTGAAATCTTTTCGCAGACCGCCGCTTTTCTCACGCTTTCTCAGATATTCCTGCAGCTTTTCCCGCACAGCCGCAAGGGAATCGGATCGCTCCATCTCAGCCAGATACGTTTTCCACGGCACTTCCTGATAATCACGCTCTACGAAGGACCAGCGTGTCTCATACAGAATCCCTGTTTCATCCGGCACTACATACTTTTCCATCTCTTCGAGCTGATCGCGGCTCTTTGAAATCTCATCCAGTGCCGCCGGTTTTCCCATGTACATGCAGAATCTTGCCGGAAACGCACCCGCCAGACAGGTCCGCAGTTCTGCCAGTTCCTCCTGCGTTCCCATCGCACTTCCGTGATTTCGCAACACAACTGCCCATTCCAGATCGCTGACATGTACCACGGTTTCCAGTTTCATTTCTGTTGTTTCCACATATTCCGTCAGAACATTTGTAATCACAAAATTATATAAACTGATCTCCTTTTTATAATGTTCCTTATCCGGAATTTCCAGTACCCGCAGCAGAATCAGACGGAAGGTCTCATCCGGAGTACAATATCCGCTCTTTTTTGCCCTTTCAATCCAATACTCCTCCTGCAGACACTGAACCAGAAGATCCTCCCAGAATTGCTTTTCATTCTCTCCTTTTTTCTCCTGTTCCTTCTGTTTCTGCTGTTTTTCCTGCACAATCCCGACAATTCTGCTCAGCGCTGTTTCCAGATCCGCATTGGAAATCGGTTTTAACAGATATTCCCTTGATGACAGCTTCAGCGCCATCTGCGCATACGCGAAATTTGCATAGCTGCTCAGGAAGGTACATTCGATATCCAGCTTTTTGTACCGGATCCATTCCAGAAGCTCCAGCCCGTTCCCCTGCGGCATATCAATGTCACACAGCAGCATTTCAATCGGATACTCTTCCAGCAGCTTTTGCGCCTGGCGGATGTTGTTTGCCGTAAATACCATATCAATTCCAATTCCGCTCCAGTTGACGGTTTCTTCCAGCTTTTCCACCAGAAGCTTATCATCATCTACAATCAGAATACTAATTCCCATAGGTAAGCCTCCAATATATTTTTTCTGTTTTTCTTCTTTTGCCTATAGAAAAAAGCCAGCCGACAGACTCTTATTTTTCTGTCAGCTGGCCTGTTTAAAAACCATTATAACCTGTTTATTCTTTTCCGTCAAAGCAATAGGTACACATTTTGCATTTCGGCAGTCCGATCGACTCTACCAGATCGTCCAGACGGTGATACCTGAGGCTGGTGAAATTCTGACGGCGGCAGATTTCCTGGCACATGGACTCGTAGCGGTCACTCTTCGGATCTGCATACTCTTCCAGTACTTTCTCTGCGTTTTCTCCCTCTTTTTCCAGAATAATCCGTCTGGTGATCAGATCCAGCTCGGATTTGGAGCGGGAGAAATTCAGGAATTTGCAGCCATACAACAGCGGCGGGCACGCCGGGCGGACATGAACTTCTTTTGCACCGCTCTGATATAAAAATTCCGTTGTCTCACGGAGCTGCGTACCGCGCACGATGGAGTCGTCGATCAGCAGCAGTTTTTTCTGATCGATCAGTGCCTGCACCGGGATCAGCTTCATTCGGGCAATCAGATTTCTCTGTTCCTGATTTGTCGGCATAAAGGAGCGTGGCCAGGTCGGGGTATATTTGATAAATGGTCTTGCAAACGGAACCTTGGACTCATTCGCATAGCCGATTGCATGGGCAATTCCGGAATCCGGCACGCCTGCAATGAGATCCGGGTGGACATTGCTTCCCGCATCACGTTTGGCAAGCATGGCACCGCAGTGATACCGCATCTCCTCGACATTAATTCCCTCGTAGGACGCGGTCGGGTAACCATAGTAAACCCACAGGAAGGAACAGATCTTCATCTCCTCCTGCGGCGGCACGAGCATCTCGACGCTCTCCGGCGTAATAAAGTCAATCTCACCCGGTCCGAGTTCATGGTAATCCGTGTAACCCAGGTTCAGATATGCAAAATTTTCAAAGGATGCGCAGTACGCTCCCTCTTTCTTTCCAATAACAAGCGGGGTGCGGCCTTTTTTATCGCGCGCAGCGTAGATACCGTCTTTTGTCAGCAGCAGCAGCGTCATGGAACCGTCAACAACATCCTGCAGATGGCGGATGCCCTCCGGAATCGTCTTTTCACTGCAGATCAGAGATGCCGCAAGCTCAGTTGCATTGATCTGACCGGTGCTCATCTCCTGGAAATGGGTGCGGCCGTTGCCGTAAACCTCTTTTAAAAGCTGATCCATGTTGTTGATTTTTCCAACCGTGGTAATCGCAAAGCTTCCAAGGTGTGACTGGATCAGAAGCGGCTGCGGTTCATAGTCGGAAATGCAGCCAATGCCGAGGTTTCCCTCCATTTCTTCCACATCACGCTCAAATTTTGTACGGAACGGTGAATTTTCAATGTTGTGGATAGCACGTGAAAAGCCATTTGCTCCGTATGTCGCCATACCGCCTCTTCTTGTTCCGAGATGTGAGTGATAGTCTACTCCATAAAACAGTTCCAGTGTACAGTCTTTTCTTGATGCAACTCCAAAAAAGCCTCCCATTTCTTGTCTACCTCTCTTTGTGTATTTTTTCTCTCTTGGGTTCTCTTAAATATGAATGCCCCGGCAAACCGGGATGCCCGGTTACTGTTCACCGATGCGGGAACCGCAACCATTCTTCTTTTAGTGTACCACGATCTTCTCCGTACTGTAAAGTACAACTAATAAATTTGATATAAAAAATAATCTACATTAATAAATAAATTTACAGCTTTTTCCACAAAGATTTTACTGTAAAATCAAAAAAGAAAGTATTGATTCTTTTTATCGGTTATGATACTTTAAAACTGCTTATGAATCTTGGTTTTGCGTTAAACGCAAGAAAACGATTCATTCTTATTTTATCTTTTCTTAAGAGGACTAATTGTTAAGTAACCAAAAACATAGAAATATGTTTATAAATATAGATAAGAGTGGACATATGAAATCTCTTATCTATAGCTTAACAATAGGTCTCAAGCCTAAGTGACTGCT
>ENA-ORSS01003040-ORSS01003040.1-human-gut-metagenome-genome-assembly--contig:-NODE-3040-length-14069-cov-6.737620_pt1 | contig 14069 bp, 13 predicted proteins | sample MGYA00241899_ERZ509162 | MGnify/ENA primary metagenome ERZ509162 (study PRJEB26280, sample SAMEA2338641) | human gut metagenome | biome: human gut; feature: human-associated habitat; material: faeces... | reverse complement strand
AAGCAGAAGGTCGGCTACATCGCGGCTCAGATCCGTGAGAAGAGACCTCCGGAGCCGTACCTCGGCAAGGGTGTCAAGTACGATTACGAGCATATCCGCCGTAAGGCCGGAAAGACCGGTAAGTAAGGAAAGGAGACGTAAGACATGGTTACCAAAAAGGATAAAAACGAGCAGCGTCTTCGCCGCCATGCACGTGTACGCGGAAAAATTTCCGGTACCGCTGAGCGTCCCAGACTTGCGGGTTACCGCTCTAACAAGAACATCAGCGCGCAGATCATCGACGATGCAAAGGGTGTGACCCTCGCAGCAGCGTCCTCCAACGAAAAGGATTTCGCTTCCATCGGCTCCAACAAGGAGGCTGCGAAGAAGGTCGGAATGCTTATCGCAGAGCGCGCAAAGGCAAAAGGAATCGAAGCGGTCGTCTTTGACCGTGTCAGCCCCGACCCCACCTTTGGGGTGGTGGAAGAGGCCGTAAGCTGTGCCGCCGGCTGTGATGCCATCTTGGCGGTGGGCGGCGGCTCGGTGCTGGATGCCGCTAAAACCGCGGCAGCAGCCATTGCCAACCATAAGCCCGCCGAAAAGCTGGTCGGCACCCTAAAGGTGAAAAAGCAGCCGATGCCGCTCATTGCGGTTCCCACCACGGCCGGCACCGGCAGCGAGACCACCATCGCCGCCGTCATCAGTGGGACCGCGACCCACCGCAAGCGCCAGATCCTCGATCCCAAGCTCGTGCCCTTTGCCGCCATCCTCGATCCGGAGCTGACGGTCGGCCTGCCGCAGGGGAATACCATTCACACCGCAATGGATGCTCTGACCCACGCCCTGGAGGCCTATGTTTCCACCTACGCCACCCCGGAGACCGACCGCTATGCCGAAATGGCCGCCAAAATGATCTACGAGGCGCTGCCGGTGGTGCGGGAAGAGCCCAAAAATGTGGAAATGCGGGAGCAGCTGCTGGTGGCTTCCTTCCTGGCCGGTATGGCCTTTACCCGGACCTATGTGGGCTATGTTCATGCCTTTGCCCACAGCATCGGCGGGCGGTATGGGGTGGCCCACGGCCTGGCCAATGCGGTTCTGCTGCCCCATATCATGGAGTACTATCTGCCCGTCAGTACGCCCCGCCTGGCCCGCATGGCGCAAATTTGCGGCATCAGCGGCGATTCCGATGAAAGCACCCGTGCCCGCGCCTTTGTGGAAAGCATTGCCGCGATGAATCAGACCGGCGGTGTGCCGGAACGGCTGGCGGAATTCCCGCGTGCGGGGATAGACGCGGTGATAAAAGAGGCATTCCAGGAGTGCCACGGCACCTACCCGGTGCCCCGCTACTACACTCGCCCGGCAGCCCGTGCGCTGCTGGAGCAGGTTTGCGCGGAATAAAAAATCTCGAAAAAAAGCGGAGGAGCCGGTAAGGGCTTCTCCGCTGCTTTTTAGTATAGGGATTCTTCGTTTTCAGCAAATAACTTGTCATTCACGGCAAAAAGATCCTGGCCATTCAGAATACCGTACAGAATGATGGCATCCCGCCGGTTTTTGGTATAAAGACGGGCAAAGCCGCCTGCGTTTTTTGGTGCGATTTATCAAAAAAAAGAGGGCCTACTATGCTTTCGGTTAATTGTTTTCGAAGATTTCCCGCAGTATGCTATCCCACCGTGGAGGATATCCGCAAGGCGCTGCTGGAAAAAGCCCTTTCCGGCAATTCCACGCTGAAAAAAGAAAATACCAATAGCGTTCTGATGGATGTGTCGCTTAAGATAAGAAATGCGGACGATGAATGGATCCCGGCCGATCCGAATGACTTCCCCGAAGATGGCGTGGAGGTTCTGCTGCCCTATCCCAAGGGCACCAACCGGACCTATACCTTTGTCATTACCCATATGATCACTTCGGGCGAGCACGCCGGTGAAATCGAAGTGCTGAACTACCAGGCTGAAGCCGATGGCCTGCGGGTACACTTTACCAGTATGTCGCCCGTTTGCGTCGCCTATCAGGCCGGGTCCTCCTCCACCGTCACCATTACCGTGGGGGATACCACCTCTCAGAGCGGCAGTAATCCAGCCACCGGTGCCGCCGGCGGCCAAACGCTGCCCGCTCTCCTTTGGGGTGGGGCACTGGTGATGGCACTGGCCGTCCCAAAGAAAAGAAAGTAATATGATCCAACCGTAAAAAGGACCCGTCACAGGAAAAGCTCCTGCAGCGGGTCTTTTGGCATGGATTTATTTCATAAAAAATACAAGGGAAAAACACACAGTAAAGCCCAACTTTTATATAAATCACGCCCAGTATTTCCCTATATTGTAAACCTTTCGTAAATAAAAGTGAAATATTAACCTTTGGACTGCAAAAAAGGAGCGATTTTGCCGTATTAGTGAAAGGACTTTTTCTCACCGGCAAAAATTCTTTTCGTGTCGGTTCTCTCCCCGACCAAACAAATCGAGAGCCTTTCTGCCCCACCGGTCAAACAGGGGCGCCGGTCTAACTTTTTCTCCTTCAGCAGACCTCATCGGGCAATTTGGGGGTCTGCCCCAGCGGGAACCTGCCTCCCACCAGCACCTTGAAAATTGAATATCTCGGAACACGCAGGGATTCCTGCGGCTCTCGTCCTTCGGCGGCCAGCGAAGGAGCATAGAAAAACACCCCCGTTTGGGCGGGGGTGTGGGGAACTGTTACTTTGCGTAGATCATGCCAATGAGTCCGTTCAGCCAGCGTGCGGGCAATATTTTGGTGAGGAAAACTGCGCCCTTGTAGGCAAGACCGATGGTATAAAGCGGCTTGCGGCTGTTCTTCAGGGCCACATCGGCAATAAACCGCCCGGCCGCGGCCGGATCCATGCCGGTCTGTTCGTCCTTTTCCATGCCGGCTACGCTGCGGCTGATGCGCCCGCCGTAAATATCATCTCCGATGATGTTTTTCTGGCGGGCGGCGGTAAAGCCGGTTTTGATATCGCCGGGCATGACGGCGGCCACCGTGATGCCAAAGGGCTTCACCTCATTGGAAAGGGCCATGGTGTAGCTGTTTACGGCGGCCTTTCCGGCAGAATAGTAGGTCTGGAAGGGAATGGGCACCGGTGCCGCCACCGAGCTGAGATTGACAATGCGGCCGTGGCCCTGCTCCCGCATCAGCGGCAGGATGGCCCGGTTCATGCGCACCATGCCAAAAAAGTTGACATCGAAAAGGCGCTGGACATCGCTTGTTTCGGTAAATTCCACCGCGCCGGAAATACCAAACCCGGCATTATTGATGAGGATATCGATGCGGCCGTTTTCATCCAGCACCTGGGCCACGGCGGCTTTTATCTGCTCCTCATCGGTGATATCGCATCTCAGGTGGGTAATGCCCTCTACTTCACTGTCCCGGCGGCTCAGCTCGTAGACCTTGCAGCCGCGGTCCCGCAGGGCGGCCGCTGTGCACAGCCCTATGCCGCTGCTGCCCCCGGTGATAATGACTACTTTACTCATACTTTTTCCCCCAGCACGCCGCCAATGATCTCGACCGCTTCATCGATGAGCGGTTCGGTAAGGGTGGCCATGTAGCTGGTGCGCAGCAGGCACTCGGCAGGGGGGGTAGCGGGCGGCAGCACCGGGTTGACATAGACCCCGGCATCATACAGCTGGCGGGCGGCGGTCAGGGTGTTTTCCACGGTGTAGGTATACAGCGGGATGATGGGGGTGGTGGATTCAATGATCTTGACCTTCTTTTTCCGCAGGCCGTCCCGGGCATAGGCCGAAAGGGCATTAAGACGATCCACGATCTCAGGGTGGGCCTCCAGGTAGCGGAGCGCCGCTAAAGCGGTGGCGCAGGAAGCCGGTGTAATGGAAGCCGAGAAGATGAACGGCCGGGAAGCATGGCGGACATATTCGGCGACCTCATGGGAGGAGGCCATGTAGCCGCCCAGGCTGGCCAGCGACTTGCTGAAGGTGCCCATGTAGATATCTACTTCATCTTCCAGGCCAAAGTGGCTGGCCGTGCCCCGGCCGCCTTCGCCCAGAACGCCAAGGCCGTGGGCATCATCCACCATGACACGGGCGCCGTACTGCTTGGCCAGCCGTACAATTTCCGGCAGCTTGGCAATATCGCCGCCCATGCTGAACACACCATCGGTGACGATAAGGCAGCCGGCATTTTCTGGCACCTTTTGCAGCTGGCGCTCCAGATCCTCCATATCGGCGTGGTCAAAGCGCAGCATCTTGCCGTAGCTCAATTTGCAGCCATCGTAGATGCTGGCATGGTTTTCCTTATCGCAGATGACAACATCGCCCCGGCCGACAATGGCGCTGATGATGCCCAGATTGGACTGGAAGCCGGTGGAAAAGGTGACGACGGCCTCCTTGTGCAGAAATTTGGCGAGCTCCGCTTCCAGCTCCAAATGCATTTCCAGCGTACCATTGAGAAAACGGGAGCCGGAGCAGCCGGTGCCGTACTGCTCAAACGCTTTGATCCCGGCTTCGATGACCTCCGGGCAGGTGGTAAGGCCCAGATAGTTATTGGAGCCCAGCATGATGCGGCGGCGGCCCTCCATGATGACCTCCGGGGCCTGGCGGCTTTCCAGCGCGTGGAAGTAGGGGTAGATGCCTTTTTCCTTGAGCTCGCTGGCCAGGGACGGTTTGCGGCATTTTTCAAACAGATCGATCATTCTTCATGTTCCTCCTCATGTTCCAGTGCCGAGAGGAAGGCATCCAGCACGGCGGCGGTGGTATCCAATTGCTGCGGGGTAAAGCGGCTGCAGAGCTGGCCCAGCAGCCGCTCGATGCGGCCGGGGGCCTCCAGCGTTTTGCGGATGGTCTTGCGCAGTTCGCGCGCACCAAAACGGGTGGATGTTTCGTTCACGATGGCTGCCAGCGCCTGCGGGGTATATTCCAGCTTCAGGCCGCGGGCTTCCAGGCCGGGCTTGTACTCGTCCAGCATCAGGGCAGCGATCTTTTCCAGGTCAGCCTGTTCCAGCGGGCGGAAGGTGATCACTTCATCCACACGGCCCAGGAACTCCGGCCGCAGGAACTCCTGCAGCGCTTTCATGCTCTTTTCGCGGCTGACCTGCTCTTCGGTGCGGCCAAAGCCAGTCAGGGCGGTGCGGTCCGAAGAACCGGCGTTGGAGGTCATGCAGATCACGGTATTGGAAAAATCCACCGTGCGGCCCTGGGCATCGTTGATCTTGCCCTCGTCCAGGATCTGCAGCAGGATGTTCATCACATCGGGGTGGGCCTTTTCGATTTCATCAAACAGGACCACGCTGTAAGGATGGCGGCGCACTTTTTCGGTCAGCTGGCCGGCTTCATCATAACCCACATAGCCCGGAGGGGAACCGATCAGGCGGGACACCGCGTACTTTTCCATATACTCACTCATGTCAATGGAGATCAGCGGGTCCACGGTATCAAACAGCTGATTGGCCAGCTGCTTGACCAGCTCGGTTTTGCCCACGCCGGTGGGGCCGACAAAGATAAAGCTTGCCGGGCGGTGGCGGCCAGACAGGTCTGCCCGCGCACGCTTAACGGCCAGCGCTACGCTGTGCACAGCTTCGTCCTGGCCGATGATATGCTCTTTCAGGGCATCTTCCAGCCCCATCAGGCGGCCATACTCGGTCTCTTTGATTTTAACCGCCGGAATGCCGGTCCACAGCTCCACAACCTGGGCCACATCGTCCGCCGTTACCTGGATATCGGCCACGCGCAGCTCCAGCGCGGGCAGCTTTTGGCGCAGCTGGGCCAGCTCGGTCTTGGTTTTGGCCAGTTCCTCGTAATCAATAGCGGCATCGCCCTGCTTTTCGGGGTCGGGGTTTTCCAGGTCATGCTCTTTGGTTTCCAGCTCTGCCACCTGCTTTTGCAGGTTCAGAAACTCGGTAATTTCAGGGTGGCGCAGGTTGCAGCAGGCGCAGGATTCATCCAGCAGGTCAATCGCCTTATCCGGCAGGTAGCGGTCGGTGATATACCGTTCCGACAGGTGTACCACATCCGCCACGATGGAATCGGGCACACGCACGCAGTGGTACTTTTCGTAATAACCTTTTACGCCGCGGATAACCGCAATGGCATCATTGATGGAGGGTTCTTCCACCTTGACGGGCTGGAAGCGGCGCTCCAGCGCAGAATCTTTTTCAATAAACTTGCGGTACTCGGCAAAGGTCGTTGCGCCGATAACCTGGATCTGCCCGCGGGACAGGGCCGGTTTCATGATGTTGGCGGCGTTCATGGCGCCGTCCGAATCCCCGGCGCCGACAATGTTGTGGATCTCGTCAATGAACAAGATCACATTGCCGGCGGCCTTGATTTCAGAAAGCAGGCCCTTGACGCGCTGTTCAAACTGGCCGCGGAACTGGGTGCCTGCCACAAGGGCCGTCAGGTCCAGCAGATAGATCTCTTTATCCTGTAAGCGGGCGGGCACTTTGCCTTCGGCAATGCGCTGGGCAATGCCCTCGGCAATGGCGGTTTTGCCCACGCCCGGCTCACCGATGAGGCAGGGGTTGTTCTTGGTGCGCCGGTTCAGGATCTGCACCACCCGGTAAATTTCCTTTTCCCGCCCGATGATGGCGTCCATCTTACCCTCACGGGCCTTTCGGGTCAGGTTCTCACAGTAGTTTTCCAGGTATTTATACTTGGGCGCGCCTTTTTCGGGTTTTTCCTTTTTGGGCGGAGGGTTCCCTTCTCCCTCGGCGTTTTCTTTTTCGCGGTTCATCAACCCGCCAAAGAGGTTCTGCATAAAGGGGAACGGCATGGCCCCGCCTTTTTCAAAGCCGTCCTCGCCATCCTCCATATCGCCCATCACTTCCATCATCTGGTCGCTCATTTTATCCAGGTCCTCCTCGGAAAGACCCATCTTATTCATCAGGTCATCCACCGGCTTCAGGCCCAACTCCTTGGCGCACGGGAGGCACAACCCCTCGCTTACCGTCTGTCCATTCTCCATCCGGGTCATATAGATGACCGCCAGCCGCTTTTTGCAGCGGGAGCACAGCATATTGTTCTTATCCATCGTTCCACTTCCTTTCGTGGGGAGTATCATTCCGCAGGGCTGACACGCCGCCCGGCCCCGTTTTTCGGCGGCACAAATCCGTGCTGGCTGCGTCAAGGGCCTTGTCAGGCATCAGTCCATTTTCAATGGACACAAGCCTGTCAGCGGCCCATTTCCTTGCCATCCCATGATTTTTACCGTTGCAAAACGGGTGCGAACACTTTCTAACATAAAATCGCTTTTATTGTTATGCCCGTTCCCGGGCAGGATTTACACAGGAAATTCAAACTGCACAAACCAATTGAGGATCGTCGATTTCTGCACCACAGTCGTATTCAGCCAGCTCCACTCATTTTCGCTAAAGGTGATCAGCACCGCCGCCGCCATTCCGATGAGATAGCACAGCAGAAAGGCTTCCGCTGCGCCCAGCACACCGCCCAGCACCCGGTTCACACCGCCCACCACCGGCACCCGGTTTACATTCCGGGTCAGCTTTGCCAGCGCCCGCACTATAACCATCGCCACCAGGAAAATGATTAGGAACGCCACCATCGTCAGCAGAGCCACCATCACCGTCCGCAGGGCATCCCCCGCCGCCCCGGTAATGGTATCGGTCGGGTCTATGCGGTCCAGCAGCTCCGCAAAGGTTTGCAGCTTCTGCCGCAGGGTATCGCTTACGGCTGTTTGCAGCCGCTCCGCCAGGTAGCCATCGTACAGCCAGGCCGCGGCCTTGCCGCTCAGCAAAGCCGCCACAATGCAGGCCGCCGCCAGCCCCAGCAGATGGATAAAGGAACTAACAAACCCCCGCCCCACTGAGCGGATCATCACAAACAGGATCACCGCGATCAGCGCAAGATCCCAAATCAATGAAGGGGTAAAAATATCTCTCATTTTGCCGCCCCCTTTCTCCCTTTTCTCGGGTTTTCATCGTTATGGCGGCACAGCTCCATTTTGTCTCGGGCCGACCCTCCATTCCATTCCGGGCAGCCCTCACCCATTTCGCTGCGCCGCCCCAGGCCCTCTGCCATTACAGCCGCCGGTGGGTCAGCCCCTCCTCGGTGATGCAGTAATAGCCGTTCTGCCAGGGCGCCATCTGCTGGATGCCGCTCTCCTCCCGGTCGCTCACCTCGGTCAGGGCGGCATCGCCCAGCAGCAGGGTGTTTTCGGTCAGGATCAGCACCCGGTTCTTCTCGGTATGCAGGGAAAGCACCCGTTCCGTCACGGTTCTAGTGCCCACTGCCGCCAGTGTGGCATCATAGGCCGTCACCGTTACTCCGGCCGCCTCCCGGCTGTCGCCGCATGCGGTGTAAAGCGTCCCGCCTTCGCCAATGGCCATCGCCGTCGGCGTTTCGGCAAAGCGGGCCTCATACAGCACCGTCCCATCGGTGGAGATCACCCTCGCACCCCGGTCGGTCACAGCCAGCAGCTTATCGCCGCACCACTGGGCTTTCAGCAGAATCTCATCCGGCCAGCTCAGCGAAACCGCCGGCTGCCGCCCGGTCATATCGTGCAGCTTGATGCCGCACCCCAGGGCTCCGCCGCCGCTGGTCACGCCGCCGGCCGCCAGCCAGGTGCCCTTGCCGTTCAGCGCCAGCACCGAAAGATAGCAGTCCCCGCTCTCCAGCAGGAAAATTTCCTCCCCGCGGGCGTTATACACCGTCACCGCGGAAAGTCCGCTGCCGCCCCGCCGGGAAAGCGCCACCGTGCCCTTATCGTTCAGGGTGCCGCCCAGCAGGATGCCGCTGCCGGTGCCGCTTTGCAGCGTCTTGGTCTTATTGGTCAGCATCCAGTCGGTGCCGCCCACATCGTAGGTCAGCAGCCGCCCGCCGGAGTACACACTCACAGGGCTGTTGTAGCTGTGCAGGAACTCCCCGGTAATGACTCCCCCGGTATTGTATACCGTCACGCTGCCCTCGGCGCACAGGGCTACGCCGCCCTTTACCCCGATGAGCTGCCTTGTTTCCTGCCGGTCCAGCGTCACAGGGAAGCCCTTGCCCCCCCGCAGCGAGGCCGCGAGGTTCGTCAGGTGGCTACCCCACCCCAGCTGCCGCCCCGCAAAAACGGTGATGCCGATGACGGCAACCACCGCCAGCACAATGGCCAGCTTTTTGGTTCTCCGCCAGTTTTTCTTACGGCGGCGTCTGCGGCGCGCTTCCTCAAATTCCGTCAGTTCGCTCACAGTTCCGCCTCCTTTTGCTCATAGAATACCTGCTCCAGATAAAGCCCGCAGGCGGGGGCGGTTTTGCCGGCTCTTTCCCGGTCCTCACTGCGCAGGATGGCCGTGATCTCCCCCGGGGGGTATTTGCCCTGTCCTATTTCCAGCAGCGTCCCGGCCATAATGCGCACCATGTGGTAGAGGAACCCGTCCCCCGTCACCGTCAGGTGTATTTCATCCCCAGTTTGGGTCACGGCGCATTCGGTCAGGGTACGCACCCGTTCCTCGGGGGGGATTTTTCCGCCCGAAGCGCAAAACGCCGAAAAATTATGGGTACCCAGCAGCCTCCCGGCCGCCTCATTCATGGCTGCGGTATCCACCGGCCGGGGCAGCTGTACTGCCAACCCCTCCCGGAAGGGGTCTCTGGTTTCGCTTTGGTACCAGCGGTAGCGGTAGCGCTTGGCCACGGCATCATACCGCGGGTGGAAGTCCTCCTCCACCGCACAGCAGCCGGTCACCGCTATCTCCTTCGGCAGGTTCACATTCAGCGCCCGCAGCAGCGCCTCCGGCGGGATGCGGCAGCCCTCGCATTTCAGCGCCGCCACAAAGCCCACCGCATGCACCCCACTATCAGTGCGGGAGCAGCCGGTCAGCTCGCCCCGCTCGCCAAAGAGCCGTTCCACGGCATCCTGCACGGCGCCGCAGATGGTCGGGGCGTTCGGCTGGACCTGCCAGCCGCAGTAATGGGTCCCCAGCCAGCGCAGGGTCAGTTTGTATCGCATGGATGGAGCACCCCCAATCTTATCGTATCACAAAGTTGTTACCAAATCGTTGGCAAGAGATTAACATATTTGTTCAGCAGGATCACCCCGGCAAAAACCGCCGCGGTCGCCACACCGGAGATGAGGTCCCGGCCGTGCAGCTTCATCTGCTTCATCCGGGTGCGGCCCTCGCCGCCGTGGTAGCAGCGGCATTCCATCGCCAGCGCCAGCTCATCCGCCCGGCGGAACGCCGAAACGAACAGCGGAATGAGGATGGGCAGCAGTGCCTTGGCCCGCTGCATCACGCCGCCGCTTTCCAGGTCGGCGCCCCTTGCCTTTTGGGCGGACATGATCTTGTCCGTCTCCTCGATGAGGGTGGGGATAAACCGCAGCGCGATGGTCATCATCATGGCCAGCTCGTGCACCGGCAGTTTGATCTTCTTAAGGGGCGACAGCAGCCGCTCTATGCCGTCGGTGAGGGCGATGGGCGAGGTGGTATAGGTCAGCAGCGAGGTGCCCGCGATGAGGCACAGAATTCTGACCGACATGAATACCGCCGTCTCGATGCCCTCCCTGGTGATCTTGAGGATCTTCCACTGCCACAGCGGGTCGCCGGTGGAAAGGAACAGGTTCAGCACCGCCGTAAAGATGACGATGGGCACCACCGGCTTCATGGATTTCCAGATCATCGAAAGGGGGATACGGCTGATAAGATAGGCCGCGAAGCCGAACAGCACGCCCAGCAGCAGGCCCCACATGTTATCCGCCACAAACAGCATCACGATGTAGAGGATGGAAAGCAGGATCTTGATGCGGGGGTCCATTTTGTGAATGGCGCTCTTCCCGGGGAAATACTGACCAATGGTAATATCACGAATCATCGGGCGGCACCCCCTTTCACGGCATTCAGGATGGCGGCAGCCGCGCCCTCCACGGTGTAGATGTTGCCCGGCACCTGGTACCCGGCGGCCCGCAGCCCGGCAAAGACCCGGCTGATCTGCGGCACGGCCAGGCCCATGGCGGTCAGCTCCTCCACCCGGCTAAAGATATTTTCCACCGTATCGTACATGGCGGGCTTGCCCTCGGCGATCACCAGCACCTTTTTGGCGTACTGGGCTATATCCTCCATGCTGTGGCTCACCAGCAGCACGGTGTTTTTGCGTTCCTCGTGGTACTCCCTTATCTCGCCCAGGATGGTATCCCGGCCGCGGGGGTCCAGTCCCGCCGTCGGTTCATCCAGGATAAGCACCTTGGGGTCCATGGCCAGCACCCCGGCAATGGCCACCCGGCGCTTCTGCCCGCCGGAAAGCTCAAAGGGGCTTTTTTCCATCATGTCCTCCGAAAGCCCCACAAAGCGCAGCGACTCCCGCACCCGCTTTTCCACCTCCTCGGGGGGCAGCCCCATATTGGTGGGGCCGAAGGCCACATCCGCCGCCACCGTTTCGCCGAACAGCTGGTATTCCGGGTACTGGAACACCAGCCCCACCTTGAAGCGGAACCGCCGCAGGTCCTTTTTATCGGCCCACAGGTCCTCGCCGTCAATGTAGACCTTGCCCTCGGTGGGAGCCAGCAGGCCATTCAGGTGCTGGATGAAGGTGGACTTGCCGGAGCCGGTATGCCCGATGATCCCAGCAAACTCCCCCTCCTCTATCTCGATGTTGAAATCCTGCAGGGCGGCCCGCTCATAGGGGGTGCCCTGCGAATAAATATGCGTTAAATGCTCGGTTTTGATGATAGACATATTTGGCACGGTTCCTTCCTTAGCGGGTCAGCAGGGCTTCCAGCGCTTCTATGCACTCCTGCTCGTCTATGATATCGGCCTGCACCGGCAGACCGACTTCCTTCAGTATCGTCATCAGCTCGGTGGTCTGGGGAACATCCAGTCCCACCTGCCGCAGCTCCGCCACATGGCTGAATACCTTACGGGGCACATCGTCCATCAGCACATGGCCGTCATCCATCACGATCACCCGGTCACAGGCGGCGGCCTCCTCCATGTAGTGGGTAATCAGCACCACGGTGATGCCCTTTTCGCGGTTTAATTGCCGCAGCACCTTCATCACCTCGCGGCGGCCGCGGGGGTCCAGCATGGCGGTGGGCTCATCCAGCAGGATGCACCGGGGCTGCATGGCGATGATGCCCGCGATGGCCACCCGTTGCTTCTGCCCACCGGAGAGCTGATGCGGCGCGCTTTCCCGGTATTCGTACATGCCTACTGCCTTCAGGGCCTCATCCACCCTCCGGCGGATCTCAGCCGGCTCCACGCCCATATTTTCGGGCGCGAAGGCCACATCCTCTTCCACCACCGTCGCCACGATCTGGTTATCCGGGTTCTGGAACACCATGCCGGCGCACTGGCGGATCTCAAACAGCTTGTCCTCATCCCTGGTATCCATACCGTCCACCATCACGGTGCCGGTGCGGGGCAGCAGCACGGCATTGCAGTGCTTGGCAAAGGTGGATTTCCCGGAGCCATTGTGCCCCAGCACCGCCACAAACTCGCCTTCCCCTATGGTGATATTCACATCCTCCAGCACCAGCGGCAGGCCGGTCTCTTCCTCGTAACTGAAGGAGATATGCTCGGTTTCGATCAGCTTTTTCAAAATGCGTTCCTCGCTTTTTTCGTAGTCTTGGTCCCTGCTATGCCGTGCGGCACGGCAGCGGCTCTTGCCCCGCTTCTGCAGGGGGCTGGCACCCGGGCCGCAGGCCCGGCGGTGCTCCGCACCGCCGAAGCGGACCTCCGGTCCGCTTGCCCGCCCAAAGGGCGGGCGGCCTGCGGCCTGATCCTGCCTTCCGCACGGACTGCGAATAGAAGTGGAAAATCCGTCCATACTCCGGATAACGAACTAACCCGGAAAGGACGGAAAACCAATGACAAAAAAGTGGGACAGAGTGCTGATTTTCGGATTGCTGCTGGCGGTGATCCTCAGCATGGCGGCGGGCTTTGATAATGAATGTGAGACGGTGCGGGAGAATGTACTGCGGCTGCACATCCTGGCCAACAGCGACAGCGAGGAGGACCAGGCGCTGAAGCTGCGGGTGCGGGATGCCATCCTGCGGGAAACGGCGGCGGATTTTGCGGAAAGCGGGAGCCAAACGGAAACGATGGCGCGGGCAGAGGAGCTGCTGCCCAAAATGAAAGCGGTGGCGGAGGAGGCTCTGGCGCGGGCCGGCAGCGCCGATGCTGTGCGGGTGGCGCTGGTGAATATGTACTTTGAGACCCGGGAATATGATGGCACCATTCTGCCGGCGGGGTACTATGACGCGGTGCGCATTGAGCTGGGAGCGGCAGAGGGCCATAACTGGTGGTGTGTGCTGTTCCCGCAGCTGTGCATTGGCACGGCGGCGGAAGGCCCTGAGCTGGAGCGGATAGAAAAGCTGGCGGAAGGCCCGGAATACCGGCTTTCCTTTGCGCTGGTGGAGTGGCTGGAACGCCTGCTGTCGGCAGGGAAGGAAACAGCAATATCATAATTTAACACACAATAGAGCGATGGAACATGAAAAGGGACCCGAAGCGGCAGAGATGTCGGCTTTGGGTCCTTTGCTTTGTGTAATGGTTATGTTTTTCTTGCTGCGTGGTTAAAAAGCGCAGCTTTTTAGTCCAAAGTATCACATTAAGTGGCAGTATGATGGCAAGGAGAGGGATGTGTGGAGGGGGAACCACAGCAGCGCCCTCCGCACATTTCATTAGGGCACAGACCAACCCTTTGCGCAGGCTTTCTGTTCCCCTTGGCACCAAATAAAAAAGACGCCCAAGGATTTTTGCGCAGGCTTATCCCCTACGGAGGGAAAGAAAGTGTGAAAGAAAACCGTCAGGACTGTCTTTCGCGTTCGATTAGGGCAGGGAGTGTTTGAACTGCAATAAAGGAGACGCTCCCCGGCCGACCAAATAAAAAAGACGCCCGGGGTTTACCTGCGCAAACTGTCCCATCCGGAGGGAAAGAAAGTGTGAAAGAAAACCGTCAGGGTTGTCTTTCGCGTTTGATCAGGGCAGGGAGTGTTTGATCTGCAATAAAGGAGACGCTCCCCGGCCGACCAAATAAAAAAGACGCCCGGGGTTTACCTGCGCAAACTGTCCCATCCGGAGGGAAAGAAAGTGTGAAAGAAAACCGTCAGGGTTGTCTTTCGCGTTTGATCAGGGCAGGGAGTGTTTGATCTGCAATAAAGGAGACGCTCCCCGGCCGACCAAATAAAAAAGACGCCCGGGGTTT
>ENA-ORSS01003039-ORSS01003039.1-human-gut-metagenome-genome-assembly--contig:-NODE-3039-length-14071-cov-5.685217_pt1 | contig 14071 bp, 13 predicted proteins | sample MGYA00241899_ERZ509162 | MGnify/ENA primary metagenome ERZ509162 (study PRJEB26280, sample SAMEA2338641) | human gut metagenome | biome: human gut; feature: human-associated habitat; material: faeces... | reverse complement strand
TGCTCTGCGCCCGGGCAATGCCCTGATTCACTGCGTAGGAAAAGCCGGTGTTGCGTCCGTTTTCAATCAGGGTAAAGTTGGGACGGGTGCAGTAGCTGCGCGCCTGCGCAAGACTTTCGTCGGTGGAGCCGTTGTCCACCACGATGAGCTGAAAGTTCTGCTCGGTCTGGGCGTAGACCGACTCGATGGAGTCTTTGAGCCAGCCCTTGCCGTTGATGTTGGGGATGACGATGGTTGCTTTATACATAAAGGTTACTCCTGTAAAACTGCACGATTACCGGAACAGTATAGCACAACTGCGGGCAAAAAGAAACCGCACTCGCGGCGGAGTGCGGTAAATTTGTATGGGTCTTACGCTGCCAGTGCCTTTTCGATGTTGTCCAGCAGGGTGTCGTGGTTCTCGGCACACACCAGAATCACTTCGCCGGTGGGGGCCACGGTGACGGTGGCGGCCTTGGCGATCTGGTACTGATCTTCCAGATAGTGCTCCATGGACTGCTGCTCGCTGGTCACATAGGCTTCCAGTGCGCTCTTCACAGCGTCGGTCTTGCCCTCGGCGGGCTTGACGATGGCCACGGCATAGCTGCGCACCATCATGGCAGAGATGGAGGCGGCAAGGTCGGTGTACATATCATCTTCCAGATTCAGCAGGGGCAGCAGTATGCTGCGCACCTCATCGTCCAGCTGGCCGGCCTCGTACTCGGCGCTGTAGCCGTCGATGGCGGTGAACTTGCCGTCGGTCTTTTTGAGAATGTTCGCCTTCGTGACGACGGTCACGCGCGTTTTGCCGTTGCGCCGGGCGTAGTCAAACGCCGCGCGGGCGATGCGGCGCGTGCCGGGGTCGGTCGTGACCTTGAAGTCCACGGCCATGCCGGGCAGCTCCACGCCGCGGCTGCCGAGGGCATATTCGCCCTCCGTGTTCTCGCGGAAGAACGTCCAGTCGATGCCCTCGTCGGGAATGGTCACGGGGCGGACGTTCGCGTAGAGGTCGAGCGCGCGGCGCAGCTTCACGTTCGCGCTCTCGAGCCCGCCGCCCATGGGCGTCGTCGTCGGCCCCTTGAGCAGCACGTCGCAGGCCATGATTTCGGCCAGCACATCGTCCGGCACCGCCTGGTTGCAGGCCAGCCGGTTTTCGATTGTGAGGCCGCGGATGCGCCGCAGCGCGATGCTGCCGCGCGCGATCTCGTCAGCGAGCAGCGCCTCGAGCGCGCGCACCGCCTGCTCCATGATGATCGGACCGATGCCGTCGCCGTCCACGAGGCCGATGGTCACGGTCGCCTTGTTCGTATAATCCACCTGCTCGGCAGTCATGCCCGCGACGCGGGCCTGCTGCTCGGTGAGCAGGGTGCGAAACGCCGCACAGGCGCGGTCGATATCGTTCATAGCGCATGCTCCTTTGTATAGTTGAGCAGTCCGCCGGCGAGCAGGATGGCCTGCTGCCGCTCGGTGAGGCTGCACACGACGGGGTAAGCCTTGCCCGTGGCCGTGTCCGTGAGGGTGAGTGCACCCGCCGCCATACCGGCGCGGATGTTGTCGATGCGCAGGTGTGCGCCCTGCGCCAGCGCGTCATAGTCGGCGGGGTCGGCAAACGTCAGCGGCAGGATGCCGGCGTTGATGAGGTTGGCCACATGGATGCGCGCGAAGCTCTTGGCCACGACGCAGCGGATGCCCAGATACATCGGCACGAGCGCCGCGTGCTCACGCGACGATCCCTGCCCGTAGTTGCTGCCGCCGACGATGATGCCGTCTCCGGCGGCCTTGGCGCGCGCCGGGAAGGTCGGATCGCAGACCGTGAAGCAGAATTCCGACAGCTTCGGAATGTTCGAGCGATACGGCAGGATCTTCGAGCCCGCGGGCATGATGTGGTCGGTCGTGATGTTGTCGCCCACCTTGAGCACAAGCTCCGCCGCGAGCGAGTCGGCAAAGGGCTTGCTGCACGGGAAGGGGCGGATGTTCGGCCCGCGCAGGACCTCCACCGTGTCCGTCTCCGCCGCCGGGACGGGCGGCAGCACGGCGCGGTCGTCGATGCGGAAGCTGTCCGGCAGCGTGACGGCGGGCATCTCCCCGAGTGTCTGCGGGTCGGTGATGACGCCTGTGAGCGCGGCGGCGACCGCCGTCTCCGGAGAGACGAGGTAGACCTGCGCGTCCTTCGTGCCGCTGCGGCCGAGGAAGTTGCGGTTGAACGTGCGCAGGCTCACGCCGCCGGAATTCGGCGAGAAGCCCATGCCGATGCACGGGCCGCAGGCACACTCGAGCAGGCGCGCGCCGCTGGCGAGGATGTCCGTGAGCGCGCCGCAGTCAGAGAGCATGGTCAGCACCTGCTTCGATCCCGGCGAGATGGACAGGCTCACGCCCGGGGCGACGGTCTTGCCGCGGAGCAGCGCCGCGACCTTGAGCATATCGAACAGGGACGAATTCGTGCACGAGCCGATGCAGACCTGATCGACCTTCGTGCCGGCAAGCACCGCCACGGGGACGACATTGTCCGGGCTGTGCGGGCAGGCGATCATGGGCTGCAGCTTGTCGAGGTCGATGTCGATGACGCGGTCATAGTGCGCGTCCGGGTCGCTCTGCAGCGGGGTGAAGTCCGCCGCGCGCCCCTCGGCCGCGAGAAACGCGCGCGTCACGTCGTCCGACGGGAAGATCGACGTCGTCGCGCCGAGCTCCGTGCCCATGTTCGTGATCGTCGCGCGCTCGGGCACGGACAGCGCCGCGATACCCGGGCCGCCCCACTCGATGATCGCGCCGACGCCGCCCTTGACCGACAGGATGCGCAGCAGCTCGAGGCTGATGTCCTTGGCGGTGACGAACGGGCGCAGCGTGCCGGTGAGGTTGACCTTGAACATTTTCGGCATGGTGATGTAGTACGCGCCGCCGCCCATGGCGACCGCGACGTCCATGCCGCCCGCGCCGAAGGCCAGCATACCGATGCCGCCGCCGGTGGGCGTGTGGCTGTCCGAGCCGATGAGCGTCTTGCCCGGCTTGCCGAAGCGCTCGAGGTGCACCTGATGGCAGATGCCGTTGCCGGGGCGCGAGAACCGGACGCCGTGCTTTGCAGCCACGGTCTGGAGGTAGCGGTGGTCGTCCGCGTTTTCAAAGCCGGACTGCAGCGTGTTGTGGTCGACGTAGGCCACGCTCAGCTCGGTCTTGACGCGCGGGATGCCCATCGTCTCGAACTCGAGATAGGCCATCGTGCCGGTCGCGTCCTGCGTGAGCGTCTGGTCAATGCGCAGGGCGATCTCGCTGCCGGGGGTCATGTCGCCGTGCAGCAGATGTGCGCGGATGATTTTTTGAGCCAGTGTCTCACCCATGGAGATCCATCCTTTCGATCATACTTTTCTTTGCGTGGATTGTGTGTTCGGTCGTGAGCGCTGCGGCCGCATCGGCATCGCCCGCGGCGATGGCCTCATAAATGGCGCGGTGCTCTTTGACCACCTGTGCCGTGCGCTTGGCGTCGGCAATGGACGCCTTGCGGTAGCGGCGGGTCTTGCGGTGCAGCGGCACGAGCGTGTCGCTGATGACGGCGTGGCCGCTCATGTCGCAGATGATGTCATGAAACTGGTCGTCCATCTCGCGCAGGTGCTCGGCGTCGCGCTTTTCAAAGTAAAACTCCTGCAGGTCCAGAATGTGCTGCAGGCGCGCAAGACCGTCGGGGGCGGCGTTTTTCGCCGCGTAGTACGACGCGAGCCCCTCGATCTTGCAGCGGATGTCCATGATGTCCACCAGATCCTCCGCCGTGATGCCGAGCACGACCGTGCCCTTGCCGGTGTCGGCGATGAGGTGCTCCTGCTCGAGCCGGCGCAGCGCCTCGCGGATGGGCGTGCGGCTGACGTTGAGCTGCTCGACGAGCCGCAGCTCCGTGAGCACCTCGCCGCGCGGGTAAACGCCCTGTATGATGTCGGATTCCAGCCGCTCAAACACCTGATCGGCCAGCGTAACGGTACGGAAATCTTTCATGCTGCACCTCCTGTCAGACCTGCGCGAAGCGGCCGGGCGCCAGCTCCGCGATCTTGGCGTTGAGCTCCTTGGCCGAGATGACGGTCTGGCGGCCGTCCTCGTATTCCGCGTCCACCCAGCCCTTGAGCGCAAGCACGAGCGGGTCGTGCTTGTCGATCTGCGCATCCCCGGTCAGGCGGTAGTTCTGGTTGATCCAGTAGGCGATGCCCGCGAGGCCGGAGGTCTTGCCGACCTGCACGGACGCGGGGCGGTTGAGGAGCTTTTCGGTGTCGAAGATCGTGTAGATCTCCGCATCCTTGAGCAGCCCGTCGGCGTGGATGCCGGCGCGCGTGGCGTTGAAGTCGCGCCCGACGAACGGCGTCATCGGCGGGATGTCATAGCCGATCTCGTGCTGGAAATAGTCCGCGATCTCGGTGATGACGGTCGGGTCCATGCCGTCGAGTGAGCCGCGCAGCGACGCGTACTCGAACACCATCGCCTCGAGCGGGATGTTGCCCGTGCGCTCGCCGATGCCGAGCAGGGAGCAGTTGACCGCGCACGCACCGTAGAGCCACGCGGTCGAGGCGTTGACGACCGCCTTGTAAAAGTCGTTGTGCCCGTGCCACTCAAGGCACTCGCTCGGCACGTCGGAATACTGCTGCAGGCCGTAGATGATGCCGGCCACGCTGCGCGGCAGCGCCGCCTCCGTGTAGGGGATGCCGTAGCCCATGGTGTCGCACGCGCGGATCTTGACCGGGATGCCCGCCTGCCGCGAGAGCTTTTGCAGCTCGTTGACAAACGGCACGACAAAGCCGTAAAAATCGGCGCGCGTGATATCCTCCAGGTGGCAGCGCGGCACGACGCCCGCCGCGAACGCATCCGCCACGGTCGCAAGATAATAGTCCATGGCCTGACGGCGCGTCATCTTCATCTTCTTGAAGATGTGGTAGTCGCTGCAGCTGACGAGGATGCCCGTCTCGCGGATGCCGAGGTCGCGCACGAGGCGGAAATCCTCCTTCGTCGCGCGGATCCACGTCGTGATCTCCGGGAACTTCAGCCCCAGCTCCATGCACTTTTCGAGTGCCTCGCGGTCTTTCTTGCTGTAGATGAAAAACTCCGTCTGCCGGATGATGCCGTACGGCCCGCCGAGCCGGGAGAGATACTTATAGATATTGACGATCTGGTCGACCGTGTACGGCTCCACGGACTGCTGCCCGTCGCGCAGGGACGTGTCCGTGATCCAGATCTCCTCGGGCATATTCATCGGCACGCGCCGGTGGTTGAACGGCACCTTCGGCACCATGCCCTGGGTGTAAATGTCGCGATGGAGGTTGGGTTCCGCTACATCCTGAAGCGAATATTTATACGCATTCTGCTCCAGCAAATTCGTCTTTCCGGATATTTCAAGCATAGCAGTGGGACTCCTTTCCGTTGCTTTGTATTATTGTATACAATTATACACGCGCTGCTTTTCTTGTCAATAGAATTGTTCACAAATTTCCGCTTGCTTTCCGGGCGGAAGCTGGTATAATACAAAATCGTTCAAAATTGAACTATTTTCAGGAGGTGACCGCCGTGCTTACCGCATCGCAGGTCTATACGTACACGCGCCGCATCCTCGACGCCTACACCGTCGTCATGCAGCCGCTGAGCGCGGAGCTGGACATGGCGCCCAACGCCATGGACATCCTGCTCTTTCTGGCCAACAATCCGGGGCTGGACACCGCGCGCGATATCTGCACATACCGCCGGCTCAAGCCGGGCATCGTGTCGTTTCACGTCGACAAGCTCGTGCGCGAGGGATATCTGCTGCGCGCACGCGACCCCGGCGACCGGCGGCGCTGCCGCCTCGTGTGCACGGACAAGGCCGCGCCCATCATCGCGCGCGGGCAGGCCCTGCAGGAGCAGTTCATCGCGCAGATGTCCGCGGGCGTCGCGCCCGACGCGCTCGAGACGTTCCAGCGCTGCCTGACGGCGTTCGCGCAAAATCTGGACCACATCGCATATGGGGAGGAACTCTGAATGCAGCAGGACAAAACATTTCTCGGCACGGAGCCGGTCGGACAACTTCTGCGCCGGCTCGCGATCCCGACGGTGATCGCGCAGCTGGTCAATATGCTCTACAACATCGTCGACCGCATCTACATCGGCCACATTCCCGAGGTCGGCAGCGCCGCGCTGACCGGCGTGGGCGTGTGCCTGCCGATCATCCTGATCGTGTCGGCCTTCGCGTGCTTCACAGCCTCCGGCGGCGCGCCGCGCGCGTCGATCTACATGGGGCGCGACGATATGGACAGCGCCGAAAAGACGCTCGGCGGCTGCTTCACGATGCAGATCGGCATCTCCGTCGTGCTCACGGCGGCGCTGCTGCTCTGGGGGCGCGACGCGCTGCTGGCCTTCGGCGCGAGCGAGAACACCATCGGCTACGCCGCCGACTACCTGCATATTTATGCGTTCGGCACGCTCTTTGTCGAGCTCACGCTCGGCATGAATGCCTTCATCACGGCGCAGGGCTTTGCCAAGGTAGGTATGTACACGGTGCTCATCGGTGCGGCGGCGAACATCATCCTCGACCCGGTCTTCATCTTCGTGCTGGGCATGGGCGTGCGCGGCGCGGCGCTGGCGACCGTGCTCTCGCAGGGGCTCTCGTGCGCGTGGGTGCTGTCGTTCCTGTGCGGGAAGAAGGCGTTTTTGCACCTCCGGCGCCGGAATCTCTTCGTCTCGCCTAAGCTCATCCTGCCGTGCATGGCGCTTGGTCTGGCGACGTTCACGATGCAGGCGAGCGAGAGCGTCATCTCCGTGTGCTTCAACGCCTCCCTGCTCAGGTACGGCGGCGACATCGCCGTCGGCGCGATGACGATCCTCACGAGCGTGATGCAGTTTGCCATGCTGCCGCTGCAGGGCATCGGGCAGGGCGCGCAGCCGATCACGAGCTACAACTTCGGCGCGAAAAACACCGCGCGCGTGCGCGAGACGTTTCGCCTGCTGCTCAAGGTGTGCCTGATCTACTCGGTCTCGCTCTGGGCGCTCATCGAGCTCGCCCCCGGCCTGTTTGCGCGCATCTTCACGCCGGACGCGGCGCTCATCGCCTTCACGACGCGCGTGCTGCGCATCTATTGCGCGGGGCTGTTTTTGTTCGGCATCCAGATCGCCTGCCAGATGACGTTCGTGTCCATCGGCAGCGCGCTGTGCTCGATCATCGTGGCCGTGCTGCGCAAATTTGTGCTGCTGCTGCCGCTGATCTATCTGCTGCCGGCGCTGCTGTCCGATCAGACGACCGCCGTGTATCTGGCCGAGCCCGTCGCGGACGTGATTGCCGTCACGTGCACCGCCATCCTGTTTGCGACGCAGTTTCGCAAGGCGCTGCACAAGCTCGAGGCAGGCGCCTGACAGCCTGCGAAGCACGCTGCGGATGATTCAAAAATTTGAAACAACGTTATGAAAATTATGAATCGTCCGCAGCGTTGACAACGGTCGTCCCGGCGCGTACAATGACGCCAAATTCCCTTCGAGAGGAGCTGCAAGCCATGCGTCACACGTTCTTTGCGCGTCCCTGCAATGCCGCGGCCAAGTGCGCGGTTGGCTCGGCATGCTCTGCGGCGAATACCGACAACAACAGCATCCTTCTGCTTACCATCGACACTGTGCTTGCAGTGTCGATTTTTGCTATACTCAGCATTCTGGGCATCGCACCGCCAGCAGAACGAACCAAACCGGTATTCGCGGGATAAACACGACTTGGTATACCAGGAGTCGGCCCCGACCGTTTTGGTCGGGGCCGATTTTTTGTTGTATAGAAAAACGGACAGAAAGGAAATCTGTTATGGAAAAGAAAAAAGTTGGATTCGCCAGCGGCATCGGCTTCATCCTCGCCGCCGCCGGCAGTGCCGTGGGGCTCGGAAACCTCTGGGGCTTCCCATACAAGACGTCGCAAAACGGCGGCGCGGCCTTCGTGCTCATCTACGTCGCGTGCGTGCTGCTCATCGGCTTCGTGACGATGCTCAGCGAGATCTATCTCGGCCGCCGCGCGCAGGCAAACCCCATGACCGCCTACAAGATGATCCACAAGAACCTCGGCTGGTGCGGACTCGTGGCGATCGTGATCCCCGCGTTCATCATCTGCTACTACTCCGTGCTCGGCGGCTGGACGACGAAGTACGCGCTCAACTCCTTCAGCGGCAACGCCGGCATCGTCGGCACGTTCTCCGTCAACACGGGCGAGGTCATCCTCTACACCGCGATCTTCCTCGTGCTGAGCATGATGATCATCATGGGCGGCGTCAAGGACGGCATCGAGAAGGCGTCCAAGGTGCTCATGCCGGTGCTGTTTCTGATCCTCGTCGCCATCGCCGTCTACGCGCTGACGCTCGGCAGCGGCGTGCGTGAGGGTCTGAGCTTCTACCTCAAGCCCGATTTCTCCGGCATCACGTTCAAGTCCGTGCTCGTGGCCATGGGTCAGGCGTTTTACTCCCTGTCGCTCGGCATGGGCATCATGATCACCTACGGCTCGTACACCGGCAAGGAGGTCAACCTCGTGCGCTCCACCGCCATGATCTGCATCTTCGACACGCTCGTGGCGCTCATCGCGGGTCTGGCGATCTTCCCGTCGGTGGCGCACTTTGACCCCGCGCTGCTCGGCAGCAGCAAGGGCGTCGCGCTCATGTTCATCATCCTGCCGCAGGTGTTCGAGTCCATGGGCGGCGTGGGTCAGGTCGTGTCGTTCGCCTTTTTCGTCATGGTCGATATCGCCGCCATCACGTCCGTCGTGTCGCTGATCGAGGTCGTGACGCAGTTCGTCATCCAGAAATTCCACGCCCACCGCAAGCGCGCCGCGCTCATCGTCGCGGGCGTCTGCTTTCTCGTGTCGATCCCGATCGGCATCTCGCTCGGCCACGTCGCCATCCTCGAGGAATCCAGCCCCGCGCTGTTCGGGCTCGACTGGCTGACGTTCTTCGATGAAGTGACCAACACCGTGCTCATGCCCGTATGCGCGCTGTTTTCCTGCATCGTTGTCGGCTGGTTCATCACGCCCAAGCGCGCCGTGGCCGAGATCGAGGCCGGAGGCACGCCCATGTCCGGCTGGCTCAAGAAGGTCTACGCCGTCATGATCCGCTTCGTGACGCCGGCGCTCATCCTCATCGTCGAGATCGGCGGCCTGCAGAGCGAGATTGCGGCCGGCAACACCGCCGTCATCGTCTTTGCCTACGCGCTCGTGGCGCTGTGCGTGGTGGCGTATTTTGCCTTCTTCCGCAACAGAGACACCGGCACGAACGCCGACGAGAAGCTCTCCGGCGATTACCCCGTGTGACACGCGCGATGCGCCCAATACCCCGGCATTGTTTTTGACAAGAATCATTTTCTCCGCCGCACATGTCGCCGGAGAAAATAATTGGACTTTCTTTCGCCGCTGCGGCGGCGAAACTCTACGAGGTTGTTAACAAGCTGTACACCGGTGTGGTTTTTTGACCATACCGGTGTTTTTTGTATGACAAACTCGTTAAAAATCGAGCAACTTTCAGTTGAAATACCGAAAAAAAGCAGGTATAATAACAATGTCAGTCAATCTGACAAACATAGCAGACAGGAGGCACGCCCATGTCGATGCAAGAGGTGCGGGAACAGAATATCGCACTCGTAACGCAGACGGCGCTGGCGTGTTTTGTTGAAAACGGCATTGAAAAGACGACCATCCGCGACATCGCGCAGCATGCCGGCCTGACCGAGCGCTCGGTCTACCGGTACTTTGCGGGCAAGGATGAGCTCGTCATCGCGGCGGCCTACCTCTACTGGGACAGGGCCAAGGAACTGGCCGCGCAGTCGCTGGCAAAGCAGCGGCGCAGGGGCATGACCGGCATCGAGGAGATCCGCGTGCTGCTGCGCAGCTATGCGGAGCTGATCTTCACCGACCCCGCGGGCATCCGCTTCTCGCTGGATGCGGAGGTCGCGCTGTGCAACGCCGGCCGGCAGCATGCGGTCATCAACCGCCCGCCGGAGCGCTTTGAGGTCGCCCCCGGGCCGATCGCTGCGGCCATCCGCCGCGGGCTCGCCGACGGGACGGTCGATCCCGAGGCCGATGTGAAAACACTCTATTATAATACGTACGATTCGATCCTCGGCGTCATCCAGCGGATGTCCGTCGGCGTGCCGAGCGTGCACGAGCTGGACGGGCACGCGCGCATCGACGCGCTGTGCGAGCAGTTCACGCGCGCATTCGCGGCGCCGCCCAAGCAATAAGGGGACAGGGAACACCTTTTTTAAATACCACCCTACATTGAAGGAGGAAACGGCATGGCAAAAAGACCGAATATTCTCAAGCTGGCCACGAAGATCAGCCTTGAGAGCATGACGTACATGGGCATCACGTATGACGATCCCGAGTATAAGATCCTCGAGCCGATCATCGACGATGACATGTGTGCGATCATGATGCACGTGCGCCTGGAGACCAACCGCACGGTTGAGGAAGTGGCCAAGCGTGCAAGAAAGAGCGTGGAATTCACGCAGGAGCAGCTCGACAAGCTGTGCAAGACCGGCGCAGTCCGCTACCGCTATGTGGACGGCAAGCGCTGCTACTTCTACCCGATCTGGGTCCCGGGCATCATGGAGGGCATCCTTGCCAACCGTGAGCAGTGCGACAAGTATCCCGTGCTCGGCGAGAGCTTTGAGGCATACACCCGCCGCCGTCCGGAAATGCTCGCGCCGATGCTCGACTCCGGCAAGACCGGCATGTTCTTCATGCGCGTCATGCCCGTCATGAGCGCCATCGAGAACGACTCGCACGCCGCCTCCTATGACGAGGTGCGCACCCTCATCGAGAACGCGACCGCCATCAGCGTCGGTCCGTGCTCCTGCCGCCGTGCCCGCCGTCTCATGGGCGAGGGCTGCGGCCACCTCGAAGAGGATATGTGCATGTACCTCAACGACAACGCCCGCTGCTTCTCCGAGCAGGGTTATCACCGCCTCGTGAGCAAGGAAGAGGCGTATGAGATCCTCCAGCGCGCCGAGGACAACGGTCTCGTGCACGAGATCAACCAGACCCCCGGCTTCGAGGACACGAACGCCATCTGCAACTGCTGCGGCTGCTCGTGCTTCGCGCTGCGCATCGCGGAGCTGTTCCGCACGCCGCGCGCCATCCGCTCGAACTACATCGCCCGCGTGGACAAGGAAAAGTGCGTCGCCTGCGGTCAGTGCGTCGAAAACTGCCAGACCAACGCGCTCAAGCTCGGCCAGAAGCGCTGCGCGACCGATCCGCACATCTCCGATACCTACGACACCGACGCCAGCGTGCCGTTCCACCGCTCGAGCTACAACCCCGAGTACCGCACGAACCGCTCCGACGTCATGCCCAGCGGCACCGCCCCCTGCAAGGCCGAGTGCCCGGCGCACATCCCGGTTCAGGGCTACATCAAGCTCGCGTCCCTCGGCCGCTACACCGAGGCGCTGGAGCTCATCAAGAAAGAAAACCCGTTCCCGGCCGTCTGCGGCCGCATCTGCAACAAGCGTTGTGAGGACGCCTGCACCCGCGGCAGCATCGACGATCCGATCGCCATCGACGACATCAAGAAGTTCATCGCCGAGAAGGATCTCGAGGCCAGCACCCGCTTTGTGCCGAAGATGCTCAACCAGATCGGTCGTCCGTACCCGGAGAAGATCGCCGTCATCGGCGCCGGCCCTGCCGGTCTGAGCTGCGCGTACTACCTCGCCGTCAAGGGCTACCCCGTGACCGTGTTCGAGAAGGAGTCCGTGCCCGGCGGTATGCTCACGCTCGGCATCCCGAGCTTCCGCCTCGAGAAGAACGTTGTCAACGCGGAGATCGACGTGCTCAAGGAGCTCGGCGTGGAGTTCCGCTTCGGCGTTGAGGTCGGCAAGAACATGACGCTCGACGCGCTGCGCGCGGACGGCTACAAGGCGATCTACCTCGCCGTCGGCGCCTCCAAGGGCACGCCGGCCGGCTGCCCGGGCGACGATCTGAAGGGTGTGTTCACCGGCGTCGAGTTCCTGCGCGCCGTGAACCTCGGCAAGCGCCCGACCATCGGCAAGCAGGTCGCCGTCATCGGCGGCGGCAATGTCGCCATCGACGTCGCGCGCGCCGCCGTGCGCCGCGGTGCGGACGTGACGCTGCTTTACCGCCGCAGCCGTGAGGAGATGCCCGCAGCGGACGAAGAAGTCGCCGAGGCCGAGGCCGAGGGCGTCAAGTTCCGCTTCCTGAGCGCCCCGGTCGAGATCCTGGGCGAAAAGGGCAAGGCCACGGCCATCAAGGTCGAGACCATGACCCTCGGCGAGCCCGACGAGAAGGGCCGCCGCAAGCCCGTCGGCACCGGCAAGTTCGAGACCATCGAGGTCACGTCCGTCATCGGCGCCATCGGCCAGCGCGTCGACCTCGGCCACATCGCGCCCGAGGCGATGGCCTTCAACCGCAACGGCACCGTCCAGGTCGACGGTGTGACGTATCAGACCGCGCAGCCCGACGTCTTTGCCGGCGGCGACGTGGTCACCGGTCCGAAGTTCGCCATCGACGCGATCGCGGCCGGTCGCGAGGGCGCTGTGTCCCTGCACCGCTTCGTGCATGAGGGTCAGAGCCTGACGCTGGCGCGTGACCCGCGTGAGTTCTACGAGCTGGACAAGAGCAACGCCGTCCTGCCCATCGACTGCTTCGACGCTCCGGCGCGCCAGACCGTCGCGCACGACGCGAGCAAGGCCAAGACCTTCTCCAACGACCGCATCACCTTCACGGAGGCGCAGGTCAAGGCGGAGGCATCCCGCTGCCTCGGCTGCGGCGTGTCCGTCGTCGACCCGAACAAGTGCATCGGCTGCGGCCTGTGCACCACCCGCTGCGAGTTTGACGCGATCCACCTGCAGCGCGATATGCCGGAGGCCAGCCGTATGTACCGCACCGAGGACAAGATGAAGGCTATCCTGCCGCACATGATCAAGCGCGCTGCGAAGATCACCATCAAGGACATCAAGGAAAAGTGCGCGAAGTAAACCCGCCGGAGGAACATACCCATGCATGAACTCGGAACCGTGTTCTATGTCATTCGCGAGGTCGAGCAGGTCGTCGAGGAAAACCACCTGACCAAGGTTGCCAGCGTCACGCTGGAGATCGGCGAGGTCAGCGGCATCATTCCGTACTATCTGACGGACTGCTGGCAGTGGGCGATCCAGAAATCGCAGTATCTGAAAGAGGCGGAGCTGAAGATCGAGACCGTTCCCGCCGTGACCTTCTGCGAGGACTGCAAGCAGACATATCCCACGGTAAAATACGCAAAAATATGCCCGCACTGTAAAAGTGAGCATACCTATCTGGTGTCAGGCAACGAATATAACATCAAAGAGATCGAGGCCTGTTAGCATCCCAAAAACGAACACGGAGAACGAAAAATCGTTCTCCGTGTTTTTTGGTATAGATCATATCCCGACCGGCGCGCGGTCGATCGGCAGCTGGATGATCTCGAGCTTTCGCAGTGCGGCGTATTCAAGCGTGCGCGCCGTGCCGCCGGGACGGCCGTCAAAGGCGGCGATGAGGATGCGCGAGGCGTCGACCATGTAGCGGTTGCGGCGCATCATGCAGCCCGGCGTGTACGCCTCCTGCACGAGCGTCTGATAGTCGCACTGGCGCAGGTCGTAATCATAGCGTGCGCGCAGCTCCGGCCGCCAGCGGTCGGCCTGTCCGGAGAAGGGGATGGCCGCCTCGATCGTGACCTCCGGGTGACTGAGGCGCAGATAGCGCGCGGCGTCGAAAAAATACAGGTCGCAGCCGTTGGCCATGCCGCAGATAAAGTGGCGGATGCCGTCGGCATAGACGGCGTCCACGGCGTCAAAGATCTGCTGCTGGAGCTTCCGGCAGCGGGGGTCGGATTCGTCGCTGCCCCAGGGCAGCTTGTGTTCGCGGTATCCGGTGAAGCAGCAGGTGTGTTCGCGCTCAGGCATGGCGGCAGTCTCCTTTTCGGTGCTGGCATCCATTGTACGCGTCAAAAAAGCGCCTGTCAAACCTTTCCTGAAAAAAGTACTTGCAATCTCCGGGCACTGTGCTATAATGCAGACAGTAGTTAAACAACTGAATCGAGATGTCTTCGGGGCAGGGTGTAATTCCCGACCGGCGGTAAAGTCCGCGACCCGCTGTGTAAGTGTATGC
>ENA-ORSS01003033-ORSS01003033.1-human-gut-metagenome-genome-assembly--contig:-NODE-3033-length-14106-cov-3.258487_pt1 | contig 14106 bp, 11 predicted proteins | sample MGYA00241899_ERZ509162 | MGnify/ENA primary metagenome ERZ509162 (study PRJEB26280, sample SAMEA2338641) | human gut metagenome | biome: human gut; feature: human-associated habitat; material: faeces... | reverse complement strand
CATTTCGAGTCAAACCCAGTATCCACGCGGTTTGCGGGGTTACGATGCCCAGCCGAACGCCAGCAAACCCGCTATTTTACTGGATTTGCTGGCGTTCTAATTTTTAATGCAAAAATCGAAAATTTGCAAAATGTCGCGTAAAAGGGGCAAAAATGGGTCAACTTTTGACCCAATTCTGACCCACGCCGCAAAGTCAGTAAAAATGGGCATTCGCGGGCATTTTGTCCCTTTTTGGCAGCCTTCGGCAAAAATTGGCAAAACCTGTCGCCGGTTTTCAAACTTTGCAGCGAATGGGTCAAGTTTTTGGGTGGATTCTAAGATGCTATCCAAAATCAAAAGAGTTATGTTCAATTTTGCAGATTCACCTTTTTTCGACCGCCGCTTATAAAAACTTGAAAAGCCCCTATTCGTTTTTGTATCATTATATCAAATAAAATCCCTATGAAAAATATTGACGCACAAAGTTTGGAGAACGCCAAAAGGCTCTTTGAGTCGGGCGAAATAGACAAGTGCGAAATCGGCACGACAAAGGGGCTGCAACAGATTCACACGCAACTTTTCGGTGGGTTTTACGACTTTGCGGGTCAAATCAGAACCAAAAATATTTCAAAGGGAACGTTTAGGTTCGCCAATGCGCTGTATTTAAAAGAGGCTATTGCAAAAATAGAACAAATGCCAGAAGCCACCTACGAAGACATAATTGCAAAATATGTTGAAATGAATATCGCCCACCCTTTTATGGAGGGCAACGGGCGTTCAATGCGCATCTGGCTTGATATGATGCTAAAACGCGCCCTTGCGAAAGTTGTCGTTTGGCAGCGCGTAGACAAAGAGCAATATTTGCAGGCAATGGAGCGCAGCCCGATAAACGACTTGGAATTGCGCTTTTTGCTCTTCCCGAATTTGACAGTCGAAACCGCCAACCACCAAATAATCTTCAAAGGGCTTGAGCAATCCTACTACTACGAAGTCTACGAAAAGCCGAAGGAATAATGCGCGCATCGGCATTTTTAGGTGGTGCAAATTCACCTCATCCTTTTTCGCTTCAAAAAGCGTGTAAGCGTAGAGCGGTGAACTTGTAGCCGCTTGGCGATTGCCCCAACTGCCATATTTTCGCGCAGCATTTCGTTGATATATTCTTTTTGAGGTGTCAGTTTTAGAGTATTATTGTTTTTCCCCTTGGGGCGACCTAATTTTATGCCTTCGGCTTTCTTCCGAGCGAGAGCTTCTCGCGTTCTTGCCGAAATCAACGTTCTTTCCACCTCGGCGGACAGGCCGAAGGCGAATGCAAGCACTTTTGAATTTATATTGTCGCCCAATTCGTAGTTTTCTTTTACGGTTATCAGTTTTGCCTCCACCCGCATTAGCGTATTTAAAATTCCCATAATTTCCATTAAACTTCTGCCTAAGCGCGATAATTCCGACACAATTAGAGTGTCGCCACGTTTTATCCGTTTTAATAGTTTGCCGAGTTTTCGCTCTTGAAGGCTTACCCGAGAGCTTATTGTTTCCTCAATCCAACGTTCCACGGCAAAATTCTTTTTGCGGCAAAAAGTTTCTATTTCGTAGTGTTGATTTTCTACCGACTGTTTGTCGGTACTTACTCTAATATATGCGTATATCATAATTTATTATTTGTTGATTGCTATTGAAAAAATAGTTGACGAAAAGTTGCCCCGAAAGTAGCTTTTAAATGTTCGTTTTTTTGCTACATTGGTTGTTTTGCCTGTCTGTTTGCATATTGTTTATCCGCCAAAAAATTTTTCGAAGTAGTTTTGTATTAATACGCTTCATTTCAATAAGATAGGCTACGTCTGCGCGTTTTGTTGTATGGATTGGTAATTTTGCATTATCCAATCTTGAGCCTTCTGAAAAAAACGAAGGATATTTTGCGCCATACTCGCGTTTGTCATTTGGGGCGTTTACTTTTGCTATCTGTTTACTGGGGCGCAAAATGAAGATGTTTGACAACATAAACACCTTCGTTAAGGACGACCTTAAAGCCGAAATCCGCGAAAACAGCAGGTTGTCTATCGCGGCCGCCTGTTTTTCGATATACGCCTATCAGGAGTTGAAAATGCAGCTCGACGGCATCTCCGAACTGCGATTTATCTTCACATCGCCCACGTTTACCACTGAAAAGGCGTCGAAAGCCAAGCGCGAATTCTTCATTCCCCGCGCCGACCGCGAAAAGTCGCTTTACGGAACGGAATTCGAGTTAAAGCTGCGCAACGAGCTAACCCAAAAGGCAATCGCGCAAGAGTGCGCCGAATGGATTCGCCAAAAAGTGAAGTTTCGCTCGAATATCACAAACGAGCAAATCGGCGGATTCTTGAATATCGAGTCGCCGCAGCCGTTCACCTACCTGCCGCTAAACGGTTTTACCACGGTTGATATCGGTTGCGAACGCGGCAACAACGCTTTCAATTTCGTCCACAGATTTGAAGCCCCGCTTACACAAACCTACATTCAAACATTCAATTCCATTTGGAACGACAAAACAAAGCTCCAAGACGTAACCGACATCGTCATAGAAAACATTTCGGCGGTCTATCGTGAAAACCCGCCCGAATTCATCTACTTTATAACGCTCTACAACATTTTCAGCGAATTTTTGGAGGACATCTCCGAAGACGAACTGCCCAACGAGGCGCTCGGCTTTAAGGAAAGCGTTGTCTGGAAAAAGCTTTACGACTTCCAGAAAGACGCCGCCCTTGCCATCATCAACAAGCTTGAACGCTACAACGGATGCATTCTTGCCGACAGCGTGGGGCTAGGCAAAACGTTTACGGCGTTGGCGGTTGTAAAATACTACGAAAACCGCAACAAAAGCGTGCTTGTGCTTTGCCCCAAAAAGCTCGAAAGCAACTGGCACACCTTTAAGGAAAACTACAAAAACAACCCCCTGCGCGAAGACAGGCTTCGCTACGATGTGCTCTTTCATACCGACCTTTCGCGAACAAGCGGAAAGTCGAACGGGCTTGACTTGGCGCGGCTCAACTGGGGCGCATACGACCTTGTCGTTATAGACGAATCGCACAATTTCCGTAGCGGCGGGCAAATTTACGGCGACGACGAAAAGCGCGAAAACCGCTACCTGCAACTTTTGAACAAAGTTATCCGTGACGGCGTAAAGACGAAAGTACTTATGCTTTCGGCAACGCCCGTAAACAACCGCTTTGGCGATTTGCGCAATCAGCTTGCCCTTGCCTACGAGGGCGATTCATCCAATATCGACGGCAAGCTCAACACAAAGCGCGGCATAGACGAAATCTTCCGCCGAGCCCAAGGCGCATTCAACGCGTGGAGCAAACAGCCGCTCAAAAAACGCACAACCGCCGACCTTCTCGACCGCTTGGATTTCGACTTCTTCGAGCTTCTCGACAGCGTTACAATAGCGCGTTCGCGCAAGCATATAGAAAAGAATTACAACACAGCCGCAATCGGCAAGTTCCCGACGCGCCTGAAACCGATATCGCTTAACCCCTGCATTACAACGCTAAAACGCGCAATCAACTACACGGAAATTTTCGAGCAACTGCAATGCCTTACACTCAGCGTGTATTTGCCGTCCAACTTCGTCTTCCCGAGTGCGCTGGCAAAATACGACGACCAATATTCAAGCGACGTCAGCACAAACGTGCGCTTCACCCAGCGCGACCGCGAAAAGGGAATCCACCGCCTTACGGGAATCGGACTTTTGAAGCGTCTTGAAAGCTCGGTTTATTCGTTCCGCCTCACGCTTGAGCGCATAAAAGCATTCAACGAAAAGACAATCCGCATAATCGACCGCTTTGAAAAATCGGCGTCGGCTGACTTGTTCGAAATGGAAGAGCTTAAAACTCAGGCGGAGCTCGACGCAGACGACGGCGACAGCGACCTTTTCACCGTAGGGCGCAAAGTGAAATATGAGCTTGCCGACATCGACTGCACCTCTTGGCGCAAAGAACTTGAAAGCGACGTCGAGAACATCGACCTGCTCCTTGCAATGATAAACGACATCACGCCCGAGCACGACAACAAGCTGAATACGCTTCTTGCGCAGATTGACGAAAAAATCGCCCACCCAATAAATGCCGGCAACCGCAAAATCATAATCTTTACCGCCTTTGCCGATACCGCAAACTACCTTTACGACCACGTTTCAAAATACGCCCTCGAAAAATACGGAATGCACACCGCCATTGTTACGGGCGAAGTTGCGGGGCGTTCGAACGTGCCGAAAATGAAGACCGATTTGAACACGGTTCTCACCTGTTTTTCGCCCATATCGAAAGAAAAGTCGCTGCTTTCGCCCGACGACAATTTCAATATCGACATTCTAATTGCAACCGACTGCATCTCGGAAGGGCAAAATCTGCAAGATTGTGATTATCTTGTAAATTACGACATTCATTGGAATCCCGTCAGAATCATCCAGCGCTTCGGGCGCATAGACCGTATCGGCAGCCATAACGACAAAATCCAGCTCGTAAATTTCTGGCCCGATATGGAGCTTGACGATTACATAAACCTTAAAAACCGCGTCGAGACCCGTATGCGCATTACCGTTATGACCGCAACGGGCGTCGGCTCCGACAACATAATTGACGGCGGCGACGAAGACCTTGAATACCGCAAAAAGCAGCTCGAACGCCTGCGCGACGAAGTCATAGACATCGAGGAAATGAATTCGGGCGTGTCCATTATGGACTTGGGGCTTAACGAATTTCGTCTCGACCTGCTCGACTATATCAAAAAACACGGCGACCCGAACAATATTCCGTCGGGACTTTGCGCCGTTGTGCCCGCGTCTGCCGACAACCCCGCAGGTGTTGTGTTCGTGCTACGCAATGTTAACGAAAGCGTCAATATAGACAGGCAAAACCGCCTGCATCCGTTCTATATGGTTTACATCACAAGCGGCGGCGATGTTCACCTAAACCACCTTCAACCAAAAGAATTGCTCGACGCCATGCGCGTGCTTTGCAAGGGCAAAACAGAACCCATTCCAGCCCTCTGCAAAGCCTTTAATCGCGAAACCGCCGACGGCAGGAAAATGGGCAAATACTCAAAACTTTTGGGCGACGCCATAAAATCCATCATATCCGTAAAGGAGGAAAGCGACTTCGACAGCCTTTTCTCGGCGGGCGGCACATCCGCGCTTGAAAACGACATCAAGGGTTTGGACGACTTCGAGCTTGTGTGCTTTCTTGTTGTAAAGGAGGCGAAATGACGGATTTCCCCCAGTCAACATTCGTCGGCAAAACCTTTTCCGAATCGAAGTTTTTCAGAAAACTTGCGCTTTCCAAAAAGACATTGCCTTTCGGCAATATCGAAAAAATCGTCTGGCGCAACAAGCTTTCCGCCAGAACGCTCAACGTTCAGGACGGCGCGCGCGTTAAGGAAATTCAAGTTTTCCACGTCATATTGCGGGAGGATAAACCCGTAGACGGAATTTTGCGGGCAATAGACAACGCCGTTGCCTACCAAATTTTGTTTCTCGTTCAGCTTGGCGAAAAATTCCAAGCGTGGATTGGCTATAAAGAAGCCGACTTAAACGGCGTTAGCCTTACCGTAAAAACCTACTACAAGACGGATTGGACGGACCTTGAAAGCCTGCCCATTGCCGTTTGCGGACTTACGCTCGACGACGTTTACGCGAATTTTATCTCGCAAATAAACGAAAACGTCAAAGCCGCACCCGAAACCGATTTGCGCACGCGCGTAAACACCGCTGACGATATCGCCAAACTCGAACGCGAAATAGAGAAACTAAAATCGCGCCTGCGCAAGGAACCGCAGTTCAACAAACAAATTAGGCTGAATGCGGAAATCAAAACTTTAAAAACAAAAATAGAAGAAATTAAAAATGGATAAATTTACTTTCAAAACTGCCGACGGCGTAGACGTTAACCTTGAAAAGCTCTCGCGGGCTTTCCCCGAAGTTATTACCGAAACAATCGGCGAGGATGGCAAAATTAAACGCGTTGCCGACTTCGAAAAACTTAAAATGCTTTTGGGCGATTCCGCCGCAGAACGCCCGCAAGAGTTCTACGAATTTACTTGGCCCGGCAAGAACGAAGCAATTTTTGAAGCCGCCAAGGCTACCACAAAAACCCTGCGCCCTTGCCCCGAAGAAAGCAAAAATTGGGATACCACTCAAAATCTTTACATTGAAGGCGACAACCTTGAAGCCTTAAAGATTTTGCAGGAAGCATACCTTGGCAAAGTCAAAATGATTTACATAGACCCGCCATACAACACGGGCAAAGACTTTGTTTACCGCGACAACTTCCACAAATCCGCCGAAGAAGGCAAAGCCGACGAAACCGTCCTCGACGAAGAGACCGACAATAACCTTTTCCAAAACACCGAATCTAACGGACGCTTTCATTCCGACTGGTGCTCAATGATATACCCGCGCCTAAAACTCGCCCGCGACCTCCTGCGCGACGATGGCGTTATTTTCATTTCGATTGACGATAATGAAGTAGAAAATTTGGCTAAAATTACTTCAGAAATATTTGGGATTTCAAATCTCATATCAAGAGTTATCGTAAATAGACCTAGCGAAATTGCGACAGAACTTACGATACAAAAACATGAATATTGTTTAGTTTATGCGAAAAATATTCAATCAATTAGTTTGTGTGGAAATCGAAAAGATACTATTTCCAGGGGTACAGTCGGCAACATAGATCAGGCAATGCCCATCATAACTTTTCCAAAAGGATTAAAGTGTTTAAATATACCAGATGGAGAATACAATGAATCACGTCAGATTCAAAATAGTATGGAAAACATAGAAGTAATCTCACCATTTATCGTAGAACAGTCCCGTTTAAAAAGACCTGTACAACTAAGAGCAAGATGGCGTAGTTCAAATGATATGCGCAATTTCTTTGCTAATAATTGTAGACCGACAAAAGCAAAAATAAATGGGATTATAGAAGAAATCTATTTTGATGGTGATCGATTTATGCCATATATAAAAAAGTCTGTCAGAGAAAAAATTTCTTCAATTTGCCTTGATAACAAACGGGGTAGCACTGATTTAGCGCATCTTGATATAAATTATTTTGATTTTCCAAAATCTGTTAGTTATATTTCATTTTTGGAAAATTTATTTTCGGAAAAAAATGATATCATTCTCGACTTCTTCTCTGGTTCGGCAACGACTGCGCATGCTTGTATGCAGTTGAATGCCGAAGATGGCGGGAATAGAAAATTTATAATGGTTCAGCTCCCCGAAGTCTGCGCGCCAGATTCCGAAGCAGCAAAGGCTGGCTACAAAAATATCTGCGAAATCGGCAAAGAGCGTATCCGCCGAGCTGGTGAGAAAATCAAAGCCGAACACGCCACAACCGCGCCCAATCTGGACATAGGCTTCCGCGTGCTGAAAATCGACGAAAGTATTATGAAAGACGTTTTCTATTCGCCCAACGAGACTTCTCAAGACCTGCTAAGCACGCTTGAAAGCAATATAAAAGAAAACCGCACCGACCTTGATTTACTCTTTGCCTGCCTCGTAGACTGGGGCGTAGAACTTTCAATGCCGCTAAAAACGGAAGAAATAGAGGGCGTAGAAATCCACACAATGAGCGACGGCGACACGCCCGCGCTGATAGCCTGCTTCGCGCAAAATATCCCCGAAACGGTAGTCCGCAAAATTGCAGCCCGCCACCCCCTCCGCGCCGTCTTCCGCGATTCCTCTTTCGCCGACAGCCCCGCAAAAATCAACCTAACCGAAATCTTCAAAACATACTCGCCAGAAACGGAAATAAAGGTGTTGTAAATAAGAAAGGAGTATGGAGAAATAAAAAATGGAAGAAGGGTTATGTATTTTAACTGGCACCGTAGTAGGTGCAATTATATCATTTATATCGGCTTTGTTTCTTGACCGTTTGAAAACCGAAAGAGAAGACAACCTATATCTTCGAAAAAAACGAGAGCAATTGTATTCTAAGGCGTTAGATATACTTTCTTTGATGGAAGATAAAATAGAACCACATACCGATCAAGAAGTGGCTAAAAATATAGCGTTAGAGATAAAAAACGAATTTGCGAAATTAAATAGTAGGTTTGTCCTATATGCATCAGAAGAAGTAAAAATGGCTTTTTCTGAATTTCGTCCAATTGCTGGTATAATTTACAGCCTTTTGGTGTTAGAGGAAGGTAGTAGATTGCGATACGAGCAATATAGCAAGTTAGTATTTCCCGAAAAAAAAGAAAATTTAATCAAAATGATGAAAAAAGAAATTGGAACATTAGAAAAACAAAAATCAAAAGGCGTCCAATGCAATCTTTGTTCGTGGATACAAAGTAAATTCTCGGCAAAATGAAACTCAAATTTAAACATCAAAAATTTCAGGCGGACGCGGCAAAAGCGGTTTGTGATGTTTTTGCGGGGCAACCTCGCGTTGTTTCCACCTATCAGATAGACCCTGGACGCGACGGACGGCAGGGTAAAATCCGCAATGTGCTATTCACGGGCTTTGCAAACAACAGGTTAATTCCCGCGCTTACAGACGCGGTTTTGCTAAAAAACATCAACCGCATTCAGCACGAGCAAATGATAAAGCCTTCCGACAAAATCGAGGGCGTCGGGATAAATCTTACCGTCGAAATGGAAACGGGCGTAGGCAAAACCTACACCTACATAAAAACCATTTACGAGCTAAACAAGCTTTACGGCTGGAGCAAATTCATAATAGTAGTGCCGTCGGTTGCAATCCGCGAGGGTGTGTATAAGTCGTTCTCGGTAACGGCGGAGCATTTCAAGGAAGAATACGGCAAGCAGATTCGCTTTTTCATCTATAATTCGGGCAACCTGCAAAACATTTCGCAATTTGCAAGCGACAGCTCCATAAACGCAATGATAATAAATTCGCAGGCGTTCAACGCAAAGGGCAAAGACGCCCGCCGCATCAGAATGGAGCTTGACGAATTCAACAGCCGCCGCCCGATAGACGTCATAGCCAAGACAAACCCCATTTTGATAATAGACGAGCCGCAATCGGTTGAGGGCAAGACAACAAAGGAATCGTTAAAGGACTTCAACCCGCTCTTCACATTGCGCTACTCGGCAACGCATAAAAAGGACAGCATCTACAATATGGTTTACAGGCTCGACGCAATCGACGCCTACAATCAAAAGCTTGTAAAGAAAATCGCGGTAAAGGGAATTTCGCAAAGCACAACAACAGGCACTTCGGGCTACTTGTATTTGCAGGGGATAATTCTTTCGCCCAGCAAACCGCCGCGCGCAAAGCTTGAATTCGATATAAAGGGCGCGGACAAAATCCGCAGAACCACAAAGATTTTCGACCAAGGCGACGACATCTACGCCTCTTCAAAAGAGCTTGACGAATACAAAGACCGCTACGTTATAAAAACTATCGACGGCAGGGACAATTCCGTAGAGCTTTTAAACGGCACAAAGCTTTTTGTGGGCGACGTTATAGGCGCGGTAGACGAATACCAGCTGCGCCGCATTCAAATTCGCGAGACGATAATTTCACACCTCGAACGCGAGCGCGAGCTTTTCAAAAAGGGCATAAAAGTGTTATCGCTTTTCTTTATCGACCAAGTTGCCCACTACAAGGTTTACAACGACAAAAACGAGGCCTGCAACGGCGCGTTTGCCGACATTTTCGAGGAGGAATACGCAAGCGTAGTTCAAGACTTTCTTGACGATTTGGCGGTTGACCAAGATTACAAAAACTACCTAAAAGCCCACACTGCTGCGCAAATCCACGCGGGTTATTTTTCGATAGACAAAAAAAGCAAGCACTTTGTAGACAGCGACGTTAAGGAAGACAGAAAAGCCAAAATTTCAAACGACGTTGACGCCTACGACCTTATCATGAAAAACAAGGAAAGGCTGCTCGATTTAAACGAACCCGTGCGCTTTATATTCTCTCACTCGGCGTTGCGCGAGGGCTGGGACAACCCCAATGTTTTTCAAATCTGCACGCTAAAACAAAGTTCGGCGGAAATCCGCAAAAGGCAGGAAGTCGGCCGCGGATTGCGCTTATGTGTGAACCAAAACGGCGAGCGTATGGACGCAAACGCCATCGGCGCGGACGTCCACAACGTCAACGTGCTTACAGTCATTGCAAGCGAATCATACGAAAAATTCGCAAGCTCGCTTCAAACAGAATATGCCGAAGCCGTTTCCGACCGCCCCTGCAAGGTTGAGGCAAAAATTTTCGTCGGCAAAATTGCCCGTCTTCCCGACGGCACGGAATGCGCAATTACGGAAGAACAGGCAAACGCAATCTGCCACAGCCTTATAAAAAACGACTACATAGACGACAAAAACACCCTTACAGCCAAGTATTACGACGACAAATCCGCCCAGCGTTTTACGCTGCCCGAGCAGCTAAAACCGCTTGCCGAAACAATCGTGAAAGTTTTAGACAACATTTACGACCCAAGCAAAATTAAGGCGGAAAACGCCGCCGCAAACAATGTTGTAGCTCGAATAAACGAAAACAAAATCGCCAGCAAAGAGTTCAAGGCGTTGTGGGCAAAAATTTCGGCAAAAAGTGCCTACTGTGTTGATTTCGATACGTCGGAGCTTGTCGCAAAATCAATCGAGCACTTGAATAAAGAGTTGTTTGTAGGGCAGCGGTATTTCACGATAACCGAAGGTTCGATGGCAAAGATTGATTCGCGCGAAGCTCTCGAAAACAACGAGGCTTTCACGGCTACAAAGTCCGAAACAAAATTCGCTTCAAGTGCCAATGAATTCGCAAATGTCCGCTACGACCTTATCGGGAGAATCGTCGCCGAAACGGGGCTTACGCGCAAAACCATTGTCGAAATTCTGCGCGGCATTCTGCCCGAAAAGTTCGATATGTTCAAAATTAACCCCGAAGACTTCATAATACGCGCTTCGCGGATAATCAACGAGCAAAAAGCAACGGTTATTGTTCAGCATATTGTTTACAACAAAATCGACGCAAAATACGACACGAGCATTTTCACAGAACCCACGCTAAAAGGCAGGCTGAACGTGAATGCGATAGAAACGCCGCACCACCTTTACGACTACCTTATTTACGACTCTTCTATCGAAAAGAATTTTGCGCAGGAATTTGAAATTAAGGGCGATGTTGTTCTCTATGCAAAGCTACCCAAGAGCTTTTATATAAACACGCCCGTCGGCAATTACAGCCCCGACTGGGCAATAGTTTTCAAGGAAGACAAAGCAAAGCATATCTACTTTGTGGCAGAAACAAAAGGCGATATGTCGAGCCTAAACCTGCGCGGCGTTGAAAACGCAAAAATTGACTGTGCAAAAAAACACTTCGCCGCAATCTGTCAAAGCAACATTACCTGTGAGGTTGTGCGTGATTACAAAGATCTAATGGAAAAAGCAATGAAGTAGTAGCCCTGTTACCAACCGGCGAGCGGTTTTCGCCCGTCGGTTGGTTCATTCCGAATTACCTACGACGTGTAAAACCTAAAAATTTCCTTCGCCCATTCTACTACTCTAATCCGCCACGGGGTGTGGAGAGCTTCTATGCGTTGCCAGTAGATTTGGGCGATGGGGTCTTGGATTTCGGGGGATTCGGCTTTCACTGCTTGTTCGTAGTCCATATAGCCTTGTAGGGTTGTGGCTTGGGCAAGCAGACATTGAAGTTCAAAATGCTTTTCTTTTGAAACGCTGATAGTTGGCGTGCCTTTCTTGGGAAAAAGCGACTTGTCTAGAATATGGTGCTTGTCGCTTTTGCCGTCGGCGGACTTTCCGCAATATTTCTTGCGCGTCAAAAGTTCGATTGGCACTTTCGTACGTTTTGCCGCTTGGCGGACAAATTCGGGATACGGGTTGTTCGGGTTGTGTGTGTCTTTATGTGCGTAAGAAAGTTTTTCGTTCATTTAGTTCCTTTCGTATGCGAGCTGTTTGTCGGCGAGCAGCCTCGTCGTGTGGAGAATCGGCAGATTGCAATGTTCGTAAGCTATAACAAAACTGTGCTTTGCCGACTCGCGTTTATATCTGATTTTGACTTCTCGAAGATATCGCGAAAATGATTTTGAATGATGAGATTTCATAGATTATAAAGTGTCTTTATCTAAAAAATTACCGTTAAGGCAGGAGTTAAAATCTATTGCCTTTAAGTAGGTGCGGAGAACATTTGCGCATTTGTCGATTTCCGATTCGCGCTTGCTTTCGGGCATTGGCGGCGCATCGACATAAAGCCGTTCGATTTCAACGAGACCGTTCGACTGGAAGCTGTCGGCAAGCTTTATCGCAGCATAGCCAGTGGGAGCGTTGGCAAGCGTAATAGGTTCGTGTCTATTGCAAGATTGAGAATCACTACCGAATCCAATTTTGCCGCTCTGAGGCTCGCAGAAGTTCAAGTCTTCAACCAATTCGAGCACCTCGCGTTCGTTGCTTTTGAAGACGAAGACATTGTTGAAGTTCGTCATAAGCCTGCGGCGAGCAGACTCTCCTAACGCCAAATCAAGCCCGATAAGACCCTGCGTTGCGGCAATCACAAAGCCACGTTTCGAGCGGATTGTCTGCATATTGAAGCCATCGCCCGAGATGTTTTCGCCATCGGTAGCCACAAGTGGGAATTCGTCCATAACAATACCTACAAGCCGATCTGGATTTTTCCGCGCCTGAATGTGTCCATAGACATCGCTCTTCAAGAGCTTGCAAATTGCCGATGCCGACTGTCTGTTGGAAATTCCGTCGAAGCTCGTCACAACAATCTTTCCCGAGCATACAAGTTTGCCGACCTCCAAGCGAGTTTTGTTATTTTCTTCGAAAATGTGTCCGTTTGTAATCGGGTTGCCGAAACTTGAAATCAAGTTCGACATCGTGCTTAGCTCATTGCTCTTGGTTCGAGGGTCGAGACGTTGCCATTCGTTAACGCCCGCCCGCGTATCCTCTAAAAGTTCGCGTAGGACTTCGTAGGATTCGGCGGTTACGCCTTTCGACTTCTTTTCGAGCGTCCGTAAAATTATCTCGACGGAGTCCATCACGTCGCGCCAATTACTGTTTGACGAGTCTGTCGTTGTGAACTCTCGCAGCTCATCCAAGAAGAGTTTAAACGTTGTCTTCCCGTGTCGGAATAAGCAATATGTTAGCACTGTTTTGAACCGCTTCCTTAGCGACTGTTCCCAATAGACCTCGCTGCTCTGAAATGGAAAGATGTTGTAAAGTCGTTCGACGTATTCGGGGATTTTGCGGAAACTGTCCAAGCCTCCGAGCGGGTCGAAGTAGAACTTGGAATCGGCACAATAGTCTATCACATCTTCCTCTCGTATGAATTCTTCCGCCCATTTTCGGATTTTGAAAAGCGTGTTGTCGCCCTTCAAATCGAAGACGAGTAATCCGACTTTCTGCGTTTCGTCTTCCGCGTTATATCCGATGATATCGCGAAGAAGCACGTTTAGCGAAGTTGTCTTGCCGCTACCCGTGCTGCCGATAAATATCGTATGTTTGCAAAGCGCGTCTTCGGAAAGTTGCAACTCTCCCGCACTAGTTTTGATTGTAGAAACTATTTTTTCTTTCATGACAGAAAATGTCTCCTACTCACAAAATTTACTTCGAAAGATACTCGGCATAGCGCGATTCTCCAAGGTCTACACCCATTCGTTCGAGAGTCGGGATTATCTCCGGGCAGTCCAAAATTACGGCGTCCATAAAAGCCCACCCGCGCTTTTGTAACTCGCCAACAAGCTCTGTATTTTCCGCCGCGCGATACGCGTTGATGAAAATCCTCGCAAATTGCCCTTCGTCAAGACGCCAAAATAACCCCTTCGCCCTTACCGCAGGCAAAAGCGAGAGGTCAAGACACAGCAACTCCAACATCACTGCATCAGTCAGGTTGAGTGCCTCCATCATTTTGCAATCAAGGGCGTCGCACATATAAAGATAACACGCAAGCTCGTTGCTGTTTGGCGCATATCCCATCGCGGGCAACGCCAAGAATGCCCCCTCTCCAAGCCGATTGTCGCAAAGCAGCAACTCGCACAGCGAGCCGTGCTTGGCTATAAAATGCAGACTTTCGTCATTCAAAAGCCCGCCGTTATTGTCAATTAGTTCTCTTAATGTGTAATATTCTTTACTCATAAAAAATAGCTTATAGAGCTATGTCTTATGGA
>ENA-ORSS01003015-ORSS01003015.1-human-gut-metagenome-genome-assembly--contig:-NODE-3015-length-14216-cov-2.741544_pt1 | contig 14216 bp, 11 predicted proteins | sample MGYA00241899_ERZ509162 | MGnify/ENA primary metagenome ERZ509162 (study PRJEB26280, sample SAMEA2338641) | human gut metagenome | biome: human gut; feature: human-associated habitat; material: faeces... | reverse complement strand
CGACAGACAGACAGACAGACAGACAGACAGACAGACAGACAGACAAACAGACAGACAAACAGAGATAACTCTGCCTGCTTTTGTGTTGTCCATATATTGCCATGACAGAGGAAACAGTTGTCCATTCCAAGCGGGTGGATGACCGATTCCTTTTTGTATTTTTAATAGATAAACGCAAGAAATAGGAGGATAAAGATGAAGCAACGAAAACGAATTGCCGCTTTTGTATTGGCAGCAGCGATGGTATTTTCCACCCTGCCGCTGAATGTATTGGCGGTGGAAACCCCAACAGTTGCCGCAGGTCTGTGTGAGCATCACCCTGAGCACACCGCCGACTGCGGCTACACCGAAGGTACAGAGGGAACCCCCTGTAACCATGAACACAATGAGGACTGCTACCCGGCAGAAAGTGTGTCGGACAACATAGATGCCCAGTCGCTGGATTTGAGCGGTTTGTCGGTACAGGTGAACTACAACGACAATACAAGTGAAACTCTCACAGGGGAAAGCGGCAAGCTGACCACTGTCCCTGCCCAGGGAACGGTGTTGACGGTCGCAGAACATAACGGCAAGAAAATTGAGATTCACTACGGTGGAAAAAAAGCTCAAACCAATCCGCTTACTGTGGATAAGGCAGAGCAGGAGGCTCTTTCCATCATCGGCGCACCGAGCAAAATCTACAAGGGAAGCAGCTTTACGCTGCAAACCTCCGGCGGCTCCGGTGAGGGTGCAATCACATGGTCGGTAGTCAGCGGTCCCGCAACAGTGGATGCAAACGGCGCTGTTACAGTAACCGACATAGGGGAGTTTCAAATCAAAGCGGTCAAAGCCGAAGATGCGGAATACAACCGAACCGAAGCGCTGATTACGCTGACAGCGGTGAAAAAATCCAGCAGCGGAGGAGGTTCCTCCTCCTCCGGCGACACATCCTCCGATGATAGGGAAGATTCTTCAGACAAGGATTCCAACATCACCAACCGCCCGGACAAGAACAATCCAAGCACTCCCACCACCGGTCAAACCACAACGGTGAAACCCGGAATCAACGGAAATGCCAACATCAACGAAAGCACGGTACAACAGGCAATCAACAAAGCGACTGCTGCTGCGAAAAAGAATGGCAGCACCACAAACGGAATTGCTGTGGTGGTTCCTGTAAATGTGGGTGACGTACGGAAAGATGTGCAGATTACCTTGAAAGCAGATACGCTGGATAAGCTGGTGTCCTCCGGTGTCAAACGTTTCACCATCGACACCGATTCCATGACCGACTTCGGTTTCACCCTGGATACCCTCAAGGAGCTGAACCGCCAGACCAACGGGGACATCGTTTTGAAGGTGAAGAAAACCACAGTTTCTTCTGCTGAGGCAAAGGCGGCTATCGGAAATCGCCCCGTTTATGACATCTCCCTGTGGGAAGTGAAAAACGGTAAGGAAACCCAGATTATCGACCTGAACGGAAAGACCATCAGCATTGCCATTCCGTACACACCGGCGAAAAACGAGCAGCCCGGCAATCTCTATGCGGTTTCTGTGGATGCTGCGGGCAAGGTGCAGTGGCTCACCAAGTCCAGCTATGATGCCGACCAGAAGGCAGTCATCTTCGAGCTGACCCAGTCTGGCATTTATGGCGTGGGCTATGATGCCAAAACACCTGCCTTCACCGACATTACCGGGCATTGGGCAAAGGACAATATCCTCTTTGTTGTCAGCCGGGGACTGCTGAATGGCACCGGTGACACCACCTTCAGCCCGAACAACGGTATGACCAGAGGAATGTTCGTGACTGCCCTCGGACGGCTGGCTGGAATCAATCCCGACAGCTACCAGAGTAGCAAATTCACCGATGTGAAAGCGGACGCTTACTACGCTCCCTATGTCAACTGGGCGGCAAAGACCGGCATTGTCAGTGGAACGACAGACACTACCTTTGCCCCAGACAGCCAAATCAACCGCGAGCAGATGGCAGTGATTATGAAGAACTACGCTGCTAAGCTGGGCTATACAGTTCCGAAAACGCTGAAAGCTGTGACCTTTGCAGATAATGCAAAGATTTCGTCTCAGGCGAAGGAGGCGGTCCAGTCCATGCAGCAGGCAGGCATCTTGGCGGGCAAGACAAACAACCGATTTGACCCCAAGGGAACTGCAACCCGCGCCGAAGTTGCCACCGTCCTGCGTCGGTTCGTGGAAATCATCATCGACTCGCAGACTGCAAATGGCTGGCAGCAGAATGACAGCGGCGAGTGGAGCTACTACAAAAATGGAGAACCGCTCAAAGGCTGGTTCTCCGACAACCAGAAGAAATACTGGATGGACAAAACCACCGGCAAAATGTTCTCTAACGGCTGGAAGCAGATTGACGGCAAGCAGTATTACTTCTACGCCGATGGCTCGATGGCAGTGAACACCACTTCGTCATTTCGCTTTATATGATGGGGAATTCAATCAAGCCGGAACGAATGTAGTATCCTGTTATAAAAATTATAAAAAGGTGCAGGTGATAGTTTCATCACCTGCACCTTTTTATATCCCTTTATTCGCCTGAAGATGAAGAAAATGCTTATCATGGAGTTTGCAGGTTTTTTTCCGATGCAGTTATGACTGCTCCTGCCTGACGGCACCTTCGGTTTGTCATCTTCTGGACCTTATCCACCCCAATTTTGCCGAAAAAGAGGTCTGTCAACGACACGGGTAGCACAACTTCAAGCAGCACCTGTAGCTTGTATTGGTTGTGGTTCTTGGTGTGGGCTTGATTATTGCGAAGCTATACAGACATTAAGGGGCAAAAAAAAGAAAACCGATGTAGTTTCCACTCTTGCAAGGATGGAGATTACAGCGGATTTCTTTTTTGAGAGAGGGAATCAAACGGCATGATTCTCGCTCATGGATTCCTTAGGATTTGAGCGGAGCAAGGTCAAGATAAAAGATACGTCCTGCTTGCCGCATGATCATCGTTGTGTTCAGCACAGTCAATTTTACTTTGCTGATAGATTCTTCGCTATTCCAGAAAGGTTCTTTGGACATCAGGCACACCTCCCTGTGAGACCATGCGCTTCTCTACCGACAGTAAACGGAAATTTACACTTTTAAAAACTTTTTGAGCGCATTGATATGCATAAAAAATATTTTTTCGGGATGCTCCTCCAGCAATCGTTTTATCTCCGATACTTTTTCCCAATGGACCTGTTCTGTTTCATTGGTAGATTCCGTTAAATCACCTTCTGCCTCACATAAAAATGTGTTCAGAATGATGGAATATGCTCCTGATAGATTTTGTGTTACACAGTAAGGGGTAAATGAAATTGTAGTTACATCGCCAATCTGTGTGCATACCGATGAATCTTCGCCGTATATTTTTGTAATCTTCAGACCAGTCTCTTCCCAAACCTCTCTGCGCAGCGCCGAAAACACATCCTCGTATTCCCGGATTTTACCGGCAGGAATTTCGAACATGCCATTGGTTTCGTTCCCATCTTCTTTTTGCCTTGTTTGTAGAAGAATATATGGTTCATTGCCGACCACTTTTTTAATGATTGCTCCAACACATGGTTTTGCAAATACTTCTTTTGTCATATGATTCGCTTCTCCTTGTTCCACACCGTTCTCGTTATTGCAGCTTTTTTGATAAGTACAAAACGAAGTCGTCATCATGGCAGCAATCGGCATATTGAGGAGATATTTTATCCCCATACCATACACCGCTTCCATCGGGGATATACCCTCGCTTGATGTACATTCGCTGCGCGCTTCCGTATCCATTATGTAGACCTACGCTAAGGTAGACCGTTAACAAAGCAGTTTGTTCTGTTTTTTATTGCAGTTGATCCGGGCAATATCCCAAATCGTGCGTTTTGCTTGACTGCCCCCAAAATCCGACGTAAGCAGATTCTGGTCAAGAATGTTCATGGAACGCACCTTGGTTCTATTGCGTTTTTGTTTTATATCATTATACGATACTTGAACGACAAAATAAAGAACGGGGGAAATGTTTTAAGAAAAGGCAGAATAAACGTAGCCATGTGTTTACGAGCTTTAACAGATAGGTGATGAAAAGCAAAACAGCTTGAAAAATATGGATGTTTATGGTACGATAAGAATATAAATATTCACGCATTATTACTATATTGGTATTCCTCCGAAATTTCATAAAAATTCTGTAAGACGCACCAATTTACACAAATTTTTTGCAAACTGAGATGTTTCCATTGTGTGATAAATATAGCAAATATAAAAAACAGCCCAGTTGCTCTGTTTTCAGAACTTCAAATATATTTTATCATTGACCGATACTTCTTAAAGAAGTTTTGTATCAATTACAACAGGATCAATATAAATCCGGCGCCCTCTCACAGCGGTATATCAAATACAAACAGAGCGAAAAGGAGTGATGCGTATATGAATCATCTGCCTGTACAATATCTGATTGGAGGCACAGAAAAACTTAGTGATGCGGCATGGGCATTGAATGCCAAGACAGACGCAGAGGATGAAACGCTTTGGCTGCCACTGGTTGTTCATCTGCAAGATACCGCAGCTGTAATGGAGTATTTGCTGTGGCATTGGCTTCCTGATGATTATGATGACGAATTGGAGTTAACGCAGGAGAAACTTTGCAAAATCGCTATTGCAGCTGCGCTACTGCATGATATTGGCAAAGCAACGCCAATGTTTCAGCGGAAGATATTGGCTCACCGAGAGACGTTGCGGCATCGGCTGGAAAAAAATGGACTAGTTACAGAACCGCAGAAGGGCTTATTTAATGAAAAGCTGTTTCATGCTGCTGCAGGTGCGGAAATACTGCGAGCGGAAGAAATCAATGAATGTTTGGCTGCTGTAGTCGGCGCACACCACGGGAAACCGGAGAGTCATCGCATCGTTTCCTTTCGCGAAGAATCTCCGATGTCTTTCGGTTGGAACAATACAGAAGAACGGGACACCCTGTGGGGCAATACGCAACGGGAACTGCTTACTTGGGCTTTGAATGGAATCGGGATCATCCATCATGAAGATTTACCCAAATGTGGAATGGCTGCACAGATGGCGTTGACAGGTCTTGTTATCATGGCAGACTGGATTGCCAGTAACACTGCTTTTTTCCCAATGATCAGGGAGGACGAGTTGCCTCGGAAATATGACCCGAAGCGAGCAGAATTTGCCCTCCAGAAATTGAATCTTCCCGCTCCCTGGAAGGTGTCTGACGACTGGAAAATGCCCTACTTTTTTATGAGTCGCTTTGGGTTTTCAGCAAATCGTATGCAGGAAACTGTTAAGCAGATTGCAGCGGAAATGGAAAAACCGGGAATCATGATTTTAGAAGCTCTTATGGGTCAGGGGAAAACGGAGGCGGCACTCTCTGCTGCTGAGATTATGATGAATCGTTTTCATTTGGGAGGGATTGCTTTTTTCCTGCCATCTCAGGCAACCTCCAATGCCATGTTCACAAGAATGACTCAATGGGCACAACAACAGCCGGAATCCAGTGGGATTGCTGTGTCCCTGGTCCATGGACAGGCGGAATTTAATGAATCCTTTCGGCAGTTGGAAGAAGGGAGTGTTCAGGTCGGTGATGAGGAGCAGGAACTTTGGGCAAATGATATGGTACCGGAATCTCTGATTGTACACTCCTTCTTCCGAGGAAGAAAAACAAAGCTCCTGGCAAACCTGGTTGTAGGCACAGTGGATCAACTTCTTATGGCAGCGCTTCGTCAGAAGCATGTTATGCTTCGGCACCTGGGTTTGACTGGAAAAGTTGTCATTATTGATGAATGTCATGCCTATGACACCTACATGAACACCTACTTGGACTGCGCATTGAAGTGGTTGGGCGCCTATCATGTTCCGGTAATATTGTTGTCAGCCACCCTGCCCGGAAAGAGAAGAGCCGAGCTGCTCCATGCTTATTCCGGCAAGAAAACACCTGCTGAATTCAAAAATATCCAGGAGTATCCTCTGCTTACCTGGACAAGCGATAACCATCATCATAAATTGGCAATTCCATCGGAGGGAACCAGCCGAACGGTTCTCGTCGAGAGATGTACAGAAGAGCAGGCAATCGCGGAACTGGGCAATATAATCGAATATGGTTGTGTGGGTTTTATTGTAAACACAGTGAAGCGGGCACAGGAATTGTGGAAACGCTTAAAAGAGATCTATCCTAAGGCGACAATACTGATGGATCACTCCAGATATTTGACCCCGGACCGGCTGCAACATGAGCAGGATATTCTGGAACATGTTGGTAAACATTCTACATTGGAGCAACGCAAGGGAGTCATTGTGATTGGAACTCAGGTGTTGGAGCAATCTCTGGATTTGGACTTTGACCTTCTGATTACGGATCTTTGCCCGATGGACCTGCTGTTGCAGAGAATCGGTCGCCTGCATCGCCACTCCAGGCAAAGACCCACCAAGGCAATAACGCCACGCTGTCTGGTGCTTGGTGCGCAGGGAGAACTGGATGCCGGTAGCCTTGCAGTCTACGGTGCTTATCTGTTGCTGAGAACCCGGGGCTTGTTGCCGAATCAAATCAGATTGCCGGAGGACATTTCCCCATTGGTGCAGAAAACATATGATGAGGCACTTTGGGAGCCGGAATCTACACCGGAGTATGAAGATGCGAAAAATCAGCATCAATTATTTCAAAAAAAACAGCGGAAGCGTGCCAGTAGTTATTGTATGCTTCCACCTTCGACAGATGGATTCTTTGATACAATTGTTGGCACAATGGATAATATGCAGATGTTTACAGATTTACAGGCGCAGGCAGCTGTCCGCGATGGAACAGCCGCTATTGAGGTGCTGGTGGTTCAGCAAGATGAAGACGGTCAGATCAAGCTGTTGTCAAAAGAACATTCCAGAGAGCGCTACCAACTTAATATACAACCCAGCATAGAAGAAAGTCGAGTTATTGCTGCCCAGAGATTGCGCCTTCCTTCTACTTTCAGCCAAAACTACTGTATTGATGCTGTGATTAAAGAATTGGAAGAACAGATGGGAGAGAAACTCTTTGAATGGCTGCAATCCCCAGTGTTACAAGGCGAGTTATTCCTTGTTTTGAATTCGGAAGGAACCGCAGAACTTGCCGGAAAGAAATTGTATTACAATCCACAGTTTGGATTAGCAGAAAAGGAGGAATAAAATGTCCGAGATTGAATTTAATCTCTTAGATGAACCTTGGATCAGAGTAATGACAGAGGACTGTACGGCTCAGGAAATTTCTTTGACACAAGCATTGTGGGAAGGTCATCACTATCGGCGTCTGGCAGGAGAGCTTCCGACACAGGATGTTGCAATTCTGCGCCTTTTGCTGGCAGTGCTACATACGGTTTTCTATCGAATGGATTTGGATGGTGAGGACAATCCTATAGAAACTCCAGGTCAGGCAGTACAGCGTTGGCAGATGCTGTGGAAGGCTGGACAGTTTCCACAAGAACCAATTCGAAAATATTTGGAACAATGGAAGGAGCGCTTCTGGCTTTTCCACCCGGAACACCCATTCTATCAGACTCCGGCAGCATCCGTAGGAACTGTATATACTGCTGCGAAGTTAAATGGCGAACTGTCTGAGAGCAACAACAAGGTGCGGCTTTTCCCAGTCTGTTTAGGAAAAGAAAAGGCAGGGCTAGACTATGCGGCAGCGGCAAGGTGGCTTATTCACCTCAACGGCTTTGACGATACCTCTGCAAAGCCGAAGGGCAAGGGACTCCCCTCACCAGGTGCCGGTTGGCTGGGGAAGCTGGGACTTATCTATGCCGAGGGGAAAACGCTTTTTGAAACACTGATGTTGAATCTGGCACTTTTAAAAGATGGAAGCCAGATTTGGGAGGAACCTGCCCCTGTATGGGAATTGGAAAAACCCAAGGGAGAGGAGCGAACAGAAATTGCGATGCCGGACAACCAGGCGGAGTTGCTGACGCTGCAATCACGCAGGTTGCTCCTGATCAGGGAGAATGAACAGGTCGTAGGATATACCCTTTTAGGCGGTGATTTTTTCTCTAAGATCAATGCCGATGCAGAACAGATGACCCTATGGGAGTATCGGGAAGGAAAGAAAAATGAACCGGGCTACAACCAACCGAAACGACTAAAACCAGATCGGCAAATGTGGCGCGATTTTTCTGCAATCACAGTACCACAAAGTAATGGCAAGACGCCCGGAATTATGAACTGGGTCGTATTGCTGAAAAGGAAAGAAGTTCTTGACAATAATTTTATCATCCATTTCCGCACTGTAGGAGCAAAATATGGTGATAAGGACTTCTTTATAGAAGATATATTGGAGGACCATCTGGATTTCCACATTTCTCTTTTGGAGGAAGGAGGAAAATTGTGGGATAAGTTGATCCAAGATAAAATTGCCCAGACCGAGAAAGCAGCATGGTTTTTGGGGGTGTTAGCAGAAGAACTTTTCAAGGCAGCCGGCGGGCAACCGGACAGCGACGCAGAAAAAGGCAGAATCTATCAGGCAAGCCAAATGTATTATTCCGCAGTGGATATTCCGTTTCGCAGGTGGCTGGCTTCCATTGACCCTGATTTGGGGGATGCAGAAGAACTCCGGGCAAAAAAAGATGAGCAGTGGCGTATGGAGGCATATCATCTCGCAATGAAACAGGGACAAAAAATGGTTCAAAATGCCGGAGAAGCAGCGTTTGCAGGACGTTGGGTAGAAGGAAAGTTTTATTCTTCACCGAATGCTTTTAATCGATTTTCCTGGCAGATAAGAAATCACTTCAACATAAAAAGCATAACAAAGGAGAAAACAGATGAACGACCGTAAAAAGCAGGTAATGAGCTTTGTGCGCAAAAGACTCATGTACTGGCAAACGGAACCTAATCCGCATCTGGTTCGTGCTGATTTGGCAAATCTGCGCCGTGGGATTGGCAAGAAGCCGGGAGAGCTACCTCAGCTCTGGGAGCTTCTGTTTCGGGATTTTCCAGAGGAGCTTATGAGCCAAAACGGCAACCCTACATGGGAAGAGTGGGCGGTGTGCGGTGCATTGACTCTATATGCCATGCATCAGCAGGGCAACGACCAGAAAATGCATATGGATGGGCAAAGGCTGGGAATTGCCATCGGCAGCTTGGCAGACGGCGATGAAGATCACCTAAAACCGGTTCAGCGCCGATTTAATGCATTTGCTACTGCTAAAGGTATGCCGGAGTGTCTGCACCATCTGCGCGGGTTGATCCAGCTTTTGCGCAGGGATGGTATCCCTCTGGATTATGTAGAATTGGCAGGAGATTTATATGTCTTCCAAACGCCGGACGGAGCTGCAAGAATTCGTCTGCAATGGGGACAGGATTTTTACCGGACTGTGTACCGGCGTCAGGAAAGAAAGGATGACAATCATGAATAACAGTGAAAGAATCTATGTTGACTTCCACGTACTGCAGACGGTTCCCCCCAGCTGTGTGAACCGTGATGATACCGGCAGTCCCAAGACGGCTATTTACGGCGGTGTGACGCGCGCCAGAGTGTCCAGTCAGGCTTGGAAACGTGCTATGCGACTGAAATTTCAGGATATATTGTCTCAGGAGGATGTAGGACAGCGAACCAAAATGGTGATTGATTTGATAGCAGGTCAGGTTATAGCACTCGACCCGGAGTGTACCGAAAAACAGGCGCAAGACTCTGCAAAGAAGGTATTGGAGGCTGCCGGAGTCAAAGTAAAGGAAGACAAAAATCAGCTGAAGACCGGCGCATTATTTTTCATCAGCCCCAGTCAAATCCATCAGTTGGCAGAGATTGCCGCCAGACAGGAAAAGGCACCCAACAAAACGGAATGCAAAGAGGCTTTGAAAGCCAGACCCAGCGTAGACCTTGCCTTGTTTGGTCGAATGGTGGCAGATGATCCCGGGCTCAATTTCGATGCTGCCGCTCAGGTTGCTCATGCAATTTCCACCCATGCAATAGAAAATGAATTTGATTATTTCACTGCTGTGGACGACTGCTCTCCAGAAGACAATGCCGGTGCCGGTCATCTGGGAACCGTCGAATTCAATTCTTCTACCTTATACCGCTATGCCACGGTAAATGTGGAAGATTTAAAAAAGATGCTTGGAGAGGCAACACCGGAGGCAGTGCGGGCTTTTGCGGAGGCGTTTATCCGCAGCATGCCCACCGGCAAGCAGAACACCTTTGCCAACTGGACCCGCCCGGATGTGGTGTATGTGGCCGTCCGCCGAGATCAGCCCATCAATATGGCAGGTGCTTTTGAGAAGCCCGTGCGCGCTGGAAACGAAGGCTATGTTGCCAATTCCGCAAAAGCTTTAGCAGCTTATGCAGATGAAACCTACCGTGATTTTGCAGCTGCACCGGAGCTGTCTCTGACGGTGGGAAAAGGTTTGGAATCTCTGGCGGAGCCTTGCTCTGTAGATGCTCTGCTGAATACATTGGAAGCATGGCTGAAAGGAGAAATAAAATGAGTACGCTGCTTCTGCGTCTTGCAGGACCGATGCAGTCCTGGGGGACGGACTCGAAATTTGATGTGAGGAGAACGCAGCGAGAACCAAGTAAAAGCGGTGTAATTGGATTGATTGCCGCTGCATTGGGAATTCCCAGACAGGACCAGGAAATTTTACATACACTGGCATCTTTGCGCTTTGGTATCCGGGTGGACCGGGAAGGTACCATGATACGGGATTATCATACAGCCCATCCGGGAAAAGGCAGTCCTTATGTAACCCACCGTTACTATCTATCAGATGCTATCTTTGTTGCCGGACTGGAAAGTAAGGACGAGGAACTGCTGAACAAGATTGGCAAGGCACTGCAAGCTCCGGCATTTCCACTGTATCTGGGACGGCGCTCCTGCCCTCCCACCGGACGGGTGTTTCTGGAAATATCCCCTAAGCCGTTGGAGGAAGCTTTGCGGGAGAATGCACCGGATACATCCACCCGACTGGTGCTGGATGCGAAAAAAGGTGAACAGGGAGGGCTGATTCGGGATGTACCGCTGTCCTTTGATCCCACTCACCGTAAGTATGAATTTCGTCGGGTGGTTACCTATCCGTTGCATCCCATTGCTGAACACGATCCAATGACAGAATTGGGGGAGGAAATATGTACTTAACGCAAATGCGTCTTGATATGAATAACCATCGCACCTTATCAGCTATTTCTGCACCCAACAAACTCCACGGTGCACTGGAATCCTCCTTCCCCGGGGAGCGGCAGAGAAATTTGTGGCGGATTGATAGTCGAGGCGGGCAGAATTATCTTTTGATTCTCAGCTCCGAAAAACCGGACCTCAGCAGGATGGCAGTGCAGTTTGCACCACCGGGAGAAACCTGGCAAACAAAGGATTATACCCCGCTGTTGGATCGAATCTGTCAGGGCAGTCGCTGGCAATTCTGCCTTTGTGCGAATCCTACCTACAGTGTTCCGGCAGGTCCGGGACAACGAGGTCGGGTGTGTGCGCACAGCACTCCTCAAAATCAGATCGAGTGGCTAAAACGACAAAGCGAGAAATATGGATTTATCCTGTCGGAAGAAGAATTCGGCATAACAAAATCGGTCTGGTATCGCTTCAAAAAGGGAAGCAGCGGGAAAAACGTTACCTTTTTGGCGGTGACCTATGAGGGAATTTTGGAAGTAAGTAACCCGGAAATATTTCGACAGATGCTTTGTAGCGGAATAGGACGCGGAAAAGCCTATGGTACAGGGTTGATGACAGTTGTACAGGTGAGGAAATAAGTTATGGCTGAAATACCTGGAATGATTCGCCCGGAACTTCAAGCTCTTCCGCAAATTTCTGATAGAATGACATTTATCTATCTGGAGCATTGCGTTCTGAACAGGCAGGACGGAGCTATCACTGTAACAGACGACCGTGGGACAGTTTTCCTTCCTTCTGCTGCCATTAGCGTTTTGCTTCTGGGACCCGGTACCAAAGTGACCCATCGTGCAATGGAATTGATTGGTGACTCTGGAGTCAGTGTCCTGTGGGTAGGAGAACATGGCGTGCGCTACTATGCAGGTGGTCGGGCTTTGACGCATCGGGCAAACCTGTTGATTCGACAGGCAGAGCTGGTTAGCAACGTCCGGCTTCGCTTGGGTGTAGTACGTCAAATGTACAGTATGCGATTTCCAAATGAAGATGTATCCCGGTTGACGTTGCAGCAGTTGCGTGGCAGGGAAGGCGCCCGAATTCGTGCGGTATATCGTCAGTGTTCTAAAAAATGGAATATTCCATGGGATGGACGAAATTATGACCCGGAAAATTTTTCGGGAGGAGACCCGGTCAATCAAGCGCTTTCTGCCGGACATGCTTGCCTTTATGGAGCAGCTCACGCAGTGATTCAAGCGCTTGGTTGTTCGCCGGGTCTGGGATTCGTCCACACAGGTCATGAGTGTTCCTTTGTGTATGACATAGCAGACCTCTATAAAGCAGATATTACAATTCCGTTGGCTTTTGAGTTGGCTGCGACTGTGGAAAAGGAGGATATTGCCTCTGTTATGCGGAGAAACACCCGAGATGCAATGAAGAAATATCATCTGATGGAAAGGATGGTGCGGGATATTCAGACGCTGTTTGCTGCGGATGATGTATCATGTGAACTTCAAAATGCAGTGTATCTATGGGATGACAAACAGGGGTGTGTGGAAAACGGACGTTCTTACAGTGCGAAGGAGTAAAGATGATTGTTGTAACACTTACGGATTGTCCGCCTCGGCTGCGTGGAGATTTGTCCAAATGGCTTCTGGAAATCAACACAGGTGTCTATGTTGGACAGCTGAACAAGCGAGTGCGGGAAGAACTGTGGAAGCGCATTTGTGACAACCTTCCCAGAGGACGTGCGACGATGGTGTATTCTGCCAACAACGAACAGGGAATGGAATTCCGGGTCCACAACACCCGTTGGATGCCGGTGGATTTTGAAGGATTGACACTGATGATGCGACCTGCAACAACCGAATCCGGTGCGGTATCAATGGACAGATCAAGTAAAGCAGCTATTAGCCGAATGGTTCAGAACAAACGTGCCGAACAAGACAAACGAGCACAAAAGAGAGGCTCTGTTGTCATTGATGTTGAAACGACGGGATTGGATCCAGCACACAACGAGATTCTGGAAATTGGTGCATTACGAATCATTGAACATAAAATATCGGAACGCTTTTCGGCGATGATTCATCCAAAGTGCCCGATTCCACAGGATATTATGGATTTAACCGGAATTACACAACAGATGGCAGACAAAGGCATCGAACTAAAAAAAGCACTGGAGGAATTTTGGGACTTTTTAGGGCAAAGTGTCGTGATTGGACATAACTTAAGCTTTGATCTGGCGTTTTTAAAAAAAGCAAGTGTGGATACCGGGATTTCGATTCCTGTAAATTCCTGCTTTGATACGTTGACCTTGGCACGAAGAAGGGTCCAGGATATAGCAGATTATCGGTTGGAAACGCTGGCGGGCTATTTTGAGATCAAACCGGAACGTTTCCATCGGGCGTTGGAAGATTGCTACACCACCTTTCAAATCTACGAAAAACTAAATGAAATCAGATAGGTACGGGATCAAAGTCCTTGATTTTATGGGCTTTTTTTAGTCTTTTCCCCGCACACGCGGGGGTGATCCCGGTCCCGCTCGGCTGGTGGATCGGATTTAAAACTTTTCCCCGCACACGCGGGGGTGATCCCAGTGGACTCGCAATCGCAAGTAAAGGGTAAATCTTTTCCCCGCATACGCGGGGGTGATCCCCTTCGGTGCGATGCAGACCTGACCGATGAACACTTTTCCCCGCATACGCGGGGGTGATCCCTGGTGGGCTGTGACAAGCGCCCGATACTCCGTCTTTTCCCCGCACACGCGGGGGTGATTCCGTGGCAAAGTGCTATGCATGGGTCGGTGAGAGCTTTTCCCCGCATACGCGGGGGTGATCCTTGCGGTTCATTCTGCACGATAAGAGTTCTTGCCTTTTCCCCGCATACGCGGGGGTGATCCCTACTATGTACCGCAGTTCGCAAACCTTGGGGACTTTTCCCCGCATACGCGGGGGTGATCCCGTTGTCAGGATAGTCTGGTCGCGATTGAATCGCTTTTCCCCGCATACGCGGGGGTGATCCTGGAATCAGTCCAAAAGAAAGGAGGTGAATCCCCTTTTCCCCGCATACGCGGGGGTGATCCTACATGGCAGACCATAATGAAGGTATTGAGCACCTTTTCCCCGCATACGCGGGGGTGATCCCAACTTACGGCAGGCGTTTGCAGTT